>OLYI01000647.1_pt1 | contig 11881 bp, 10 predicted proteins | sample 1644251 | NCBI WGS metagenome assembly OLYI01 (sample SAMEA103958140, study PRJEB25191) | human gut metagenome | biome: human-associated habitat [ENVO:00009003]; feature: intestine environment [ENVO:2100002]; material: feces | place: Germany | collected 2013/2015 | reverse complement strand
TTATAACAGAGTGTAAAACTATTGTCAACAAATTTCAACAAAATACAGTCTGCTGGCAGAATATGACGCTCAGATATTGTCATTTCTGATTGTTTCAATAATATTTTGCTTATTAACCTTTGAAATTGAGTATTTCATAATCAGCCATACTGCAACAAATACAACCGCAATGCTAATCAAAATCGCTTTCCACGGGAATACAAAGCTCATTGGAACATTTCCATTTGAAAATGCGGAGAAGATTGCAAATACACCTGCAATGCCGAGAGGAATACCGATAAGCAAAGATTTTATGCCGTACATAAGGCTTTCAAGGCGAATCATACGGTTAAATTCTTTCTTTGTCATACCGATAGATTTAAGCGATGCAAATTCCTTGCTCCTCAACTGCATATTGGTTGAAATCGTATTGAAGATATTCGTCATTCCGATAAGCGAGATAACGCCGATGAAGCCGTAAACGAATATTCCGACAATCAGCATAACGGCATTGAACTGTCTTACAGTTTCTTCATAGTCATAAATGAAAATGCTGTCGTCCGCACCTTCCATAGACTCAATACGGTTTGTAAGCGAAGTGTGGTCCGATGTATTGGCATAGAGAGTAACGGCACATCCGTCTTTGCCGACCTGAGATGAAATTACACCCTGTTCGCCGATTATCAAGCCCTGACCGAAAATTGTTCCTTCGCCGATTACAGAATCAGCCGACTTTGGAATTTCGTCAAACAATGAGGCAACCCTCAATTTGCCTGTTTTCAGCTCGTTTCCTTCCTCGTCATTTCCGTAAACGATAAACTTTGTTGGGGCGTCTTTGCCGTACAGCGGTACAGGCTCATCATAGCTCCGACTGCCCTCGCCGTAATCGGGCGTCACCTTTGAATACGCAAGCACACCGCCCTTAACCTCGTTGTAATCGAGTTTCAATTCCCTGCAAATCTGAACAAAGGTATCGTGTTCAAATTCAAGAAATTCCACGCTGAATGACTTTGTACCGTCAGCATTGTCATAAAGGAAATTTTCTCCGCATTCGTTAACAGGCACATCCGCAGAAACACAACCGTACTGCGATCCGACTGTAAGATAATTCTCAATTTCAGGCATTTTTTCAATTGTCTGAGCCTGCTTTGAATCAATTCCGACAACCGTATAGCTGTAGTCTGTTTTGCCGTAGTAATGCTCTGTATATGTCATTCCATAGTCCATAAATGCCGAAACTGCAATGAACATTGCAACGCTTACAACGATTGAAATAACCGTTGTGCGATACTTTTTCCTACTGCGTTTAAGGCTCTTTGAGGCGATTTCACCGCCTACACCGAAAAGCTTTTTGGTAAGCTTAGATGTGCGGTACGGCTTGTTGTTCTTCACCTTGATATCCTTGTTGCCTCTGATTGCAACAAGCGGTGGGATTCTTGACGCACGCAGTGCAATGAAGAATGATGAACAGAATATAGTAACAGCCGAAAGAACGATTGCACAAATAATCGGAATTGTCGGAGTTACAAATACAAATGTTGCACCGCTCAGCATATCACTGAGAACGCTGTTGAGTATTGTAATAAGAATTGCGTTTACACCGAGTCCGAGAAGTATGCCGAGAGGGATACCGATTAAGCCGAGAATGAAGCCCTCAAAAAGCACATTCCTGCGGATTTGCCTTTTGGTTGCGCCGACTGATGCAAGCATACCGTACATACTCGTTTTCTCGGTAATTGAAATTGCAAAGCTGTTGCGGATTACAAACACGCTTGCAAGCATTACTATAATAATGATAATAACGGCAAGGCTGAAAATCACAGTATTTGTTGCCTCATTTGAACCGTAGCCTTTCATACTGAGGAGTATGGAATTGAATTCGTATGCATTTATTCCAGAGGTCTGCTGATCTTCGGGTGAAATTTCATCGCTGATTACATTACTCATATCATCAGCTTTAAAGCCTAAAATATCCGCTGTATTTTGAAGATAATTGCTTTCGCTCTGAGGAGTATAGGCGATATACAGCTTATTCATATGCTTTGTTTTGATTGCCTCGACAGGAGCTTTTTCATCAGACACGGTATATATCATAGAAAAATTTGACGGATCATAGAGTTCGCTCGTTTTCGGTCTTTCAATAATACCCGTTACGGTATAGGTTCTTTTTACCGTGTCAATAATGCTGCACTTATTAAAATCTTTTTGCAACAAATTATGAATGCCTTCCTCATCGGGGACATTGCCGTCTTTGTCGGTAAGAACACCGACATCAAGTGTGATTTTGTCACCGACTTTCACATTTTTTCCGTCCTGTGTTTTAAACGATTTTGTAACAACAGCCTCACCCGAATTTGTGGGGAACTTGCCCTTTATAAGGTCTATCTTAAAACAGTTGCCGTAGGTATTTTCGCTCATGGCAAGAACGCTGTAATCGCAGATTTCGCCGTCAGCATTTTTTGTCCTGGCATATCCGAGCCTTTCTTTATAGAAGGCATTTTCAACATTACGGTTCTGTCGGATTTTATCAATTTTTGCGGTGTCGATAATATCAAGTGCAACATCATAATTGCCCGACCAGGTTTTTTGACCGTCAATCATAGTCTGTCGTCCGCTGAGTGCCATTCCCGAAACAACCGTAATAAGTGCCGCCGAGAGCATAATTCCCACGATTGTAACAATTGTACGCACCTTGTTAAGCCGCAGGTTTTTAAGAGTAAGCTTGTTGAGAAGTTTCATAAAATCAAGCCTCCTCAACAATTTTGCCGTCGCTGATTGTTATGATTCTGTCAGCCTGTTTTGCAATGTCAAGGTTGTGCGTAATCATTATAACAGTCTGTCCGTAACTCTGATTGCACATTTTGAGCATACTCATAACCTCTTCGCTTGACTTTGAATCAAGGTTGCCTGTCGGTTCATCGGCAAGCACAAGAGACGGATTGTTAATGAGCGCTCTGGCAATAGATGTTCTCTGTTGTTGACCGCCCGAAAGCTGGTTTGGAAGGTGTTTTCTTCTTGCACGCAGTCCGAACGAATCAAGAATCATCTCAAGTCTTTCTCTGTCAACACCTCTGCCGTCAAGGTCACAGGGGAGCGTGATGTTTTCTTCAACAGTCAGAATCGGGATAAGATTGTAGAACTGATAGACAATGCCCACCTGTCTGCGGCGGAACACGGCAAGCTTGTCATCATTCATTTTGCTTATATCGTTGCCGTCAACAAAAATTTTTCCGCTTGTGGGACGGTCAACACCGCCGATAAGATGAAGAAGAGTTGACTTGCCGCTGCCGCTTGCACCGACAATGGCAACAAATTCCCCTTTTTCAACCGAGAACGAAACATCGTCAACCGCATTGACAAGGTTTTCACCGCTTCCGTAGGTTTTTGTAAGATTTTCAACTTTCAGAATTTCCATAAAATATACCTCCAAATTCATTTTACACCCATATTATAGTGACGCAAAATGACTGTAAAGTGAATCCTGCAGACAAATTTTCCGTAGGGCAGCCCACTTGAATACAAGCAAAACATTTTTTATTGTGTTTACCATAAAGAAATAACCGCCCTGTACTGCGGATACAAGGCGGTTACCAAAAATAATTTGTCTTAAAAGCGGAACAGCTAAAGCCGTTTCCTTATCTATATATTAACATCTAACTATTAATATGTCAATCATTTTTCGGTGTGTCGCTTCGTTGCACACCGTTTTTTATTTCTCGTTTTTATTTACAATCTAAAAGTAACGCTCGGGCAAATATGTTTTGCATATTGAAAACTGTTTTCACGAACCGACAACGGTGGCACACCGCCGACCGTAATTTTCCATTTTCAATTTTCAACTTTCAATTTAAAAGCAACGCTCGGGCGATAATGCTTGAACTATCGCAAACTGTCTTCACAAATTGGGCGTAGCGACACGCTACCTGCAATTTATCATTTTCAATTTAAAAGCAACGCTCGGGTGATAATGTTTGAACTATCGCAAACTGTCTTCACGAATTGGGCGTAGCGACACGCTACCTGCAATTCTGGAAATATATTTTGATGAGATTATTCGGCTTGTCGGCAATGCCTATGCCTAAAAAATCGCCATCATGGGTTTTCATTCTGAAAAGCTGACTGTTCTCGTACCCCGACTTGGCAAGATATGTTCTGTCGGCACTCAACGCACCGCCGTTTGCAAATCGTTTTGCCTGTGCAGACGATACGGCAAGATAGCCTAAACTCATAAACAGACTTTCAACGGAACGCAGTTTTTCTTCAATATTTCCGTTTTCGCAAATGCTTTTCAGCTCGTCAAGCGTTATGCACTCGTCAAGCGAAAATCCGCAAGCCGAGGTTCTGCAAAGTGCCGTCATAACCGCACCGACACCGAGAGCCCTGCCTATGTCATCAATTATCGTGCGTACATAAGTACCCTTTGAACAGGAAATTTCAAGCGTGCCTGTCTGCGTTTTTTCGTCAAAATTCGCAAGCGAAAGAGAATAGACAGTAACCTTTCGGCTCTCACGCTCAACCTCGATTCCCTGTCTTGCAAGGTCATAAAGCCTTTGACCGTTCTTTTGCACAGCCGAGTACATCGGCGGAATCTGCTCAATTTCGCCCGTGAAATTGGGAATTACTCTGCGAATCTGCTCCTCTGTAACCGAAGATTCGCACTCGCCCGTTACCGTACCCCAGATGTCGAGGGTGTCGGTGGTTTTGCCAAGCTGAAATTCTGCCGTGTATGACTTGTCATGATTGAGAATCAAATCCTGTGTTTTGGTTGCAGTTCCGAGCAAAACAGGCAGAACGCCCGTTGCGTTCGGATCAAGTGTTCCCGTGTGACCGAGCTTTTTCTGTCCTGTCAGTCTGCGGACAACGGCAATAACATCAAACGAGGTGAATTCCTTCGGCTTGTCAATCAGCAGTACACCGTTAAGATTGCTCATGATAAAAACTTCTCCGCAGCTTTTTCAAGCGTTGTCTTTACGGTTTCAAGGTCGCCCTCAATTGAGCAGCCTGCCGCCGCAGGATGACCGCCGCCTCCGAACTGCGAACAGAAATCCGAGGCATTGATATCATTGTTTGTACGAACGGAAATCTTGAAGAATCCGCCCTCTTTCTCACGCATTGTAATTCCGATGAGAACGCCCTCAATCTGACGGGGAATAGAGGCAAGTCCCTCCATTTCGTCATCACCCGTGTTGAGCTTTTTGAGCATATCAAGCGTTGTGTAAATTATTGCACATCTGCCGTCTGCACAATAGGTCATTGAATCGTAAACGGCTCTTTCAAGCTGAATTTTGTTTTTTGACTTTGTTTCAAACATCGCCTTGTTTATGTATGCGGTGTTACAGCCAAAGTCCATAAGACTTGCGGCAACACGCATGGTTTCGGCGGTTGTGTTTGTGTATCTGAAACAGCCGGTGTCGGTTGAAATGCCTGTGTAGAGGCAGTCTGCAATGTCCTTTGTAAAGTTGATGTGCATTCTGAGAAACAGCTTGTAGAGAATTTCGCAGTTTGCCGCCGCATATTTGTCAACAAACTTTTCCTTAGCGGTAAATGTGTTTGAACCGTGGTGGTCAATGCACAAATCAACCTTGCCGATATATTTGCCCATATTTGAACCGAGAAGGCTGTCAGCCGCAACATCAACGCTGACAACCGTTTCGGTTGTAAAATCTTCTTCCTCTATGTTTTTCTGAAGATAGGTAAACTTTGTCGGAACACCTGTTGTGATAACTCTTGCTTTTTTGCCGATTTGGCGGAGCGCAAGGCAGAGCGCAAATCCGCTGCCGAGGGTGTCACCGTCAGGATAAGCGTGAGTCAGAATATCATAATTATCGTGTGCCTCAAGAAAACGGGCAACCTCATACAGATTCATCATTTTCTTCCTCGTCTTCCTTAATGTCAAGGCTGTTGAGAATACGGCTGATGTTTGCGCTGTATTCTATGCTGTCTGTTGCGTGGAAAATGAGTTCGGGAACATGACGAAGATGAAGTCTGTGTCCAAGCTCTCGTCTGATAAAGCCCGATGCAGACTTTAAGCCCTTGACAGCCTCTTTGGCTCTGTCAAGACCTTCAATTGCACTGATCTGTACCGTGCAGTATGAAAGGTCGTTTGTAACCTCAACTCTTACGATAGAGATAAATGCCTGCTGAACCCGTGGGTCTTTTAATTCTCTGAAAATAGCAGTAAGCTCTCTTTTGATGTCCTCTGTTGTTCTTTCAATTCTATGGCTTCCCATGCTATCACATCCTTTTATCTTATTTCCGTAGGGGCGGTGAATTTGTGCCGTTTATAAAATTCGGTTTAACATCCAAGCTTTAATCCCTGTATTCTTCGATTGTATAAACCTCGAACATATCGCCCTCTTTGAGGTCGTTGAATCTTTCAAGACCGATACCGCATTCGTAGCCTTCGCTAACTTCCTTGACAGCGTCCTTAAATCTCTGGAGAGATGCAATTGCGTCATCTGCAATAACGATACCGTCACGGATAACTCTTACGCTTGCGCCACGCTGAATCTTACCGCTCTTAACATATGAACCTGCGATTGTGCCGACTGACTTAATCTTGATAACATTACGGCACTCAGCCATACCGAGAACAACTTCTCTTGTCTTAGGAGCAAGCATACCCTTCATAGCAGATTCGATTTCGTTGATACAATCGTAGATAATGCTGTAAAGACGCATATCAACGCCCGAACGCTCTGCATTTTCTGCGGCAACTGCATCGGGACGAACGTTGAAGCCTACGATAATTGCGTTAGATGCCTCTGCAAGCATTACATCGGACTCGTTGATTGCACCTACTGCGCTGTGAATTACATTTACTCTTACCTCGTCATTTGAAAGCTTTTCAAGTGACTGCTTAACAGCCTCGGCAGAACCCTGTACATCGGCTTTAACGATAATCTGAAGTTCCTTGATTTCACCGAGCTTCATCTGGTCAAAGAGATTGTCAAGAGTAACCTTAGTCTGTGCGTTGAAGATTTCTTCCTTCTTAGCGGCCTTTCTCTGGTCAACAAGCGTTCTTGCAAGACGCTCGTCGGAAACTGCGTCAAAGATATCGCCGCCAACCGGAACTTCGTCAAGACCTGTGATTTCAACAGGAACAGAAGGTCCTGCCTCGGTAACTCTTTCGCCCTTATCGTTTGTCATAACTCTTACACGACCGACGCAAGTGCCTGCGATGATTGTATCACCCTTGTGAAGTGTACCGTTCTGAACGAGTACGGTTGCAATAGGACCTCTGCCCTTGTCAAGTCTTGCCTCGATAACAGTACCCTTTGCGGCTCTGTCGGGGTTAGCCTTGAGTTCTTTCATCTCTGCAACAAGAGTAACCATTTCAAGAAGATCGTCAAGACCTTCCTTTGTCTTTGCGGAAACAGGAATACACGGTGTATCGCCGCCCCACTCCTCCGGAATAAGTTCATACTCTGTGAGCTGCTGTTTAACATTTTCGGGATTTGCGCCGACCTTATCCATTTTGTTGATGGCAACAATAACAGATACGCCTGCGGCTTTTGCATGGTGGATAGCCTCAACTGTCTGCGGCATGATACCGTCATCGGCGGCTACAACGAGGATTGCAATATCGGTAACCTGAGCACCTCTTGCACGCATTGTTGTGAATGCCTCATGTCCGGGTGTGTCGAGGAATGTAACAGGCTTGCCGTTTACCATAACTCTGTAAGCACCGATATGCTGAGTGATACCGCCTGCCTCGCCTGCTGTTACATTTGCGTGACGGATAGCGTCGAGGATTGAAGTTTTACCGTGGTCAACATGACCCATAACAACAACAACCGGAGCTCTCTCAACAAGATTTGCCTCATCGTCCTCGCTGTCATCAATAATCTGTTCTTCGATTGTAACAACAACTTCCTTTTCAACCTTTGCATGGAATTCCATGGCGATAAGTGACGCTGTGTCAAAGTCGATTGTATCTGTTGCTGTTACCATTGTACCCATAAGGAATGCCTTTTTAACAACCTCGGCAACGGTAGCCTTGAGTCTGAGAGCAAGCTCCGAAACTACGATTTCGTCAGGAATCTGAACTGTAATCGGTTTCTGCTTACGCTCAAGAGCAATGCGGTTCAGACGCTCCTGCTCTGTTTCACGCTTCTGTCGTCTGCCCTTTTGACGCTGGGTACGGTTTGTGAATTTCTGCTTTTTAACAATGTTGTCTGTGCTTCTGCCCTTTGAGCTGTCGCTTGCAAGGTCATCATACTTCTGGTTGTAACGCTCAACATCAACATTTGTTGCACGGGTGTCAATTACTCTGCGCTTGCGGGGAGCAGACTCCTCAACGCTCTTTTCCTGAGTAACTTCAACCTTTTCCTGTTTTGATGCAGGCTTTGCATCCTTGTTGTTAGGCTTTTTGTCGTTTTTATCGGTCTTTTTCTTCTGATTGTCAGCCTTTGCATTCTGCTTTGCGGGCTTATCTTCCTGCTGTGGCTTGCTTTCGTTGTCAAGCTTGTTGTTGCGTGCCGCAAAGTATTCGTCAAAGTTTTCAACCTTGTTTTTCTTTGTGATTACATCAAAAATCACATCGAGTTCGCTTTCCTCGAGTGTTGTCATTGTTTTCTTTGTAACACCGCAATGTTTTTCGAGAATCTCAATAATTTCCTTGTTTGAAACTCCGAGATCTGCTGCTGCGTCCTTTACCTTATATTTTATCATACAATTCTCCTCCCGATTCGTTTTCAATAAGCTGTTCAAGCTTATCTGCAAAGCCTTTGTCTTCGGTTGTCATAACTCCGCAGATTTTTCCGAGAGCAAATCCGATTTCTTCTTTGCTTCGGTTCATTGTCAATGTTTTCACATTGCATTCATCAGCGGCTGTCTGCACGCTTTTCTTACTGCTCTTTGAAAAATCATTTGCAAAAATAACAAGCTTTGCCTTGCTTTTTCGTATTGAGTCAATCGTCGTGTCGGCACCTGTAATCAGCTTGCCTGCCCTCTTGCAAATGCCAAGCAGCGACAAAATCCTGTCGTTCATAAAAAATCCTTTCGCCTACTCGCTGTCTGCTGCGGCAAGTTCACTTTGCATTTGCTCATATACTTCATCAGGGATTTTACAGCTTAACGAGCGTTCAAAGCGGCGTGCCTTGCGAGCCTTTTCAAAGCAGGCAAGATTTCTGCACACATATGCGCCTCTGCCTGCCTTGCGACCTGTGAGGTCAAGCGAAATTTCGCCTTTTGCAATGATTTCACCGTTTTCATCTTTGGTGTCGGGTGCTTTGACAACACGGATAAGCTCACGCTTTTCTTTCATCTCTCCGCAACCCGTACATTTACGCAACGGCATTTTTCTTTGCTTCATAAAATCCCTCTCTGTTTAATCTGATTATTCCTCTGTTTCATCCGAAACAACTGTTTCGCCTTCTGTGCTTTCGTCAAGGTCGAGAACATCTTCGGACTTTTCTTCTGCCTTTGGTTCATCGTCCTCATCTTCGCCGTAGAAACCGCTTTCGGGACGGATGTCAATTCTCCAGCCTGTAAGTCTTGCGGCAAGACGGGCATTCTGTCCTTTGTTGCCGATAGCAAGTGAAAGCTGACCGTCGGGAACGGTTGCACGGCAGCTCTTTGTTTCTTCATCTGTAATTTCAACCTTGCAAACGCTTGCAGGAGAGAGAGCCGCCGAAATGTACTTTTCGGGATCATCGCTGTAAAGCACGATGTCGATTTTTTCACCGCCGAGTTCTTCAACAATCTTGTTTACACGAGCGCCCTTGTTGCCGATACATGAACCGATTGCGTCAACATCGGGATTTGAGCTGTAAACAGCCATTTTTGTACGGCTGCCTGCCTCACGGGAAATTGATTTTATTTCAACAACGCCGTCATAGATTTCAGGAACTTCCTGTTCAAATAAACGCTTTACAAGACCGGGGTGTGTTCTTGAAATGATTGCGTGAGGACCTCTTTCGTTGTCTTTGACATCTGCAATATAAACCTTAATGTGGTCGCCTTCTTTAAGGTCGTCATGACCGAGCTGTTCGCTCTTTGGCAGAGTAGCTTCGCTCTTGCCGATTTTGATTGTTGCAACTCCCGACTTAGGATCGATTCTTTCAACGGTTGCAGTAACAATTTCACCGAGCTTGCTCTGGAACTCAATAAGAGTCTGACCCTTTTCGCCCTGACGAATGCCCTGACGGATAACATTTCTTGCAGAAGAAACAGATGTCCAACCGAGGTGCTTTGGATCAATCGGAACTTCAATTTCGTCACCGACAGCATATTTCTTTCTCTTGTTAATCTGCTGAGCCTCCTCAACAGTAACCTCAAAGTTAGGATCAAAAACCTCGTCAACTACTGTTTTGACAAGCTTTGCGTCAAAGCTGTTCTTTTCCGGATCAACCTTGAATACAACATTTTCATTACCGCCGTAGTAGTTCTTGCAGGCAACGGAAATTGCCTTTTCAATGTTTTGAAGCATATAGTCCATAGGAATGCCCTTTTCCTTTTCAAATGTTCTCAATGCTTCAAATAAATCTTTGTTAGTCATTTTCCAAATCATCCTTTTCTTATTTTTCGGTTATATACAAATTGTTATGCTGTTATGTGTATCCGTAGTGTTCAAACTGCAATTTTTAATCAAAATCGTCAAGCTTAATCCATGCGGCGTCCTTTTTGCTGATTGTGATTTCATTCTCGCCGCTGTGATCCTCAATTGTGACCTTACCGTCGGAATAATCCTTTAAAACCCCTTTAAATTCTCTGCCTATGCCGTCAATGGGGCGGAGCATCTTAACCATAACATCCGCACCGATGAACTGCATAAAATGTTCGTCACGGATAAGCTCACGCTCAATTCCGGGAGAGCAGACCTCAAGACAGTACGCCTCCTCAATCGGATCAAGCTCATCAAGAGGGCCGTTGATTGCACGGGAAACATTTTCGCAATCGTTAATGTCAATGCCTTCGGGCTTGTCAATGTAAACACGCAGAAAACGGTCTGCACCTTCCTTGACATAACGCACATCCCAAAGTGAAAGTCCGAAGCCTTCAACAATCGGCTGACAAAGCTCCCATACTTTTGATACGGTTACACCGCCTTTGCTTTTTGCCATAAATTCACTGCCTTCCTGTCTGCAAAAATACCCTGTGCGAAATATTGCAGACAGATAAACCGCACCGAGGAACAAAGTGAAAACTAATAAATAAGGAGCGGGTTTGTTGCCCACTCCTTTAGCTTTCATTATTTACAAGAAAATTATAGCACCAAAACGGCTTATAATCAAGTGTTTTTCAAATCTTTTCGTATTTTTTACAAAAAAGTTTAAAAAAACATTTGAAATCACCGTGCAAATGTGTTATTATATTTCGTGGACACTTTACATCACGATGTTTTTGTGATATAATCACCGTGGTTTTGCGACCGTGTAAAAAAAGTAAAATTAATTTTGATTTTGTTATTGTTGGATTTTTACTGTTTTTATAGCAATGATTTGGCTGTTAATATCCGAAACTTTGCGAAATTAACATTATAAAGGCTGCAACCTTACAATTAAATATGCTGATATAGCTCAGTAGGCAGAGTGCGTCCTTGGTAAGGACGAGGTCACGGGTTCGAATCCCGTTATCAGCTCCATAAAAGGGTATTGGTTAAAAAGACCGATACCTTTTTATTGTTGTTTAGAAAACAATACCGTTGCCAAATCCAAACTGATTAATATTATTCTTGTACAATCTATCTTGCATATACTGCAATTGCGTTGCGGTCATACTGATTATCGCTTTCCCCTTTCCTTATCCTGTGACTATATTATACTACAATGTTTAAGCGTATAATTTGTGCATATTGGTACTTGTTAAGTGTAAAGAGGTATGCTATAATAATATTTGTAAAGGAACGGTGGCGGCTGTTTCAGCTCCCTTGAGAAAGGGGGTGATATAGTGGAATACA
>OLYI01000645.1_pt1 | contig 11915 bp, 9 predicted proteins | sample 1644251 | NCBI WGS metagenome assembly OLYI01 (sample SAMEA103958140, study PRJEB25191) | human gut metagenome | biome: human-associated habitat [ENVO:00009003]; feature: intestine environment [ENVO:2100002]; material: feces | place: Germany | collected 2013/2015 | reverse complement strand
ATAATTTTTTCTGACTAACAGGTAAACAAAGAGAGGGTTGCTCTTTTGCGATGGGCAACCCTCTCTTATTAGGCATCAAGTTTGTAGCCAAACCGAAAAACAGTTTTGATAAAAATAGGATGCCTGGGATCAGACTCCAACTTCTTCCGCAGACGCCAGATCGTATTATCTACGGTAGTCATACCGTACTGATATTCCTCACCCCAGACTGCCGCATAAAGTTGCTCCCTTGTGTAAATCCTACCAGGGGATTTCGCCATGCAGTAAAGAATGGAGTATTCGCTGTGATTTAGGCGAATTTCCCTTCCGGCCTTCAGTACTCGCCGAGAAGCCGGGTAGATTTCAACATCTCCAAAAGACAGCATGGAGGATGTGGCTTCAACAACTTGAACAGACTTATCCCGCAAAGCATCCATGATAGTCTTAAAAACGGTTTCATCCGGGTCGATTGCCCGTATAATGATAATCTCCTCCGTGTTGTCATCACCTCATCTTTTCAAGGCATTTTTGTCTGTTCTTTAGATTCGTCAAACGCTGCGGATACAGCTTTAAGTTGCTGGAAACTGCTCTCGCTGATTGCGTGCTCCATCCGGCAGGCGTCGCATTCCGCTTCCTTTGGATCAACACCAGCACTTACCAGCAGGCGAGTGAAGAAACAGTGCTTCTCATAGGTCTGTTCTGCTACCTCCCGGCCCACATCTGTTAGATGGAGAAAGTGGTCATCATCCATTATGAGAAATCCACCGTTTTTTAGAGTATTGACTGCATGGCACACGCTTGGTTTTGATACTTCCATGTGCCGGGCTATATCCACGGAGCGTACTGCTCCTTTCTGCATTTGGATTACTAAGATGGCCTCTAAATAATCCTCACCGGATGCGGTGGCTTGCTGTTTTCTTTTCATATTTCCCTCTTAGGACGTTCATGTCGGTAAGGAAGACATTTGCTGTTTCTGCTGGAGTGCAACCAAATGCGCATACAACCCGCCTTTTTTAGCCAACTCGCTGGGAGTCCCCACTTCAGTCACTTTTCCTTTGTCCAAAACAACTATCTTGTCTGCATTTGCTATGGTCCTCATTCGATGCGCAATAACTATCACTGTCCTACCTTTTAATAACGCTGACAAGGCAGTTTGTACCATTGTTTCGCTTTCTGCATCCATAGATGCAGTTGCTTCATCGAGAAGAATAACAGGAGCATTTTTTAATAAGGCACGAGCAATAGAAATGCGCTGGCGCTCGCCACCGGATAATTTACTTCCATTTTCCCCGATATTCGTGTCATAGCCTTGCGGTAAACGATCAATAAACTCATCACATTGGGCGGCCTTTGCTGCGGCTCTAACATCTTCGTCAGAAGCTCCGCTACGGCCAAGCCGTATATTTTCCATTACCGATTCGTCAAAAAGGGTGACATTCTGGAATACGATTGCATAGTTTTTTAACAATACTTCTGGTTCAACAGTTTTGACATCTATGCCTCCAAGTGTTATGAGTCCGGAATCGGCGTCCCAAAAACGCGCTGCTAATTTTGAAACTGTTGATTTTCCACTGCCAGATGGCCCGACTAAAGCAGTTATTTCGCCTTGCTTTGCTACAAAAGATACTCCTGTCAGAACTGGTTCCTCGTTATAAGAAAAGTAAACATCCTTGAACTCAATATCGCAGCCAATGTTATTGCAACAGTCTGAGCCGGTTTGTTCCTGTGTATTGTCTATCTGTTTCATCCGGCCAATGCTTACAAGTGCGGCAAAAACCTCCGCTAATAGCATGAAACAGTTGGTGAATGGATCATAGATTCGACCAGCGAAAAGAAGGAACAGTATGAGCATGGGAATAGAAAGCATACCTTCAATCACCAAGTTTCCCCCTATAAGCAAAACAGCAACTAAGCCAAAACGCAAGATAAACTGAGCAACTGTTGTGGATGCTCCGGGGGCTAACTCATTTCGGAAGGAACAACGAATAACATTCTCCAACTTTTTATCAAGTTCATCCAAGTATACATCCGTTTTTGAGTATGCTTTTAATTCTTTTATAGTATCAATATATTCTTGTACTGCGTCATAGGCGCACCTTTTTGCCTCCAGATTTTCAAGTTCCGCCTTACTCTGTGCCTTGCGAGCAAGAACAACAACAATTGAGGCAACTGGTACCGGGACAATAATACAAAGAGCCAGCCTCCAGTCTAAAACTGCCAGCCCCACGGATGTAATAACAAACATAAGAATCGTACCTAACAACTGTGGAATCGCATTAGAAAATGTCCTTTCTAATGCTGTACAATCCCCCATAATAGTAGTTGTCAGATCGGCTAAATTTTTCTTTTCAAAGAACGACAGTGGAAGTTTTCTGAGTTTTTCAGCCAGCACAATTCTTCGGTTTGCACTTTCCTTATATGCAGCAGTGTATGTCAAATTGTATTGTACTAATTGGGCAATCGCGATCATGCCAAAAAGCACCAGGGTAATTCCGACAAAGAACGGAATATTCCGACCTACATTAACTTGAGTCCCCGCCGCTTTTTCTAAAAGCATCATTACTACCATCAACAACAAACTTGCTGGAATGATCTGTATCAAATTGGCGCAGGCAGTTGCTATAATTCCTTTCGCTAAATCTTTTGCGCCTTGATCGCTTAATGCAAACGCACGTTTTAGCATAGACAGCACCTCAACTTTCTATATGCCACTGCACCGTTTTGTTATAATTGTCCCACATTTTAGCATACTCGCCCTGATGCTTTATCAAATCAGAATGTGTTCCGCTTTCCGCTATCGCACCGTTTTTCATCACCAATATTTGGTCTGCATCCTGGACAGTCGAAAGCCGATGTGCAACCATAATAACCGTTTTATTCTTTATAAGTCCATCAAAGGCCTTCTGGATTTGATGCTCATTTTCGGGGTCAGCATATGCTGTCGCCTCATCCAAAACTACAATAGGAGCATCTTTTAAAATAGCGCGGGCAATAGAAATGCGCTGTGTTTCGCCCCCGGACAGGTATATACCTTGACTTCCAATAATTGTATCTATTCCGTTTGGAAGCTTTTTCAGTATGTCGTCGCACTGCGCCAGATGAGCTGCCTTTAGAACTTCCTCACGGGTTGCCGATGGTCTTCCGGCTCTTATGTTTTCTAATAGGCTATCCTTAAACAACTTGGGGTCTTGGAACACAAATGCCACCATTTTCATTAAATCACCCTGTGGGATTTCCCTGATGTCAACGCCGCCAATTTTTACTGCGCCATCCTGCACGTCATAGAACCGAGGGATCAGACTGGCCGCTGTGCTTTTACCTGACCCGGAGTGTCCCACAAGGGCCGTTATTGCTCCTGCTTTTGCCATAAAAGTGAGATGTGAAACTGCGGGGTGATCGGTATTATCATATGCAAATGTCACATCTTCAAAAGCGACCTCATATGTATCAGGATATTGGGGGATCGCTGGTTCTGGTTGCTGTTTAGAAGTTAAAATCATATCGATTCTACGCATAGACTCCTCTGCCTGCATTTTATAACTAGTCATATACATAATTTTATTAAGCATCACTGCGCATGCCGGAGAGAAAATCACGTAAAACAGAAAACTTTGAATAAAATCTCTGAGTGTCGGGGTCGTAAATCCAACTAGAAAGCCAATCGGAACCAGCACTAAAAAGGATGAGTTTACAATAGCATTAAATGCAACCATGCCTTTCTTGCAAGACATAGTATAAGCAAGTGCGTACTTTTTATAGGTCTCTATCGCATTATGAAATTTGGCGAACGACTTTACAGTTTGTCCGAACACCTTGACAACGGCGATTCCTCTAATATATTCAACAGCCTCATGGTTCATTGTTTCTTGAGCGTCTTGATAAATTCTCATAAACTCAGCACTATTCTTTCCCATGAGAGAGCTTTGCAGATAAAAGGCCATTCCATATAAGATAATAAGTGGAACCCCAATACGCCAGTCAAAAATGATCATAAAGCAAACACCAGCAATCAGGGTTACTTGGGCACCTGTTAAATCTGGCAACTGATGTGCAATAAAGGTCTCCGTTTGAAAACTGTTTTCATCAATTATTTTACGCAATTTTCCGCTTGGATTGGCATTAAAATAGCCAATTGGCATATGAGCAAGGTGCCTTAATGCTGCCATCTGCAGGTTTTTTTGAATATGGAACGCAACGATATGAGAAGATAGCAAAGCCAAAAAGTAGAGTACTACTCCCACGAGTTCTAATCCTAATGCAAAAAGGCCCCAATTCAATAATGCTTGGCCATTCAATTGATCGCCTAAAAATACAGCGATAAGTTCTCTTGCCGCAAAATATACACAGATAAAAGGGCCTATAATAAACAACGCACTGATGCCGGAAAGGCAACGGGCAAAAGTCAAGAGGCCCCTGTATCTGCCGGCAAAACTGAGAATCCGCTTAATTCCTTTTGATTGATTGCTCACCAATATCTGGACTCCTTTCAACCGGCAGAGCAAATATATGGTTTAACATAACTTCTCTGTAATCTATTTGGAATATGTTATTTCTCTTTCTGCAAACGGCGTGCTATGCAAAACATAGCACGCCGTTTGCGGAATAAGGAAATACTCACTTTAATGTGATATTTTGTACAGCAGTAAAGTTTGCATCAGGCGGAAAATCGTAGTTTGCAATCTTATCACTATATACTGCAAGTTGGTGAGGATACACCAGAGGTGTAGTAAGGCACTGATCCGCCATCGTAGTCAAAATAATGCCATAAATCTCCTGGATTCGCTCCTCGTCAGTAGTAGATTCCAATTCTGTAATCACTTCGGCACCGCCCGGCAAGTATGCAGCGACCTGGGAGATAATTGGGTCCATGGCCATGCTGGGATCGATATTACCGATCGTATTGCCCGGATCATAGAAACCGCCTTGTGTTTTAAATAAGGTAAGGCCGTACTCTCCAGTTGTAATCATTGCATACCAGTCCATCATTTGTGCAGACTGCGGTGTAAGTTCGATTCCGATTTTCCCTAACTGGTCGCAGATATAAACAACCAAGTTATCATCAGAAGCGGAGCCTGCTTGGTACTGGAACGGAGAGGATAGTTTCTCACCGTCCTTTTCACGGATGCCATCGCCATCCGTATCAATGTATCCTGCTTCATCAAGCAATTGGTTTGCCCTGTCTATATCATAAGAGTATACGGTTTGCTCTACATCACAATAGGGTAGGGTCTTCGGGAAGAATGTATCTGCTTTTTCATACAGGCCGCCATAAATGCTCTCAGAAATTGCATCTTTGTCTAAGGCCAATGTAATGGCTTGGCGAACAACTTCATCACCGAACATAGAGCTACTTAAATTGTAACCAATATATCCGGTGCGGAAAGATTTGTCGTCAACCTTGGCGCCAAATCCCTCAGTGTTTTGCATTTCCACAAAACTTTCGTTGGAGACGTTCGTGATTCCTGCGACAAAATCAATCTCCCCGTTTTTCAATGCGAGAATTTTAGCATCATTGTCAGGAATGCTCTCGATAGAAAAACTCTCAACATCAGGTCTTTCACCCCAATAGTAGGGATTGCTCTCGAAATTCCAGGTCTGCCCGTCATTATCTCCAGCATACATATAGGGACCTGTACCATAGGTTGCAGTTTCAAAAGTATCCTTTTTCGTTAAATCATCATTAAGTTGTTCACTCGATACGATTCCGAATGGATTCGCCAAACACAGCTCCCGCAGCGCATTATAATAAGGTTGCGTCAGATGCATTTCAACAGTATAGTCATCAACGACCACTGCATCTTCAATAATTGTAGACAGGCGGCCATAGGTTCCATTGTATTGCCCCAAATTGATGGGAACGGCCAAAAGCGATTTGGCAACATCTTCCGCAGTCAGATCGCTACCATCAGAAAATTTCACATCATGCCGTAGATTGAATGTGTAGACCGTTCCATCTTCGCTAATTGTCCAATCCTCGGCCAGACCACCAACGTATTCTCCATCTTGATATTCTACAAGCACATCGTAGAAATTGCTAAGATAATATGTGATACCGAAGTTGCTTGCCGATACATCGGGCGTCATAATTGTATAGAAATTTTCAAATCCCCAACTTTCGGCCAAAGTGATGTGGTTGGCTTCCGTTTCCTCCACAACATCATTGCCCGAAGAAACAGGCGTTTCTGAGTTTTCGCCATTGTCGCCTGCACAGGCAACTAACGAAACCATCATGGCCGCAGCCATAAGAATCGTTGCAAGTCTTTTGAATTTCATCGCAAACTATCCTTTCATTTTATTTCTGCTATGATCAATTCCAACAATGATTATGTATCAGTAATTCCACTCGCATATAAAAGCGTCTTGCTGTATTCGCTTGAAAATACTGATATATCTCCAGAAAATTCAACCTGTTCAATCAAGGCGGAATTTCTCATAACCAAAATTACGTCAGCAATAACGACGGCTAACTCCATATCATGTGTAATAAATATAAGGGTAAATGCGAGTTTCCTCTGCAAGTCAACAATTTCTTCAATGATCTTCTTGCGTAAAGGAAGGTCAAAGCCATTTGTTGCCTCATCAAAAATTAGACACTTAGGTTCTGCTGCCAAGGCCCTTGCAATAGCGACTCGTTTTTGCTCGCCCCCAGATAATTCTGCGGGAAGACGCGAGTAGTATTCAACAGGCAAATTACATAAATCCATCAGATCATGACACCTTTTTTTGCGTTCTCCTTTGTCTAAATGAAAAAAACACAAAAGAGGTTCTTCGATTGATCTACCCACGGACATTTTAGGATCTAATGCAGATGAAGAGTCCTGTTGAATAATTTGGACTTCCTTGAAGTAATTTGTATGAACCTTGTGTTTACCGTAAACAGGCATCCCATCGACATAGATATTCCCCGTCGTAGGACGCTGGAGGCCCGCAATCATTCTGGCGAGTGTTGTCTTACCTGACCCTGACTCACCAACGATGGCATACCGTTCACCATCAATGAATTGGATTGAAACTGGGGAAACCGCCATGAATCCCTCTTTGGAAAACGGATTGCGGGCAAAAGTGCAACTTACATCTTTCGCCTCAATCATAGATAATCACCGCCTTTCCAACGTACAAGCACTAAGCAGATATTTTGTATATTCTTCTTTAGGTTCATTGAATATCTGCTCCGTTGTCCCTGCCTCGACCAACTGGCCATCATTCATTATTAAAATTCGATCCGCCATTGACGCCGCTCTTAAATCATGTGTAACAAATAAGATCGCCATGCCGCCACTGCATAACTGCCTAAGTAATTGCATCAATTCAATTCGGTTACAGGCATCTATTGCTGTAGTCGCTTCATCAGCAACCAATATAGTAGGCTGATTGATTAGTGCTGCTGCAATCATAATCCGCTGCAACATCCCACCTGAAAGGGCATCAGGGTAACTCTTCAGTATCCGTTTCAAATCATCAAGGCCCAACTGTTGTAGTGTGTTGCTCACTAATAGTTGTAATTCCTGCCGCGATATTTGGGGGTTATGTAAGTAACATGTTTTTTCTAATTGCCTTCCAATACGCAGCGATGGATTAAATGCTGTCATGGGGTTTTGCATAATATAGCATATTTCTTTACCGTAGATTGCCTGCAATCGTTTCTTTGAACAGTGCAGCAAGTTTTCCCCCCTATAAAGCACCTCACCTGAAATGGAATAATTAGAACTAAGTAAGCCCATAACGGCCTTGCATACCGTCGTTTTTCCTGCCCCAGAGCTGCCCACAATGGACAACATTTCTCCTCCATCTATTGAAAAAGAAATATCCTTTGCAATTTCTTCACCCGTTTTGAGAGTAATAGTGAGATCTCTGACGTCAAGAAACACTGATCTGGTCCTCCTTGCCAATAAAATCCCGAATACCTTCACCTAATAAATTAAAGCCCGCACAACAGATAATGAGGCATATGCCGGGATAAACAATTAGGGCGGGATTTGTATAAATGCTGTTTCGAGCGTCATTAAGCATGGCTCCCCACTCCGGAGTACCAGCAATAAGGCCCACACCCAAAAATGCAAAACTTGATACCGATAGAATTGCTGATGCTATTCCCGTGGTAAAATAGACAACAAACTGTGGCAATACATTCGGGATAATGTGGTGAAGTACGATCCGCATTGCAGATGCACCAGATACTCTTGCGGATTCTACATACCCCTTTCCACACTCGACCTTTGCATAAGAACGCGCCATGCGTAAGAACCACGCAGACATAGAAATACCAATTGCAGTGATAATGCTCGCAACAGAATTGTTAATAACTGACACTAATGACATTGCTATTACTAAAAGCGGAAATGCCATAAATATATCGCACAACAATCGGATGACCTCATCTATTAGGCCACCTTTATAAGAAGTGTAGCATCCAATAAACAATGCAATCGCTGCTAGTACTATCAGCACAGGCACCGTAAGGCTTAGTGAATATCGCGCTCCGTAAATTAAGCGCGAAAGTTCACACCGCCCCATTTGATCGCATCCAAGAGGATACTCGGCTGATGGCGGGGCATTTTTTAGTGCAAGGTTTGTTGCATTTGGGTCATTTGGGGCAAGGAGGGGTGCAGTTATCGCAATACAAATAAATAACGCAATAAGCAAAACACCAATGACAATTTGTGGATGTTTCCTCATACACGTTTCCTCCTATACGCAGGGCAAATAATGCCCGAGAAGATGTCTGCTGCAGTATTAAAAAGAACAAATAGGATTGCGCAAATAAGTACCACACCCGATATTCCATATACATCCATACTTTCGCACGCTTCAGTTAAATAGTATCCAAGACCCTGAATGGAAAAGACAGTTTCTATCAGCGCAGAGGTTCCAAAAACTGATGCGCAATATTGTGCGAAAAGTGTTATGGCCGATGGAAATGCGTTCCTCAGGACCTCGCCGTATACAATTTTAGATGTGGAAAACCCCCTCGCTTTAGCGTATGTAACATAGTCACTTTTTAATTCGTTTATTACAGCAGCGCGCAAAACTCTAATAGAAATGCAAGCAATTGGAATGGCAATGGAAATGGATGGCAATATAAGAGATTTAATACTCCCGTCTGAAATTACATTAAATATCGGAATCTCAACTGCAAAAGCAATCAACAGAATGAGTGCCAGCCAAAAACTCGGAACACATATACCAATTATGCAGATAACTCTTGTTGCATGGTCAAATGCTTTGTCTTTCCATATGACAGAAAACGCTGATATTAAAACGGTTAAAATAGCAACCCAGAGCATAGACATAATAACTAACATACATGTAACAGGAAGGGCATTTCTAATATTATCAATGACAGGCTTTCGATTGGTAATTGAAATACCCAAGTCCCCGGTAAGTAGTCCTTTTATATAATCTGCATATTGCTCAGAGAGTGTACCATCCAGGCCAAGTTCAACTCTCATTGCTTGGATTTGCTCTTCTGTTGCGAACAATGTAGTCTTTCTTACAAGCATTTCTGCCGGATCTGTACCGGTAAATATCTGCAAGCAAAAACTGAGAGTAACGACTCCCAAAATCACAATTAGCAAGGTTATAATACGTTTTACAATTCGCGCACTGATCCCCATACTGAACAACTGATTTGCCCCCCATTCGCTCGAGGTTAGACATCGCTAACTGACACCCTTAAAAAGAACCGCTGAACGCGGCTCTTTTCACCATTCTCTAATTAACGTCAATTATGATAGCACAAGATCATATATTCGTCTATAACTGTTTAGGTCAAGTCTTAATCCATTTAGGTCACGAGTATTTCAAACGATATGCGATAGGAGTCATTTCGTATACTGATTTGAATGCCCCAGAAAACTTTCCTTGATTTTCATACCCTGCAAGACTGGCAATTTCACCCACACTCAATGTCGGCTCTGACCTAAGTAATTCCGCAGCAGCCTCCATCCGTTTCCTTTTCATAAACGTGCCTAGAGAAGCACCGGAAATTGACTTAAAGCAGCGTTTCATACTTGATTCCGAAACCCCATAAATCTCTGCTATCTCAGAAATATTTTTTTGTGTAAAAGGATTTTCAATAATATACTGATAGACCTGTTGAGTCCGCCGGGATACTTTCTCCGTAAACTGTTGGGGCGGCTCCACATAACTGTTATCCAGTTTGCTTAATAAAAGTAAGATTTCCAGGATTTTCAGCCAGTAATACGGCAATCTTATCTGGTTCTCAACGCTCAATATCTCTGTAAAAATATGGTCAATTTTTTGTTTGGATTTTATTAAAAGAACACGTCCTTCCGGACATAGAGTTGTGCGGATTTTTTGCAAGTCTATATGCCACTTAGAGAATTCATTGTCGAGAGTCGTCTGGGCTGTTTCTAGCTCCAAGAGAATGGTTATACCCTTATACTTATTGAAAGGGATTCTTGAATTGACAATAATCTGTCTATCATGGTATAGGCCAGATATACTTAAATCCTTTTCACCCAAAAAGGTGATTCCACCTCCGACCATTTCTACTTCGTGTCCACCCTCAAGGCAATAATTTATTTCTAAAAAATCTTTTTGGACATTTAGTGGCTGATAGCAAGAACTTAGATTTAGATCATTAAAAGACAGTTGAATACCTGGCGCAATATTATAACAGTGCATTTCCCCAGACCCGCTCTCATCCTCGTATCGCCGGAGGGTATAAAACTGGCGGGGCGTATCATCTGTATAATATAATGCTCTGAATTCCGGAATATCAACAACATCAGCCATACTTATTTGCCCTTTCTTGGAAATCGTGATTGACTAAAGAAAATGATAACGCAAGTGTATTCTAATTTCAACAAGGATATGTAATTGAAGTATAATTAAAAGCAGGACACATGCCACACGGTGTGTAGCATGTGTCCCAACTTACTGAACCCTGGACGGTTTTAAATGATACCCTTATGCGGCCGGGCCATTTGGGCGGCCCTTGTTTTCTCACAGCTTTGTCACCATGGGGATGATCATGGGGCTGCGCTTGGTGTGCTTATAGAGATAGCTGCTCACGGCGGAGCGCACAGTGCGGCATACGTCGCCCTCGTCCCGGCGCTTCTTGGCGGACATTCCATCCACCGCCTCCGTGGCCACCCGGCGCATATCCTCCAGCAGCTCCTCGGACTCCTTCACGTACACGAAACCGCGGGTGACGATCTCCGGCGGGCACAGCAGCTGGTGGTCGTGGCTGGACATGGGCAGCACGATGACCACCATGCCGTCCTCGGCCAGCAGCTTCCGGTCGTTGAGGACCACGGCCCCCACCTCGCCTACGCCGCTGCCGTCCACGAACACCTCGCCGGCGGGCACGGTGGTCTCGCACTTGATGTGCTTGGTGGTCAGCTCGATGACGCTGCCGTTGTCGGCCACCACGATGCTGGTGGGAGCCATGCCCATGCTCTCCGCCACACGCTTGTGGATCTGCAGCATCCGCTGCTCGCCGTGCAGGGGGATAAAGAACCTGGGCTTCGTCAGCGCGTGGATGATCTTCAGCTCCTCCTGACAGGCGTGGCCGGACACGTGCAGCATATCCGCCTTGTCATACACCACGTCCGCGCCCTTGCGGAACAGCTCATTGATGACCCGCCCCACCGTCACTTCGTTGCCGGGTATGGCGCTGGCGGAGATGATGACCTTGTCGCCGGGGCCGATGTCCACCTGCTTGTGGGTGGAGAACGCCATGCGGTACAGGGCGCTCATTTCCTCACCCTGGGAGCCGGTGGTCACGATGACCTGCTGGTTCAGGGGCAGTCCCTTGATGCGGTTGATGTCCATCAGTGTGTTTTTGGGCACCTTCATGTACCCCAGCTCCGTGGAGACCTTCATGATGTTCTCCATGCTCCGGCCGGTGACGGCCACCTTCCGCCCGCAGGCGGCGGCGGCGTCCAGCACCTGCTGGATGCGGTGGACGT
>OLYI01000643.1_pt1 | contig 11922 bp, 13 predicted proteins | sample 1644251 | NCBI WGS metagenome assembly OLYI01 (sample SAMEA103958140, study PRJEB25191) | human gut metagenome | biome: human-associated habitat [ENVO:00009003]; feature: intestine environment [ENVO:2100002]; material: feces | place: Germany | collected 2013/2015 | reverse complement strand
CAGTATCCTCAAATCATGCTTTCTTGACGATGGTGCCCTGACGGGTCTCCTCAACTACCCAGCCGAGCTCCTTTATCTGGTCGCGAATGGAGTCTGCAAGTGCGAAATCCTTAGCCTTGCGGGCTTCCTTGCGCTTTTCGATGAGCTCAGTGATCTCAGCGGGGATCTGCTCCTCATCGTTCTTATTATACAACAGACCGAGCACGTTTGTCAATGCCGTGAACTCGTCGTTATACGCCTTGAGGGTGCCCTTAGTCGCATTACCTGCGGAAACTGCGGTATTTATCTTGCGGACAAGCTCGAATATCGTCGAAATTCCGTCGGCGGTGTTGAAATCGTCGTCCATTACGCGGATAAACTGCTCCTGAGCCTCCTTGACATCTGCGAGAGCCTGTGCGGAAGCCTCGCCTTCGGGAGCCGCCTCGATTGCGCGGTTCAGGGTGTCGCGGCAGGTGTAAAGTCTCTGGAGTGCAGCCTTGCAGCTTTCGATAACATCGAGTGTGTAGTTGAGCTGGCTTCTGTAGTGAACGGAGAGCAGCATGAAGCGGATAGGCTCGTAGCCGTATTCCTTCGAAAGATCTCTTACCATGAAGAAGTTGCCCTTCGACTTTGACATCTTGGCGCCGTCAACATTGAGCATTCCGTTGTGCATCCAGATATTTGCGAGGGGCTGACCGGTAGCGCATTCGCTCTGTGCTATCTCATTCTCGTGGTGCGGGAAGATAAGGTCTGCGCCGCCGCCGTGAATGTCGATGGTGTCGCCGATGTAGTGGCGGCTCATAGCGGAGCACTCGATGTGCCAGCCGGGGCGGCCCATGCCGTAGGGGCTTTCCCAGGCAGGCTCGCCGGGCTTGGCGGCCTTCCAGACAGCGAAGTCGGCGGGGTCTTCCTTCAGGTCATCCTCCATCTGGCTGCGCAGCTCGCGGTTGCCGCTCTCCAGATCGTCCAGCTTGAGGTGGCTGAGCTTGCCGTACTCCGGGTCGCTCTTGACGCGGAAGTAGACGTCGCCGTTCTTGGCCACATAGGCGTGGCCAGAGTCGATCAGATCCTTGACGATGTCCAAAATCTGCTGAATGTGCTCGGTGGCGCGGGGCTGGACGGTGGGCTTTTTGCAGTTCAGACCGGCGGCATCCTTGAGGTACTCGGCCTCAAAGCGCTGGGCAACTTCCTTCATGGAGGTACCCTCTTCCTGGCCCTTCTTGATGAGCTTATCGTCGATGTCGGTGATGTTGGACACATAGATGACCTTGTTGCCGCGGTATTCCAGATAGCGGCGCAGGGTGTCGAACACGATCAGCGGGCGGGCGTTGCCGATGTGGATATAGTTGTAAACGGTCGGGCCGCAGACGTAGATGCGATACTCGCCGGGCACCTGCGGCACGAACTCTTCCTTCTGGCGGGTCAGGGTGTTGAAAATCTGCATAAAAAACCTCTCCTTTTGTGTGGCAGACAGAAGCCGCAAAAACAAAAAAGCCCTCCTCGCTGTACCCTGGTACAGCAACGAAGGCGGTTCTCATTCCAAATCGCGGTTCCACTTCTGTTTGTCGCTCAAAGCCGGTAACGGCGGCGGCCGCACTGCGATACTGTCCTTCCCGCAGTGTGCTCTCCAGGCGCACTTCCCACAGTCCTCTGCAAACAGGCTCCCAGCCAACGGCCCGTTCTCTCTGTGCAGACGCTCCCTGCGCTACTCTGCCCGGATCAACGCATTTGTTCTGATACAGATTTATTATATCTGTCCGGCCTACGAAAGTCAAGGCGGCAAATCTTGATTTTATCTTGCGGAGCGTCGAATTTTATGGTATTTTAATGTTGTATCTGGGTATTCCAGATTCCTTAAGGCGCTGTCCCAAAAACGCAGGCGGCTAGCCCATACCGATTCGTCCTTGACTCATTGAGTGAAGCAAGTGTCGGGAGGGCACTTTTTGGAGTTACCTCCCGACGCTTTCGGCGAAGGGAGGGATCGTTCTATGACGATTGTCGAGATTCTCACGTTGATGGCATTCTTTGTCAGTTTGCTGACCTTGATCGTCACCACGGTACATGTAACATTCGATATCACATTTCGGATGCTGGAATCGCGAAAAGATAAAAACGACAAAAAGAAAAAATGACCGCCCAACGTTCCCCAACGCACGGTCATTTTCTCTTTGACGTGTCAGTAAGGAGCTAGCCGTTTTGCCGGGTAGCGCCTTTTGCATCTTTATTATAGAGTTTTTTTTATGATTTGTCAATCATTTTACGGAGGTCCTCCATGCAGCTTTTGACCGAACGCCTTTTTCTCATCCCGCTGCTACCGGATGGGATGCACGCCTGCCCGCCTGAGCGCAGCTTTTTCGGCATTCCCCTTTACATCTCCCTCAACTTGTGCCATAATTTACTATATTAAAGGGAAGCGTCTCCGGCTCCGGCAATTCGGCCGGTCTGGAGCGCAAGAGAGGGGTAAACTGCCATGAGTAAAACGATCATCCCGGCAAACTACACGCCTGCGCTGAATCTGTACGACACCCAGCGCGCCATCGGCACCGTGAAGCGGCTGTTCGCAGACACGCTCTGCGCCACGCTGAACCTCTACCGTGTGTCCGCACCGCTGTTCCTGGAGGCCTCCACCGGCCTGAATGACGACCTGAACGGCGTCGAGCGGAAGGTCACCTTCGACATCAAGGACAGCGGCACCGAAGCGCAGGTGGTGCAGTCGCTGGCCAAGTGGAAGCGCAAAGCCCTGAAGGACTACGGCTTCCGGGTGGGCAAGGGCCTGTACTGCGACATGAACGCCATCCGCCGCGATGAGGAGCTGGACAACCTCCACTCCGTCTACGTGGACCAGTGGGACTGGGAGAAGGTCATCCGTGAAGAGGACCGCAACGAAGCCTATCTGAAGAATGTCGTGCGCTCCATCGTGTCGGCGGTCTGCGCCACCGAGATGAACCTCCACGCCATGTTCCCCCAGCTGCAGGACCTGCCCCTGCACACCCCGAACGTGACCTTTATCACTACCCAGGAACTGGAAGACCTGTACCCTGACCTGACCCCGAAGGAGCGCGAGAACGCTTTCGTCAAGGAGAACGGCACCACCTTCCTGATGAAGATCGGCGCCCCGCTGAAGAGCGGCAAGCCCCACGATGGCCGTGCGCCCGACTACGATGACTGGGACCTGAACGGCGACCTGCTGTTCTGGAACGAGCCGCTGCAGTGCAGCTATGAGCTGAGCAGCATGGGCATCCGCGTCAGCCCCGAAAGCATGGACCGGCAGCTGACCATGGCGGGCTGTGATGACCGCCGCGCCCTGCCGTTCCACAAAGCCGTTCTGTCCGGCGAGCTGCCCTACACCATCGGCGGCGGCATCGGCCAGAGCCGCCTGTGCATGCTGCTGCTGGGCAGTGCCCACATCGGCGAGGTCCAGGCCAGCGTCTGGGATCAGGCCACGCACGAGGCCTGCGCCAAGGCCGGCATCCCGCTGCTGTAACGACCGGCGTTCTTTCAAAGGCTGCCCCATGGGTCTTCCCGCGGGGCAGCTTTTTTGTTGCACTGTGCAAAAATTTCCAAAAACTTTTTTGCTTTTCCCCTTGACAGAACGTTGTGTCTCGCCTATAATGAACACAGTTCATTTTGAGGTGATCGCATGAATCTTACCGCAACCTCCAAAGAGGATATCTTAAAAGCCAGTCGTGCCCTCATCCAGCAAAATGGATGGGCAGCAGTCAACATCCGCGCCGTGGCTGCGGCCTGCGGTGTGTCGGTGGGCTGCATCTACAACTACTTTGCATCCAAGACCGAGCTGGTGAGCGCCACGGTGGAAAGCATCTGGAACGATATCTTCCACCGCCCGGAGGACGAAGCCGTCTTCCGGGACACGCTGGCCTGTGTCCGCTGGATGTACCGGCAGCTGGAATACGGCTGCGCCCAGTATCCCGGCTTTTTCACCCACCACTCCTTTGGCTTTATGCACCAGGGCACAGCGGATGGAAAACAGCAGATGCAGCAGGCGTGGCAGCACATCCTGCGGCAGCTGTGTTTCGTCCTGCAGCAGGACCCCAACGTCCGGCCGGACGCCTTCAACGACCAGTTCACCGCCGAACGGTTTGCCGGGGTCCTGTTTTCCCAGATGCTTTCCGCGCTGGTGCAGCAGGATTTCGACCCGTCCATGGTGCTGGAGATCGTCCGGCGGGCCATCTATTAAAAAACTTCCCACGGTTTCGTGGGGATTTTTTATCCGTCAAAGTGAACATTGTTCAATTAAGGAGGTGATGTTCCGTTCTCTCAGGCAGGACCCCGCTGCATTCTACCCATTTCAGACAACAAAGGAGATTTTTACGATGCGTGCGATCTTTGAAACGCTTTTTGACATTTTTTATCTGCTCACCGTCCTTTCCGTGGGCATCCGCATGATCCGGAACAGCAAAGGCTCCGCCCAGTTCCAGCTGTTTGGCTGGATGGCTGTGGTGCTGGGTGCCGGTGATTCCTTCCATCTGGTGCCCCGCGCATTAGCTCTGTGCACCACCGGTCTTGACAGCTACGCTTTCCAGCTGGGTCTGGGCAAGTGGATCACCTCGGTCACCATGACGGTATTCTATGTGCTGCTGTACTACGTCTGGCGTCAGCGCTACCACATCCAGGGCCAGAAGGCCGTGACCTGGGCCGTCTACGCTCTGTCGGCTGCCCGTGTGATCCTCTGCATGATGCCCCAGAACCAGTGGCTCACCAACCATTCTCCCCTGTCCTGGGGCATCTACCGCAACCTCCCCTTCGCGCTGCTGGGCCTGCTGGTCATCGTGCTGTTCTACCGCAGCGCCAAGGAGCACCACGACACTGCGTTCCGCTGGATGTGGCTCACCATCGTGCTGAGCTTCGGCTTCTATATCCCAGTGGTGCTGTGGGGCGATGTGATCCCGGTCATCGGCCTGCTGATGATCCCCAAGACCTGCGCCTATGTGTGGACCGTCCTCATCGGCTATTCTGCCATGAAAGCAGAATACAAGAAAGCGGACTGATCCGTTCCCCCTGCTTCACGCAAAAAGGGCCTGTTTTCCGGCGGCAGCTGCCGTCAGAAAACAGGCTCTTTTGGTTGCAGTTTATCGGCGTTTTCGGCTGTTGCCCCCCAGCCACCAGACCAGCGCTGCGCAGATCAGGTTCCCGGCCAGGATGCACGCGCACCACAGCACCGTCTGCCGGGGCGTCTGCTCATACACCAGCAAAAAGGGGTAAGGCCCCGTCCACAGACGCTGGTAGTTGGCCCACAGGGCGATGCTTCCGTAGATCGCCGTCGGCACCAGCGCCAGCGGGATGTTCCGGGCCGGGAGCCGCGGCTCCCGTTCCAGAAAGACGAAGGAGACAAAAACGAGGACCGGGTTCAACAGGTGGTGGTACAGCATGGAGCTTTCCGTCAGCAGGAACACCACACCGCCCTCATCGGGGTAGTAGGGTGCCAGCACGAAGACCACCGTCAGGAAGGTCAGGGTCAGGCAGCAGGCCGCAATGAACTTCAGCCGCTTGACCCAGCGGGGCAGCGCACAGCCGGACAGCAGCGCCCACAGCTGGCAGACTGCCACCAGCAGGCAGACCGCCGCCGAGAAGAGGTTGGAGTTTTCGGTGTAGAAGGTCAGGGACTGCTCGCCCACCGCTTCCCAGCTCATCCGGATGGCGATGGGCTCCATCCGCACCACGGCCAAGTTCAGCAGGATGGACAACACCCGCCGAATCTGATCCAAAAGCGAATTTTGTTTCATTTTATTCCAGAATGGATCATTTTGCCGTGTTGATGAAGCTGCGGTTGTCCCACAGATACTTGATGCCGGAGATGGCGGTGGCCGCTGCCACCAGCCAGCACAGCCAGTAGGAGATGAGCCAGACGTTCAGATTGCCGAGGACGGTATTGCCATAGGTCAGCGAGATGCCGAAGAAGTAGAAGATGATGGTCAGCATCTGCAGCACCGTCTTCACCTTGCCCCACATATTGGCCGCGATGACCTTGCCGTCCTTCGCACCGGCGGCGACCATCCGCAGGCCGGACACCGCGAACTCGCGGGCCAGGATGATGCAGAGCACCACGGGGCTGCACACGCCGTCCCGCATCATGTAGATGAGGGCCACCGTGGTCAGCAGCTTGTCGGCCAGCGGGTCGGCAAACTTGCCGAAGTCGGTGACCATGTGCCACTTGCGGGCCAGATGGCCGTCCAGATAATCGGTGAAGCTGGCAGCGGCAAAGACGATGCCTGCCACCAGATACCATGTTGCGTTGAAGGTCTCGGTGCCAAACTCGGTCAGCGAGACGAAGATCATGAAGACGGGCACCAGAATGATGCGGCACAGGGTCAGTTTATTGGGCAGATTCATACGTTTTACCCTCCAATTTGTTATTTTTTGACAGTACCATACAAATCGTAAAGGTCGCTGTCGTCCACCAGGATGTCATAGAACGCGCCGGGATACAGCGGCTCTTCACTGGAAACGCAGACGTTGCCGTCCACTTCGGGGGCGTCGGCTGCGGTGCGGCAGAGGTACAGGCCGCTCTCGTCGTCGATGCCGTCGCAGATGACGCGGACGGTCTGGCCCACCTTGGCCGCCTGCTTCTGGGCCATGATGCCGGTCTGGATCTGCATCACCAGCTCGGCGCGCTTCTCCTTGACCTCCTGCTCGATCTGGCCGTCCATGCGGGCGGCCACGGTGTTCTCCTCAGCCGAGTAGGCAAAGCAGCCCAGGCGGTCGAACTGCACTTCCTTGACGAAGTTGCACAGGTCTTCGAACTGCTCCTCAGTCTCGCCGGGGAAGCCTGCGATCAGGGTGGTGCGCAGGGTGATGCCGGGGATCTCGCGGCGCAGCTTGCCGATGACATCCAGCAGCTCCGCACGGTTGGAGCGGCGGTTCATGTTCTTGAGGATGACATCGTTGCAGTGCTGGATGGGCAGATCGAGGTACGGCAGGACCTTCTCGTTCCGCTTCATGGCGGCAATGAACGCATCGGTGATCCGCTCCGGGTAGGCGTACATGATGCGGATCCACTCGATGCCCTGGACCTTGTTCAGCTGGTCCAGCAGCTCGCAGATGCTGCCGGGCTTGCCCCAGTCCTCGCCATAGGCGGTGGGGTCCTGCGCCACGATGATAAGCTCCTTGACGCCCTCACCGGCCAGCCAGCGGGCCTCGGCCACACAGTCGGCCATGTCACGGCTGCGCAGCGGGCCGCGGATGCCGGGGATTGCGCAGTAATGGCAGCGGTTGTTGCAGCCTTCGGCGATCTTTAAGTACGCATAGTGGGCGGGCGTGCCGATGACGCGCTTGCCGCCCAGCGGGAAGTCCTTCTTCAGGCCGTAGCTTTCGAGGTGGTCCTCGCCGTTGAACAGGCGGGCCACGATGGAGTCAATGGCCTTGTTGGAGGCGCAGCCGACCACAGCGTCCACTTCGGGGATCTCCTCCTCGATCTGGCTGCGGTAGCGCTCGGCCAGGCAGCCGGTGACGATGACCTTCAGATCGGGGTTCTGCTGCTTGTAGGAGCAGGCTTCGAGGATGTTCTCGATGGCCTCGGTCTTGGCGCTCTCGATGAAGCCGCAGGTGTTGACCAGAATGACGTCGGCCTCACCCAGCTCGGCCACAGTCTCGTGCCCAGCAGACAGCAGGATGTGGACCATGCCGTCCAGATCGACCTGGTTCTTCGGGCAGCCAAGGGAAATACATGCAATTTTCATAAGGGGATGCTACTCTCTTTCTTTTTTACGGTTCCGGTGTTCTTCCGAACGGCCGTTCCGGCACGGTGTGTGCGAGACGAAGCGGCCGTGCAAACAAGCCGTTATTCCTGTTCCACTCGCTGGATCGCGTCCCGGATGACCGGGTAGGCAAAGCCCCGGCGCATCAGAGCGGCCACCACGAGGTCGCGGCGTCCGGCTTCCAGTTTTTTGCGGTAGCGGCTGGCCACCAGCGCGGCGGCGGCTTCCAGCTCCGGGTCTTCCCCGGTCTCGTCGGCGGCATAGACCGTGTCCAGCGCCTGTTCGATCTGCGGGGCGCTCAGGCCCTTCTGCCGCAGGTTCTGTGCGGCAGCGCGGCGGCTTTTTTTCGCCGCCAGCAGGCCATGGGCGCGGGTCTCGGCATAGCGCGCATCGTTGACATACTCCCGCTCCACCATCTCAGCCACCACGGCGGCAGCCGTCTGTTCGGCAAAGCGGCGGTTCAGCCGCTCGTAGAGGCCGCCGGAGGACAGCTCCTGCCCGGCCAGCAGCTCCATCGCGCGGGCACGGGCCTTGGCCGCATCGGTGGATTTTTCCGCCTCGTCCAGCGGGCGGCGGGCTCCACGGTACCATGCCATTTACTCTTCCACCATGATGTCCAGTTCGCTCTCGCTGCTGCGGACGGGAGCCTTGACCACCGGCTCCTTGGCCGGGGCGGACTCGGCCTTGCTGCCGGCGTCCGGTGCAGCGGCGGCTGCCTTTGCGGTGCGGCGGGTGGCATAGAGCTTGTCGGCATTGGCGCGGATCTGGCCCTCGATGTCGTTGGCCAGCTCCGGGTTGTCCCGCAGGAACTGTTTGGCGTTGTCGCGGCCCTGACCCAGGCGGATATCGCCGTAGTTGAACCATGCACCGCTCTTCTGGACGATGCCCAGCTTGACGCCCAGATCAATGAGCTCGCTCATCTTGGAAATGCCCTCGCCGAACATGATGTCGAACTCGGCCTCACGGAACGGAGGGGCCACCTTGTTTTTCACGATCTTGGCGCGGGTGTGGTTGCCGATGAACTGGCCGGAGGAGTCCTTCAGGCCCTCCACACGGCGGATGTCGATACGCACTGAGGAATAATACTTCAGCGCACGACCGCCGGTAGTGACTTCGGGGTTGCCGTAGACGACGCCGACCTTCTCACGCAGCTGGTTGATGAAGACGCAGACCGTGTTGGTCTTGCCAATGACGCTGGTCAGTTTGCGCATGGCCTGGCTCATCAGGCGGGCTTGCAGGCCGACGTGGCTGTCGCCCATCTCGCCCTCGATCTCGGCGCGGGGGACCATGGCGGCGACCGAGTCCACGACGATGGCGTCGATGGCACCGGAACGGACCAGCGCCTCGCAGATCTCCATGGCCTGCTCACCGGTGTCCGGCTGGCTGACCAGCAGGTTGTTGATGTCCACGCCCAGTGCCTCGGCATACACGGGGTCCAGCGCGTGCTCGACGTCGATGAAGGCGACCTCGCCGCCCTGCTTCTGGGCCTCGGCCAGGATGTGCAGGGCCAGCGTGGTCTTACCACTGGATTCCGGGCCGTACACCTCGACGATGCGGCCGCGCGGCACACCGCCCACGCCCAATGCCATATCCAGGCCCAGGCTGCCGGTGGAGATGGCTTCCACCTGCATGGCGGCATTGTCGCCCAGCTTCATGACGGCACCCTTGCCGAACTGCTTTTCGATCTGGGCCAGCGCGGTCGCCAGCGCGTCCTTCTTGGCACCCGGCTCGGTCTTCTGGGTCGCGGTGACGACCGTGTTCTGATTCTTTGCTGCCATAGTGTTCTCCTTTGCTGTCCTCTCCCGGCGCGGCTCGTTCCGCCGCCTGCGCGGGGCATTCCGATTCTTTCTCTAATAGTATATCACAAATCCAGAATATTACAACAGGAAGTTGTTTGCTTTTTCGATTATTTTTCCGCTCAAGCTGACCCGCAAGTCGGCGCAAACCCTCGCCCTTCGGGAGAGGTGGCATCGCGCAGCGATGACGGAGAGGGTTTTTCTCAGCACTCCCTCTCAGTCTCGCCTACGGCTCGACAGCTCCCCCGAAGGGGGAGCCTTCGGCAGGCCGGGCAGGCCCACGCATCTTGCGGCAGGCAGCCGGGCTTCGCGGTCACTTGCAGGGTTTTCTAGCGGTGACAGCCCGGTCGTTGCCGCCGTAGTCCTTCCGGCAGGCGATCCCGACCCAGCCGTTTGCTTCCAGCAGGGCCGTGACGGCTTCCCGCTGCTGCCAGCCGATCTCCAGCGCCAGTGCACCGCCGGGGCGGAGCGCTCTCTGGTAGTGTTCCGCGAGGGCACGGTAAAATACAAGGCCATCCTCCCCCGCTGCCAGCGCCATGGCCGGCTCCTGCGCCACTTCGGGCTGCAGCTGCCCCATCTCGGCCGCGGTCAGGTAGGGCGGGTTGGACACGATGAGGTCCAGCTCCCCTTCCGGCAGAGTCTCCCAATAGGTGAACAGGTCTCCCTGCACCGGGGTCAGATGCAGCCCATTGGGCAGGCGGGCATTCCGGGTCAGATACGCAAACGCCGCCGGGCTTTTTTCCAGGCTCGTCACCTCTGCCACCGGGCAGAACCGCTGGACGCCTAGGCCCAGACAGCCGGTCCCGGCGCAGAGGTCCAGCACCTTCGGGTGCGGGACGCCCCGCAGCAGTTCGGCGGCGGCCTCGGCCACCACTTCGGTATCGGCACGGGGGCAGAGCACACCGGGCCCAACCGCCAGCTCAAAGTCGAGGAACGGCCAGCTGCCGCAGAGGTATTGCAGCGGCTCACGGTCGGCACGGCGGGCGGTCAGGGCTTCCAGCTGCGCCGCCTGTGCGGCGGTCAGCGGAGCCGTGGCCAGCCGGGCGTCTGCGCCCACCGCCAGCCGGAAGAGTTCGGCGGCATCAAAATCGGCATCGGGGCAGCCCGCCTCGGTGAGCCGGGCCTCCACCTGCCGCAGCGCCGCGCGGGGCAGGATGCCTTCGTTCACCATCTGCCATCCTCCGGGTCTTCGGGCAGCACGGGCGTCACCGCCGCAATGGCCACTTCGATCATGCTGTCGTCCGGCTCGAACACGGTCAGATGCTGCACCCAGATGCCGGGCTGACGAATGATGCGGGTGGCAAGGTTATCCGACCGGCCGCACCACTTGAGCAGCTCGTAGCTGATGCCCATGACCAGCGGCAGCAGCAGCAGCTTGCACACCACCCGCAGGCCGATGCTGCCCCATGGCAGCACGCTGTACAAAAACACGCTGACGATGACCACCAGAATGAGGAAGCTGGTGCCGCAGCGGGGATGGAAGCGGGTATACTTGCGCACATTCTCCACGGTCAGCGGGTCGCCCGCCTCGTAGCAGGCAATGGTCTTGTGCTCTGCGCCGTGGTATTCAAACACCCGGTGGATCTCCTTCATTTTAGAGATGCCCACCATATAGGTCAGGAAGATGACCACCTTCAGCACCGCTTCCAGCACCACCTTGCCCCAGCGCCCCAGCGGCAGCAGACGGTTCACCCCGCCCACAAGGAAGGTGGGCAGCACGGTGAACAGCAAAATCGCCAGCAGACCGCCCAGCACCGCAGCAACGGTCAGCAGTGCATTCTCGGCTTTCTCGCCCAGATGCTCCCCCACCCATTTTTCAAAGGCGGTCTCCTCCTCGGCGGGGTCGTAATCATCCCCCATGCTTACCTGTGCCGAGTACATCATGTAGCGGTAGCCCACGATCATGCTCTCGACCATGGAAATGGCGCCGCGCACCAGCGGGATCTTCGTCCACACCCCGTGGGTGGGGGTGGGGTCGAGTTTGGTCTCAATAGTGCCGTCCGGCTTGCGCACAGCGCAGCACATCTGCTTGGGGCCGCGCATCATGATGCCCTCCATCAGTGCCTGCCCGCCCACGCTGGTCTTAAAGCGTTCCTGTTTAGGTTGATTCATTGGCTTCTCCCGATATCCGTCCCTGCCGCTTTGGGCAAAGGGCGGTCTTTTTTGTATTTTATCCGGGGCATATCCCCGCGCAAAGCTCATTCTAGCACACAAATGTGACAAAATCTGTAGTCCGTGGCACTGCTGTACGAAAATCAAATAATACCACTTGACCTGAGATAAAAGCCTTCCCCCGTCCGGGGGAAGCCTTCATCCAGAAAATTGCTTTTTATGGCGCTGCTCACGCCTTATGGTACAGCGGCAGACCCAAGGTGACCACCGTGCCGCGCCCGAGGGTGCTCTTGATATCCAGCGTGCCGTCCAGTGCGGTC
>OLYI01000642.1_pt1 | contig 11925 bp, 5 predicted proteins | sample 1644251 | NCBI WGS metagenome assembly OLYI01 (sample SAMEA103958140, study PRJEB25191) | human gut metagenome | biome: human-associated habitat [ENVO:00009003]; feature: intestine environment [ENVO:2100002]; material: feces | place: Germany | collected 2013/2015 | reverse complement strand
CAACGAAACCACAGGCAAAGCCAACAACACCATATGTAGCACCGACAACAAAACCACAGGCAAAGCCAACAAAACCACAGGCAAAGCCAACAACACCACAGCCAACCCGCCCAACAGAGCCGGCAACAACAGCACCGGTTATACATGGAAAGGATGGAGTGATTCTGGATACGCTGTATTTTAACTTTAACAGTGGGTTAGAAAAATTGCCGGAATCACAGGCAGAGCTTGGTGGACCGGATAGAGGGACATCAGTATGGACTGAGGATGTAGGCAATATAGACATATTTGGAGTTGGTCTGATAATGGGAAAGTCGACTAAGGAAGATGTAGAAGCGTATTTTGGGAAACCATTATATGAAAAAGATACAGAAAATGGTATGGTCATACAATATGCATATAAAAATGTATATCTTAACTTTAATTTTTATAAAGATACAGGAAAAATCAGGGTTATACTCATAGATGGAGTGAAAGGACTTGATGACGTTTAAAAGCAGGGTTAAGTTCAATTATTGACAAATATAGAAATGAGGATAAAACAATGAGAGCAAAGAAATACATGGCGTGGATTATCACAGCAGCAATGCTTGTTACATCCATTCCATTTTCAGAGAAACGAGTAAAAGCAGATGTACTTCCTGAGGGTACGCAGATGAAGTTTGTTGTTAAAGACCTTGATGGGACTACAATCAAGAACTCAGAGAATCCCGATGATGACAGAATTCTTAAATTCAAAATCGGTGATGAAGAAACAGAGGCAGTATTTAGCAATGATGAATATACCATTGATATAGGGAACCGTGAGTCAGCAGGACTTGAAGTAAGCATAATAATGGGTGATGTCATTAAAACTGAATCCTACAGTGCGGATAAGACGGAGTATGACGTTACCATGAGTATGGCTACGCCTATAGACATCACGGGTTCGGTATATGATGAAGCCACATCCACATATACAGTCCATGTCCCATATGACCCGGAAGGAAAGTATGAACTGCCTGAAGGTGTTGTCATGGATACAACAGACATTGAATCCAATGAAACAGAAGACGGTATATACAACTACGCGGGTTATGAAGAGGGCGTAATCAACTACCGGACACCGGGATATGTTAAGGCCAGGCTGACAGCAGTCCGTGATGACGGGTACAGGATATATACTCCTGTATATTTGCTTATTGACATTGACAACACTCCTGAATTCAGAGCGGATAATAACAAATTTTATGACAATAACGTTATCGTTGAGAAAAGCGGAGACCTTGTTGCGGGTGTAACGCTTAAGAACAAGAAGTCATGGAACGGGCTGAATCTCAGTTGTAATTATGATAATAGCATTATATATGAAAGTTCTGATGCGGAAGTAAGTGTTGACGGTACAGGCAGAGTAGCAATAAATAAAGACTCCGGATATGATTTGGTAGAAGCAGTAATAACAGCAAGGGACAGATATACAGGAGAAAAGGCTTCATACAGTCTTACGGCATATCCTGAAACAAGTAATGACATAATACTTAGTGTTAATAAAGAATCCCTCCCTTATGATAATAAGGTAAGCATTAATGCAGCGGATTACAGGACGGATACCATTCCTGTAAACATTGAGAATCAGGATGATTATACTGATATAGTGTATTCATCGGATAATGAAAACATCGCAACAATTGATACAAACGGAAGCATACACATACTTGAAGTAGGAACAGCACACATATCCGTGATAGCGGCTAAGAAAGGTGAATGGAAGAAATATGAAAAGACATTCACTATTGAATCAAAAGCTGTTGATTCGTATATTAAGGTATATGTGGATGGCATAGAAAAAGACATTACAGAGACAATAGAAATCTCTGAGGATGACATACGGAATGAAAGTGTAAAATTGCCTGTATCACTTGATATGCATAATAAATATGGCAGAAAATTAGATTATGTGTCATATACTGTGACATCAAAACCACAGGGAATCAGTGTTAATATCAGTGATTCGGGAATTACCATATCACAGACTGACAGCATTGAAAGAAATGTACCTTTTGAAATCACAATAAAAGGTTATGGATGGGGATATAAAGAATCACAGGTCACATTATCCTTTATAATTAATGGAAATGAAATAAATAACAGTTCAATATATTCTGTAAGTTACATAGAAAACGGTACAGAAAAACCTCTTGTGAGTGGTAAAGTGATTAACGGAATAAGAACAAGATGGGCACTTACCAATGAGGTTAAAGTGGGAGTGTTGGATAGCGAAAACTATAAGCTTAGTAACACAAGACGTACAGAAAGAAAAGCAGATGTTTTACTTTCAACATTTAATGCAGAAAAATACAACAAAGACCATGCGTTTTACCTGTGGGAGAAAACTGGCGAAAATAAATATGACTCATCTTTCACCCACGAATATTTCGGAACAGACCTTGAAGCCCCTAAACTTACCCTTGTAAATCACGAAAAAATCAATATAACCGGTAAAGGACTTTACACAAGCGGCAATGCATCCATAAATGTCATGGCTGCAGACAAAGACGGACACCTCTACGCAGTGGAACTGATAGATTCACTCACAGGAGATGTGATTAAAAGTGTGGGAATGGAAGAACTGGCAAAGAATGATGCTTCACTTAAAGAAACAAATGTCAGGTTTGACATCCCGTTTGAAAATAACACGGCAGTACATTATGCCGTTGTGGTATGGGACCAGGCAGGAAGAAAAACCGTCAGGTCACTTGCAGGACTATTAAGAAATGCTGAATACGGTGAAGACACCAACGTGCTTATATCAGACAATACACCTGCAAATGACAGGTTCTCCGTGGAAAACGGACCGGATGTCAATAAATATGTCACAGAAACCGGAAACATATATGTTTCAGGGGAATCAGAAATAGTAATCGTATCCGAGGATGCCGGAGATGTTTATTCAGGAATCAGCAGGATAACAGTGACAGTCAACGGAGAAGAAAAGACATTCAATGCAGACGGCACAGGCAGTTTTACAGCCGCAGACAATACCGCCAAGGCAGTGCTTGATACCGTAGATTTCATGACAGGTGTCATTGACGAGAAAGGAAGCAGGCATCTATCGGTAACCGTTTCATCAGAAGATTTTGCCGGCAATGTTTCCACACCAAAGCATTACGACATCTATGTGGACAGAAAAGCACCACAGGCAGAAGGAATGACAATAACCTTTGGAAACACGGGAAGAAATAAAGAAACAATGACATCCTACGGGACTTTTTATAACGGTAGGTTTACCATGACTTCAGACATAAGTGACGGATTATCAGGACTTAAAAGTGCCGTGTTAAAAGTGGGAAACAGGACGATACAGGGATATGTTACCGGAAACGGAATCTCCTTTGATGTAGGGGACAATGTAAGCGGAAATGCGGAACTTGTACTTGAAGATTCAGTGGGAAATAAAAATACTGTCCAATATACAGTAATAGGTGCGGGCAGAGGCGTTAAAAACAGCTATATAGACGTGGACACACTGCCTGTTGACATAATGGTTGCGGCAGACAGCAAGCCGGGAAAGCACGGCTGGTATAACGGAAAAGTGACATTCACCGTAAAAGCTGCCGACAGGTCGTTATCCGAAAAATCGGGAATCAGAAACGTAACAATTACCGTCAACGGCGTCAGGTATAATGCAGAAGCATACGATAACAGGACGACATCTGACAAAGAGTATAAAGTCACTGTTGATGACAGGTTAATTATGGAAACCATGAATGAAGAAGGAATGTATACTGTCAGGGCAGAAGCAGTTGATAATGCCGGAAATACCTCGGTAAAAGAAGCAGGTGTATATATAGATACAGTGGCACCGGTAATAGGAGAAATCACAGGCGTGGAACCGGGAAGCGACAATGCGGGAAACGTGACCATAAATATTCCCGTAACGGAAAAACATTTCAGTGCAGAAGGCAACGGCACAGTAATAACCGTCAGGAAAGAACTTGACGGGAAGACAACGGAAAACGTGATAACGGCTGATAGGTCTGACAGGATGGAAACTGTCGGAAGATATACATTCACGGAAGACGGCACATACAGTGTTTCCGCAGTATCGACAGACGCTGCAGGAAATAAATCAGACGAAAGAAAAATATCTTTCATCATTGACAATACTAACCCGGTAGTAAGGATTTCAGGAGTAACGGACGGCAGTTATGTAAAAGATTCCGCAACCCTTGAATTTTCAGCCGTCGAGGTTAATTACAGGAATAATGACGTTAAGATAAGCGGAACAAGGAACCTTAACGGAATAACCGAGGTACTTGACATGGGAGGCTTTGTAAGCAGTACAAAAGAGTCCGTGATGAAAAAAGTATTTACAGATGAAGGTGAATATGAAATCACGATTATGGCAGAAGACGGGGCAGGCAACAGCTCCAAAACAGAAAGAATACACTTTACGGTGGATACAGCCAATCCGGAAATAACACTTGCGGGACTTGACAGGACTTCATATACGGACACAGTATCTGGAAAAATAAATATAAAAGATAATTATTACAGGACAGGCACAGTAAAGCTTGTAAGAAGCTCTGTCACATATGATGAAACAGCAGACAGGCTTAACATAACCGATAAAGAAGACGTTACGGACCTTTTTGTAAAGACGGGAAAAGAAAGCAGCAGCCGTGAAAGAGACATGGTTATCGAAATACCTAAGGAACGCGGCAATGACGGACTTTATGTTCTCAGTGTGACGGCAGAGGACATGGCAGGAAAAACATCGGAAAGTATAACTGAATTTACCGTCAACGGATACGGGTCAGTATTTACCTTTAATGAGAGCCTGTTAAATCTTTTAAATAATCCGTATGTAAAAAATGTGCAGGAAGATTTTACCGTAAGTGAATACAATGCCGGTAGCATAGACCATGATAAGGTATCCGTCCAGATAACAAGGGACGGCGCCATGATGCAGAATCCGGAGTACAGTGTCAATGACCTGTCGGAGAAAAACGGATGGCATAAATACGAATATGTGATAAGCAGGGACAACTTTAGCAGTGACGGAATCTACAGGATTGTCATATCCACCGTGGACAGTGACGGCAACAAGTCGGAGACACTGAAAGAGGACAGGCTTGCCGCAGTATTTTATGTAGACACGACCAAACCGGAACTTGTATCGGTGACAGGTCTTGGAAAGAAGAATTATAACGCTTCGGAAATAGATGTAAAGTATGAACTGTTTGATGCCATGGGAATAGCAAAAGTGGAAGTCTACATAGACGGAGTTAGGACAAAAGAGATAACGGATGTGGAAGAGATAACACAGTACCTTGGTTCATTCAGCGTCTCACAGGGTATGAACCGCCACATAAGGCTGGTTATTACAGATAAGGCAGGAAATGTCACGGATACCGATGTGGCTGAAGACGGAAAGTATGTGGCAGATTTTAATAAAAATGTAACCATATCTACTAACATATTTATCCGATGGTATGCCAACAAGGCACTTTTTGTGTGCAGTATAGTGTGCGTGGTGTTACTGACAGCCGGAATCGTGGTCTTGGTTACAAGGAACAGGAAGAAAAAAGGAACACAGGAGAAATAGACCCGCAATGCCTTTATTGACATTTAATTTACCGATATGCTATAATATCCGCTGTGTAACCGTCTGTAACTATATAGAACTGATGACGGTAATATTAGGAGGAATTATTTAAGATGAGTTTTACAGTCGAGAATTTAGAAAAGAACATGGCAAAGCTTACAATCACAGTTTCAGCTGATGATTTTGAAAAAGCACTTCAGGAATCTTATATGAAGAATAAGAATAAGATCAGTGTTCCTGGTTTTAGAAAAGGTAAAGTACCTCGTGCAATGATAGAGAAGATGTACGGAGCAGGAATCTTCTATGAAGATGCTGCTAACTATGCTATTCCTTCAGCGTATTCAGATGCTGCCGATGAGTGCGGACTTGATATTGTTTCACAGCCTGAAATTGATATAACACAGATTGAAAAGGGCAAGGATTTTATTTTTACAGCAACAGTTGCAGTTAAGCCGGAAGTAACACTCGGTAAGTACCTTGGCGTTGAAATTGAGAAGGTAGACACAAAAGTAACAGCTGATGACGTTAAGGCAGAACTTGAGAAAGTAAGAGAACAGAATTCAAGACTTCTTGATGTAACAACAAGAGGCGTTAAGGATAAAGACCAGGCAATCATCGACTTTGAAGGTTTCGTTGACGGTGAAGCATTTGAAGGCGGAAAGGGAACAGATTATCCTTTAACAATCGGTTCTCATTCATTTATTGATACATTTGAAGAACAGTTAATCGGTGCTAAGATTGGCAAAGAAGTAGAAGTTAATGTAACATTCCCTGAGAATTACCAAGCAGAGAACCTTGCAGGCAAGGCTGCTACATTCAAGGTAGTTGTTAAGGCAATCAAGGCAAAGGAACTTCCTAAGTTAGATGATGAATTTGCACAGGAAGTATCTGAATTTGATACACTTGCAGACTATAAGGCTGACATTAAGAAGAACTTAACAGAGAAGAAGAAAGAAGCTGCAAAGAGCGAAAGAGAAAGACTTGCAGTAGCTGCAGCAGTTGAGAACGCAACAATGGAAATTCCTGATGCAATGGTTAAGACACAGGTTAACCGTATGGTTGAGGATTTTGCACAGAGATTACAGTCACAGGGACTTTCAATGGAACAGTATATGCAGTATGTAGGCGGTTCTCCTGAACAGTTTATGGAGACAATGAAGCCTGAAGCTACAACAAGAATCAAGAACAGCCTTGTACTTGAAGCAGTAGCTGAAGCAGAGAAGATTGAAGTAACAGAAGCAGACATTGATGCAGAGATAGAGAAGATGGCTTCTATGTATAATATGGAAGTTGAAAAAGTTAAAGAATTTATCGGTGATACTGAAAAAGACCAGATTAAGAAAGATCTTGCAGTACAGAAAGCAGCAGAACTCCTTGGAAGCAAGGCTGTTGAGAAAGCACCAAAGAAAGCTGAAGACGAAGAATAATTTTAATCATATTAATCAGATAGAAAGGGGATTTATATGAGTTTAGTACCTTATGTCATTGAACAGACAAGCCGTGGAGAAAGATCTTATGATATTTATTCAAGACTTTTAAAAGACAGAATTATTTTTCTTGGAGAAGAAGTAACTGATGTATCAGCAAATATTGTTGTTGCACAGCTTTTATTCCTTGAAGCAGAAGATCCGGGCAAGGATATCCAGTTATATATCAACAGTCCGGGCGGTTCGGTAACAGCCGGGATGGCAATTTACGATACAATGAATTATATTAAGAGTGACGTATCTACGATTTGTATCGGTATGGCGGCAAGTATGGGAGCCTTCCTTTTATCGGGAGGAACAAAGGGCAAGAGATTTGCACTTCCTAATGCAGAGATAATGATTCATCAGCCAAGTGGCGGTTCAAGAGGTATGGCTTCTGATATGAAAATCGTAGCAGACCAGATTCTTAAGACCAAACAGAAACTCAATGAAATCCTTGCTAAGAATACCGGCAAGCCAATTGATGTGATTGAAAGAGATACTGACAGAGATAATTATATGACAGCACAGGAAGCTCTTGAATATGGTCTCATTGACAGTATTATTGAGAACAGAAAATAATATTGAAGACTCCCGCCTGACAGCGGGAGTTATTCTTGCGTAATAAGTACGCAACAAAATGTATTAAAAATAACAGATTGGGGGACCGAAATGGCCGGAAACAGAGAAGACAAAGGATGTCGTTGTTCTTTTTGTAAAAAAAATCAGAATCAGGTTAGAAAACTTATATCAGGACCCGGTGACGTATTTATCTGTGATGAATGTATAGAAGTCTGCAACGAGATTCTTGCGGAACAGATATATGATGATGAACCATCTAAGGGCACTTTTACGGACATTAATCTGCTTAAGCCTATGGAGATAAAGGCTTTGCTTGATGAATATGTAGTTGGACAGGATAATGCCAAGAAGGTTCTTGCCGTATCTGTATATAATCATTACAAACGAATTATACATAAGGATTCTGTTGCGGATGACGGAGTTGAACTTCAGAAGAGCAATATTCTTATGTTAGGACCAACCGGTTCAGGTAAGACATATCTTGCACAGACACTTGCAAAGATACTTAATGTACCGTTTGCTATTGCAGATGCGACAACTCTTACAGAGGCCGGATATGTAGGTGAAGATGTAGAAAATATTCTCCTTAAGCTTATACAGGCTGCGGATTATGATATAGATAAAGCCGAAAAAGGTATTATTTACATAGACGAGATAGATAAGATTACCAAAAAATCAGAGAATGTCTCAATAACTAGAGATGTATCCGGAGAAGGGGTACAGCAGGCACTCCTTAAGATTCTTGAAGGAACAATGGCTTCGGTTCCACCTCAGGGCGGAAGAAAGCATCCACAGCAGGAACTTATACAGATAGATACAACTAATATTCTCTTTATATGTGGCGGTGCCTTTGACGGATTGGAAAAGATAATTGAGAACCGTATGGATCAGAAGTCAATCGGATTTAATTCCATTATAGCGGATAAGACGGACTTTGAAATCGGAGAATTTTTTGATAAGGTTCTTCCGCAGGATCTTGTCAAATTCGGATTAATACCTGAATTTGTAGGACGAATTCCTGTAACTGTGGCACTTGATATGTTGGATGAGGATGCCCTTGTAAAAATTATTACAGAGCCTAAAAATGCTCTTGTTAAACAGTACAGAAAGCTTTTTGAATACGATGAAGTCCAGCTTGAAATCACAGAAGAGGCAGTAAGGGCTATCGCCAAGAAGAGTCTTGAAAGAAAGACAGGTGCGAGAGGACTTCGTTCAATTATGGAAAAAGCAATGATGGATGTTATGTACGAGATTCCGTCAGATGATAATATTTCCAAATGTATAGTAACTGAAAATACTATTACCGGGGACGGCAAACCTGAGATTGAATACCGCAGTACTAAGGTAGATAAATCCGCTGCAAAATCCGCCAACAGTAAAAATGGAGACAAACATGAATAATGAGGTAATCAGATTACCGCTTATAACTCTAAGAGGAATGACCATATTACCACGTATGGTCATTCGTTTTGATATAAGCAGAAAAAAATCAATAAAAGCCGTTGAATATGCCATGAAGCATGAACGGAGAGTATTTCTTGTTCCGCAGAAATCACCGGAACCGGTTGAGCCTAAATTAGATGAAATCTATGAATACGGAACTGTATGCGAAATCAGGCAGGTAATCAAAATTCCGGGAGGACCTGCACAGGTAACGGTAGAGGGCCTTTATAAAGCAGTTGCAGACAAATACGAACTTGAGGATTCTGAAATTAATTACGCAATGACGAAAGAAGTGGATGAATCAGGAGGGTTTGAAGACAACGTAGAAAGAGAAGCATGGCGGAAAGTTGTAATAAAAGCCGTGGAGGATTACTGCAATAGTTCAGGCATAAAATCTGCTAATACCGTAAGACGTTTAAAAACGATAAAAGATGATGCCGGTTTTGTATATGAAGCAACAGCGGAGACACTTGATGATTTTATGCTGAGGGAAGAAATTCTCGCAACAGATGATATTGAAGAAAAATATTTTATCCTCAGCCATTCCATAATGAATGAAGCAGATATCAACGACTATAAAGAATTTATTATTTCCAAAATAAAGACCAAAATCAGCGAACAGCAGAAGGAATATTTTATAAATGAACAGATAAGACTTCTGAAAGAGGAGCTTGGTGGTGAGGATGAGGATGAAGAACTTGACGAAAAGGTAAAGAATCTTAACGCACCGGAATGTGTAAAGGAAAAGCTTGTTTCTGAGATGAAGAAATACAAAAGCTGCCCTAAGATGTCGTCAGAGCTTCAGGTAATCAAGAATTATATCGACACATTACTTGAGTTCCCGTGGAGCAATTTTACGGAAGAAAATAACGATATAAAACACGCAGAGAAGATACTCAATGAAGACCACTATGGACTTGCCAAAGTCAAAGAAAGAATCCTTGAGTTTATTGCGGTAAAAAGTCTCAGTAAAGAAAGCGATGCACCTATTATCTGCCTTGTAGGACCTCCGGGAACAGGTAAAACCTCCGTTGCCATATCGGTAGCGAGGGCGTTAAACCGGAAATATGTCAGAATATGCCTTGGCGGAGTCAGGGACGAAGCAGAGATAAGAGGTCATAGAAGAACCTATGTAGGTGCAATGCCCGGACGTATCGTTGAAGGAATAAGCCAGGCAGGGACACTTAATCCGCTTATGCTTTTAGATGAAATTGATAAAGTGGGAACGGACAGCAGAGGAGATACTGCCTCAGCACTTCTTGAGGTACTTGACAGTGCCGAAAACAGTGCGTTTCACGACCATTTTATGGAAGTACCGGTGGATTTGTCAAAGTGCTTTTTTATGGCAACAGCAAATGACACACAGACAATTCCAAAGCCATTGCTTGACCGTATGGAGGTTATCGAAATTAACAGCTATACAGAGACTGAAAAGTTTCATATAGCCAAAGAACACCTTATTCCAAAACAGATTAAGAAAAACGGACTGACAACTAAACAGGTATCATTCAGCAAAGATGCAGTCAATGGTATAATAGACGGATATACAAGAGAAGCAGGAGTCAGGGAATTAGAAAGAAGCATTGCTGCAGTATGCCGAAAAGCAGCCGCAAAAATAGTTTCCGGAGAGACACAGACTAACAAAATCAAAGCTTCTAATCTTAAAGAGTATCTCGGTACCATTAAGTTTGATAAAGAAGAAGCATTGAAATCCGATGCTGTAGGTATAGTAAAAGGACTTGCATGGACAGCAGTTGGAGGCGTGACTCTTGATGTGGAAGCCTGCATTATGGACGGTAAAGGCGAGATTACGCTTACAGGACAGCTTGGAGATGTGATGAAAGAGTCGGCAATAGTCGCACTGGGATATATAAGATCCAAAGCATCGGAATACGGAATAGATAAGGAACTTTTTGAAAATAAAGATATCCATATACATATTCCGGAGGGCGCGGTGCCAAAAGACGGACCATCCGCAGGAATTACAATGACGCTGGCGATGCTGTCCGCGTATACTAACCGTAAAGTAAGCCATGAATATGCCATGACCGGGGAAATAACGCTTCATGGTAATGTGCTTCCTATAGGCGGACTTAAAGAAAAGATTCTGGCAGCCAAAAATGCCGGAATAAAAAAGATTATTGTTCCTGATAAAAATAAAAAAGATGTTCTTGATATAGAAGCCGAAATTCTTGAAAATGTTGAGATAATTTATGTAAAGAAAATGGATGATGTAATCCGTAGAGCACTTTGCAAGGAGGACTAAATGGTAATAAAAAGTGTAAATCTTGAAACTGTATGCGGAATAACAAGTAAACTTCCCGAAAATACACTTCCGGAGGTCGCTTTTGCAGGCAAGTCCAATGTAGGAAAATCCTCATTGATTAATGCCATAATGAACCGGAAATCCTATGCAAAGACATCTTCGCAGCCCGGTAAGACACAGACAATTAATTTTTACAATATCAACAATGTTTTTTATTGTGTGGACCTTCCGGGATACGGATATGCCAAGACAACCCTTGAGACAAGGGCAAAATGGGGCAAGATGATTGAACGCTATCTTAGTACCTCAAAACAACTGCAAAGAGTGTTTCTTCTTATCGATATACGCCACGCTCCATCTGAAAATGACAGACTTATGTATGAATGGATTGTAAGTGAAGGGTATGAACCTGTAATTATTGCAACTAAACTGGATAAAATAAAAAGAAGCCAGATACAGAAACAGGTAAAAATATTGAGAGAAGGTCTTGGAATGTCAAAAGAAGGAATACTGGTTCCTTTTTCGGCAGAAACAAAACAAGGACTTGAAAATATCTGGGAAATAATAGACAATGCCGTACT
>OLYI01000640.1_pt1 | contig 11972 bp, 8 predicted proteins | sample 1644251 | NCBI WGS metagenome assembly OLYI01 (sample SAMEA103958140, study PRJEB25191) | human gut metagenome | biome: human-associated habitat [ENVO:00009003]; feature: intestine environment [ENVO:2100002]; material: feces | place: Germany | collected 2013/2015 | reverse complement strand
TCTTTGCTGCCGGAAATGATAAAAGCCATATTACTATGTCGGAAATAAACCAGACGATTAATTTACATGTATCTGTGGACTGTGTGCTGATTGGATTTGATGGAGAGCAGTTCCGTGTCCTGTTGGTAAGGCAGGTGGGGAAACAGTCCGAGGACGGATATAATAACATGAAGTTGCCGGGCAGCCTTATCTATGACGATGAGGATCTGGATGAGGCGGCCAAGCGGGTGTTGAATGAGTTGACGGGCCTGAAGAATGTGAAGCTTACCCAGTTTAAGGCGTATGGATCGAAAGACCGTACCCGTAACCCTAAGGATGTGCTGTGGCTGGAACGTTTTCATCGTTTGGACGAGAAGAAAATAGACCGCATTGTGACTATTGCTTACCTGACACTGGTGAAGATTGACAGACGGTTCGAACAGCTGTCTGATAAATACGATGCTTGCTGGACACCTGTGACGGAGGTGAAAAGCCTGGCGTTCGACCATTTCCAGATTTTGCAGGATGCATTGGTGCATATACGCCATTATGTGGAATATGCTCCTTCCGCAATGTTCGACTTGCTTCCCCGGAAGTTTACGGCGGCCCAGTTGCGGACTGTCTATCAGTTGATTTATGATAAGGTGTTTGACGTAAGGAACTTCCATAAGAAGATAGCGTTGATGCCATATGTAGTACCTTTGGAAGAAAAACAGGTAGGTGTATGCCACAGGGCGGCACGCTTCTATAAGTTCGACCGTTCAATATATAATAAGTCGGGAACGAAGTGATAACAGACAGATAACTTTAGCCTTGTTGTGATTGCTGTGAGAATACTCCGCCTGGTCGTTTCGGGGAATCGGTACATGCTTTGGGATTCTTCACCGGCCTTTCCTTGGAAGGATAATGCTGATGCATCGGGACAGAGACTATTATTTTTAAATTCTTAATTTTTAATTTAAATGTACCTATTAGGTTATGATATTGGCAGTTCGTCGGTAAAGGCGAGTTTGGTAAATGCAGAGACCGGAAAGTGTGTTTCTTCTGCATTCTTTCCTAAAACAGAGGCTGCTATTATGGCTGCCCGCCCCGGATGGGCTGAGCAGGATCCGCAAAATTGGTGGGAAAATCTGAAATTGTCAACTCAGGCTGTCATGGCCGGGAGTGGGATCGGTCCGGATGGAATTGCCGCTATCGGTATCTCTTATCAGATGCACGGACTGGTTTGTGTGGATAAAGGGCAAAATGTATTACGTCCGGCTATTATATGGTGTGACTCACGGGCGGTTCCATACGGGCAGAAAGCGTTTGAGGCATTGGGGGAAACGCAATGTCTTTCTCATCTGCTGAACTCTCCGGGGAATTTTACCGCTTCCAAACTGGCATGGATTAAAGAGAATGAGCCTGCTGTGTACGAACGTATTTATAAAATAATGCTGCCCGGCGATTATATCGCTATGAAACTGACGGGGGATATTTGTACCACGGTGTCCGGTTTGTCCGAAGGGATGTTCTGGGATTTTCAGGCAAATGATGTCGCGGGCTTCCTGATGGATTATTATGGATTCGACCGTTCGCTGATAGCTGATATCAAACCGACTTTTGGCGAGCAGGGGCGTGTAAATGCATGGGCTGCCAAAGAATTGGGCCTGAAAGAGGGAATTCCTGTAACCTATCGCGCCGGAGACCAGCCTAATAATGCTTTGTCGCTCAATGTGTTCAATCCGGGAGAGATTGCTTCTACGGCAGGAACATCGGGAGTGGTATATGGCGTGAACGGTGAGGTGAATTATGATCCGAAATCCCGGGTGAATACTTTTGCCCATGTAAATCATACTGCCGAGCAGACCCGTCTGGGAGTGTTGTTGTGTATCAATGGTACCGGTATATTGAATTCGTGGGTGAAACGTAATGTGGCTCCCGAAGGTATTTCTTACAGTGATATGAACAGGCTGGCGGCACAGGCTCCTGTCGGCAGTGCCGGAGTAAGTATTCTTCCTTTTGGCAACGGGGCGGAGCGTATGCTGGAAAATAAAGAGACAGGATGCTCTATATGTGGAGTTAATTTTAACCTGCATGGAAAGCAGCATATTGTTCGTGCCGCACAGGAAGGGATCGTGTTCTCGTTTAAATACGGCATTGATATCATGGAGCAGATGGGTATCCCTGTACAGAAGATTCATGCCGGACATGCCAATATGTTTCTCAGTCCTATCTTCCGCGAAACGTTGGCGGGAGTGACAGGGGCTGTAATCGAACTGTATGACACGGATGGATCGGTGGGCGCCGCCAAGGGGGCCGGCATAGGCGCGGGTGTTTATAAAGATAACAACGAGGCATTTGCCACATTGGAAAAACTGGAGGTGATAGAGCCTGATGTGGCACAGCGTACTGCTTACGATGATGCGTATGCCCGCTGGAAATCCAATCTGGAGAGAGCGATGGCTGCCTTTTAAGGACCTTCGGATAAAGAAATGGCTATCCGCTTGCGTGTTGAAAAAAGATAGTAGATAAATTAGAACAAGTTATTAAAATAAGTAAAGAATTATGGCTACAAAAGAGTATTTTCCCGGTATAGGAAAGATTAAATTTGAAGGTAAGGAAAGTAAGAACCCGATGGCGTTCCGTTATTATGATGCTGAAAAGGTAATTAACGGAAAGAAGATGAAAGACTGGTTGAAGTTTGCTATGGCATGGTGGCATACGTTGTGTGCCGAGGGCGGTGACCAGTTTGGCGGCGGAACAAAGAAATTCCCTTGGAACGGTGATGCCGATAAGGTGCAGGCTGCCAAGAATAAGATGGATGCCGGCTTTGAATTCATGCAGAAAATGGGAATCGAATATTATTGTTTCCATGATGTGGACTTGTGTGAGGAAGCCGATACAATCGAGGAATATGAAGCGAATCTGAAAGAGATAGTTGCTTATGCCAAACAGAAACAGGCTGAAACCGGAATCAAATTGTTATGGGGTACGGCAAATGTTTTTGGTCATGCACGCTATATGAACGGGGCTGCTACAAACCCCGAATTTGATGTGGTTGCCCGCGCTGCTGTCCAGATAAAGAACGCTATTGACGCTACCATCGAACTGGGTGGCTCCAATTACGTGTTCTGGGGTGGACGTGAAGGGTATATGTCTTTATTGAATACAGATCAGAAGCGTGAGAAAGAACATCTGGCTCAGATGTTGACCATCGCCCGCGATTATGCCCGGAGCAAAGGGTTTACAGGTACTTTCCTGATTGAACCCAAACCGATGGAGCCGACTAAGCATCAATATGATGTGGATACCGAAACTGTGGTAGGGTTCTTGAAAACTCACGGACTGGACAAGGATTTCAAGGTGAACATTGAAGTGAATCATGCTACGTTGGCTGGTCATACATTTGAACATGAACTGGCTGTTGCGGTAGATAACGGAATGTTGGGATCTATTGACGCTAACCGTGGCGATTATCAGAACGGATGGGATACAGACCAGTTCCCTATCGACAATTACGAACTGACCCAGGCCATGATGCAGATTATCCGCAATGGCGGTTTGGGTAATGGCGGTACCAACTTTGATGCCAAGACACGTCGTAACTCTACTGATCTGGAAGATATCTTTATCGCCCATATTGCAGGTATGGATGCTATGGCGCGTGCATTGGAAAGTGCTGCTGCTTTGCTTAATGAATCTCCTTACTGCAAGATGTTGTCAGACCGCTATGCTTCATTCGACAGTGGCAAAGGCAAAGAATTTGAAGAAGGCAAGCTGACATTGGAAGACGTAGTGGCTTATGCTAAGCAGAATGGTGAGCCCAAGCAAGTAAGCGGTAAGCAAGAATTGTACGAAGCCATCGTAAATATGTATTGTTGATCCGGCCGGAATGGTATTGCACAAGTTTTACCCTTGCAGACCTTTTTTAAGAAGGAGGGCTGTGCAATGAAGTCTGAATGAATTCTGCTAACGGATTATTAAAGAATAAACGGCTGTACACCGTCAGGTGGCAGCCGTTTTTATATTTGTTAGAGGGATATTTATGAAATAATACTCGCCTATATCGAAAATAATATCTACCTTTGCGGCTGCTAAATTACTAAGTTTATTGAATTTATATGATAAAAAAACTATTATCCGTACTGGTCTTAGTTTTTGCCCTCTCGGGTTCTGTGCTTGCACAGCAATCTATGAGTGACCAACAGGTGTTGGAATATGTGAAGACGGGCATGCAACAAGGAAAAGACCAACGTCAGATTGCTACAGAGTTAGCCCGTAGAGGAGTGACACAAGAACAGGCTAAGCGTGTAAAGAAACTTTATGAACAGCAAAATGGGTCTGCTGATAAAGACGCAAATGCAACGATGCAAAATCGGAACCGTTTGCGTGAAAAGACAAAGACTCAGGAAGATATCTACGTAACAGAGAATTTTACTTTCGACCAACGTCCGGCTGCGGGCAGAGTGGTAGGGAAGAACTTGTCGGACAGTGTTTCTGCCAATCGCTATTACGAGGGGATGGGCATGGGCGATATGGAAGAAATGCAGAAGGATAAGGTGTATGGACGGGACATTTTTGAAACCAGAAACCTTACATTCGAGCCGAGTGTGAATCTGGCTACTCCTCCTAATTATCGTCTGGGGCCGGGTGATGAGGTAATCATTGATATCTGGGGTACAAACCAGGCCACCATCCGCGATAATGTATCTCCGGACGGATCTATCACGATCCCCGATTTGGGATTGATTTATCTGAACGGCATGACTATTGCCGAAGCCAACCAATATTTGCGTAAAGAACTGAATAAGATTTATGCAGGGCTTGATAATGAACAGAACCCGTCCTCACAAATCAAGGTTACTTTGGGAAACAGCCGGACGATCCAGGTGAACGTGATGGGGGAAGTGTTCCAACCGGGAACTTATGCATTGTCTTCTTTCTCTACCGTGTTTCATGCACTGTACCGTGCCGGTGGCGTGAGCGATATCGGTAGCTTGCGCAATATACAAGTAGTGCGCGGAGGACAGAAAATCGCTACCGTAGATGTGTACGATTTTATTATGAAAGGTAAAATCAATGATGATATCCGCTTGCAGGAAGGCGATGTGATCATCGTTCCTCCATACGAGGCGTTGGTTAGCATAGAGGGTAATGTGAAACGCCCCATGAAATACGAGATGAAAAACAACGAAAGTGTTGCCACGTTGTTGAAGTATGCCGGTGGATTTTCGGGGGATGCCTATACCCGTTCTCTCCGCATGATTCGTCAAAACGGAAAGGAGTATCAGATTTATACGATTGATGATATTGATTATTCCGTATTCCAGGTAAAAGATGGTGATGCGCTGACTGCTGAAGCTATTCTGGACCGTTTTGAGAACAAGCTTGAAATCAAGGGGGCTGTCTATCGTCCGGGCATTTATCAGTTCGGAGGAACCTTGAATACAGTCCGCCAACTGGTGGAAAAGGCTGAAGGCCTTATGGGTGATGCCTTTACAGGACGTGCGGTGTTGCATCGCGAGCGCGAGAATCTGAAGAAAGAGGTTATTCAAGTAGATATAAAAGGCATCATGGACGGTACTGCACCCGATGTACCTTTGCAGCGTAATGATGTGCTTTATATTCCCAGTATTCATGACTTGGAGGATGTGGGAAGCATCATGGTGTATGGTGAGGTTGCCCGTCCGGGTGAGTTCGCTTTTGCCGACAATACGACTTTGGAGGATATTATAATCCAGGCTGGCGGATTGATGGAATCGGCTTCTACCGTCCGTGTGGATGTTTCCCGTCGTATCAAGGATAGCAAAGGTACGGAAGCGGTTTCCACCATAGGACAAATGTACTCGTTTTCTCTGAAAGACGGTTTTGTGATAGACGGAGAACCGGGTTTTGTGTTGCAGCCATACGATCAGGTATATGTGCGTAAGAGCCCTGCTTATCAGGAACAGGTGAATGTGCAGGTGACCGGTGAGGTTTTGTATGAAGGTGATTATGCGCTGACAGAGAAGAGCGAACGTCTTTCCGATTTGATCAAGAAGGCAGGTGGAGTGACTCCGTTTGCTTATATCAAAGGGGCCCGTTTAAGCCGTCGTATCAATGCCGATGAACGCAAACGTATGGAAACGGTTCTGGACATGGCCAAGACTGGAAAGGACTCCATTGATGTCAACCGGCTGGATTTGGGAGATATCTATTATGTGGGTATCGATTTGGAAAAAGCGATGCTTAAACCCGGCTCCAGTGCGGATATCGTATTGCGTGAGGGGGATGTGATTGAAATTCCCGAATACAACAACACGGTACGTATCAGCGGGGCTGTGATGTATCCCAATACCGTTTCATTTGAAGATGGCAAGACGTTGAAATATTATATCGAGCAGGCCGGAGGTTACGGTTTCCGTGCGAAGAAGAGCAAGGCGTATATTGTATATATGAACGGTCAGGTGAAGAGAGCGAAGAAAGGTAGCCGTGAGCTGATCCAGCCGGGCTGTGAGGTGATTGTTCCGGTGAAGGAAAAGAGCAACTGGTCTTTGCAGAACACTTTGTCCATAGCAACCACCAGTGCGTCGTTGGCTACTATGATTGCATCTATTGCTAATATCTTAAAATAGAAACAGTATGGCGGAAGATAAGAATTATACGAATAATAAGGAAAGGCCACGGGAAGACGAGGAGTTGGAAATTGATTTGATGGAGTATGTCCGTAAGTTGTGGGCTGCCCGAAAGATGCTGCTGAAGGTTGCCGGAATAGGTGCTATTGTAGGGGTGATTATTGCTCTGAGTATTCCCAAACAATATACGGTGGAAGTGACATTGTCTCCCGAATCCGGCAAAAGCGGCGGGGGGAGCCTGTCGGGAATGGCTGCCATGCTGGGGATCGGCGGCATGAGTCTGGGCAGTGAGGCGGATGCGTTGAACGTATCTCTTTTCCCGGATATAGTAGCGTCTACTCCTTTCATTCTGGAACTGTTTAATGCACATGTCACTACGTTGGACGGTGAGGTGGATACTACTTTTGTAGCTTATCTCGATGAGCAGAAAGCTCCGTGGTGGGGTGCTGTGATGGGATTGCCCGGGGCGGCTATAGGTGGGGTGAAATCTCTCTTCTCCGATAAGGAAGAGGAAGAAGGGAACAGGCTGGATCCTTTCCACCTGACAGAAGATCAGGCGAAGAAAGTGGAAGCCATGCGTAAGGCGATTACTGCTGATGTGGATAAGAAAACCGGCATCACCACAGTGACGGTGACTTTGCAGGACCCGATGGTTACGGCCGCCATTACAGACACGGTAGTGGTGAAGCTTCAGGAGTATATCACAGCGTACAGGGTCTCCAAAGCCCAGCAGGATTGTGCTTATCTGGAACAATTGTATAAGGAACGCCAGCAGGAGTATTATGTAGCCCAGCAGAATTATGCCAATTACATGGATGCCAACAAGGGGGTTGTCCTTCAAAGTGCTTTGACGGAGAGAGAACGGTTGCAGAATGATATGAATCTGGCATATCAGGTGTATAGCCAGGTGGCTACCCAATTGCAGGTGGCACGGGCCAAAGTACAGGAGGCCAAACCTGTATTTGCCGTTGTGGAACCTGCCAGTGTGCCGTTGCTGCCTTCGGGAACCAGCAAGAAGGTGATTCTTGTCGGATTTATTTTCCTGGCAGTGGCGGGCGCTTCCGCATGGATCTTGTTCGGACGTGAATTCTTTGAAAATCTGAAGGCAGGACTTAATGCTCCTCAGGAGGGGATGGAGAAGAAGTGATATAAAGATATTGACCTATAAAAACAGGGTGCATCTCTTTCGTAGGAGGTGCACCCTGTTTTTATAGGTCAATCTTCGGAAATGTTGCCCTGAACGTTACGATAGTCCGGTGTGCAGTTTTCGGCTTCTTTAATTTCACTGGCGAAAACCGGACAAACGCAGAATCAAAACTGCCTTTAATATAAACTTTGATTAAAGTCGAAATCCGTTTGATAGTCTTTCAATCTCGGATGTTTCTTGTCCTTGTCGGACAAAATAACCTTGTCGGCCGGAAGTCGCCAGTCTATGCCTAGATCGGGGTCGTCCCATGCGATTCCTCCTTCGCTTTGCGGAGCATAATAATGGTCACACTTGTATTGGAACAACACCTCGTCACTTAGTACCGCAAAGCCGTGTGCGAATCCGCGGGGGATAAAAAACTGCCGGTGATTCTCTCCAGTCAATTCTACAGCTACATGCTTTCCAAAAGTGGGAGAACCTTTCCGGATATCTACAGCCACATCCAGTACTGCTCCCTTGATTACACGCACCAGTTTGCTTTGTGTGAAAGGAGGTTTCTGGAAATGCAGGCCGCGTAATACACCGTAAGTAGAGAAACTCTCATTATCCTGTACAAATGTAGTCCTGCATACTTTTTCTTCAAATTCACGTCCTGAGAAGCTTTCAAAGAAATACCCTCTTGCATCATTAAAAATACGGGGTTCCAAAATGAAAACCCCGTCTATTGCTGTTTTTATAACTTCCATTATTCTAATCCCAGTTCTTTTATAACTTTCAGTAAATATTGTCCGTATTGGTTTTTAAGCATCGGCTGGGCCAGTTCCTGCATCTTTTCCGGGGTAATCCAGCCTTTTCTCAAAGCTATGCCCTCAAGGCACGCCACTTTCAGCCCCTGGCGCTTTTCAATGACTTCGATGTAGGTACTTGCCTCGGCCAGCGAGTCGTGAGTACCGGTATCCAGCCATGCGAAACCTCTGCCCAATGTCTGTACTTTCAATTCCTTGTCCTGAAGAAATTGCTGGTTTACGGTGGTGATTTCCAGTTCTCCCCGTGCCGAAGGCTTGATATTCTTGGCTACTTCCACCACCTTGTTGGGATAGAAATAGAGTCCCACCACGGCATAGTTGGACTTAGGTTGGGCAGGTTTTTCTTCAATAGAGAGGCAGTTGCCTTCCTTGTCGAATTCCGCTACGCCATATCTTTCGGGGTCACTGACCCAATAACCGAATACCGTTGCTTTCTTGTCCTCTTCGGCAGCACGTACGGATTCTCTCAACATGGCGGACAGGCCGTTGCCGTGGAATATGTTATCACCCAGTACAAGGCAGACGGAATCATTTCCGATGAATTTCTCGCCGATGATGAAAGCCTGAGCCAGTCCGTCGGGCGAAGGCTGTTCCGCATATTCAAAGCGTACTCCGAAATCGCTTCCGTCTCCTAACAGTCTTTTGAAGCTCGGTAAGTCGTATGGGGTGGAGATAATGAGTATTTCCCGTATGCCGGCCAGCATAAGTACCGATATAGGATAATAAATCATGGGTTTGTCGAAGACAGGGAGCAACTGTTTGGATACTCCTTTGGTAATAGGATAGAGGCGCGTGCCCGAACCTCCGGCTAGTACAATACCTTTCATATCTTTTTATTTTTTATATGTCCCTACGATTTGGATTAATAGGCGTTTTTCTCGCCCCGGAACATGTTGGTTACTGTTTTTATCATGATGCGGATGTCGAGCAGGAAAGTCCAGTTCTCAATATACCACAGGTCTCTTCTTACCCTGCCTTCCATTTGGGAAAGTTCTTTGGTTTCTCCCCGGTAGCCGGTGACTTGCGCCCATCCGGTAATTCCGGGTTTGACAAGGTGGCGCATCATGTATTTGTTAATCAGTTGGGAATATTCCTCTGTATGTTTCAGCATATGGGGTCTGGGACCTACAATGGACATCTCTCCTTTGAATACATTAATGAATTGCGGCAGTTCGTCCAGATTGCTTTTACGCAGGAAGTTGCCGAACTTGGTCTTGCGGGGATCATTCTTGGTAGCCTGCAATGAATCGGACAATGCGTTCACTTTCATGGAACGGAACTTATAGCATTTAAAGATTTTCCCGTTTTCCCCGTTTCTCTCCTGTTTGAAGAATATGGGACCAGGTGAGGTAATTTTAATAATAAGACCTACAATCAGGTACATAAATGGAAAAATTGTAAGTAAAAACAGAGAGGAAAATGTCAAATCAAATAACCGTTTTGCCAGTCTGTTTACCGGGTTCTGCAACGGCTCGGTACGGATGGACAATACAGGAACTTCACCCAATAATTCCAGTTGCAGCTGACGCTTTATGTAATTACGTACATGAGGTACGCTATAGAAGCGGATCAGATTGTTCTCGCAATAGTTCATGATGGCCAGAATATCATCCTTTCTGCTGGATGGCAGACCACAGTACAGTTCGTGCACGGTATTATGGGATAACCATTCAAATAATTGGTTTACAGGACCTTTAAAGGGAATTCCTTCGGGGTAATTAGAGTCCTTCTCATCATAGAAAATGCCTAAAACCCTGTATCCGTAAGTCAAATCGTTCAACGTATGGTACAGCTCCACCATATTGTCCCCGTCGCCTATCAGTACAGTGGTGTGCAGGTTCCTGCCACTGCGGCGGAACATTTTCACAAAGAACCGCAATGTCAGTCGCCATCCTATAGCTAAAGGTATGAAAGACAGATAGAAAGCAAGCAGATAGATGCGTGAGAAGTTATCTACCTTAATAATGGCCAGCACCGTGAGGAAGATGACTACATGCAAACTGATTGTTCCTAACAGGCGGCCTACAATCTGTTCCGGACGCACTATGCGGTTGTGCAGTATGACCCCAAAGATGGATATGCAGGGAATATAGCACAGGTTGGAAGTCAGCAGGTAGGTTTTCAATGAAATATGGGCTATGGCCTGTGAATCTATTCCTTTCAGAATAAAAAACACAAGTATCATAGAAAGGTTCAACAAGGCAAAATCACCTAATATCGCTACTAGTTTAATTATATCAGAGTTTTCAGTTGTCGGTTGTTTCATGACAAAAAAAATGTTAGTCGTATGCAAATATAGAACATATAAATTAAAACGCAATACTTTTTTTAAAAAATAATACTTATCTTTGCGGTCATACAACGTAAAAAATGAATCATATGAACATCAAGAATAATCACCTCGTTATAATGGCCGGAGGTGTTGGAAGCCGTTTCTGGCCGATGAGTACTCCTGATTATCCTAAGCAATTTATTGATGTACTGGGTTGCGGCCGTACATTGATCCAACTTACGGCTGACCGTTTTCAGGGGATCTGTCCTCCGGAAAATATTTGGGTGGTGACATCAGAGAAGTATGCGGATACTGTAAAGGAGCAGTTGCCCGATATTGCTGATGATCATATCCTGCGTGAGCCTTGCCGTCGCAATACGGCTCCTTGTATAGCATACGTCAGTTGGAAAATAAAGGCACGTAATCCTAAGGCCAATATGGTGGTGACCCCCAGCGATCACATTGTGATGAATATCGCGGAGTTTCAGCGGGTGATTAATTCGGCGATGAATTTTACGGCCGATTCGGACGCTATCCTTACCCTGGGCATGAAACCTACCCGTCCTGAGACGGGCTACGGTTACATTGAAGCTGATCTCAGTGTACCTTCTACCGCCAATAAGGAGGTATTCCGGGTGTATTCTTTTAAAGAGAAACCCGATCTGGAAACAGCCAGGCGCTATATTCAAAAAAATAATTTCTTCTGGAATGCCGGTATTTTTGTGTGGAATGTAAATACGGTGGTGAACGCCCTGCGCGTATATCAGCCTGCCATTTCGAAGGTGTTCGAGCGTTTGCTTCCTTATTATTATACGGACAAGGAGCAGGAAATGATTGACCGGAATTTTCCTTTGTGCGAGAACATTTCGGTGGATTATGCCATTATGGAGAAGGCGGATGAGATTTTTGTCCTTCCTGCCAGCTTTGGGTGGAGTGATCTGGGTACTTGGGGATCATTGCACGAGAATTTGCCGAAAGATGCCCATAATAATACGCAGATAGGTGAGAATATAAAGTTGTATGAAACCCGTAACTGTGTGATTCACACTACACAGGAAAAGAGGGTGGTGGTACAGGGACTGGACGGATATATCGTTGCTGAGAAGAATAACACATTGCTGATCTGCCGGTTGAGCGAGGAACAGCGCATCAAAGAATTTTCGGCGGAGTAA
>OLYI01000632.1_pt1 | contig 12056 bp, 12 predicted proteins | sample 1644251 | NCBI WGS metagenome assembly OLYI01 (sample SAMEA103958140, study PRJEB25191) | human gut metagenome | biome: human-associated habitat [ENVO:00009003]; feature: intestine environment [ENVO:2100002]; material: feces | place: Germany | collected 2013/2015 | reverse complement strand
TTCGCTCGGCGTGGGTGTTTTCTCGACCTTTTCGGTCTGTGGCCACACAGCGGCACACAGGGCAAGACAGGCGGTGATTGCAGCGGCAATGATGATTCTATTTTTCATTTTGTTTCCTCCTCTTTGGATGTAAAATGATTGAGTTCTGTGGACAACTCACCTTTTGCGGAATAGATATCAGAACTTCAGAAGATTATCCAGAATATTTGCCGCCTGTTGCAGTTCGCTCTGGGTGGTCTCGTTTGGCAAATCCTCATTTTGTACCTTGTGGGGCAGATAGGGTTCATAGTTCTGCCGGGTGATCGTGGGGCGGTAGTGTCCAAGCATCTGCGCCAACTCCTTGGCATCCATGCCGTTCTTTAGAGCAAGGATGGCGCAGGTATGGCGGAGATCCGTGAATCGGATATGGTCGATGCCCGCTTCCCTGATGATCTCCTTGTGCATCCGGCGCACCATCTGCGGCGAGTAGGGCCTCTGCGTGGCCGGGTGCATAAACATGAGCGGGCTGCTTGGGTGCTTGCTGTGCTCCATGATGAAAAGGTCGACCACCTCAGGGGTCAGCCTTATTGACCTCGTCTGGCTACCGTACTCCACCAGCTCACGCCGTTCCACCGCACGTTTTTCCGCGATGGTCAGCGTCCTTTTTTTCATATCCAGGTCACTCCATTTCAGGGCGATGAGCTCGCCTTGGCGTAGGCCTGTCGTCAGCGCCAGCATGAACATGGGGAGGTAGCCCAATTGCTCGGCGGCATCCAGATAATCCTCCATCTCCAGAGGCGTCATGATATTCGCTTTCACCGTTGTGGACTTGCGGTAGCGGAATGCCTTGGCGAGATTCTCTGTCAGGAGACCGTCCCGTATGGCTTGATCCAAGCATTGTTGGAGCAGGCGGTGGATGTGCCGCATAGTTTCTTCGCCCAGGCCAGAGTTGCCGGGTCGATGATTGCCGAAGCGCCGCCGTTCCTCCAGAAATTCTCCGACCATCTCCGATGTCAATTCAGAGAGCGGTATATCTCCCAAGCTGGGGAGAATATGGTTCTTGAATACATAGTTGTGTGCCGCATAGGTAGTCGGTCTGCTCTGATGCTTATCATAGGTTTCCTGCCAGAAGCTGATGTATTCCTGAAGTGTCATATTCCCACCTCCATGCACTGACGCTGCAGGTCACGGAAAGCTACCCATGGGAGCCTGGCCTGTTTCAGGATTTTCTTGTGTAAGTAGTAGAATTCGTGGAGCTTGTAGGGTACTCCGGTCTTAGGGTTCTGGAACACATATGATGAACTGGTTTCTGATATCCGCGTCAGGAGATACGCCGCTTTCTCATTGAGCGTCAGCAACCGCTGGCCTTTAAGGATGTACCTGTAGCGGACATAAAAATCGGCCCACGACAAGGTGATCAGTTCACATTGCCGCAGGCCGCTTGATAGTCCTGTGTAGATGAGAGGGAGCACGCCGAGCTGTTCCGCTGCGTTCAGGTAACGCTGGAGTTGTCCCAGGCGCAGAGGGGCTGCTTTGTATCCCTCAGCCTTTGATTCCTGGCAGAGCCGCACTGGGTTGTACGGAATAAACTGTTCCCGTGCTGCTTCGTCCATGCACCGCCGCAGAAGCAGGTGGACGCACCACACACTTCTGGCACTGAGTCCCCGGTTCTGCAGGCTGTCGTAGAAATCGGTGATTGTCTGCTTTGTCAGGTCAGAGAGCGCCACACTTCCGATGCTGGGGATGATGTGGCTGTAAATCAGATTGCGGTACCCGCCCTCGGTGTTGCCGTTCCATTTGGGGCGGTTGGCGATGAACCACTGGCCGCACCACTGCCCGACTGTCATGGTATTTTCTTTCTGCATATCGTCGCCTCCTTTTGGCAAACGAACAATATCACAGAAAGCAGGAAATAGCTACTGAAAGAACAGAATATTCGCAGAATAAAACCGTTCCGAATAACGCCGTTATCATTCAGAATAACACAGTTGATTTTGTTCGGAATAGTGGTTATAATGTTCTTGACGAACTGCAATGGAGGTGTTCCAATATGACGATCAAAGAAGCGGCTGCCGCTTGGGGGATCACCGAACGGCGGGTCAATGCGCTTTGCAAAGCCGGACGCATTTCCGGCGCGTATAAGGAGGGCAGGCAGTGGTTTATCCCGGACAGCGCTCAAAAGCCGATGGATAAGCGTGGTCACCGGAGTGAGGTAAAGCCCGCAGCATCATCTGCGCGCAAGCCGTTGCCCATTGGCGTATCTGATTACCGGGACGCCTGCAAAAACTACTACTATGTGGACAAGACCTTAATGATCAAGGAGTTTCTGGACGAGCGCCCCAAAGTATCCCTATTTACCCGCCCCAGACGCTTTGGCAAAACGCTGAACATGGATATGCTCCGCACTTTCTTCGAAAAGACGACCGAGGACACTTCCGTTTACTTCAGAGATAAGAAAATCTGGTCCTGCGGAGAATCCTATCTTGCCCACCATAGAAAGTACCCTGTGATCTTCCTGTCCTTTAAGGATGTTAAATACACCTCTTGGGAAGAAACCTATCAGACGCTCCAAAAGCTGATCGCACAGGAATTCCGCCGCCACGACGAGTTGGCATCCAGCTCCGCACTTAGTGATTACGAAAAAGAGGAATATTCCCTTCTTGCAACAGAAGCTGCTGACGAAGTGGAATATCAAATGTCCCTGCGAACATTGACGCTGCTTCTCCATAAGCACCACGATGTTGCACCTATCGTCATCATTGACGAATATGATACTCCCATTCAGCAGGGCCATGTGAGCGGCTTCTACGACACGATCATCGGATTCATGCGAAACCTGTTCTCCGGTGGTCTGAAAGACAATCCGCATCTGAGCTATGGTTTCCTGACCGGCATCCTGCGTGTTGCCAAGGAAAGTATCTTCAGCGGCCTGAACAACCTGAAGATCAACTCGATTTTAGACGAGCGCTACAGTGAATATTTCGGCTTCACTTCAAGCGAAGTACATGAGATGGCAGACTACTATCATGCTTCTGATAAATATCAGGAGCTTTGCGATTGGTATGATGGTTACCTTTTCGGCAATACCGAGATTTTTAATCCCTGGTCTGTCATTGGATACTTCAACAATAACTGCCGTCCCAAAGCATTCTGGCAGTCTACCGGAAGCAATGACATCATCCGCGAGGTGCTGGCTTCTGCAACGCCGGATATTATGGAGCGTCTGGAACTGTTGATGAAGGGCGAATCCTTCGTTACGCACATTGACACTGGCGTCATTTATCCGCAGATCCAGAATGATCCGTCCTCTGTTTACAGCTTCCTGCTGGTGGCAGGTTATTTGAAGGCTGTGAGCTGCGACCAGTCTTACGGCGAGGATTATATGTGCGAAGTGGCTCTGCCCAACAAAGAGATTTCTTTCGTCTACAGCAAAGAGATCCTCTCTCAGCTTGAGAATATTATTCCTCGTTCCGTTGCTATTGCTATTCAGGAAGCTATCTACAAGGTAGATAGCGACTCACTGCAAAAAACCTTGGAGAAGTTTCTGCTCCAAACAATAAGTTTCCACGATGCTGCCGACGAAACATTTTACCATGGTCTGATATTGGGTATGTGCGCTGTGATGGACAACAGCTATCGCATTACCTCCAATCGCGAAGCTGGTGATGGACGATTTGATATTCAGATGCTTCCTTTGAATAAGCGGCTGCCTGGTATTCTGATTGAATTAAAGGCCGGAAAAGACCGCTCTGAAGCACAGCTTGAAGACCTTGCTAATGTTGCCTTGCAACAGATTAACGACCGTGCATACAGCGTTGATTTGCAGGCAATGAATGTTACGTCAATTATAAAAATCGGCATTGCATTCTCTGGTAAAAGAACACGCATTGCTGCTGAAAGGCAAAATATCGAATAAACATCTTCGCTCAGCAGGCTGGCTATCATCCAAGTCAGCCTGCTGTTTCTTTGTCATCGGGTTTATTTCCTTGTTTATGCGGCGCAATTTCTGAGCTGCTCTCTGCGGCAAAAGCACCCGCTGTTGGATGTAAACCCGGTCGGAAGCACTTTTAATATACAGAATTCAATCCCACACAAATCCCAAAAGGCGAAAGCGGTGGCTGAAATAAACAGGCCAATAGAGTTCCAAAGAGGAACCGCAGGAGTGCCGGAAAGTGCCAAAGAGGGCGCAAGGCCCCTCGCTGAAAGTTCAGACATAGGTTTGGGACCAGGAGACCGTGCGTTCGAGCCGCACTACTCGGACCAAAACCCCTCTGAAATCGTTGATTTCAGAGGGGTTTTTCTTATTCTTTGTTTCTGCCAGCGCAACTGAGCGCACCCGAGATTTCTGTGGATTATTCCCCCTGCATATTGCCAAATATGCCGCAAACAGGTGTATTTACAGCACAAATCTACTCATTCCTTTTTGCGCCGCACCCCTTTGACCACATATTTGCCCACAGACAGCGAAAAGCCGCCCCGCCGGGGATTTCCCTCAGGCGGGGTGGACTGCTTCCTGTTATGCCGTCCGTCTGCTCCATCGCTTTCTTGCCTGGAAGTCGGTCATCGTGCGCTCTTGTAGTGTGTCTTCTTCTGCCGGCAGCGGCTGCGCTTTGGCGATGCCCGCGTCGATCCTCGCCGCCGCCTGCCGCCGCATCTCCTCCGTGATGTGGGAGTAGGTGTTCAGCGTGGTGGCCGCGGAGACATGGCCCAGGATGGTGGACAGCGTCTTGATGTCCATTCCGTGGGCGAGGGCATTGGTGGCGAAGGTGTGGCGGAGATCATGAAAGCGCACCCTCTCACAGCCCGCGTGGTCCAACAGCCTGTGCAGCCGCTGGCGCACCACCGATGGGAGCAGAGGCGAATCCTCCTTCTTTGGTGACGGAAACAGCCATCTGGAAACATTCCTTTTCCGGTACTCTCTGAACACCTCTAACACTTTGGGCGGTAGGAGCAGGGTGCGTACCGCCGCCTTTGTTTTCGGCTCGGTGACCACCACCTCCGAGCCTATGACCACCGCCTGCTTGCTGATTCGCAGTTCGCCCGTGGTCAAATTCAGGTCCTCCCATTGCAGGGCCGTCAGCTCTCCCAACCGCAGTCCTGTGGCAAATTCCAGCAGGAACAACTCGTAGTACTTTTCCTCCTTCGCCTGGATCAGCAGCTTCTGCATGGACTCCCGCGAGAGGATATTCATTTCCCCTTTTCGGGCGGGCGGCAGCTTGCAGCCTGACGCTGGGTTCTGTGGAATCAGGTTTTCCGATACTGCCTTTTCCAGTGCCCGCCGGCACAGGCTGTGGATGTTGCGGAGCTGGGAGTCCGCCAGCCCCGTTTTACCGTCCGATTGGTCCGCACGCCCCTCCGTTTTCAGCCAGACGAAGAACTGCTGCATATCCTTCGCGGTCAGCCTGTTCAGCGGGATATGACCCAGTCCCGGGTTGATGTACAGCTGGAGATAGCCTTCGTAGATCCGCCGTGTGCCGGGACGGGCGGCGGGTCTGCTGTGCCTCTCATACCAGTGCTCCATCCAGTCCCCGAAGGGCATATCTGCCTTGATCCTCGGCGGCGCAGGCGGCGCGAGGGCGTCCTTCAGCGTTTTCAGCTTCTCAACACACTCAGATTTTGTTTTAGCCAGCACATTTTTCGTTTTCGGCAGGCCCTTGTCATCGTAGCCGATGACCACACGGCCCTCCCATCGACCGTCCTTTCTCAGGCGGACAGTTCCTTCTCCATTTTTCCGTTTTCTTCCCACGGTCTCAGCTCCTCTCCGAAAATGTCTGTGAGGAATTCCCCCACGATCTCCGCCGCCCGCCTCTGCATATCGCCGGTGGTGTGGGTGTAGGTATCCAGCGTGAAGGCCGCTCTTGTATGGCCGAGGATCCCAGAGAGCGTTTTCACATCTACGCCGGAGGTCAGCGCATGGGTGGCGAAGGTGTGGCGCAGATCATGAAAGCGGATGTCAGGCAGTCCCGCCTGCTCCAGCAGCAGCTTCATGCGCCGGTAGGCGGCATCCGGGGCAGTCGGCCGCTCCGGGCGGAGCAGGTCCGGGAATATCCAAGCTGTCTTCGCTGCCCGCTTTCTCTCCTTCAGCAGCACCGCAAGGCTGGGCGGCAGGGTGATCGTCCGTGTCCCCGCGTAGGTCTTGGTATCGCCTGTGGTAAGGCCCTTGCCCTTCTCCCGGCGCACCGTGCGGCAGACCTTTAAGCTTCCGCTTGCCGCATCAAAGTCCTCCCACCGCAGACCGCACAGCTCACCCCGCCGCAGGCCGGTGGTGAGCTCTGTGTAGAAGAGGTCATGCCATAAGGTGTCCCTCTGAATGACCTCCAGAAGGCGGTCGACCTGCTCCGCCGTCAGCACCTTCTTTTCCTGATAGCTGAACTTTGGCGGCGTCACCTCCTCCACTGGATTCCTCGGGATGAGCCGCGCCTGTGCCGCTGCTTTCAGGATCCCATGGAGCGTGGTATGGATGCGGCGGACCGTGCCGCTGGCCAGCTTCCGGGACAGCATATCATAAAACCGCTGGATGTCTACTGCTTTGATCTGACTGATCCGTTTCTCTCCAAGGCAGGGACGGATATGGTTCTCGATGTAGCCGCGGTAAGCGTTCAGGGTACCGGACCGTACCATCCCCTCCTTGCTCACCAGCCATTGGTCCAGCCACTCGGACAGGGTGAGCCTGCTCTGCTCCGTCAGGTCGATGCCCTGATAGGCGGTGATGCACTTCCGCAGCCTTGCGGTCAGCTCCTTTTGGGTGTCGGCGTAGACATAGCGGAAGATGGAGTCGCCGTTGTCCTTGTGTCCCACTACGATGCGGCCCTCCCAGCGGCCGTCCTCCCTCTTTCGTACCATGCCGTCGCCGGACGGTCTTCGTTTTGCCATGTGATCTCACCTCCGAGGCTTTTTCTTTGATTAGGCGCAGCAGCTCCTGCGTGGCCTGAGGGTTATTCTGTAAACAAACAATACCGAAGACGCGGAGAGAAAGCGAGTAGAATCCCCGGCACCGGCGCAAGTTCTACGAAAGCAACAATCCAGCCACCCCATCCTCTCTCGCGATCCGGCTTTACTCCGGGCCTAATCAAAATCCGGCAGCATCCGCTGGATGTCCTGGGCATCCTCAAACCTGATCTGCCCGTTGGTGCGCTTGACCTCGTCCGTCACATAGCCGCGCAGGGCGCAACGATCCTCCATGGCATCGCCGAAGTGTGCGGCGATGGTGTGAGCCATGATACCTTGCTCTACCGCCGACTTGAACAGCAGGCTGTTGAGCCGGTTGGCGTTGCTTGACATGATTCCGCGCAGCGTCGCCGTCAGCGCGTCCGAGAGGTACTCGCTGGCGTCCTCAGCGCCGAGATAACCCATGTAGAAGTGCAGTGACTTTTCAATGAACTCGCTGCGGCTTTTGCAGTTGGCGGCCTCCAGCCAGCCGTCCATGCGGCGGGTCGTCGAGGGTCTGAGCCAGACAGGGATCCTCGTCTTATTTTCGTGTTCCATATTGTTTTCTCCTTTTTTCTGGTGTGACACCGCGCAAACCCGCACGGTGTCTGGATTTTTCGCCTTTTCGACCACCTAAACCCCATAAGAAGACCCAAACCGACCTCGGAGCGGTGTCCTCGGAAAGCCCCGCACTGCGGGGCTTTGTGGGCGAGAGGGGTCGCTTTGCGACCACCTCTCTTTATCTTGTGCTTTTATCGAACAGGTGGGTTTCAGCGGAACTCGCCATAGCCAGGGGGAAAGCGGTGAACCCATGCGCCCTGTTCTCCCTTTGCGCTTGTGTCAAAAAAGCAGCAAATTCCGCATCAGCCCTGCGCGGCCACGGGTCAGGAGGGCATACTTTGCCGTTTTACGCGCTCTGCTCTCCCGCTGCCGGAGTGAACGCAGTGCCCAGCTTTTCGGCCTTCGTTTTCGCCTTCTGCCGCGCCGTAGCGAATTCTAATTCCGATAGCTGCCGTTCATGGAACAGGTCAATGGCATATCGGATTGGCAGGATGGTGTACCTGAGACAGCCGTTGCGCTTGAGACCGTCCCTGGTGATGATCTCCGTGCGCTCTGTGCGGATGAGCCCATGCTCCTCCAGTGCGGCAACATACTTTGCTACGGTGTTGACCGAGATGCCCAGCTTCCTTGCGATGGTAGGGTAGCTGACGATGCACTGGTAGGTGCGGCGGTCTTCGATGCGGAGCAGGTAGGCGTAGATGTTGATCTCTATGTGGTGCAGTCCCAAATCAAAAATGGCGTTGGGGAGGGGAAAATAATTTTTGATGGTGTCCTTCTTCACATAGGGCGTGTTCAGCATCCCGACGCCCCTTTCGTGTGTGCGGTGATCCATTTTCGCAGCTCCTCCTTTGGAACGACGATGCGCTTGCCGATCCGCAGAGAGGGAAAGTCATCCTCCTGAATGAGTTCGTAGACGCTGGAGTCCGAGACTCCCATGAGATCCACCAGCTGCTTCACATTCAGCAGCAGGGGCAGTTCGTCATAGCTGGTATAAATGCTTTTCTTCAAATCGTGTCCTCCTTGCAGCTTTGTTGGTAGAGCGTATTCAGTTTTTGACGGTAATGTGTATTTCGATCTCACCCCCTATGTTTTTTCTCTGCTGTACGCCGCGCCCTCGCTCCGTTGGTGCGCTCCCCCTTCGCGGGATCGTGGCGGCACTTCGCCCGGAGCGCCCGGGCTGCGGCGGCAGGTATTCACTTTTCAAGGTTCCGAAAATAACGGTTGACATATCTGTCCTAATAGATTAGACTTATTTCATAAAACCTGTTTCCTGCGTCTACTTCCGAGCATACTATAACATGTCAACACCCTGTTGTAAAGTCTTATTGAACACCATATATTTTATCAGTCTAATCTCGTTTTAAGGAGCGTCCATTATGCATACCTACATTTTCAGAACCTACATCGACGGCGGCAGGGAGTACTACGAGTACACCGATGCAGCGGACAGAGAGCAGACCATAAAAAAAGACTTTCCGTTTCCGGAAAGTCTGATGAGCCTGCTGTATATGGATATCTGGGAGCTGGAGCCCCTCACCAAAAGGATGGACAAGGCGTTGCTGTCTTTTTATCAGTCCAGGGATTACAACGAACTGCAGATCGTAGAGGCCGGTTTGAATGAACTGGCGCCCCGGCATATCTGCTTTGAGCTGCTGCGGCTGGACTGGCTGGAGCGGCTGGATATGGTGGACAGCACCGCACCCGGAGATTTTCAGGACTTGCTGCCCCACAAGAAGATTTCCCATCTCTGCAGCAGCATCGACACCATGCAGAAGCAGATCAAGGGGCTGATCGCGCAGGCGCTGGACATGGATGGTGAGAAGAGATCCGTATCCGAGAAGATGGTGGACTACTACAACACCGAGGGCGGCGACACGCTGAACACCTTTCGGTTCCAACCCCAGACCATGAGCTTTGAGGTCATCGACTGCAAGATCTTTGCCGAGGTGCTCTATCCCAGGGACATCTACGACCTCATCGATTTCCATGTGCGGGAGTGTGTGAAGCGTGAGGTGAGGATGCGGGTGTGCAAGAACTGCCTGCGCTACTTCGCCGTGACGGGCAAGGCCAGCACGGAGTACTGCGGCCGGATCTGCGACAGCAAGGGCCGCACCTGCCGGGAGATGGGAGCCATCAACACATGGACGCAGCGCAAGCAGGGCGATGAGGTGTTCAAGGAATACCGCAGGGAGTACAAAAAGCGTTTCGCCCGCATCAACGCAGGCAAGCTGACCAAGAGCGCGTTCTACGCCTGGAGCGAGGAGGCCAGAAGGAAGAAGGAGGACTGCGACAGCGGCGTGATCACACCGGAGGAGTTCTCCCGCTGGCTGAAGGAGTCGTGAGAAAGAGGTGCTGCTATGATCTACTGCGTTTCGGATATTCACGGAGAGCTGGACAAGCTTGAGCGGATGATGGAGCTGATCCGCTTCTCTGATGCCGACCATTTATACATCATCGGAGATGTGATTGACCGCGGGGTGATGGGCGTGGATATCCTGCGCTTGATCATGGCTGCGCCCAATATGACCATGCTCCTTGGCAATCATGAGCAGATGTGTCTTGACACGCTCGGCCCTAAAAATGAATTCGGGGCACGGGATCTCTGGCGGCAGAACGGGGGAATGCCCACCTATCGGGAGCTGCTCTATCATAGGGCACCAACGGAGCGAAGCTCGATCCTGCGCTTTTTGGCCGGGCTGCCGGATCATCTGGAGCTCGAGGTCGGCCGACGGAAGTTTCATCTTGTTCACGGCTGCCCGTCGGAGGATCGGAACGCCCGCATTTGGGGTCGCGTGATTCCCGACAGCAGGAGTCCTTATCCCGATACCATCTGCATTGTGGGGCACACACCGACATGCTTTCTAACGGAAAAAATGGATGAAGAGCACCGCATTTGGCATGGGAATAACATCATCGACATCGATTGCGGCTGCGGGAATCTGCGCTCGGAGCACCGCCGGCTGGCCTGTCTGAGACTGGATGACATGGCGGAGTTCTATGTGGGAAATTCCGCCGAGTAAACGACTGCCGGATCGCCGGAGATCCTCCCACGCTATGAGCGGGATCTGCTGGCGTCATTGCTACACGCGCTGGAGGAATACAAGCGCGGGCTGCGGGAAAATGTGTCCTGCCTCGATTGCCGGTGAAGAGAGCTCTACGGCAGCATCAACGCCTGCCAATGGAACCGGTTGATCACCGAGAAAGAAGCGGAATACCTGAGGGAGAAATACCTGTAAGCGCGGCTTCTTAGATCAACATCTTAATGGCGACCAATATGCAAAGCGGAGCCCGGATGATCTTTTTCACAGTACATCCTTCACCTATCACCTTTTTCCGGACAGTTTTACAACCCGGTTTTGAGACTTTACGAAAATCCTTTTGTCAGCGCGAGAACAGCCGCAGGCCATTCGATGAGATGGCCTACGGCTGTTGGTAATCTTTGATTATGACATCCCACGCCGTGGAGGTATCCCCGGCTCTGCTTTTCGCCGCGTCTTATCTGGCAAAAAAACCGATATGCGGTCTGCTCACAGTATTCCGCACCGGCCCGCAGGATGGGAGAAGGAAATGCCGCATGATTCACAGCGTCCGGAAACCGCTGTGTTTCCAGGCAAATCCCATGGAAAGGTCCATAGAGTGTCCCTTGCTTTCCGCTGTGTTCCGTCAGCCATCCCGCCGTATATAGCTGCATTCCCTCCATTGAGGTGGTCATTTCCATTCCGATGCCAGTGGCGGGACACCACAGCTCCGCCGCCGGTGCTTGTCCCACATTGAGAACATAGTTGTGATCATATCCATGCCCGCCGTTCAGAGATACATTGCGGAGACGGCTCTTCATCTCCGTGGGCGCACGGAGATCCAGCAGTGTCCCCTCCACCTCCGCCATCTGTCCCGTTGGGATGTTCTCTCCATCTGTCGGCGTATAGTGGTCGGCCCGTACCGTCAGCACCTGGTCATCCACCGTGCCGCTGTCGTGGCCGCCCAGATTGAAATAGGCGTGGTTCGTCAGGTTAACCACGGTGTCCTTCTCCGCCGCCGCACGGTACTCTATGGTGAGCGTACTGTCTGCCAAGCGGTAGGTGACCTCCACACGGACAGCGCCGGGGAAGCCCTCCTCCCCGTCGGGGGAGGTGTAGGTGAACGTGACCGCATTCTCGGCGCAGGTGAAGTCCCACAGCTTCTTGTGGAAGCCCTCGTTTCCTCCGTGGAGGCAGTTCCTTCCCTCGTTTGCCGTAACACGGTACGCCGTGCCGTCGATGCTGAAGGCCGCCCCGGCGATGCGGTTGGCACAGCGCCCGATAGTTCCGCCGAAGCAGGCATCCATGTGCCGATAGCTTTCCAACTCGTCGTAGCCCAGGCAGATGTCCGTCATCTTGCCGTTTCTGTCCGGCACATAGATGCTTCGGACGGCTGCGCCGTAGGGCAGCAGCCCCACGGCACAACGGCTGGTGGAAAGCTCTATGACAGGGACCTCTTTTCCACCCAGTGTCCCAAAGGGTCTCAGTCGATACAAGGTTTATCCCTCATAGCCGTTGGGATGGCCGCTGTGCCACGCCCACGCGTCGGAAATGATCTGATCCAGACCCAGA
>OLYI01000629.1_pt1 | contig 12095 bp, 14 predicted proteins | sample 1644251 | NCBI WGS metagenome assembly OLYI01 (sample SAMEA103958140, study PRJEB25191) | human gut metagenome | biome: human-associated habitat [ENVO:00009003]; feature: intestine environment [ENVO:2100002]; material: feces | place: Germany | collected 2013/2015 | reverse complement strand
GGTCACGGTCGGCGTAGGGGTGGTCACAGGGGACGATGACCTGCAATTCGTCCCGGTGCAGGGCGTAGGTCTGCAAGCGCTTCACCGACGGCAGCCGCAGGAAACCGCAGTCCACCGTGCCGTTGACGATCCATCCCTCGATCTGATCGTAGAAGTCACCAGTGACTACCTCAAACTCGATGTTGGGGTACACCTTACCGAAGCTCTTGAGGATGCGGGGCAGCCACTGGGCAGATACGCTGGAGAAGGTGGCGATCTTCACCAAGCCGCTGTCCATGTCCTTCAGCCCCTCCACCGTCTGCATCAAGGAGTGGTGGGCGGCGCACAGCTTTTCGATCTTGGGCAGCACTGCCCGTCCGTCCGCCGTCAGCACCACGCCGCCGCGGTTGCGGCTCAACAGCTTCACGCCCAGCTCGTTTTCCAGCGAGTTGATGGCGTGGCTGATGCCGGACTGGGTGAAGTTCAGTGCCTCCGCCGCCTTGGAGAAGCTGCCGCAGGAGACCGTTTTCAGAAAGACCTGATATTTGGAAATACTCATGGCGCACCTCATTTCGAGGAGCATTATACTATACAAGTCCTCATGTTTTCAAGAACAAAGATGCGCTTCACAAACACTATTCGACCTGCTATGATAAGGGCATGGTTCAGCCAACCATACTTTTACTTTTCTTTTCCATGAGGAACACCACCTCAAAAGCAGCACCGGCAGCGTGTGGGTAACGCCGCCGGTGTTGTTTTTATTCGTTCAGCTTCTGTTCCTCGTCGTGGACGAACATAATGAGGAAGCTGACGGTCAGCAGGCCGCAGGACAGCCAGATCGTCCCCGCGCCCCAGTGGAGGGTGGCTATGCTGCCGACACCCGCGCCCAGCGCGAACAGCAGCACCACGCCGAAATACGTCAGCGCCTTGTGGAGTATTTCCTTATCCCTCGTATGGAAGTAGGCGCACAGCGCCTCCGTTCCGCTGCGCATATTGCCAATGCACATGGTGCTGGCGTAGGCGTGGCCCCGCACCTTGCGGAAGGTCTGCACCTGCATGGCGCACACGAAGGACACCACGGCGTTGGCGGTGGTGTTCAGCGTTTCCGGCAGGAAGCCCACCGCCGCCAGCAGCACGATCTCCGCCAGAATGATAAGCTGCCGCCAGTGTACCTTCTCCATCCGCTTGAAGTGCCGGTGGACGCACTCCGCGATGTAGATACCCAGCAGGAACGCCAGCACGGGGACTAAGTAGCGCAGCGCCTGTCCCCAGTCTCCCTCGAATAGATGCGTACTCAGCAGCACGATATTGCCAGTCTGGGCGTTGGCAAACACCTTGCCCCGGCAGCAGTAGGTATAGGCGTCCTGCAGGCCGCCGGATAGGATGATGAAAAAGGCTGTCAGCATGGAATCGGACATCTGCCCGTGATGCTTTTGCAGGAAAGTCATGTGCGATGCCGCCTCACTTTGCCACCGGTGCGTCCGGCCAGTAGATGACGTAGCACTCCTGCATCTCACCCATATAGAAGAAGATGTTTTCGCCCATCTCGATGTGCTCGCCGAAGGTCAGATCAGGCACGAACAGCCGTCCGCTGGTGCGCTTGGGCCCCTTGATGGTAAAGCCCTCCGCCGTGGGGTGCTGCCGCAGCTCGTTGGCCGCTTCCTCCAGTCCGGGGAAGTGCAGCGTCCGTTCCAGCTCTGCCAGCTGTGTCGCGCCGTTGATATAGACCAGGTGATTTTCGTCCTTGAACCAGTTGATACGCATGATACGTCCTCCTTGGTGGTGATGGGGATAGTATAGCATATCGTATGAAATTTGTCACGCGATCGAAAAGCGGCAGGTGCGCGGATTGCACATCTGCCGTTTTTTGGGTATTCTGTTGCGCGGACGGCACAGCTTTTTCGTAAATCATCATCATTTAGGAAACCTGCGCCGCCGCGCCATGTCGTGCGGCGGCTTTTGCTGCGCCTGACGGAATTTCTGACGGCGCAAGGTCTGCGTTTCCGCAGATGGGCAGGAAGCAGATGCTCTGTACTGCCTGCTGCTTATGCCGCAGGGAGACATGGACATAGGTTTGCAGCGTGATCCGCACATCGCTGTGGCCCAGCATCTCGCTGACGCTTTTGACATCCACATTCTGCTCGATGCAGCGTGTGGCGTAGGTGTGCCGCAGGGCATGGAAATTTCGATACGGGACGCCCACTCGTTTCAACAGCGACCTATATCGGTTCTGCATAGTACGCGGTTCCAGCGGATCGCCGGAGCTTGTCAGCAGGCAGAAACTGCCCGCGTTCTCGGGTCTGTGCGCTGCCAGCAGGGACAGGATATCAGTTGGCAGCGGTATTCTCCGCTGCGACGATTCGCTCTTGGGCGGCTGCACAATGAGTCTTGTGCAGCCTTTCTCATAGATCCGCTGTACCTCCCGCTCCACCCGCAGAAAGCCCGCATGGAGGTCGATATCCGACCACCGCAGCGCACACAACTCTCCCAGACGAAGACCGCTGTTCAGCGTCAACAGAACACCAAGGCCGGTCAGATTCGGCTCGTCCATGATATGATGTGCCAGCTGTACAATCTCCGGCTCGGTGAATATCTCCACCTGCCGCTTTCTGTACGCCGGCAGTTCGGCGTTCAGGCCCGTGCAGAAGCACCCCCGCTTGGCCGCCATCCGCAGAATGGCTCGCAGCAGTACGCCAACATCCCGTGTACTTTTGGCCGACAGGCCCTGCTCCTGGAGCTTCCGGTAAAAATCCGCTACCCGCTGCTCCGTCAGCGCATACAGCGGCGCAGCGCCCAGATGCGGCTGGATATACTGCCGTACCACATACCGATACCGGCTGACGGTGGACTCCTTCAGCTTCCGTTTCTGTTCCCGTTCCACGAAAAATAGCTCCACAGCCTCCGGCAATGTCATGTTATTGCTTGGCGTGATCTCACGAGGCAGCTCCCGCAGACGCTGCCGCCGTTTTTCCCGACAAGCGCTGTAAGTGGCGGCATAGACGTAGCCGTACTGCGCCCGTCCCTCCGGCGTCCGACCGCGGATATAGCGGCCCTCCCAGCGGCCATCTCCGCGTTTATAGATGTTCTCCCCTCTGCGTGCCATTTCGTACTCCTCCTGACGCGATTTTTGACGGCGTACACCCTTTTTATCATCCATCATCGCGGAAAGGCTCGGCGGATATACCTCCCGTTTCGGTCTCCAGCGACTGTTTTCGCCCTGACACCGATGCCATACTTGACTTCCCGCCCCGCAAATGCTATCGTTTTACCATAGCCGGTGGCGAAAAATGCTTTCCTGAATGATGATGATTTACGAAGGATGCCGCTCCATCTGGCTGAGTTTATTATGCCCAGGAGGGACACAAAAATGCCACAGGTCAACGGGGATAACCTGCTGCACCAGCAGATCGTCAAGCGCACCATCGAGGCCCTGCAAGCGCAGGACGAGGCTTTTGCGATAGAATATGCGACCGCCAGCGATGCCGACCTCATCGCTTATGTGCGGCAATGTGTCGATGCATCCTATACGCCAGCGCCCTGTGAGATCGTGGGTGGTGCGTACATTGCCCAACGCTTCGGCAACTGGTCTGCGGCACTGAAAGCTGCGGGGCTGCCCTCGCAGTACAAGCCACCGCGGGAGCATCACTATCCCCGCTACGAGCAGGAGTACCAGCGGCAGGAGGCACAGCTCATACACGAACGGAAGGCAAGGCGGCAGGCCAAGGCCGATCTCGTCGCTCAACGCAAGAACCGCGATAAGGCCCGTGCCGCTGCCAACGCCGCGAAGAAGAATGAGAAAAAATGACGGGTGTATCGACTGATACACCCGTCATTTTTCGTTGTCACTTGGTGAGCAGACCACCCACCAGTGCAAAGTAGTCCGGCGCTTTGCCATCCCTGCCCCACAGCATGGGCAGGTGGAAGTAGTGCTGCAAACAGCCCTCCACATCGCCGCCCAGCGCCTCGATGGAGTAGCGCAGCAGCTCCGGTCTGCCGCAGGGATGTCCCTGTACCTTTTCGCACGTCTCGCACTGGTCGCAGGTGCCCGCCAGCAGCATCTGGCTCCCCGGCGTTTCCCGCTCCCACCGCTGAAGCTCTTGCCGGTACAGACGCTTTTCCTGCTTCAGTGCCGCCACCGCCTCGTCCAGCGGCTGCTCCGGCACATCCGCCTGTAAGATGCGGGCATACAGCCGCAGTCCCGTGTAGCTCCGCCAGATGGTCATGGGATCAAAGTCAAAGGGCGGACACGTCCAGCGGGTATTGTAGCTGCTGCACTGCTGGCAGAAGGGCAGGAACTTCTCCACACGGACAAAGTGCGTCACGAATTCTTCTGCGCTTGTCTCCGCCGTCATTTCGCGGACATGGTATTGGAACGGCATCTCAGACACCTCCTCGGCTCGATGCCGACAGTATAGCACATGGCATGATCTTTGTCATCTCGCGTCATGGGCAGCGGAGATCTGTTTTGTGGTCAGTTCTGTCGGATGCAGCAGCACCAGCGACTTGTGCTGCCCCTCTGCGTAGGCCAACGCTCTATCCTCCGCACTGCTTGTGGCCGGTATGTCCGTATCGTAGACGCACAGCACCACATCGGCGAGGTCGATGATCTTCTTATAGGCTTGGAGCTGCGCGCCCGGTGCGCCAACTTCGCACACAGCAGACAGGTAGGTGCAGGCGGTCAGCATATCGAAGTACCGCTCCCGCAAATAGGGTGCCCATTTTGTCGCCTGCTCCTCATGGGGCGTGTAGCAAATGAGCATCAGGTCATGGTCGGTCGTTGCCCGCAGACCGTTGACGATCTCAGCGGCGTACAGTCCCACACCGCAGTCACAGGCCACAAGGAACTGCGACACACCATTCTGGCGCAGCACCATGATCTGCTGCGCCAGTTCCATCTTCATTTTGCCGCAGGACTCATCTTCTTCATCGAAGCCCCACGGAAAGCGCATAGGATGCTGCCCGATAATCGCACAGCGTATCGGTTTGTCCATTTCCATCGTTCACCTTGTCTGTAACAATATATCTTTGTCTTATTGGGAAAGCATTTGATTGTTTTAGATTATACTATTGTCACCATCTCGTGTCAAACGCTTTCTATTTCAGACAGAAAGTGGCGTGGAGAAACATTATAATTTACCCATACCACGAAAGGCAAGGACATTCCGCATGAGTAAAATTGTTTCGTTCAAAAACAATGACCGCTTTATCCAAATCGGCATTGCCATCGTCACCCTCCGCAAGCTGCGTGGAATGTCGCAGGAAAAGCTGGCGGAGAAAGCTGGTATCAGCCGTTCACTTCTGAGCGTCATCGAAGCGCCCGGAACGGCACACAACTTCACGCTGGATGTGTTCTTCGATATTGCGGATGCACTGGAAGTTGATCCTGCCGATCTCATCAGCGCGTCTATGATCCCCGACAAGATGCTCAAAGGACGTGAAACACGGAATACTGCCGAATAAAAAATGAAGGGTGTATCGAGCGATACACCCTTCATCAATTTTTATTACGTTCTCCGTGCCAGTGTCTGCGTATGTAAGAGGGCATCCATCAGCATCCGCCCGTCCTCGCGGTCATTCCACCAATATGGGCGGAGGAATAGCAGGGCGTTCTCCAGCCAAACGTAATCGTCCCTGGTCAGCACACGGCTTTGAAGTCCCTCGCTGATCCTGGTATATGATTCTCTGACCTTTTCACTGGCGTGTTCCCGCACCAGGTAGGCGTTGAGCAGACCAGTAATTACAGATACTTCTTCCTCGGTGTAGAACATAGCTGCCCTCCTCGTAGACAAACACACAGGTCAGAGTATAGCACACTTGCTCTGCTTCTACAAGAAGTCTTGTCCTATTCTTTCTTCTGCCTTAGTTCCTCCGATAGAGTGAGTTCTTCTGGGTACGCCATGGTGACGCTACCCTCGTGACAACTTGAGAGCGCACCTCCCCCCTTGGTGGGAGGTGCGCTCTTTCTCTGCTCATTTGACGCGATACAGGTTGCTGGTCAGGCTGCCGTTGGGACGGCGGCGATGGGTGCGCTCCAGGAAACCGTGACGTTCCAAATCTGTCAACGCCCGCTGCACGGTACGGCGGGACAGCTTCAGATCCTCCGCGATCCTGCGGACGCTGGGCCAGCAGGTATTCCCTGCGTCAGACCGATCCTTGAGGTACATATAGACTGTCCTTGCCCGATGGGGCAGCTCCATGTCGGCGTAGATGCTTCCAAAGTAGCTCATGGCCTTGTGTCCTCACTGTAGAGCCCCATGGCCGAGCGAGGTGTTCTCCTCTGTGTGGCCGATGCCTGCTGCGCCTGTATGGGCCGGTCACTGCTGCTATATCTTTTGCTGATACTGAGGAACAATTCCTGACGGCTGGCGTAGGCCACAGGCCGCGCCGCGTGTTCCGGTGTGGCATAGGTCGCATCGAAGGTAATGCCCCAATCGAGAAACAGCCGCAGCTTCGTCTGCATGGGATGTGTTCCCGTTTTCATCACCACAAAGCTGCCCTTGGGAATGGATTTCAACTCGTCCGGCGTCATCAGTGGACGCTCTATCATCTGCAAGCTCTGACTGGGATCGTTCTTTCCCTTACTGACAGAGCCGCTGAGTACCGTGCGGTTGCCCAGCGATTTGGAGAGCTGCTCCGCCGTCTGACTGTTGGGCGCAAAGCCGCCGAAGATGGTATCCTGACAGTTGTCAGTCAATATTTCTGCGCCTTCTCTGCCGTAATTCTTCTCCAACTGCGCCAGCGATTGGATGATGGGTACCAGTGTGATACCACGGGAGCGACCTGCGCTGAACAGCGCCTCCACGTCAAAGGCAGGCATAGTTCCGAACTCATCACAGAAGAAAACAACGCGGTTGGGCAAGCGCCCCTTTCCTTTTTCGGCCAACTCAAACAGTTCTTTGGATAAATTTTGTATCATAAGACCTGCCATAAAATTCTTAGTCCTATCTTCCTCTGGCAAAACCAGGAATATGGCCGTCTTTTCTTTTGCGAATTTTTCCGCATCTATATTGCTGTCAAAACAGATCACCTGCTCCAGTGCGATATCCATAAATGTATTCATTTGTGCCAACGCGGTGGACATAGCGGAAGCCGTTGCCTGATCAGATGATTCCAAGGCGGACGATGCCAGATTTCGCGCTCTGTGGTGGGGTGGCAGCATATCCATCAGTTGTTTAAAATAGGTTTTTCCTCGCACGCCAGAGGGTGCCAAAAGCTGTTGAATCAGAATGAACACCGATACGAGGTGACGTCGCTCCGTTGGGTGCTTACTATCTGGCGACAGGAATTCCGCCAGCAGCAGAATCACTGAGGCCACTACACCTTCCGCCGCTTTGTAGAAATAATCGTTCTGACCACGGTCCTCATCGCCTTTGGGCGCGATAATACTGTGAGCCAGAATACTTGCCAAATTCTCCGCTTTGCCATACGCTTCAATGCTATGTTCATGAAATGAGGTATCCATATAGCGGTTGATAAGCGTCATGAGATTGTAGCCATCCGAGCGCGTGGGATTGCGCAGATCCACTACAGAAACATGATAGCCATAGTATTTCTCCGCCACTGCGCCGTAGTTGCGGGCGAGGTCACCCTTTGTGTCCGTAGCAAAAAAACTCATACCGCAGGCGCAGGCATACTCCAGATTGGGATACAGGAAATACGCCGTCTTACCCACGCCGGATGCACCGATCATAAGACAATGCACATCGTCCTTGTCTACCAGTGCGGTGATGCCGTGCTTGCCGCTGATACTGCCCAGCACCAGTCCCTGCGCTTCAGGCAGATTTTTGCCTGCCCGCCAGTTCGACACTTGGAAGGAGACGAGGGCATAGGTCTTGCGGATCTCCGCATCGGTCGCCCACCGTGCCGTGCCATGCTGCCCGTCGCCTACAGTCTTGGACTTGATATTGTTCAGCGTGTAGTGGTCACCCAGCAGTGCCAGTCCGCCGATGATGGTCACCATGGCGCCTGCCGCCGCAAAGAGTATCCAGAGGTTATCCATGGCCGCCTCGTTTCGCGCACAGGTCATCGTTCCAGTCTTTTCCCTGCGGACGCAGACGCTCCACGTCCACATCCGTGTCCGCCAGTACCTCCGTCATACTTTCACAGGCATCCTCGCCCGCCTCATCATTGTCGAGGCAGAGATACACCATATTCAGCTTCGGGTTCTGTCGCAGCCGCTCCAGCGCCGGCTGAACAGACGTACCGCAGCAGGCCACGTAGCTATGCTCCAGCCACCCTGCCGGATAGAGCGTGATGTGGGACAGCAGGTCGATGGGCGCTTCAAAGACGTAGAGGGAGCGATCCGTGCCATCCTTGTGGAAGCTGTGTTTTGCCTCGCTGCCCTCCACATTGATGCGGAACACCTTGCCCTGACTGTTGGTGCTGCGAAGATGGGCGTGCTTGGCCTCGCCGTGTTCATCCCTGCCCACGAACACACAGTTGTGATGCAGAGCGTCCTCATAGAGCAGCTTCTCCTGCACGAACTCCGTGACCACATCCCGGTCGATGCGCCGGTGGGTAGTCAGGTAGGCATAGAGCCGCTGCATATTGAGATAGGCCTCCGGCAGTGCGAAGGGCTTCGGCTCTCTCGACTCCGGCTCCTTCTTGACGATGGGGATGATGCCCTGACCGTCCCGCCCCAGCAGCATAGTCACCGCTTCGGGATAGGTCTTGTCGTAGAATTGCTGCACAAAGCTGATGGCGCGTCCGCCCTTCCGTGCGGCATGGTCATACCACATCGGTCCGCGCACGGTGATGCTGTGGTCGTTGACCAGCCGGTAATCCCGTCCGGCCATAATGAGTTTCTCGCCTCGATCCAACAGAAAAGACGGCAGGTCAACCTCGTTGGCCTGCCGTTTCTCCGCGGATGTGAAATATACAAATTTACCCACGCTTTATACCTCCTATTGCATGGCGTTGTCGTTGACATGGTGGAGCTGCTCGTCCTCGTGGTCGTCCCGCTTGTGGCCCATGGCCATGCGCTTCTCCTGCAACCGCCTGCGGCGCTTGGAGTCGATACGCAGCGCAGGCGGGATGACCGGCATATTGCCGCGGAACACACGGCTCATGTGGTGGAGCAGTTGAATGACCGCGCCGCCTTCTATCTTGATCTGCGACGTGACTGCCTGCGGCTGCGGCATAGCCACAGCCGATTCAGGTGAGGGCGGCACTTGCTGCTCATTAGGCTCTGCCTTGACGGGAGCTTGCTCCGGCACAGGCTGCCGGAATGTCTCTGCCTGCTGAATGATCATATTCTTGATGGTACGGAACTCTTTTTGCTGTACCAGTGGCTGATGGGGCGGCGTGTTCCGTCCGTAGTAACCGGCGATCTCATCCTTCAGCTTCCACCACTGCTCATAGCAAGCCGCCACCTCCGGGAGTTGTGCCAGTTGTTCCACGATCTCATCCACCTGCGCCTTGACCTCCTTGGGCAGATAGCCATAGACGTGTTTGCCATCGCCCTGCTCCAATGCGTGGGACAGGTCACACAGCTTTTGCTCTATCACGGGGTCAGCTGACTCGCTGTTCTCCAGCATCCTGATATATAGCAGCAGTGACTCTTTTGCGGTCTGGATGCTCTCCTTGTAGGCAGCATCCTTCTTGATGTATAGTTCCTTCATCTCCTCGTGGAAGATAGCATTCGTCATCTTGGAACGCATGGCAGCGATACCTTCCCGCGTGAGATATCCCTTCTTCGGTTCAGCTGACCACACCATCATGTGAACGTGGGGGTGATGCCCCTCGTCGTGGTACGCCGCGTACCAACGGAAATCATCCGTCCGAATACGCATGGCCTCCGCAATAGCGGCGCCCTCCTGCTTCAGCAGATTCTGCCATGCGGCAGCTTTGTTGTACCCAAGTCGCTCCGCGTCCTCACGCCGCAGAGAGAAAATAAACGTCCACACTTTTCCGTCGTGAGCGTCCAACTCGTCCTTCGCCGCCTTGAGGTCGGTGGTGTCCACCTCGCTGAACAGGCCATGGCCGCCGTGCTTTTCGGCACGGGGACGCTGGGCGATATAGGACATATAGCCGCTCTCGGATTCCACTTCGTGCAGATGTGTATCCAGCGCCACGGCGATAAATACGGATGCTGTACCGCGGTTGGGCGTCTGTAGGTAGTCACTGTACTCGAAGAGTTCTTTTGCATCTGGGAAGTCCTTCAGCAGTCTTTTGATGAACTGTTTCTGCTTCTTGGTCGCAGACTCGGTGCTTTGGATGATCTCCACACCGTCCCGCGTGGCGACATACTCCATATATCCCGATGCCTTGCCATTCTTGATGTAGCCGCTTTTTTGTATCAGCCGCGCCATGCGTTACTCCTCCTGATGGAACAGCAGCACGTCCTTGAAGGAGATGTTGCCATGGGTGGACGCCACCTCACGAACACTGCTGCCGCGCATCTTGCTGTACTCATCGCGTGTCATATCCACATCGCCGCCCAGCAGATGGTTGGTCATGTTGTGTTCTACCACCAGCTTGAACAGCAGCCTGCCCAGCCGGTCACCGAACACGCCCAGCGTACCCTCCAGCACCTCTTGCAGTGCGCGAGGCAGATATGCGCCCGTCCTCTCGGCGTGTAAGCGACCGCAATACTGCCGCAGAGCCTTCTCCACGAACTCGTTGCGGGTGGGGCAATTATCCAGCTTATAGAGCGCATCCACCTCCCGCCACACGTCGTCTGACAGCCAAACAGAGTGCCGGCTTTTCCCATTTTTATCCATCGAGTCACACCTCCTTCCTGCGCGTCCCGAAAGCCTTGTAAACACGGGGCTGACGGGTATTTTTGCAAAGAATAGCGTCAAAACATATCCGGGGCCTGAGAATCAGCACCATTTTCAAAACGCCACAACCTCTTGTGGCAGTCCGCACTGCGGGCTGCCGTGACCGGCATTGGCGCAGAAAAGCGCCAATGCTTTTCTCCTGCTCCGCTTTCGGCGCACCGAAAAGCGGGCAAAAACGTTCCAAATCTCCGGGGCCGCTATCCTTACTCTCCCGCGTTCCTGCGAGGCCACAAACCGGCCCACAAGGGCAAACACGGGGCTACATCTGCATCTGCGGCGTCGGCCCCAGCTCCTCTTGAAGCTGTCGGGCAAAATCGCACAGACTCATGCCGTTTTGCTGCTGGCAGAACGCCTCCATTTTCCGAGCCAGTACCTCCTGCTCGGCAGCATTCAGGTGATAGCTCCAATTCTCCTCTGTGCCATCTCCCTTGCAGAGATTCAGCTCCAGCGTATCGCAAGGTCTGTCCTGCGCGATGTCGTAGTTGGCGTAGATATTCAGCCAGTCATCATTCGCATCTGTACACACGAATGTGCCGAAGGCGGCATCCACATCGAATTCGGCCTGTACATAAAAGTTTAGCTTGCCGTTCTCCATCATGATCTCATCGCTGAACGAAAAATTCTGTGCGGTGAGATGCCCCGGCGATGTGAGCTCCATGCCATCCAGCAGTTCCAGCAGTTTGCGGAGTTGCTCCTCCGTCGTTGTGAAGCACGGACTTGTGGCCTGATGGATCGACGGGATCACATCCCGGATTGCCCACGTTGTCCAACCGTCCATGGTGTGGACTGCGGAGAATTCACGCTTGTCAAAATCCAAATCAAACACGCCGGCGACCTCTCCTGTGTTCTCCATACGGAGCTGCATCAGTTGCTGGTACTCCTCCGATGTGATAGGCTGCGCCTGCAAATACAGAGAGATGAATTTGCCGGTGCTGTGTTCTGTACTCGTGCAGTACCTGCGGAGAGTCTGTGCAGCATCCAGCAGCTCCTCACCGGGCGAGGTCGTGAAGTACCGCGTCTGGCCGTTTTCCGTTACACGGTATGCGGCACAGGTAGAAGCCGTGTCATCCTGCCTTCCCATATCAGTTGTCCTCCTTCAGTTTTGCCTCGCTGATCTGCACCTTGGGTGTGACCGATTTTGCCGGTCGCTTGGGCCTTGCGACAGGTGTCGCCTTGCTGTCCACATACTCCCGCACCGCTTCCGGGACTTCCGACTCGTAGAGCTGCTGGAGCATTTCCGCCATGCGCCGCTGTACAGACGACCGCTGTTTGCGGAGCGCGAACTCCAGTGCGTCCAGCTTGTCATCGTCAAAGGTGAGAGTGATATTTACTTTT
>OLYI01000615.1_pt1 | contig 12342 bp, 11 predicted proteins | sample 1644251 | NCBI WGS metagenome assembly OLYI01 (sample SAMEA103958140, study PRJEB25191) | human gut metagenome | biome: human-associated habitat [ENVO:00009003]; feature: intestine environment [ENVO:2100002]; material: feces | place: Germany | collected 2013/2015 | reverse complement strand
TGAACCAGCCGAAGGTGTTCCACATCAGCGGCTACTCGACGCAGGACAAGGTGCATCTGGTGCTGAGCGGACAGGACTGCGCCGACGCGAGCGCGTACGTGTACACGGCGGACGTGGAGGCGGGCCACTTCCAGTTCACGCTGGACCTGCCCGAGGCGCTGGCTGGCTCCGTGTACCGCCTGTGCTACGCCCTTGGCGCGGAGACGCCGGTGCAGACGAGCAGCACGGTGGTGGTGAAGTCCATGCCGGGCTTCGTGGGCGTGCTGGAGGGCACGGCGGTGGACGCGGAGCAGAGCGTGAACGCGGTGGTGCTGAACAAGGAGAAGAAGCTGGTGTTCCCGGCGAACAAGGCCATCAGCGACAACGACCGCTTCCTGCTGGTGAAGTCGCAGAGCGAGTGCGCGGCGGCGACGGCGTTCCAGCCGATCAACTCGGAGGGCGCGCAGCTGTACTTCAGCGTGCTGCGCTCGGCGGCGGAGGAGGTGAACACGGAGCTGTTCGGCTGCATCAAGTTCAACGGCGAGCCGGCGCTGTTCCTGCCGCAGGTGGCGATCCGCGTGAAGAGCTTCGCGGGCCTGACGGCGACAGTGCGGTGCTGGTGCTGACGCAGCCGAAGACCTTCGTGGTGAGCGCGGAGGGCGGCGCGAGCGTGGGCGACAGCGTGATCATTGCGTCGACGTCGTGCGAGGACGAGAGCGCGGCGAACCGCCTGGTGTTCCCCGTGGTGGCGAGCGGCGAGAGCCTGCAGACGACGGTGACGGTGGGCGTGGAGGACATCGAGCCGTCGACGCCGCGCGCGTGGTTCCTGTTCTACCGCTTCGTGCACGAGAAGCCGGCGGTGACTTCGATCCTGATGGAGGTGGACGGCTTCACGAGCGCGGAGGCGCTGACGGTGAGCGTGGGCGACAAGCTGAAGGCGGTGGTGAAGAAGGAGAAGCAGTACGCCTTCGCGACGGCGCAGGGCGCGCGCGCGGGCGACCGCGTGGCGCTGGGCTGCAGCTGCGAGAGCCTGCTGACGCCGATGGAGGAGCTGAACGCGTCGGCGACGGCGACGCTGGTGCTGGCGACGAAGCCTACCTGCGCGGTGGGCGTGTGCTACAAGTTCCGCGAGGAGCCGGAGGTGTTCTACAGCTGGGCGATGACGGCGTACGAGCTGAGCAGCCTGAACGGCCAGAGCGCGTTCACGAAGGACGTGGTGTCGGGCGAGCGCTACGTGTTCTCGTTCGAGGGCAGCTCCAGCACGGAGGACGAGTTCAAGCTGGTGGCGGCGGACGCGGACTGCGCGGCGACGCTGCACGACTACAGCGACTCCTTCGGCGCCGTGCTGCCCGACATCGCGGTGGAGGGCGCCATGGACTCGGAGGACGGCAGCTACACGATCCTGCGTCTGGGCGGCAGCGGTGATCTGACCGCGTACTTCCCCTCGATGCAGGCGTCGATGGTGAACGGCAAGTGGACGGGTCTGAACGCGATCCTGGTGGACGGCGTGTACGCCTACATCCAGAAGTACGAGCCGAGCGCGCGCTTCCTGCACCTGACGGAGAAGATCGCGGTGGAGGCGGGAGCGACGCTGAAGCTGGTGCACGCGACGGAGATGGAAGTGGTGGCCTCGCTGAACGCGTACCGCGCGAACGTGACGCTGCCGCTGACGACGACGAGCGAGGGCCTGCTGAAGCTGTGCTACGCCTTCGCGGGCGACGCCTTCTTCGCGTACGACGAGTACCAGTTCCGCGTGCGCCAGGTGAGTCCGAGCACGCTGTCGGTGAGCGGCACGCCGGGCCACACGCTGCTGAAGGCGATGAAGAACGTGGTGGCGCTGGCGGGTCTGAACCTGGAGAGCGGCGACAAGCTGCTCCTGGTGCAGCCGACGGAGCGCTGCTCGGCGGTGCCCGCGGCGGAGGTGACGATGACGGTGGAGGACGGCGTGGCGTCGGTGGTGGTGGACGCGAGTCTGGAGGGCTCGTACCGCCTGTGCTACAAGTTCGGCGAGATTGGCATCCAGAACACGGCGGCGGTGGTGGACGTGGTGGGCGCGTCGGTGACGGGCCAGACCTCGGAGTACAACGCGTGGTTCTCAGTGGCGAACCAGGCGCACGCGATCACGTACACGACGCCCAAGTCGGAGGCCTTCGAGCAGGAGCGCGTGCCGTACTTCGCGACGATGGCGAACAGCGGCTACCACGTGACGGGCGTGCTGGACAGCCTGATGAAGCCGGAGGGCGAGCTGATCCTGTACGCGACGAGCGCGGCCAACGCGGTGTTCACGTTCTCGACGGCGCACGCCGCGGACGTGCTGAGCCGCGTGGAGCAGTTCGTGGTGACGATCGAGAACCACCAGCTGAGCGCGGTGACGCTGGAGGTGACGCTGAAGACGGGTGCGAGCAGCATGATGAAGACGGTGACGGAGCTGGTGGACGGCGTGAACCGCGTGGTGTTCGACGCGAGCGTGGCGGGCTGGAGCGCGCTGACGTTCTCGGCGCCCGTGTCGTACACGATCAAGGTGTCGTCGTCGTCGATCTCCATCTTCAACTTCCAGAGAACCTACTCGACGCTGGTGTTCGCGGTGGAGGGCGCTGAGTCCCTGAAGTACGTGCGCGAGGCGTGCAGCGAGGAGCCGGTGGCGTCGGCGGTGATGGCGGTGGGCGAGGACCGCACGGTGCGCTGGCTGTTCACGGAGGGCTCCGCGACGGAGCAGTGGAAGCTGTGCTACGCGATCGGCGCGAGTGGCTTCGTGGGCGCGGGCGTGGAGTTCACGCCGGAGGGCAAGGAGTTTCTGGGCTATGCAGTCTCGCTGCTGGAGCAGAAGCAGCGGATCGAAAGTCTGTACGGCGAATCCCGCAGCACCATTGCACCGGTGCATTTCAGCGTTTCCACCCAGCGGTATCCCTTTACAGAGGACGCTTTCCTGGAAATGCTCCAGCAAAACCAGGAAAACCGCTACCAATATACATTGAAAGAGACCAGCATGGACGGCGTGATCGACGATGTGTATGACCACCGGGCGGACATCGGCGTCATCTTCCTGACCAAATTAACGGAAAAGATCGTCTGCCGCCTGCTGGACGGCCGGGAACTGACCTTCCACGAGCTGGCGGCGGTGCCTCCCTGTGTATACGTCCGGAAAGGACATCCCCTCACCCAGCTGGAACACGTGTCGGAGGCAGATCTGGAGGGCTATCCTTACAGTTCCTTTGAACAGGCTCAGGGCGTAGCCGTGGACTTTTCCGAAGAGCTTCCCATGGTATCCATGCGTAAGCCCTCCAAGGCCATCATTGTCAACAACCGCTCCACCGCCATGAATGTTCTGGCCAATACGGACGCTTACAGCACTGGCAGCGGCCTTCTTGCAGAGCATCTCTCCCCTGCCAATGTGGTCACCATCCCTCTGGCAGACAAGGATCCGGTACGACTGGGCTGGATCTATCCGCAGAACGCCAAGCTCTCCTCTCACGCCGAAGAATTTGTCCGCCTTCTGGAACAGTCTATTCAGCGTTCCATTGCATATACCTCTTCCCTGCATCGTCAGATCGTCGGCAAATAAGCACATATAAATAAATGAACCGGACGATTTCGTCCGGTTTATTTTTTGCGCAGGTTCTTTTCGCCTGAAACACAGAACCTTGCAGGCAACAGGAAAACGCCGGCCATTGGCCGGCGTTTTCCATTAGGAGAGTGCGAGAGTAGGAGAGATCCAATGTTTGATTACTGCTGTGCCTCAGCGGCTTCCTTCTCCAGCAGGGCCTTCTTAGCGGCCACGTTGGACTCAGCGCAGTCATACTCCCAGTTCCAGGGATCCTTGCGGCAGACACCATCGGCGAAGGGGATGAAGATGGACAGGATGCCGAAAGCGGCCAGGAACCAGCAATACCACAGAGAGCCAAGGATGTTGGCGGCGCTGATGGTGGTGCCGTTGGTAACGGTAGCGTTGCACAGGGAGGAAGCTACCAGGAGCTGCGCGCCGTAGGGGATGATGCCCTGGAACACGCAGGAGAACATATCCAGCAGAGAAGCGGTGCGGCGGGGGTCAACCTTGTACTCGTGAGAGACCTCACGGGCCATGTCGCCGGCCACGATGATGGCCACGGTGTTGTTGGCGGTGGCGCAGTCGCACAGGGAGACCATGGCGGCGATGCCGACCTGGGCGGACTCGTTGCCTTTCATGACCTTCCGCAGCTTTTGAATGATCCAGGCGATGCCGCCGTTTTTGGCGATGAGTTCCGACATACCGCCGCACAGCAGCGTCAGGAAGAATACCTCGTTCATGCCGGTGAAGCCGTCCCACACGCTCTGGGCGAAGGCGGCAATGGTCAGATCACCGCAGCAGATGCCCACCAGACCGGCGGAGAAGATACCCACGGTCAGGGCCAGGAACACGTTGAGCCCGCACAGGGCCAGGACCAGCACCAGCACGTAGGGCAGGACCTTGATGAGATCGAAGGGCAGGGCCTCCAGGGGCATGACCGTCTCCGGACGGCCGAAGATCAGCAGAAGGACCAGGGTGATCAGTGCCGCCGGCAGAGCGATGAGGAAGTTGACACGGAACTTGTCGCGCATTTCGCAGCGCTGGCTGCGGGTGGCAGCGATGGTGGTGTCGGAGATCATGGAGAGGTTGTCGCCGAACATGGCGCCGCCCACCACGGCACCGATGACCACGGTGAGAGACAGGCCGCCTTTTTCCGCAATACCCACGGCGATGGGGATGACGGCGGTGACGGTACCCATGGAGGAGCCAGTGGCGGTGCCCATAAAGGCGGAGATGACGAACAGACCGGCGGCCAGGAATTCCACCGGTACCAGGGACAGACCCAGATTTACCGTGGATTCGCGGCCACCCATGACCGCCGCCACGTTGGCGAAGGCGCCGGCCAGAATGTAGATCATCAGCATGGTGAGGATGTCCACGTTGGCGGCACCCTTGGCAAAGGTGTCGAACTTCTCGTTAATGGTGCCCTTGAACATGATAAAGGCCGCCAGCACCGCCAGGAACATGGCGGTGACGGAGGGGAACTGGTAAAAGGCCATCTCCATACCCTTTACCTGGTAGTAAATACCGGCGCCCATGTAGATGACGATGAACATCGCGAAGGGGAGCAGCGCCAGCCCACTGGGCCGCTTTTCGTTGAGGTTTTTCATAGCTGGTATCCTTTCTTTCTATCCAAACAGCGCCTGTGGCGCAGAAAATGTCCGCGCTGCGAGGACAGCGCGGGCATCCACAAATCGTATGGTATCGTAAAAGGAAACTTTTGTCAACGAGTATTTTAAAAAATTGCGCCATCTGGCTATCTGAGAAATCGATAGCAGACCTACCTCCGGCGGATATCGTATATATCCGTCCGGCGGGCGGAGAGGATAGGCAGCTGCTGCCGGACGGTCTCCACACGGGACAGGTCCAGGTCGGTAACGGCGACCTCCTCGCCGCAGCCGCATTCATGCAGCACCGTGCCCCAGGGGTCGCAGATCAGGGAGTGGCCCCAGGCTACATAGGAGGCGGCCTCGTCACGGGCGGGGGCGGCACCTACGGTGAAGCACTGGTTATCTACCGCACGCTGACGCAGGAGCAGTTCCCAGTGGGCGGGGCCGGTGGTCATGTTGAAGGCCGCGGGAGCCAGCAGGACACGGGCACCCTCCAGAGCCATGAGGCGGCACAGCTCCTCGAACCGGAGGTCGAAGCAGATGCACAGTCCCATTCTGCCCCACGGCGTATCGAACAGGGTCACGTCGTTCCCCGGCGACAGGGTGGCGGACTCGCGGAAGGACTGGCCACCCTGCACGTCGATATCGAACAGGTGCATTTTCCGGTGGCGGGCCACGCAGGTGCCTGTGGGGTCGAAAACGTAGGCGGTGTTATAGATCTTGTCACCGTCCAGCTCGGGGAGGGAACCGCCTACCAGCCAGAGGTTTAGCTTCCGCGCGGTGCGGGAGAGCATCTGATATGCCGGACCGCCCTCAGGCTCGCCGTAGGCGCGGAAGCAGGCGTTGTCGTAGGGGCAGCAGAACATCTCCGGCAGGATGGCCATGTCGGCGCCGCGGACGGAGCGCAGCAGGTCTTCCGCGTGGCGGAGGTTGGCGGCTTTGTCGGCGGTGACGTGCATTTGAATTTGTGCCAGCTTCATGGGGGTCCCTCCTTAATACTCGCGCAGGACCAGCTCGGTGACGCCCTCACTGATACTGACAAGGCGTTTCACTTGACTGCGCTTGTTGTACACCGTCCACAGCATATCCCGGATGGCGGTGCCGCCCCGGTAGCCGTGGATGAGGCGCAGGCGGTAGACACCGCCGCCGCAGCGGCGCAGCGCCGCGTCGATGGCGATCTGCGCCTGGTACGTATTCATGCCGTGGAGATCCAGCTCCATCACGCCGCCCACCATATTGAGCACCTCCGAACTTTTGTTGCTTTTATGATACCGCAAAGGCGTTGAGTTTGCAAGGTGGGCGTGGTATAATACGTCACAAATAGGATACATTTGTGAGGCAATTATGAGAATTCTGGTACTTTCCGATTCCCACGGGAATGTGGATAATATGGCCCGCGCGGTGGAGCTGACAGCGCCGGACCGGGTGCTGCACCTGGGGGACTGCCAGCGGGACCTGACGGCCCTGCGGGGGCGGTTCCCGGCGCTGCCCATGGAGGGCGTGCCGGGCAACTGTGATTGGGGCAGCTGCGACCAGCCGGAACGGCTGCTGGAGATCGGCGGCGTGCGGATCTTTGCGCTGCACGGGCACACGCGGAACGTGAAGCGTTCGCCTATGGCCGCCATGTACGCGGCGAAGGAGTACGGTGCACAGGTGCTGCTGTTCGGACATACCCATGTGCCGCTGGTGGACAACGACGGCTCACTGCTGACGCTGAACCCCGGCGCGGCAGGGGAGCCACTGCATCCTACCTGCGGCGTGCTGACCATCGAAAACGGCAGGGCTGATGTGTCCACCCTGCGGCTGTGAAGGGAGTGAAGGCCATGTTCTATATCGGGTGTCATCTGTCCGCCTCAGACGGCTTTTTGGCCATGGGCAGGACGGCCCTGTCCATCGGGGCCAACACGTTTCAGTTTTTCACCCGCAATCCACGGGGCAGCAAGGCCAAGGCCATCGACCCGGCGGATGTGGCGGCGTTTCTGGCGCTGGCGGCGGAAAACGAATTCGGCACGCTGGTGGCCCACGCGCCGTATACCATCAATCCCTGCTCCAAGGATGAGCACACCCGGGAGTTTGCCCGCATGACGCTTGCGGACGACCTGAAGCGGATGGAGCACCTGCCGGGGAACGTGTACAACTTCCATCCCGGCAGCCACACCGGGCAGGGTATGGAAACGGGCATCGGCCAGATCGCGGAGACGCTGAACGCCATCCTGACGCCGGATATCCGCACCACGGTGCTGCTGGAGACCATGTCCGGCAAGGGCAGTGAGGTGGGCAGCCGGTTCGAGGAGCTGCGGGAGATCATCGATCGGGTGGCACTGTCGGATAAGCTGGGGGTGTGTCTGGACACCTGCCATGTGTCCGACGCGGGGTACGACATCGCGGACGACTTGGACGGGGTGCTGACGGAGTTCGACCGGGTCATCGGTCTGGAGAGACTGAAGGCAGTGCATATCAACGACAGTCTGAACCCACGGGGCGCCCACAAGGATCGCCATGCCCGCATCGGCGAGGGCTGCCTGGGTGCGGAGGCGCTGGGGCGCGTGGTGCGCCATCCCGCATTGCAGGGGCTGCCCTTCGTGCTGGAGACGCCCAATGAGCTGCCGGGCTACGCACGGGAGATCGCACTGCTGAAGGCGCTGCGGGAGGGATGACCATGCTGCGGCTGTCGGCGCTGGTGATCGTGCTGGTCACGGCCATCGGACTGTACAAAAAGGCGTGGCTGCCGGAGAAGCACTGTATCCGCGCCGGTTTTTTCGTGTACTACACACACCTGAGCAATCTGCTGATACTACTCTATGAGCTGGCGCTGGGCGCCAGCGGGCATGACCCCCATCGCGGCGCGTTCCGGTGGCTCAGTTCCCCGGGCGTGGCGCTGAGTATGACGCTGTGCATCTATGTGACGCACCTGATCTACGCCTTTGTGCTGCTGCCGACCGCCCACCGGCGGGACGATGAGAGCTGGCTGAAGGGGCGCTTTTCCTTCGGGAATGTCTGCGTACACTTTATTACGCCGGGGCTGACGGTGCTGCAATGGCTGCTGTGGCAGGATAAGGCAGGGCTGACAGTGGGGCATGCCGTCTGGTGGCTGGTGCTGCCGCTGGCGTATTTTGCCTTTGCCATGCTGCGGGCCGGGACCGGCAAGCCTATCGGACGCACCGGCCAACTGTACCCCTATCCGTTTTTGGACTATCCCAGGCTGGGGGCGGGGCGGTTCTGGCTGTACGCCACAGCCATCCTGACGTTTTTCTTTGGACTGGGGTGTCTGTTTGTGGGGATCGGGCATTTACTGGCATAGAGCTTCATGTATGAGCAACGGACCGCTTTTATTTTCTGTGCGCTGCACAGCAAAAAAGACCGCCGGAGGGCGGTCTTTTTTCATGCAAACAAATTCCAGGGCCAGGCATCCGGCGGGGGACAGGCAACGTCGATGGGCTTGCCGGTGACGGGGTGTGTCAGCGCCAGCCGCGTGGACCACAGGGCGGGGGAGCAGTCGGCCTTGCTGCCATAGCGGATATCCCCCATCAGGGGGAGGCCGCGGGAGGAGAACTGCACCCGGATCTGGTGGGTGCGGCCGGTGTGCAGCTGCACGCGCACCAGCGTCAGGCCGTCCGCTTTGCCCTGAACGGTGTAGCTGAGGGACGCCTGGCGGACGCCCTTCCGCATACGCTTGACCACATAGCTCTTGTTGTGGGCGGCGTCGCGGAACAGCAGGTCGGTGAGGGTGGCTTCGTCCTGTGCCGGCGTGCCCCGGAGAACGGCCAGGTATTCCTTGGTGACGCGGTGCTCTGCCACGGCGGCGGTGAGCTTTCCGGTGACGTCCCGGCGGCGGGAGAACAGCATAACGCCGCCCACCAGCCGGTCCAGCCGGTGGACGGTGGCGATATAGTCGTTTTGCCCCAGGGCGCGGTAGTGCTCGCGCAGCAGGCCGGGCATACAGGCACCGGAGGGGCTGTCCTCCGACAGGACGCCCACGGGCTTGACGCAGAGGACCAGATACGGGTCCTCGTAGAGTATACGGATAGGCGCCATATCAGTGACGGCGGCCGCGGTAGGAGTGGTGGCGGTACTGCTTGCTGCCGGGCTTGCCGTAGCGGCGGTTGCGGCCGTAGAACCGGAACCACAGAACCAGGGCGGCGACCAGCACCACCAGCGCCAGAACGGCGATGCGGGCGGAGCGCTGGGAGAAGAATTCGCCGATGGCGTGGCGCAGGGACAGGAAGCGGCTGGCGGATACGTCGGCCACGGCCAGCAGGGGTACGGTGACGTAGGTCGTGTCGCCGTAGCTGACGGTGATCTCGCCCAGGCGGTCGCCGGCGGCGATGGGGGCCAGCGCCGTCTCGTTATCCAGCGTGACGGTGCGGGTCAGGGCACTGACGTCCAGATCCTTGGGCAGCATGGCGTCGGCGCTCTCCGCCGGGTGGACGGCCACGGTGGAGACCTGCTTGCTCAGGGCCACGGGGACCTCCTGGATCAGCTCATTCTCGTCCAGCACCTGCTGGGGGGCAAAGTTGTCAAAGCCCCAGTCGAACAGACGGGCCGTCTCGGTAAAGCTCTCTACGATGTAGCCGGAGCCGTTCTCCTTTTCGACCTTCTCCGCGCCCAGCACCACGCTGATGAGCGTGCGGCTGCCGCGGACAGCGGAGGAGACAAGGCACTGGCCGGCGGCATCGGTGCTGCCGGTCTTAATGCCCTGGGCGCCGGAGTACAGGTACCCGGCCAGCCGCCAGTTGGAGATCAGGGCGTTGGTGCTGTGGAGCACGCGCTCCTCCTCGGTCTTGTTGGTGGGCGGTATCTCGTAGGACTTGGTGTTCACCATGGTCATGAAGTCCTCGTGCTTCATGGCCTCGCGGGTGATGAGATACAGATCGTAGGCGGAGGAGTAGTGGCCGGACTGGGTCAGGCCGGTGGTGTTGGCAAAGTGGGTGTTTTTGCACCCCAGCTCCTGGGCGCGCTGGTTCATGCGCGCCACAAAGGCGTCCACGCTGCCGCACAGCGTTTCGCCCAGGATGTTGCACGTCTCGTTGGCGGAGATGACCAGCATACAGTACAGCAGCTGCTCCACCGTCAGCGTTTCACCTTCCACGATGTCGGCGGTGCTGCCGTCCTCCGGCAGGCCGCGCAGGGCGGTGGCGGTGGCGGTGACCTGCTGGTCCAGCCGCAGCTCGCCCCGGTCGATGGCCTCGAAGACCAGCAGGGCGGACATGATCTTGGTGGTGCTGGCAATGGACAGCTCATCGTGGATATTTTTGTCATAGAGTATCGTGCCGGTCTCGGCCTCCACCAGCAGCGCGGCCTTGGCACGGATGGCCGGATCCTCCAGCGCGGCGGCGGGAACGGTCAGAACTCCGCATAAAATCAGGGCGGATAAAAAAACAGCAATAAAACGACGGATTTTCATGTGACTTTTTCTCCATGTATGCTATAATATAGGGGGACGGCCCCGTCCGGAGCATGGGGCCGGTATGTCCATGACCTATTATAAGCAAAAGAGGCGGGGTAGTCAACTGTGGGAAAGCGGATAAAATTGACAAAGACGGACGTGTTCCTGCTGGGACTGACGGTGCTGTTCGTCCTGGCGATGGCACTGACGTGGCTGCTGACGCCGCGGCAGGTGCGGGGCGGCTATGACATCAGCGCCGTGCCGCCGGAGGAGGCTGCGCCCGCGCTGCTGAAGGTGAACATCAACACCGCCGGCGCGGAGGAGCTGGACGGCCTGCCGGGGATCGGCCCGGTGCTGGCCCAGCGGATCGTGGACGAACGGGAGGCCAACGGACCCTATACCGGCGCGGAGGACCTGACGCGGGTGGAGGGAATCGGACAGGCCATCGTGGAGAGCATACAAGATCACATCATAACGGAGGATACGCAGGAATGAAGATATTGGTGGTAGACGACGAGAAGCTGCTGGTGAAGGGCATGAAGTTCAATCTGGAGAACGAGGGGTATGAGGTGATGACCGCCTATGACGGCGCGGCCGCCGTGGAGCTGGAGAAGAAGGAGAACTTCGACTTGATCGTCATGGACGTGATGATGCCCGGCCTGTCCGGCAGCGACGCCTGCATGAAGATACGGGAGTTTTCCGATGTGCCCGTCATCATGCTGACCGCCCGCAGCGAGGACAGCGACAAGCTGATGGGCTTTGCCTGCGGCGCGGACGACTATGTGACGAAGCCCTTTAACATTCTGGAGCTGAAGGCACGCATCCGGGCACTGCTGCGGCGGTCCATGAACGGGAACCAGGCGGCCCAGAGCCGCCAGCGCACGCCGCTGCTGACCGTGGGCGACCTGAGCCTGGACACGGAGGAGCGGGTGGCCGTCCGGGACGGAAAGACCATCGACCTGACCGCCAAGGAGTACGACCTCATTGAGCTTCTGATGAAGAACCCGCGGCGGGTGTACAGCCGGGAGAGCCTGATGGACCTGGTGTGGGGCTATTCCTACGCCGGAGATTACCGGACGGTGGACGTGCACATCCGACGGCTGCGGGAAAAGCTGGAGCCGGACCCCGCCAACCCGGTATACATTATGACGAAGTGGGGAGTTGGTTACTATTTTAAGGGAGAAGAACAGCCCACCGTGTGACACGGCGGCAGCAAATACGGACCAGACCCCGCAGGCGCAGACTATGCGGCAGCGCCTGGGCCTTGGTATACGCAAGCTGCGGGGCAAGGCGACCTTGCAGCTGAAGTTCAGCCTGAGCTATATCCTGGTCATCGCGGCGGTGCTGATCCTGCTGAACTCCTATCCGCTGCTGGTGAGCCAGAACATGATGGTGGCCTCCAATCAGAACAACCTGAAGAGCACCGCGAAGGTCATCGAGTCGGCGATGATAGGCTTGGAGAAGCTGACGGTGGAGAACGTGCAGGCGGCGCTGGAGGGCCTGGACGAGTCCGGCGCGGCCCGTATCATGGTGACCAACAGCGCGGGACTGGTGCTGTACGACACCCGGCAGGGCAGCAACGCCGTGGGCGAATACGCGCTGTACTCCGTGGTGGCGGTGGCCCTGCGGGGACAGGACGCCAGCTATTGCAGCTACGACGGTACGGCGTTTTTGAGCCGCGTGGCCACGCCTGTGGTGTATCACAACCAGATCGTGGGCGCGGTGTACGCCTATGACTACGACACGGAGCAGTCGGAGCTGCTGGAGGCGTTCCGGCACAACCTGCTCATTATCTCGCTGCTGATCGCCCTGCTGGTGGCGGG
>OLYI01000609.1_pt1 | contig 12423 bp, 10 predicted proteins | sample 1644251 | NCBI WGS metagenome assembly OLYI01 (sample SAMEA103958140, study PRJEB25191) | human gut metagenome | biome: human-associated habitat [ENVO:00009003]; feature: intestine environment [ENVO:2100002]; material: feces | place: Germany | collected 2013/2015 | reverse complement strand
AAAGCGAGATGTTCTTTGTGACATGGTATAAGAACATCATTGACATGATGAGTATGGACGGTTGGGCGCGTACGGGGATTGTGGCTTTTGTGCTGGCCTGCGTGCTGATTCTGGTGTTTTTCTTAGGCAATAAGGTCGTGTGGAAGAAATTGGGTTTCTTTGGCGCTTTGGTCATGTTGGCGGTTGTCGTGATGGCCAATGTGTTTGCTTGGACGCAGCATCAGGAATTGAATGCCCGCAGCGGGGCTGTGGTGATGAGCAGTTCGGTAGTCGTGAAGAGCACTCCGAACGAATCGGGTACGGACCTCTTTGTACTGCATGAAGGCACACGTGTGGAAATCATAGACGATTCCATGAAGGAATGGAAAGAAATACGGTTGGCAGACGGCAAGGTGGGTTGGATGCCGACAGAAGCAATGGAGGTGATTTGATATGGCGTTAGAAGACTGGATCGGTTTGGACCAACGGTTGTTGCTGCTGTTGAATGGCAGCTTTTCCGGCATTAAGAATTGTCCGGGCGGTCAACTTTGTAGTAGACACCACGATGTTGAATGTTTTCTGCTCGACTTCTTCCTGCAATTTCACCACCATCCCTTGCCGCCTGCATCAGCGCAGCCACGAAGAAGCCGCAGAGTGCGCCGAACTCAAAAAATGCGAAACCGATGAAAAAATTCAGCATAACACACCTCAGACGATGCAAATGCAGGGCAGCTTCTGATCGTCTGCCATGAGTGTAACGCTGTGGCTCGCCAGAAACTTCTGGAAACGGTACACGTCATCAATGGTAAGCGAAATGAAGTTCCCGTCCATGTTGGTGCGTACCAGAATGACCGGGCCAGTCAGGTAACGCTTGCCCGCCATCTTTAGAACCTGTGCCGGATTGTAGCAGAGCAGCAGCGAAGTGTCGGGAAGATGGATGCTGGCATCGCTTTCATCGAAGCAGGGCAGAATGTCAGGGGCTTCATCCAGAGTAATAACCGTCAGTTCCATATCCGGCGCAATGGCGGCAAAGTAGACTTCACCGGGTTTCTTGCCACCTGCCAGAATGGTGCAGATGCGCATATCAATGGTGATCTCCTCGGAACGAATCATACGAGTAGCGGTGTTGTTCATAGGCTTTTTCCTCCATGTTTGCAAAAGAAAAAGACCCAAAGTGGGTCTTGCGTTTTATCTGATCGTCAGCGTTCAGCTTCATGCTTGCGCTTTTTCATGCGCTGGTCGAGCATCTTGAGAATTGAATTTTCGATTTGTTCTGACGAATAGTTGCTCGGAAAATATTTTTTGATAGAATCGCTCCTGAATACAACTTTTTCGGTTTTACTTTCTTCCAAAAGCCCAATGATTTTTTCTTCCATCTCTCTCGGAGTAGAGCTTTCGGGAAAATATTTCCGCAGGGTATCGTTTTTGATAACAACTTTGTCCAATTCGTCCTTTTTCGGTTCACCCATCACGGCAAAGGCAACGTCATACGAGAAATGACCTTCCTGCGCCAGCTTTTTGAGCCGTTGCGCCTGTGAAAGCGATGGGGCGTTTTGCGTGTCAGCCATAGCTTCAAGAAAATCTCGCTGCTGGCTTTCATCAAGATAAGAGAGTTCCACCGCAGGGTTAAATGAGATTTTCTTTTCGTCTACCATGTCCAGCAGTTCCGGGATAAGATTGGTTAAGCGGATAAAACGGTGTACTTGGTTGCGGCTATCACCAGCTTCTTGTCCAACAATATCAAGAGCTTGCAACTTCATCCCAACTTGGGATGAAGTTAAATCTGACCTAGCACCTTGCCTTTTCAGTGCATCCAGTTTCATCTTATAGGCAAATGCCCGCTCACTCGGCAAAATCTGTTCGCGCTGAAGATTGGAATCAACCATGAGCAGAACAGCGGCATCGTCCGACATATCACGGACGATAACCGGCAGGGTTTTCAGTCTAGCAAGCTGTGCAGCGTGTTGGCGGCGATGGCCGGAAATGATTTCGTAGCCACCATCCGGGCGCGGACGAGCAATCAGCGGATTTGTGACACCCAACTGCTTTATGCTTTCTACTGTGCGCTGCATAGCTTCATCATCAAGCACCTTAAAGGGATGGTCTTTGAACGGATACAGCTCATCAATGGGAATTTGCTGTACCTGTTCGCGCTGTTCTTCCTGCCGCGTTTCTTCGGTGGAAAAAATATCATCGTAGCTGTTCAAACTGACGTTTAAGCCGTTTTTCGGCATCGGCCAACACCCCCTTTGCGATGGAATGATAGGCTTCTGCCACTTTGCCTTTCGGGTCATACTGGAAAATGCTTTTTCCGGTCGTGCTGGTTTCGGCAGCGCGGACAGAACGGGGAATTGTCTGGTCGAACACTTTCAAATGCTTTCCGTAGGCTTGCCGAATCAGATTGCTGATTTGCTGCCCATAGATGGTGCGGCTGTCCGTCATGGTGAGCAGGATGCCCTCAATTTTCAGTTTCGGGTTTATCTGCCGCCTTACTTTCTGCACGGTTTGAAGCAACTGCTCCAGCCCTTTTGCCGAAAGATATTGTGCTTGCACCGGAATCAGTGCGGAATCTGCCGCTGCCAGCGCATTGACCGTCAGCATACCGAGAGAGGGAGTGCAGTCAATCAGAATATAGTCGTACTCGCGTTTTGCGCTTTCCAACACCTGTTTCATCACTTTCTCCCGGCTCATGGTATTCACCAGAGCCACTTCCAGTCCGGCCAGTTCGATGTTGGCCGGGATAAGGTCAACGCCCTCCGCATGGTGCAGAATCCCTTCGCCGGGTGGAATACACTGGTCGTTCATGGCTTTCTGCATAAGAGTGGAGAGTGTAGTGGGCAGTGCATCCGGGTCTTGCCAGCCCATACTGACAGTAAGCGAACCCTGTGGGTCAGCGTCCACAAGCAGAACTTTCTTGCCCTCCATTGCAAGCCCTACGCCCAAATTTTCACAGGTGGTGGTTTTGCCCGTGCCGCCTTTCTGGTTGATAACGGCTATCGTTGTTGCCTTTTTGGAAATTTTCATCACCTCCGAGCTGCTAAATCATGGTTGACTTTGTTTTGATAATAGAGCTGTATTGTGGTTGGAGCATTGAATAGTGCGGCCAGAAGGTACTGCTTCATATTCCGTATCGGGGAAGTGTTCGCTGCCAGACAGTCCAGTACGAAGCGGATGTGGTCTGCATTCAACTTTTTTAGCCGACTAAGCACAACTTCGGCGGGCTTATCATCGCCAGCGATTCTTATGAGTTTACGCTTGCTGTCACAGGTGTCCACCAGCAAATCTACGATCTGATAGATGGTATCTTCATCATCCGGGTAAAGCCGGAGAAGAAGTTCTATCTCCAAAGAACGTGAAAAATATTCTTCGAGCAGTTTACGATTCTTCATTTTCTCCAATTCATCGGAAAGGATAGGATTCGTATTATTCCGCTCTGTCTTACTCTTTTTATTCTTATTACATCGTGATTTGGGCGAGTCTTGACAAGCGTTTTTAGGACTTCCAGATTCGTGATTTTCACGATTCTGGACACGCTCATTTGAAAGGTTTGACGAAAAGTTTTTCACATACACCAAACTCGGTTTGCCCAGTCCACGGCGTTTTCGTTCAATTAAACCAAAATTTTCAAGTTCCCGGAGTAGCTTGGTCGCTTTGTTGTCTGCGCAACACAAAGCCCTCTTGACATCTTCGATCGTGAAAATGATGAACACCCGGCCTTGCTTGTCGAACCATTCATTTTTAACAGAAAGGCTCATGCGGTCAAGCAGGATGCCGTAGAGTGTTTTGGCATCGGTTGACAGATTTTGAAACCGCTGCTCCTGAAACAGTGCTTTGGGGATGCGATAGAACGAAAAAAGTTTTCCGGCCTGTCCATAGAAGTAGTCGAGCGTCATACAGTTCTGTCAAGGATGAAAAAATGACGATGTTTCATTGACATGGTTGACAAATCCTCCTTATGAATAATTCGTGCAAACAAAAAAGCGCAATCTCAATTTTTGAAAATCGGAATTGCGCCATGTAACTTAGTAGGGGAGAATGGTCATTTGTCAGGGTCGGTTGACCACAATTTGACCACAAAAGAAACGAAACATCTTGACATCTAACGAAACAGAATGATAAAATAATTTTGAAATTTGATGATACTGCGTACAAGTGGTATCGGAGTGTCCATTGCGTTTTTGAGAGAAGCACAATGGGGTTCAAGAGGCCGTGAGTTCGATTCTCGCCACTCGGACCAAACAAAAATAATCCGAACTTGTTTCCGATAGGAGATGGGTTCGGATTATTTGTTTTTTATTGATTTCATCTGGCTTTGACCACAACGCCCACCTACAACGAACAAAGCCCCGCCCTGCGCCGCACTGGGAATGTGTGCGATGCAGGGGCGGGGCTTGCTGCTTGTTAAGTTTCCGGTTCCGCCTTGGCGGCGTCGAGGAAGGCTTTGATCTTGTCGATCTGAATCTGTGCCACGGCGCGGCCGGTCTCGTAGACGCGGCGGAGCTGATCGGGGTCACGCTCCATGGCGCCGATCTCCAGCGGGATGGGCGGGCGGATGACATAATCGGCACCGGCCTGTTCCAGCATGGAGATGTAGCTCAGCGTCTCGTTGTAGCGCTCGTGGCGGTCGGCCACGGCCTCCACAAAGGCCGGATAGCGCAGATACCGCGCCCGGATGGCGGGCAGCAGGGGGTTCTTCTTCTTGACGAAGCCCTTGGGCTGGGTCAGGATGATGAGGTTGCGCTTGTAGCCGATGGATTCGAAAAAGCGGATGGGGATGGAGTCGGCGACGCCGCCGTCCAGCAGGCCGTAATGGCCGATCTGGACGATCTTGGCGGCCAGCGGCATGGAAGCCGACGCCTCCATCCAGCGGACATCCTCGGCGTCACCCTTGCGGCATTTGTGGTAAATGGGTTCGCCGGTCTTCACGTCCGTGCAGACGACGAAGAAATCCATGGGCGAGGCCGCAAAGGCCGTTTCGTCGAACGGGTCCAGCTTTTCGGGGACATCGTGATAGCAGAACTGTTCGCTGTACAGATTGCCGGTGCGCAGCAGATTCTTAAAGCTGGCATAGCGCCGGTCGTTGCAGTACTGGGTGTTGTAGCGGATGGTGCGGCCAATCTGATGCGACTTGTAATTGCAGCCGAACACGGCACCGGCCGACACGCCGATGGCACCGTCAACCGTGATGTCATGTTCCATCAGCACATCCAGAACGCCTGCGGTGAACATGCCCCGCATCGCGCCGCCTTCCAAGACCAATCCTGTTTTCATATGGTGTTGCTCCTTCTTGTCCTTCGTATCCCACAGTGCGGGAGGCTCTCCACAACCTCCGCAGCTCCTCGGCCTCGTATTCCGAGGATTACCTTCAGTATACTCGAATTTTTGGAGAAAACAAGAGAGAAATTGCCCAAAAGACCTTGAAATCCGGTAGGGGAATCCGGTATACTAAGTGAAATCGAAATGCTGTATCAAAAGCTTGGAGGAAGAGACTGAAATGAAACTGCTGGAAGATCGGATTCGCAAGGACGGCATCGTGCGCGAGGGCAACGTGCTGAAGGTGGACAGCTTCATCAACCACCAGATGGACATCCCGCTGTTCCGCGAGATGGCAAAAGAGTGGAAGCGCCTGTTTGCAGGTAAGCCCATCAACAAAGTGCTGACCATTGAAGCCAGCGGCATTGGCATTGCAGCAGTGGTCGCCAGCGAGTTCAATGTGCCGGTGGTCTTTGCCAAAAAGTCCATGAGCATCAATCTGGACTACAACAATTACGAGACCAGGATTCAGTCCTTCACCCACAAAAAGATCTATAACGTCATTGTCTCCAAAAAGTTCCTCACCCCGGAAGACCATGTCCTCATCATCGACGATTTCCTGGCCAACGGCTGCGCCCTGATGGGCCTGCTGGAACTGGCCAATGAGGCCGGGGCCACCGTCGAGGGCATCGGCATTGCCGTCGAGAAGGGCTTCCAGCAGGGAGGCGAGCTGATCCGCAGCAAGGGCATCCAGCTGGAGAGCCTCGCCATCGTCGAGTCCATGGATGCGGCCACCGGTGAGATCCGGTTCCGCGAGCAGCCGCAGCAAAATTAACCACGAACCTTTCAGACCGCTTCGGCGGTCTTTTTTGTTAGGCACCATCGAAGCTGTCGCCGTCGGCGGGGAGGTCGGCGGCGGTGGGCTCGGAGGCAGCTGCATCCGGCACAGCGGCGCGGGGGATGCCCTTGTAAACGAGAGTCTGTTCCAGCACCTCGGCGCAGACGGGGGCCGAGAGGCTGCCGCCGGCGGTGGTCCAGCTGTGGGGCTCATCAAGGCAGACGAGGCAGAGGAACTGCGGGTCGTCGATGGGGGCTACGGCCACAAAGCTAGCGATGCGGGCTTTTTCGTCGGCGCTGTCCAGCTTCTGGCTGGTGCCGCTCTTGCCGCCCACCCGGTAGCCTGCGATCTGTGCGTTCCGACCGCCGCCGTAGAGAACGACGGCCTCCATCATCTCCCGCATGACGGCGCTGGTCTCGGCCTTGAGCACCTGCCGGGTGCAGGCGGGGCCGATGTGTTCAATGAGGCTCCCATCCGGCGCAAGGATGTCGGAGACCATGTAGGGCCGCATCAGCTTCCCGCCGTTGACTACGGCGCAGACGGCTACTGCCATTTCGAGGTAGGAGATCTTGCTGCTCTGCCCGAAGGCACAGGAGGCCAGCTCCACCGGGCCCATCCGGTCGGCGGTGTAGTACAGGCTTTTCTTCGGCTCCGCGGGCAGGTCGATGCCGGTGGGCTCCCGGAGACCGAAGGCGGCGAAGTAGCTGCAGAAAGCCTCCCTGCCCAGCCGGGCACCGATCTGAATGAAGCTCTGGTTGCAGGAGTTTTCGAGCGCCTGGGTCACGGTCTGGGCCCCGTGGCGCTTGTGGTTGGCGCAGTGGAACCGTGTCCCGGCTACCGAGATGGACTCGCCGCAGTAGAAACTGGAATGCTGGGTGATGGCCCCGGCATCCAGCGCGGCGGCGCAGGTGATGAGCTTGAAGACGCTGCCCGGCTCGTAGAGGTCGCTGACGGCCTTGTTCCGCCACTGGGTCTGCTGGGCCAGCTGCAGGGCGGCACGGCGCGCCTCGCCGGAAAGGCTCTCCACCTGATTCCGGGCGGCCTCGTCCGCGATGACGCGGGGCTCGTTGGGGTCGTAGGAGGGGGTGGTGGACATGGCCAGCACGGCCCCGGTGTTCACGTCCATCACGATGCCCACGGCCCGCGCGGCCACATGGTGTTCCTGCACCGCATACCCCAGTGCGTTTTCCAGATAGTGCTGGATCTGGGTGTCGATGGTCAGCCGCAGGCCGTCGCCCTCGGTGGGAAAACGCTCGGTCTCGTAGCTCTGTTCCAGCGTGTAGCCCCAGGCGTTGACCGCGGTCAGCACCACGCCGTTCTCACCGGTGAGCAGGCCGTCGTACTGCAGCTCCAGCCCGGAGACCCCGGCGTTGTCCACATTGGTGAACCCCAGCACCGACGCGAGGAACTGCCCCTGCGGATACCACCGTTTGGAGTCCTGATTGATGCGGATGCCGGTGATGCCGTTGGCCTCACAGAACGCCCGCACCCGGTCGGCGGTGGTGCGGTCCACCCGGTAGCGGAGCAGGCAGTCGTTGGAGCGGCGGTCGCGGAACGATTCCAGCAAGCTGGCCGCGTCGAGGTCCAGGATGTCTGCAAGGCCCTCGGCGGCGAGGGAGAGCTTGTCGTCTGGCATCTCGCGGGGCGAGGCGCGGAGGGTCCAGCAGCTGCTGTTCGCCGCCAGAAGAACGCCGTCGGCGCTGTAGATTTTGCCCCGGTCCGCGGGCACGATGGTGTCCCGCAATTGCTGGCCGAGGGCGCGGTCGGTGTACCAGCGGCTGGTGCGCAGCTGCAAATAAAACAGCCGCGCCGCCAGCCCCAGGCAGACGACGCAGAATACCACGGCCACCATCCGCGCCCGGCGGCGGAAGGCCTGCTCCGGGAGGGTGCGGAGAGGCATGACATCATCTCCCTTCGCCGCTATTTTATGTACCGGCGGCTCCAAAAAGACTAACGCCCCGGCCTCCGGCGTACAATAAGAGGACAGGGGGTGAACGGATGAAAGAAACTGCTGCGGCCCGGCCCGGCGGGCGGCACCGGATCGGGCTGCGGGCGTTGCCTGCGCCGGACCTGCCGTTTCTGGTGCTGGTGCTCACGCTGGTGGGCTTTGGGCTGGTGATGCTGGGCAGCGCATCGGGGGCCGTGGCGCTCTATCGGCGGGGCGATGCCTTCGCCTACCTCCGCCCACAGCTGCTCTATGCGGCGCTGGGCATCGCCGGGATGGGCCTTGCCAGCCGGGTGGATTACCACATCTTCCACAAACTGGCGTGGCCGCTTCTGGGCGTTTCGCTGCTCTTGTTGACGGCGGTGCTGTTCATGCCGGAGTACAACGGCTGCAAGCGATGGCTGGTGCTGCCGGGGCTGGGCACCCTGCAGCCCAGCGAGATCGCAAAATTTGCGGTGGTGCTGGTGTTTGCCCACATCATCTCGCTCAACTACGACCGGATGCAGAGCTTTGCCGTGGGGGTGCTGCCTTTTGCGCTGGTGCTGGGCGTGGTAGCGGCGCTGATGCTGCTGGAGCCGCATCTTTCGGGCACGATGCTCATTCTGGGCATCGGTGCCGTGCTGATGTTCGTGGGCGGCACCGGGCTGCGGTGGTTCGTGCTGGCGGGCGTGGGCGGCGCCGGAGCCATCGCGGCGGCGGTGGTCATCATGCCGGATCTGGTGCCCTATGCGGCAGATCGCCTCCGCTCCTGGCAGGACCCCTTTGCAGACCCGCTGGGCGACGGGCACCAGACCATCCAGAGCCTGTATGCCATCGGGTCGGGCGGGGCAGCCGGGCTGGGGCTGGGCAACAGCCGCCAGAAGCACCTTTTCGTGCCCGAACCGCAGAACGACTTCATCTTTTCCATCGTCTGCGAGGAGCTGGGCTTCATCGGGGCCTGTGCAGTGGTGGGGCTGTTCGTGCTGCTGCTGTGGCGGGGCATCACCATCGCAGCCAGAGCCCCCGACCGATTCGGGGCGCTGCTGGTGGTGGGCTTCGTGGTGCAGGTGGCGCTGCAGGCCGTGCTGAACGTGGCCGTCGTCACCAACACCATCCCAAACACCGGCATCAGCCTGCCCTTCTTTTCCTCCGGCGGCACCAGCCTGATGATGCTTCTGGGCGAAATGGGCATTGTTCTGTCCGTTTCGAGGGGCGAGACGTAAAAAGAGTGCAGGACCCGCCTGTTTCCGGAAAACACGCTGCGCTTCCGGTCTGCCAAAGGCTCCCCCTTTGGGGACGCTGGCACGCGAAGCGGGACGGAGAAGGACAAACAAAACGACAAATTCCAATGCACATGCAGCCCTCATTTCGCATACCGTGGGGTATCTTTTGCGAAATGGGGGCTGCATTTATGGAAAACCGGATTGTGGTGATGGGCGGCCGCCCGCTGAACGGTGCAGTGCGCATCCCGGCGGCGAAAAACAGCGTGCTGCCGCTGCTTTCGGCGTCGATGCTCTGCGGCGATGTGCGTCTGCGGGCCGTGCCGCGCCTTTCGGATGTGGCGGCGAGCCTGGCGCTTTTGCGGGGCGCAGGCTGTGCGGCCCGGTGGGAAGGGGAGGATATCCTTGTCTCTGGTACCCCGCAGAACAGCAGCCTTCCGGGGCAAACTGCCGAACAAATGCGGGCGTCCATCCTCTTCTGTGCGCCGCTGCTGGCAAAGCTGGGCCGTGCCGAGACGAGTCTGCCCGGCGGGTGCAACATCGGGGCGCGGCCCATCGACCTGCATCTGGCCGGGCTGCGCCAGATGGGGGCGGTGGAGTGGGAGGCAGGCCCCGGCCGGCTGGTGCTGACGGCTCCGTCCGGCCTGCATGGGGCAGAGATCACCCTGCGTTTCCCCAGCGTGGGGGCCACGGAGACGCTCGTGCTGGCAGCGGCCTGCGCCAGAGGCACCACCGTGCTGCGGGGTGCGGCGCGGGAGCCGGAGATCGCAGACCTGGCCGCATTTCTGAACCGCTGCGGTGCACACATCCAGGGGGCGGGAAGTTCCACCCTCTACATCGAGGGGCGGCGGAACCTTTCCGGCTGCGTGTTTTCGCCGCTGCCGGACCGCATTTTTGCCTCTACGCTGGCCTGCGCGGTGGCGGCAGCGGGCGGGCGCGCTGAACTGAGCGGCTGCCCGGCTTCACTCTATGCGCCGGTGCTGGAAATTCTGGAACAAATGGGGTGCCGGGTGGAGAAGAGCGGCGACAGCGTCCGACTCTCCCGCTTCGGGCGGCTGTATGGGGCCGGGCGGGTGTTCACGGGCGTTTACCCGGCCCTTGCCACAGATGCGGCCCCGCTGCTGGCGGCGGCTATGCTCTGCGCCGAGGGAGAGAGCAGCATCGAAGACGTCATCTTTGAGCGGCGGTTCGGCTGCGCGGCCGGTTTTGAACGTCTTGGCGCGAAGGTGCAGGTCAATGGACGAACATTGTGCATCCGGCCGGGCGGGACGTTGCGGGGCACGGAGCTGGCTGCGCCGGACCTGCGGGGCGGGGCTGCACTGGTGGTGGCGGCGCTGGCCGCGTCCGGGACCAGCGTGATCGGCCATCCGGAATATATCGACCGGGGGTATGCTGCTTTTACGGAGATTTTGGCGTCGTTTGGGGCACAAATTCGCCGCGAAGAGCGTTCCCAAAACCCATCTGCGAAAAAAACCTCTTCAAAAAAGCAAAATCATCTTGCAATCGGAACAAAAAGATGGTACGATACAGTTATATAAATGTAGGTTTGATATAATTCTGTGCGAAATGCTCAGGTCTACGATAACATCCGCAATGGAGGACAAAAGTTATGGCACTCATGCTCGACGAAGAAATGGACGAAAACGTTACGACGATCAAGGTCATCGGCGTAGGCGGCGGCGGCGGCAACGCAGTCAACCGCATGGTGAGCGACGGCCTGCAGGGCGTCGAATTCATCGCAATGAACACCGACCAGCAGGCGCTGGCCAAGAACCATGCTGCCACCAAGGTGCAGCTGGGCTCCAAGCTCACCAAGGGCCGCGGCGCAGGTGCAGACCCGGAGATCGGCCAGCGTGCGGCCGAGGAGAGCAAGGACGAGATCGCAAATGCCCTCAAGGGTTCGCAGATGGTCTTCATCACCGCCGGTATGGGCGGCGGCACCGGCACCGGTGCGGCTCCCGTTGTGGCGGAGGTCGCCCATGACCTGGGCATCCTGACCGTCGGCATCGTCACCAAGCCCTTCTCGTTTGAGGGCAAGCGGAAGATGGGTCTGGCCGAACAGGGCATCGCAAACCTGCTGATGCACGTGGACAGCCTGATCGTCATCCCCAATGAGCGCCTGAAGATGATCAGCCAGGAGAAGATCACCCTGATGAATGCCTTCCAGGCCGCTGATAATGTGCTGCGCCAGGGCGTGGAATCCATCTCCGCCCTGATCAACGTGCCCGCCTTCATCAACCTGGACTTCGCCGACGTGCGCTCCATCATGAAGGATGCAGGCTACGCACACATGGGCGTGGGCAGCGCAAAGGGTGCCGGCAAGGCAGAGAACGCCGCCAAGGCTGCCATTTCCTCTCCGCTGCTGGAGACCAGCATCGCCGGTGCACACGGCGTCATCATCAACATCACTTCCAGCCCGGACATCGGTCTGGAGGATGTCGAGACTGCCGCCGGCCTCATCACCCAGAGCGCACATCCCGATGCAAACATCATCTGGGGTACTGCGTTTGATGAGAACCTCTCCGATGAGATGCGCGTTACCGTCGTGGCTACTGGCTTCGACAATAAGGCTGCTGACGGACTGCGCAGCACTTTGGGTACTGCTGCCGCCGGTACTGCTCCCGGCGTGACGGCTTCTGCTCCGTCCGCTGTCTTCAGCGCCGAGGTCAACACTCCCTCCGTCGCTTCCGGCAATGCTTCTGCCGCCAAGCCCGTGGAAGAGGAGAACAGCGACACCAGCTACTACGACGACCTGCTGGCGATCCTGAACAAGCGTAGATAAGCGCAAGAATAGAGAACCCCTTGCGCAGAAAAAGCGGAAGGAGGCCGTACCGTGGAGCAGCAACAGACGAAGCTGCCGCTGGAGTGGCTGAGCAGCCGCCGGACGCCGGAGCTGCATCGGCTGGAACAGCTCTGCCGGGAGACTGCCCGGGAGCACCGCTGCGCCCAGCGCAGACTGCAGGAGGTGGAAGAGGCGATGGCATCCGAACAGGAGAAGTCCTGCCCTGAGGCTCTGCCGGCTGCGTCCGGGCCGACTCAGCTCGAGCAGCTGAGCCGGAAGCTCAATGCGGCCAACGCCGAGCTTCGCCGCTATGAGACACGGATGTTCGCCTATGAGCGTACTATGCTGGCCCTGCGGAAGGAGAACGCCGAGCTGACCGCTCGGTGTGAGGAGCTGCGGAGCGAGCTGGACAAAATATCCACCGCCC
>OLYI01000603.1_pt1 | contig 12487 bp, 11 predicted proteins | sample 1644251 | NCBI WGS metagenome assembly OLYI01 (sample SAMEA103958140, study PRJEB25191) | human gut metagenome | biome: human-associated habitat [ENVO:00009003]; feature: intestine environment [ENVO:2100002]; material: feces | place: Germany | collected 2013/2015 | reverse complement strand
GGGCAACCGGAAATGATGCACGAAAACTTCATGCACTGGCATTTGTGCATGTTCGTGGCGCGCTGCTCATGCATGAAGTTTTGTGCTTAGATCAGATCCCCCTGAACGTTAGACCGAATCGGGCAGGAGGCCAGAATTTCTGCCTGGATCCGTTCATATTCCGCCGGAGTGCGGAACCGGCGAAGCTGCTTATTCAGCTTTTCCGCGTCATCAAACAGATGGATCAGATAGAACCACACCTCCCGCATCCGCTGGGCGGCGGTAGGGACCTGCCCCTGATAGAAGTCCGTGTAGCCCTGATACAGGGCGGCCAGAAAATCTATCAATTCCTTCCGGTCGGTGCCCTTGCCGCCCCGGAGCTTCCGGGCCAGCGCTGGATCCGCCACCAGTCCCCGGCCGATCATCACATGCGTGACCTCCGGGAACCGGCCCTCCAAGGCCCGGACCTCGCCCACTGTCCGCAGATCGCCGTTGTAGCACACGGGATTTCGGCTGTTTGCCAGCGCATCGGCAAATGCGTCCAGATGGACAGGCCCCCGGTATTTTTCCTTCCGCACACGGGGGTGGACGGTGAGACAGGCGATGGGATAGCGGTTGTAGAGGTCCAGCAGAGCGGCAAATTCCTCCGGCGTCTCATAGCCCAGCCGGGTCTTGACGGATACCGGCAGTGGATTTTTGGAAAACACCTCATCGAAAAAGGCGGCCAGCTCGTTCGGATGGGCCAGAAACCCGGAGCCCTTGCCCTTGGCGGTAACGGTGCCGGAGGGACAGCCCAGATTCAGATTGACCTCCGTGTAGCCCATGTCCTTGAGGACGTCGCAGGCCCAGAGAAAATCGTCGGCATTTTTCGTCATCACCTGAGGCACCGAGAGGAGATTGGCGTTGTGGATATAGTCTACCTCCCGGAGGTCCCGGGGCGTCATCAGATGATGGGGGGTAGGGGAGAAAAAGGGAATGAAATAGCGGTCCACGCCGCCAAAAAACTGGCTCCACACCTGACGGAACACGATTTTGGTGATGCCGTCCAGGGGGGCGAAGTCGATCGTCTGGATCATCCCAGTCTCGCTTCCCATTCTGCGGCGCGGAAGCCGGTGAGAACGAAGTCCTCACCCACCAGCAGGGGGCGCTTCACCAGCATCCCGTCGGTGGCCAGCAGAGCGAGCTGCTCGTCCTCACTCATGGCGGTCAGTTTGTCCTTCAGACCGAGGGCCTTGTATTGCAGTCCGCTGGTGTTGAAAAACTTTTTCAGGGGCAGACCGCTTTTCCGATACCACGCGGTCAGCTCCTCAACGGTGGGGTTGTTCTGCTTGATGTCCCGCAGGTCGTAGGAAATGCCCCGTTCTTCCAGCCAGGCCTTGGCCTTCTGGCAGGTGGAGCATTTGGGATAGCACAAAAACAGCATCATGTTCTCCTTCTGTCAAGAACAGGGCAGTCCGATGGACTGCCCTGTTTGTAATTGATGGATTATTCAAAGGAAATGATATAGTAGTATACAGGCTGACCGCCGGAGAGCACGCTGATCTCCGCGTCAGGACAGACGGCCTGGAACCGGGCACCGGCAGCTTGGGCGGCGTCCTCAGTGACGTCCTCACCATAATAGAGGGAGATGAAGGAGGAGTCCTTCCCTTCCTCTGCCAGCTTTTCCAGCAGAGCTTCCAGCTGGGTGTCGGTACCGAACAGCTTGCCCTCCTTCAGGGCCAGATAGTCACCCTGATGGATCTCAAAGCCGTCGAAGTCGGAGTCCCGGGCGGCATAGGTGATCTGAGAGGTGGTGACGGTGGACAGCGCTTCAGTCATGGCCTCCGTAATAGATGCGACCTCCGCCTCCGGGTCTACGTTCATCATGGCGGTGATGCCCTGGGGAACAGTCTTGCTGGGGATGACCACCACGTTTTTCTCCGTCAGTCCCTGGCACTGCTGAGCGGCCATAATGATGTTGCCGTTGTTGGGCAGAACAAACACGGTCTCAGCGGGGACCTGATCGATCCCGGCCAGAATACTCTCCGTGGAGGGGTTCATGGTCTGACCGCCGGAAACCACGGCGTCGCAGCCAAGATCCCGGAACACGGCGGCAAGGCCGTCACCGGCGCAGACCGCCAGGAAGCCGTAGCGCTTTTCCGGCGCGGCCACAGCGGCCTCGCCGCGCTCCAGCTCGGCCTCGACGGCGTCCAGATCGTCGGTGGACTGGGCCTTCTTGCCGGCGGCCAGGTCGGCGGCCTGGGTACGCATATTCTCGATCTTGGCCAGCTCCAGCGTGCCGTATTTCTGGGCCTCGTTCAGGGCGTCGCCGGGGGTGTCGGTGTGGACGTGGACCTTGAAGGCCTCGTCGTCCTCGCCGATGACCAGGCTGTCGCCGATGCTGTTCAGATAGGCGCGCAGGCCGTCCAGGGGCTTGTCGGAGGTCTTGCGGACGATGAACACGGTGTCGAAGGCGAAGGTGATGTCCTCGTCGCCGATGGCGGCGAAGTCCGCCTTCTCCTCGGCGGTATCGGCCACCTCAGGCACGGGCTCGCCCCGCAGGGCGCGGAGCATACCCTCCAGAATGATGAGGTAGCCCTTGCCGCCGGCGTCCACCACGCCGGCCTTTTTCAGCACGGGGTTCATCTCGATGGTCTCCGCCAGGGTGGTATAGCCGGTCTTGATGGCCTCGTCCAGTACGAACTCGGCGTCGTTCTTCTCGCCGGCGGCCTCCAGCGCACGCTGGGCGGCCAGGCGGGAGACGGTGAGGACCGTGCCCTCGGCGGGCTTCATCACCGCGCCGTAGGCAGTGGAAACGCCCTCCTGCATGGCCTCGGCCAGCAGGACGCCGTCGGCGGTGTCGTGGCCCTTGAGGACCTTGCTCATGCCGCGGAACAGCAGGGACAAAATGACGCCGGAGTTGCCCCGGGCACCCCGGAGCAGGCCGGAGGCCGTCAGCTTGGCGGCCTCGTCCACGGTGGCGGGCTCGGCCTTGCGGAGCTCGTTCACCGCCGTCTGGATGGTCAGGGACATATTGGTGCCGGTGTCGCCGTCGGGCACCGGAAATACGTTCAGGTCGTTGATGGCCTGTTTCTGCGCGGTGATGCAGGCGGCGCCGAAGGCGACCATCTGCTTGAAGGCGCCGCCGCTGATCTTTTCTGTCATGTCTGTTCTCCTTCCGGGCGCGTCACACGGTGACGGAATCCACGCAGACATTCACCGCTTTGACGGTGACGCCGGTGTTGAGGTTGACCACATACTTGACCTCGCCCATAATGGATCGGCAGACTGTGGCGATGTTGACGCCGTTTTCCACGACGATGTGCAGCTCGATGGACACGGTGCCGTCGTCATTGTATGTGACCTTGACGCCCTTGCTCATGGCCTCGGGCCGCAGGAGATGCACCAGCCCGTCAGTCATGCTGCGCTGGGCCATGCCCTTGACGCCGAAGCAGTTGGTGGCGGCCGCGCCGGTGATGGTGGTGAACACGGCGTCGCTGATGGTGATCTCGCCGTTTTCGGTGGGGACTTTTATCATAGCGGACTTCCTTTCTGCGGAAATGGCATAATAACACACGATAATATGGAGTATTATATACTACTTTCTCCGGGATTACAATAGAGATTTTACCGGGGCGGCATATGGGCAGGTTTCCCGCGCGGCTTTGAAGGCGCGGCGAAGAAAGGGAGCGCCCCGCGGGGCGCTCCCTTGTGCGTTACTGCTTGTAGGGTACGTGCCAGATGGTGTCGGCGTACTGGGAGATGGCCCGGTCGGCGGCGAAGACGCCGCTGCGGGCGATGTTGGTGAGGCTCATGCGGTTCCACGTCTCCCGGTCGCGGTAGGTGTGGCGCATACGGGATTCGGCTTCGCAGTAGGCGGCGAAGTCGGCCAGGACCATGTACTGGTCCGCCTGACCGTCCATGCCGGTGACCAGCCGCTGGAACAGGTCCTCGTAGGTAACGCCGTCCCGGAAGCCAACCTTCAGCTGGTCCAGCACGCGGCGCAGCACCGGGTCGCGCTGGTAGAGCAGGTTGGGGTCGTAGGTGTGGCGCAGGTGCTCCACCTCATCGGCATGGAGGCCGAAGAGGAACATATTGTCGTCGCCCAGCAGGTCGTGCATTTCCACGTTGGCACCGTCCAGGGTGCCGACGGTCAGCGCGCCGTTCATCATAAACTTCATATTGCCGGTGCCGCTGGCCTCCTTGCCGGCGGTGGAGATCTGCTGACTGACCTCGCTGGCGGGCATGAGGACCTCGGCCAGGGAGACGCGGTAGTTCTCCAGGAACACCACCTGGAGCCGATCTTTGCACAGCGGGTCGCTGTTGATCTGGTCGGCCAGGGAGTTGATGAGGTGGATGATGCGCTTGGCCACGGCGTAGCCGGGGGCGGCCTTGGCGCCGAACAGGAACGTCTGGGGCGGGAGGTCCAGGCTGGGGTCATCCTGCAGGCGCTGGTACAGGTAGATGATCTGCAGGGCGTTCAGCAGCTGGCGCTTGTACTCGTGAAGGCGCTTTACCTGCACGTCGAAGATGGCGTCGGTGTTCAGCACCACACCCTGGTGCTTCCTGGCGAAGGCGGCAAAGGCAAGCTTGTTCTGATGCTTGATGTCCTCCAGACGCTGAAGGACCGCCTTGTCACCGGCGTAGGCCTCCAGCTTTTTCAGCTCCTGCGGATGGGTGAGATAGCCCTCGCCGATCAGGTCACGGAGCAGTCCGTCCAGACCGGGGTTGATCTGGGGCACCCAGCGGCGGTGGTCGATGCCGTTGGTGACGTTCTTGAACTTGTCCGGCATCATCTGGCAGGCGTCCTTGAACAGGTCCTTCCGCAAAATCTCGGAGTGCAGGGCGCTGACGCCGTTGACGGCCATGCTGCCGGCGATGCACAGGTTGGCCATGCGGACGCCGCCGTCCCAGATGATGGCCAGCTTGGCGGTCTTGACCGGGTCGTGATAGAATTCCTCCACCTGCTGCTGCCAGCGGCGGGAGATCTCCTGCAATATCTGCCACACGCGGGGCAGCAGCGTTTCGAACAGCTGCTGCGGCCAGACCTCAAGGGCCTCGGAAAGCACGGTGTGATTGGTGTAGGCCACGCAGTGGGTGGTGATGTGCCAGGCCTCGTCCCAGCCCATGCCGGCATCGTCGATGAGGATACGCATCAGCTCCGGGATCACCAGCGTGGGGTGGGTGTCGTTCAGCTGGATGGCGACCTTGTCGGGCAGGTTCTCGAGGGTGCCGTAGGTGGACAGGTGGTTCTGGACGATGTCGCCGATGGAGGCAGCAGACAGGAAGTACTGCTGGCGCAGGCGGAGGATCTTACCCTCAACGTGGTTGTCGTTGGGGTACAGCACCTTGGAGATGAGCTCGGCGCTGGCGTTCTTGCTCATTGCGGTGTTGTAGTTGCCCAGAGAGAAGCTGGACATATCAAAGTCCGGGGCCTTTGCCTGCCACAGGCGCAGCTTGGCAACGCCCTTTCCGTCGTAGCCCTGCACGTACATGTCGGAAGGAACCGCCATGACGCTGTTGTAGTTGGTGTGCTGGATATAATGGAAGCCGTGATCCCAGTTCTCGTGGATCTCGCCGTCAAAGCGGACCTCGATGGCCTGGTCCGGGTGGCTCTTCAGCCAGACCTGACCACCGGGCAGCCAGTTGTCGGCGCGCTCCTGCTGCCAGCCGTCCACGATCTTCTGCTTGAAGATGCCGTACTCGTACAGGATGGAGTAGCCGGTGCCGCAGATGCCGGTGGTGGCCATGCCGTCCAGATAGCAGGCTGCCAGACGGCCCAGACCACCGTTGCCCAGACCGGCATCGGGCTCTTCCTCGAAGATGCCGTCGATGTTGATGTCAGCAGCGGCCAGAGCCTGCTGCGCCACATCGTTCAGGCCCAGATTGAACAGGCTCATCTTCAGGCTGCGACCCATCAGAAACTCCATGCACAGGTAATAAACCTGCTTGGAGCCGGTGCCGATCGCCTTGGACTGGAACTTTTTGTGGTTCTCACTCATCATCTGGCGGCAGATCAGAGCAAGGGAACGATAGATCTGCTGGTTGGAAGCAACGCTCAGATCCACGCCGTACTCGCTGGTCAGCTTGTCCTGAAGAATTTTTGCAAATTCTTTCGTAGTCATAAAGGAACTCCTATCCGCACACTCACGGGTGCTTTTTCTGAATTTGAACGCAGCAGGGAAACTCTCCTCTTTCCCTCAGCCCTGCTACACAACAATGATATTATAATCAGTTCTGCGTATGAATGCAAGGAAAAGAGCCAATTTTTGCCGTTACTGCTATTTTTGGACCCGTCTTTCTGACAAATCTGCTAAAAATTCAGATTTAGCACTTTTTCTTGCGCTCCATTTATATTATAATAAGGGTACAGCGGGCCGGGAGCTGCTGCAGGAGAACGGCGGCACCCCGGCAATTCGGAGAGAAATTCCGCTCAGAACGAAAAAGCCGCGCCCCGGTTTTCGGGCGCAGGCGGGTTTGTGCCCGAAAATCCCGAAAATGAGTCCGAAAAACCGGGAAACTCGGAACCGCTCCCGCCGTGCAGAGGCCATGCGGCGTGCAAAGTGAGGATACGATGGTTAATAAAGTGCGAGTGAACATTGCGGGCGCGCCCTATGCGATCGCAACGACGGATTCGGAAAAGTATATCACCTCTCTGGCCAAAAAGCTGGACGAGGATATCGCAAAGCTGCTGGACGGCAACGAAAATCTTTCGGTGACCAAGGCGGCGGTGTTCTGCGCCATGGACTATCTGGACGAGTACAAAAAAAGCACCGGCAGCGCCGAGAACATGCGCAGCCAGATCCAGAGCTATATCGCGGATGCAGCCCATGCGAAGCTCGCGGAGGATAAGGCAAAAGCTGAGAATGAGACGCTCCGGCGCGAAAATGCAGCCCTGCGGGAGCAGCTGGCCCGCCTGAAGGCAAAACAGGACCGTGAAAAGGCCGCGCAGACCGAGCAGGAACAGGAAAAACAGAGGGAACAGAATGTCGAAGATTGAGATCCTTGCCCCGGTGGGCAGTGAAGAAATGCTCCATGCCGCCGTGTTCAGCGGTGCGGACGCCGTGTATCTGGGGTTTTCGGGCTTCAACGCCCGCACCAGCGCGGGAAACTTTGATGCGGACAGCCTGAAGGAGGCCGTCCGCTTCTGCCATGTGCGCGGGGTCAAGGTGCATGTGGCGTTGAACACCACCGTTTACGGCACCGAACTGGCCCAGCTGGCGGATGCCGTGCGGGCCGTGGCCGCCAGCGGCGCGGATGCCGTCATCTGCCAGGACCTGGCCGTGGCAAAGCTCATCGGGGAGATCGCCCCGGAACTGCCCCGCCACGGCTCCACCCAGATGAGCGTCCACACCTTGCAGGGCGCGCTGGAGCTGAAGGACTTGGGTTTCACCCGCGTGGTGCTGGCTCGTGAACTGAGCCTGCCGGAGGTGGAAGCCATCACCCGGAACTGCGGCATCGAGACCGAGTGCTTCGTCCACGGGGCGCTGTGCATGTGCGTCAGCGGCCAGTGCTACATGTCGGCTTTTCTGGGCGGGCGCAGCGGCAACCGCGGCTCCTGCGCAGGCCCCTGCCGCCTGCCGTTTGAGGCAACCCCCCTGCCGGAGGGCAGGCCAGGCCGCCTGCATCACCTGTCCCTGAAAGACAATTCCGTCATCGACAAGCTGGACAGGCTGCAGGCCATCGGCGTGGCCTCGGCCAAGATCGAGGGCCGTCTGCGCACACCGGAATACGTGGCGGCGGCGGTCAATGCCTGCCTGGCGGGCCGCGAAGGCCGCGCCTATGACCGCGACCTGCTGAAGAATGCCTTCAGCCGGTCCGGTTTCACGTCCGGCTATCTGGACGGCAAGATCGACGGCACGATGTTTGGCGTCCGCAGTGAGGCCGACGCGGAACTGACCCGGAAGACCCTGCCCGCCCTGCGGGAGCTGTACCGCCGGGAGCGCTCCCGCGTGCCGGTGAGGATGAAGCTGGAGATCGAGGAGGGCGGCGAGAAGCTGACCGTCACCGATGCAGACGGCAACCGCGCCTTTGCCTACGGCGACGCCGAACCCCAGCCCGCCCGCACCGACCCCACCGAGAGCTTGCAGCGCAGCCTGTCCAAGACGGGCGGCACACCGTTTGCGGTGGAAAAGATCGACGTGGAGATGGATGGCGGGCCGTGGTTCGTGCCGGGCAGCGCCGTCAATGAGCTGCGCCGCACTGCGCTGGAGGGCCTGCAGCAGAAGCGCGAGACCCTGCGCCCCTGGCCAATGCACGAGGTGGAGCTGGCTCCGCTGCCGCAGCGTACTTTGCCGCCCCATCGGACCCTCCGCGCCCGGTTCGAGAGCTGGGATCAGGTGCCGGAACAGGCACTCTCCGGTCTCGAAGCGCTCATCCTGCCCATCGCGCTGGCAGACCGCGTCCCCCGCGCGTGGCGCAGCAAGACCATCCTCGAACTGCCCCGCGTCATGTTCGGCGCGCTGGAAGCGGACACCGCCCGCCGCATTGCGGCGACGCAGGAAGCCGGGTTTGCGGGCTACGAGGCGGGCAACATCGCTCACCTGCGGATGTGCCGCGGCCTGCCGCTCTCCGGCGGTTTCGGCCTGAATGTGACCAACCAGCTGTCGGCTCAATTCTATGCCGACCACGGCCTGAACGCCATCCTCATCCTGCCGGAGGTCAAGGACAGCGACATTGCGTCCATTGCCCCGGCGCAGAACGGCCAGCCGGTGCCCACGGGCGTGATCATCTACGGCCACATGCCGCTGATGGTCACCCGTGCCTGCCCGCTGCAAAATATCCACGATTGCGCCCACTGCGACAAGACCGGCCTGCTGACCGACCGCAAGGCCAAAAAGTTCCCGGTGCGCTGCGGCATGGGGGTGCGTACTATTTATAATCCGGTGCCCATCTACATGGGCGACAAGCCCGGTGCCCTGACGGTGGACTACGGCGTGGCCTATTTCACGCTGGAGACCCGCGAGGAGGCCGCCGCCATTCTGGACAGCATCCGCCAGCATGCCCCGTTCGAGGGCGAGTTCACCCGCGGGCTGTATTTCAAAGGAACGAATTGAGGTATAACATGGAACCCATCACGGTAAACTATAAAGTATTGGATGCGCGGGCGAAGGTGCCCGCCTACGCGACGCCGGGCGCGGCCGCAGCCGACCTGTGCGCTGTGCTGGACGAACCCCTGACCGTGGCCCCCATGCAGCGGGTGCTGGTGCCTACCGGCCTTGCCATCGAGCTGCCCGGCGCTCACTGCGTGGCGCTGGTCTATGCCCGGAGCGGCCTGTCCATCAAGCACGGCCTGTGCATGGCCAACGGCGTCGGTGTCGTGGACAGCGATTATCGCGGGGAACTGAAGGTGCCCATGGTCAATCTGGGCGGCGAGACCTACACCATCCAGCCCGGTGAGCGGGTGGCGCAGCTCTGCATCGCGCCGGTGTACACCGCAGCCTTTGCACAGGTGGAGGAGCTGGGCGGCACCCAGCGCGGCGAGGGCGGCTTCGGCTCGACGGGAAAATAACCTCTCCGTCACGCTTCGCGTGCCAGCTCCCCTAAAAGGGGAGCCCTTGGCAGGCCGGTTTTGGCCCTGCTGGACGAAAAAGTGCGATGTTAAAAAATAAAATTGGCCCTGCGGTTCAGGGCAGAAAGATCAAAACGAATGTCTCATCTTATCCTGGCCTCCGGCAGCCCCCGGCGCAGAGAGCTGCTGAGCCTGTACACCACCGATTTTACCGTCTGCGCCAGCGATTTTGACGAGAGTACCGTGACCGCCGACACCCCTGCTGAGCTGGTGGAAATGCTGGCGCGGGGCAAGTGCCAGGCAGTCTCGGCCCAGCACCCCGGCGCGGTGGTCATCGGCTGCGACACCGTCGTGGACGTGAAAGGGGAAGTGTTCGGCAAGCCCCACAGCGTGGAGGACGCCAGACGGATGCTGCGGGCCCTTTCCGGTGCGGTGCACGAGGTCCACACCGGCGTCTGCATCTCGGACGGCACCCGCACCGAGAGCTTCGTGGACACCTGCCGCGTGAAGTTCTTCCCCATCTCCGAAGCGGAGATCGAGCGCTATGCCGCCACCGAAGAACCCTACGACAAGGCCGGTGCCTATGCCATCCAGGGCCGCGCGGCCCTCTGGCTGGACCGCATCGAGGGCGACTATTACACCATCATGGGGCTGCCCGTCAGCCGCACCATCCGGCTGCTGGAGCGATTTTGAGCGGCTTGGCGCGGAGATTTATGAAAAAATCCGGAAAAACCTGTAAAAACGCTTGAGAAAACTTTTGCTTGCGGCTATAATATAGTCGTGTTATTCTGCGATCGGCGGCAGACTGGTTTGCGCCGCCCTGCGTTTTGGATAGACCGGAAATACGAAGGAGAGCTTCATTATGAGTTTGTTTTCAAAAGACGTTGGCATTGATCTGGGTACAGCCAACACCCTGGTTTACATGAAGGGAAAGGGCATCATCATGCGTGAGCCGTCCGTTGTGGCGGTGGACACCAAGACCGATGAGGTCCGCTGCGTGGGCACCGAGGCAAAGGCCGTCATCGGCCGCACCCCCGGCAGCATCGTCGCCGTCCGCCCCCTGAAGGACGGCGTTATTGCGGACTTTGACATCACGGCCAATCTGCTGGAGAACTTCCTGAAGAAGGCCTGTGGCAACAGCATGTTCTCCCGCCCCCGCGTGGTCATCTGCATCCCGTCCGGCGTGACGGAAGTCGAGCGCCGCGCGGTGCGTGAGGCGACCCTGAAGGCTGGTGCCCGCCAGGTCTCCGTCATCGAGGAGCCCATGGCTGCGGCCATCGGTGCAGGCCTGCCCATCAGCGAGCCCACCGGCAGCATGATCGTGGACATCGGCGGCGGCACGGCTGAGATCGCCGTCATCTCGCTGGGCGGCATCGTGGCGTCCCGCAGCGTCCGGATGGCAGGCGACATGTTCGACCAGGCCATCATCGCGTTCATCAAGCGCAAGTACAACCTGCTCATCGGTGAGCGCACTGCTGAGCAGATCAAGATCGAGATCGGCTCTGCTTACCCCCTGGACCCCGAAATGACCATGGAGATCAAGGGCCGCAATCTGGTGGACGGCCTGCCCAAGAACATCGTCGTCCACTCCGAGGATGTGCGCGAGGCTCTGCTGGAGTGCCTGGTGAAGATCACCAGCGCCATCAAGGAGACGCTGGAGCGCACCCCGCCGGAACTGAGCGCCGACATCATCGACCACGGCATCACCCTGACGGGCGGCGGCGCACTGCTGCGCGGTCTGGACCAGCTGATCCAGAGCGAGACCGGCATCGACGTGCATGTGGCTGAGGACCCGCTGGACTGCGTGGCCAAGGGCGCAGGTGCCGTGCTGGATCATGTGGACGTTCTGCATGACGTTCTGGATACTGACGGGCCCCATATGTAACAGAGAGTGCGGACGGCTCTGGCTGTCCGCGCTTTTTTGCAACCGGAGGAAGTTCCCTTGAAAGATTTTTTCGAAACCTGGAAATTTAAGATCCTCATCGGCATCGCGGTGTTCCTGGTGGGCATCATGGCCTATGCCGGTGCCAACGACCGCCTGACCGCAGCCCCGCAGGAGCTGCTGAGCGTGGCCGTGGCTCCGTTCCAGAAAGCGGCGGCCATGGTGGGCGACCGCGTGGCCTCCCTGTGGGAGAATTATACCAACATCGGGGCCATTCTGGACGAGAACGAACAGCTCACTGCCGAAAACGCCGAGCTGCGCAAACAGATGGTGGACTACGACCGGCTCAAGGCGGAGAACGAAGCCTACAAGGCGCTGGCCAACATCCAGAACACCCGCCCGGAGATGAGCTGCGTCTCGGCCTTCGTCATCGGCCGTGACCCGCTGGATGCCTTTTACGGCTTCACGCTGGATCAGGGCTCGGTGGACGGGGTGGAGCTGAACGACACCGTCGTCAGCGACGAGGGCTATCTGCTGGGCGTGGTGGTGGAAGTGGAAGCCACCAGCTGCAAGGTCATGACCATCCTGCACCCCAACTTTAACGCGGCGGGCGTCGTTTCCCGCACGCGGGACAACGGCATCATCACCGGCAGCTCGGACTATGCGGCCGACGGCCTGTGTGTGCTGACCAACCTGAACCGCAACACCCTGACGCAGAAGAGCGACCAGGTCATCACCACGGGGCTGGGCGGCGTTTTCCCGGCGGATGTGCTGGTGGGCGTGGTGCAGGAGCTGGTGCCGGAAGCCAGCGGCAAATCCTCCATTGCGGTGGTGCGCCCCGGTGCCGACCCCCGCACCGCCAAGCACGTTTTTATCATTACTGCGTACTAAGGAGGGCACACTGCTATGGAATCTCGCCGCAAGCGCAGCCGCAGCCAGAGGCTGAAATGGGGCTGCTATATCCTTCTGCTGGTGGTGTGTACGGTGTTGCAGACCATGCCGGGGCTGTTCCAGTTCGGGGCCGCGAAGCCGCTCTGGCTGCTGCCGCTCTGTCTGGCGGTGTCTGCCGCAGAGGGCGAGTTCGCCGGGGCCATCTTTGGCGCGGTGTGCGGCCTGATGTGGGACTACACCGCCGG
>OLYI01000598.1_pt1 | contig 12556 bp, 8 predicted proteins | sample 1644251 | NCBI WGS metagenome assembly OLYI01 (sample SAMEA103958140, study PRJEB25191) | human gut metagenome | biome: human-associated habitat [ENVO:00009003]; feature: intestine environment [ENVO:2100002]; material: feces | place: Germany | collected 2013/2015 | reverse complement strand
TGGGCGCAGCCCTTGCCCAGCCGCAGCTTCAGATGCCGGTTCTGGCCCACGTTCTGGGTCCGCAGCAGCGTGGCGCCCAGCAGGCAGAACAGCGGTCTGGCGTTGCCGCTGCCATAGGGCTCCAGCACGGACAGGGCCTCCAGCTCCTCCAGCGTCACCGCGGCGGGGTGGGCGATGGCCACGTCGATCTCCAGTGCCGACTCCGGCTGCTGTCCGCCGCAGTAGCTGCGGGCGTATTCATTCATCCGGTCCCGGAAGGCCGGTATGTTGCTGCGGTCGATGGTAAAGCCCGCCGCCAGCTCGTGCCCGCCGAAGCCCAGCAGCAGGTCCTTGCAGTTTTCCAGTGCGGCGAACAGATTAAAGCCGCCCCAGCTGCGGCAGCTGCCTTTGCCGGTGCTGCCGTTCAGATGGATCATAAAGCTGGGCCGGGAGTATTTTTCACTCAGCCGCGAGGCCACGATGCCCACCACGCCCTGATGCCAGCGGCTGCTCTCCAGCACCAGCGCGCTGCGGTCACGGTCGGGCAGACGGGCGATCATCTCCTCCGCCTGGGTGTAGATATCCTGCTCTACGTTCTGGCGCTCCCGGTTCAGAGCGCACAGCTCCTTAGCCATGGCCTCCGCCGCGGCGGGATCGGTGCACAGCAGCAGCTCCGCCGCCTTGTCCGCCGCGCCCATGCGTCCGGCGGCGTTGATCCGCGGCGCCAGCACAAAGCCGATCTGCACCGAGGAGATCTCCTTCCCGCTCAGACCCGCTTCCCGCAGCAGGGCGTGCAGGCCGATAAAGTCCGAATGCTCCAGCGTGGCCAGCCCGCGGGAGACGATGGTGCGGTTTTCGCCGGACATCTGCATGACGTCCGCTACCGTGCCGATGGCCGCCAGCGTGCAGTACCGGGCAAAGAGAGGCTCCTCCCGGTCCGGCCCGCCCAGGGCCAGCACCAGCTTCAGCGCCACGCCGCAGCCGGCCAGATGCTTGAAGGGGTACGCGCAGTCCGCCCGGTGGGGGTCCACCACAGCCACGGCCCGGGGCAGGACCTCCCGGCACTCGTGGTGGTCGGTGATGACCACGTCCAGCCCCAGTGAGTTGGCGTAGTCCACCTCTTCCACACCGGTGATGCCGCAGTCCACCGTTACCAGCAGGCGCACGCCCTGGTCGAAAAGGCCCTTGATGGCGTCACGGCTGAGACCGTAGCCGTCCTCGATGCGCCGGGGAATGTAGTGCACCACGTCGGCGCCCCGGCTCTTGAGATAGTCTACCAGAATACAGGTGGCGGTAATGCCGTCCACATCATAGTCGCCGAACACGGCGATCCTCTCGCCATTCGCGATCGCCTGCTGCACACGCGCCGCGGCCTTGTCCATGTCCCGCATCAGGAAGGGACTGATGGTCAGCTTGTCCTCACGCTCCAGAAAGGCAGCGGCCTGCTCCGGCGTTTCGATGCCGCGGGCGGAGAGCACGGCGGCCACCAGATAGGGATAGCCGGCCGCGCGCAGACATGCCTGCGCCTCCGGCTTTTCCGGCGCGATATGCCACTTGCTGAACCGCACGGCGGTCACCTTCCTCTCTGCATGATAAATGGAACTTTCATCCCATGATAACATTACTAATACTTTATTATATCAACATCGTGCGGAAAGGTAAAGAAAAAATTTCTTTTCCGCACCTGTTCGGAAAAGAAAACAACAGCTTGCAATCCGCGGCCATATGGTCTATGATGGATACAATACAGACAGAATCGAGGAACTGCTCATGCGCCCTGACGGAAAGCGAGTAAAGGACCTGCCCCCCATCGTGGCAGCCATTCCCTACATCATGCCCAAGCGGTACGATGCCTGGAACACCATCACCGAAAACATCGACGAGGAGGGCATCAAGGCCTATATCCGCGAAAAACGGCGCGCTGGGATCCGCATCAACCACATGGCGGTGATCATCGCCGCCTATTACAAGGCCTATCAGACCAACCCCAAGCTCAACTGGTTTGTGGTCAACAGTCATCTCTATGAGCGCAACCATTTCTGCGTCTCCTTTGTCATCCTGAAAAAGCGGGCCGACGGCAGCCCGGATGAGACGACGCTGAAGATCTATCTGGAGCCCAAGGACACTATTTTCACCATCAACCAGAAGATCGCCGATGCCATCGCCGTCAACAGCCAGACGGAGCAGAAGAACAGCACCGACAAGTTCGCCAAGATGATGTTCTCCATCCCCGGCCTGCCCAAGTTCGTGATCTGGCTGGCCTACCATCTGGACAAGCACGGCCTGCTGCCCCGGAAGATCATCGACCTCAGCCCGTTCCACACCAGCATGTTCATCACCAATCTGGCCTCCATCAAGACCAGCTACATCCACCACCACTGCTACGAATTCGGCACCACCAGCGTGTTCGTGTGCATGGGCAAGCCGGTGCCCAACTATATAAACGGCGATCTGACCAAGAAGATGATGCCGCTGGGCATCGTCATGGATGAGCGCATCTGTACCGGCTACGAGTACGCGGCGTTCTGCAATGATTTCCGCAAGTACATCCGGCGGCCGGAGCTGCTGGAGACGCCCTTCGACGGCAGCGATGCGCCGGAAGCGGCGCCTGCGGAGGAGCGGGAGACGGCGGCGGTGTGACCGGCAGGGACCACATACATACAAATTATATGCGAAAACACAGGGACGGCGCCGAGGCGCCGTCCCTGTGTGCGGGTCGGGGAGATATTGTGAGGATGGTATCTCTCAGAAGAACAGTGCCCAGCCCAGGAAGCCCAGGCAGGCCACCACGCCGGTGAACAGCAGGACCACCACCAGATAGCCCATGATGTCACGGGCAGACAGCTTGGCGATACCCAGAGCGGGCAGTGCCCAGAAGGGCTGGATCATGTTGGTCCACTGGTCGCCCCAGGCAATGGCCATGGCGGTGCGGCCGGCGTCGATGCCCAGGTTGGCACCGGCGGGCATCATGATGGGACCCTGCACGGCCCACTGGCCGCCGCCGGAGGGAACGAAGAAGTTCACCACACCGGCTGCCAGGAAGGACAGCATGGGGAAGGTGACGTTGTTGGAGATGTTCACGAAGAACTGGGAGATCACGCCCGCCAGGGACACGCCCTCAGCATTGGCGGCCACCATCATGCCCATGATACCGGCATAGAACGGGAACTGCAGCAGAATGCCGGCGGCACCGGCAGCGGCATCGCCGATGGCATCCACATAGCGGCGCAGGTCGCCGTGGAGCAGCAGGCCCAGGAACAGGAAGATCATGTTCACGATGTTCAGGCCCAGGGTGAAGCCGTTCTGCACGAAGTAGTACACGATGTAGATGAAACCAAACACCACGGTGATGAGCCACAGGATCTTGGAGTGCTCCAGCTTCTCAGCGGGGGCAAAGCCCGCATACTCCTTGCTCAGGAGCCAGGCCGGGGTCTCCGGCAGAGCAGGGCGGCCCTCGGTCCACAGCTCATCTTCCAGATTCAGGGTCTTGATGGTGCCGTGCTTGGCGTCCAGCGCTTTCTGTACGCTGCGCACCAGCTGGCAGGAAGCGGTCAGGCCGCACAGGCCCAGCACACCGCCTTCCGGCAGGGCATCGGCGCAGTACTGCTCCACGGTCGGCACACCCGGCTCGCCCATTCGTTCCAGCTCGATCTCGGTGCCCGCGATCTCCTTTTCGGCCTGCACAAAATAGCGGCCGTCGGCCCACAGGGCGCTCTTGTCTCTGGTCACGACGAAGTTCGAGTTCTCGCCGTGGAAGCCGGAGAAATAGGTCAGGGAGGTGTAGTGGTCGGGCAGATACTCGCTGGAGTGCGGGTCGCCCACCGGGATGAGGTAGAGGTCCACGCCATTGGCGTCCATGGCGGCGCGCAGCGCAGCCAGACGCTCAGGGACTGTATTCATGCTCATGATAAAAGCCTTCTTTCTTACACTTGCATTTGCCGGAAAAACGTCCGGCGGCGGTTCTCGCTGGCTCCTATTGTATCATTCCATCGCACGGATTGCAATTGCCCCGGCCGTTTTACTCCAACGGGGTGAAACGGCGCTTATTCGTCCTCCGTCTTTGATTTCAGATCCAGCTCCGGCATCAGCTCCTCGCTGATGATGGTGAGCATCTGTTCCAGCTTGTCCACGTCCTCGGCGGGGAAGCGCTCCCGCACACGCTCGACCACGGTGTGCAGGTAGGAATAGCTGATGTTGTAATACTCGAAATACTTCTGGGTGGGGCGCAGGTGGTACTCGCGCCGGTCCTTGGCGGACTGGATCTTTTCCACGTAGCCCTTGCGCATCAGGCTGCCGATCTTATACGCCGCGTTGGGGGTAGAGATCTTCATCATCCGCGAGAACTCCGCAATGGTGGGCTCGCCCATAGCCATGATGCCCTCCATGCAGAAGGACTCCACCGTGGTCAGGGTCGCCTCGCGGGTGGCAAAGCGCTGAAACACGTTCTGATAGAAGTGCAGCTTGAATTTTGTGTAAACGTCGTTGAATGCTTTTTCCAGCATGGTACGGCTCCTTCCGATTGCTCAATTTCCTTTAGTATACCATGTTTTTTCCCAGAAGCAACGGAATTTTTCCGTTTTGAAACAAAGGGCCCCCCAGCCCATGCAGGCCGGGAGGTCCTTTGCGTTAAGGGGGACGCTCACTGCGTCGGGGATGTTCAGGTCGTGCCGAGGAGCTTTTTGAGCCGGAGCCATGCGCCGAAGACGTCCATCTTGGTGACATAATGGTCCGGGTCAAAGAAGGACGCATCCTTCTTGTCGGCCGCGTCCATCAGGCCGTTCTGGACCGCCCAGCGGGTGGCCTTTTGCAGCTCGATCTCTTCGGTGGGGATATCGCCGTAAAGGGTGGGCAGAGCCACCTCCGGTTTGCCTGCGGTCTCCCACAGGAGCAGCGCCAGCGCACGGCGGTCGGTCGGCACCGGCACACCCTGGGGCAGCGCATTGGCGAGGTAGAGGTCTACGCCCAGGCTCACGCCCTGCCACACCACGATGCCTGCGGCTGCGCCGCCCACCGCGATGGTCGCCGCCGTTGCCAGCGGAGAGGGCGCTGCATCCTCGATGATCTCCGCCGAGCGGTACTGCGCCCGGATGGTCACATCCTCGGCAGGCATCTGGAAGGTCATGGCCTCGGCCCGGTAATCGACGTTGATATCGCCGCTGAGCTTGCTCGACGAAATGCTCCACAGGTCAAACGTCATGCCGTCCGGAATGTCGTTCTGGTCCAGCACCACGGTCAGGGTGTCGTTCTCCTTGGCGGAAACGGACGTCTTGCCGTCGATCGTGCCGCCGATGACGGTCACGGTGTAGGTGGTGGGTTCCGGTTTCGGTTCGGGTTTCGGTTCCGGTTCGGGTTCGGGTTCGGGTTCCGGTTTCGGTTCCGGTTCGGGTTCGGGTTCCGGTTCGGGTTCCGGCTTGGTGATGAGCTCGCCGTTCAGCACCACGTCATCGTCCGGCATGGTAAAGGTCACGGTCTTCTTGTCGACGCCGTAGCTGCTTTCGGCGATGGGCTGGCCGTTCAGGCTGAAAATCTCGGTGTCGGCAGTGATGGTCACTTCCTTCGTCGTGGCATTGCTGGTCACGACGTAGGGCTTCCAATCCGCAGACACACCGTTGACTTTCTCGATCTTGGCATTGGAGGAGGCCGCATCCCAGGTGATGGAGTGGAGACCTGTTACCTCGTCCAAACCTGTGTTGCCGTTGAACTCGCCGCCCGTGATGGCCGTCGGCTTGCCCACAAAGACGTTGCATTCCACCGCCGAACCATCTCCGATGGTGCTGAAATCGAACAGCCCGCCGGTCTGGTTGCTGCCGGTCAGAAGCAGCATGTCACCATTGGTCGGGTCATTTTTAATGTACTCCCAGCCATTGCCCTTGCAGGGGTTTTTGCCGCCGTTGGAATCCTTCGGCCAGCCGTTCTCCATGACGAGGTCGGTGCTGGTGATCGCTTTGTTCAGCACCACGTCATCGTCCGGCATGGTAAAGGTCACGGTCGTCTTGTCGCTGCCGTAGCTGCTTTCGGCGATGGGCTGGCCGTTCAGGCTGAAGATTTCGGTGTCGGCAGTGATGGTCACTTCCTTCGTCGTGGCATTGCTGGTCACGACGTAGGGGGCCCAATCCGCAGACACACCGTTGACTTTCTCGATTTTGGCATTGGAGGCCACGGTGATGTTGTAGCCACCTGTTACCCCGGTCAGGTTCGCATTGCCGTTGAACACGCCGCCAGTGATGATGCCGTTGTTTTCCACCTTGTACGTGAAGGTGCCGTTATTGATAGTGCCGTTGTTTTCCACACTGCACATGTTCTTGAAGGTGCCGTTCTCTATGGTGGCGTTGGCACCTTCGTTTGTCACACTGCACACGTCCTTGAAGGTGCCCTTCTTGATGGTGCCGCTGTTTGTCACACTGCACGTTTCCTGGAAGGTGCCGCCAGAGATTATTCCTCCGGCGTTGTTTGTCACTTTTCCATTGAAGGTGCCGCCGGTAATTTCCGCACCCGATTCAATCACAATCGCACACTTCACAGGCTCTTCAGTCTGCGTTCCTGCACTGGTGTTTTGGGGATGGGTGGAACTGAAATCAAACGTTCCACTCGTCAGAGTCAGTGTCTTGGTGATGTGATCGTAACTCCAGCCCTTGCCGCTGGTGCCGACCGGGTAGCCGTTCTCCATGACGAGGTCGCCGGTGCCGAGCACCACGTTATCGTCCGGCATGGTGAATTTCACGGTCGTCCTGTCGTTTGGTTTGGGGTAGCTGCTGGTGTAGGGGCTCCCGTCGATGGGGTAGCCGTTCAGGCTGAAGATTTCGGTGTCGGCAGTGATGATTACTTCATTCGTCGTGGCATTTTCGGTCACGACGACGTAGGGGTCCCAATCCGCAGACATACCGTTGACTTCCTTGATCTTGGCACCGGAGGCCACGGTGATGGAGTGGAGACCTGTTACGTTGGTTAGAGTTGCATTGCCGTTGAACACGCCGCCAAAGATTCTTCCGTGGCCCTTGCTTGTCACACTGCTCTTGAAGGTTCCTCCGGTGATCATTCCGTTGGAGTTTGACACTTTTTCATGGAAGGTTCCACCAGAGATTACTCCTAGGTCGTTGTTTATCACTTCTCCCTCAAAGGTGCCGCCGGTAATTTTCACACGCAATTGAGTCTCAACCGCGCACGCCACAGGCTCTGCCCCCGCTCCATTACTGTTTTGGGGATAGGTGTAACTGAAATCATACGTTCCATCCGTCAGAGTCAGTTTGCCTTTCGGGTTCGACGTGTCTTTTTTACTGTAAGTCCAGCCGTTGCCCTTGCAGGGGGTGGTGCCGCCGTTGGAAGCCTCCGGATAACCGCCCTTCATCACGAGGTCGGTGCAGGTAATTGCTCCGTTCAGCACCACGGGCCCGTCCGGCATGGTGAAGGTCACGGTCGTCCTGTCGCTGCCGTAGCTGCTGTTGCAGTTGCCATCGCCGATGGGCTTGCCGTTCAGGCTGAAAATGTCAGTGTCGGCGGTGATGGTCATGGTGGTGTCTTTGTAAGAGTAGAGGTCCCATGCCGTGCCGGGCGTTCCATCCGCGTTCAGCGGGCCTTCGCCGTTCACTTGGCTTACACTGCCATCCGTTACGGTGACGTGGTAGGCACCGGTCAGGTTTGCGTTCCCGTTGAATATGCCGCCGAGTATTTTGCTGCCGTTGTTCTTAGACAGGCCTGCCGCAAAGGTTCCACCAGAGATCGTTCCGTACTCGTTGTTCACTGTTCCCTTAAAGGTTCCGCCAGAGATCGTTCTGCCGAGGTAGTTTGTCACTTTTCCATTGAAGGTTCCACTGGTGATGGTGCCTTTGTTTGTCACACTGCCCGCAAAGGTGCCGCCAGAGATCGTTCCGTACGAGTTTTCCACTGTTCCATTGAAGGTGCCGTTCTCGATGTAGCGGCTGTTTGTCACCGTTCCATTGAAGGTGCCGTTGCCGGTGATGGTGCCTTCGTTTGTCACGCTACCCGTGCTCTAGAAGGTGCCGCCAGAGATTTCTCCGTTGCTGTCGTTTGTCACTTGACCTTCAAAGCTGCCGTTCTTTATGGTGCCTTGGTTTTCCACACTGCCCGCGAAGGTGCCACCAGAGATTTTTCCGGTGGGGTCGTTTGTCACGGTTCCATTAAAGATGCCGCCAGAGATCGTTTCGGTGAGGTTGTACACTGCCCCATTGAAGGTGCCGTCGGTGATCGTCGCAAACGAATGAATCTCGCACTTCACAGGCTCTGTGGTACTGAGATCAAACGTTCCACCATTCAGACACAGTATGCGGCTTTTGCTATAGTACTCCCAGTCGTTGCCGTTGCCGCCGCCGTTGCAATCTTTGCTGCCGCCCTCGGAGCCGACCGGGTAGCCGTCCGAGCCGATGACGAGGTCTTGGGTGGAGCCTGCTGCAAAGGCCCCCAGGGGGAGCACGGAGAGCACCATGCTCAGTGCCAGGATCAGGCTGAGAATGCGTTTTTTCATTGGGGTCGTCCTCCTCTTCTGCCAAAAGGCCGCACGGTCGTTCGTTTCTGGGTCCATCATACCATAAAAACAGCCGGAAGGAAAGCAAAGCCGCGTGAAACACCCTGAAAACTGCGCGAATGATGATTTTTGCCCCCTTGACAGGGCCAAAAACGCCGGTTGGGTCAGTCTGCTTTGGCCGTGCGCAGCCGGATGACGTTCAGCACCACCAGCTCCAGCACGATGGCCACGGCCAGCAGCACCAGCGAGGTGAGCAGGCTGGCGCTGGTGCCCAGGAACATCTGGCTCAGGCCGGTGACGACATAGCACACCGCCGAGATGGCCGCCGCCGTGATGGCATAGGGCAGCTGGGTGGACACATGGTTCACATGGCTGCAATGAGCACCGGCGGACGCCATGATGGAGGTGTCCGAGATGGGGGAGCAGTGGTCGCCGCACACTGCGCCGGACAGGCAGGCCGCAATGGAGATGACCAGCATCTCCCCCTGCGGGAACGCATGGCAGACGATGGGGATGAGGATGGAGAAGGTGCCCCAGGACGTGCCGGTGGCAAAGGCCAGGAACACCGCCACCAGAAAGATGATGGTCGGCAGCAAATATTGCAGCGCAGCCGCCGAGCCGTTGAGCAGGTTGGCCACGTAATACTTGGCACCCAGCAGGTTGGTCATGCCGGAAAGGGTCCACGCCAGCGTCAGGATGAGCATGGGGCTGACCATGGCCTTGAAGCCCTCCGGGATGCAGGCCGCGAAGTCCTGAAAAGTCATCACGCCGCGCACCCGGTAGAACACGAAGGTGAACAGCAGCGCGATGCTGCTGCCCAGCACCAGGCCCGCCGAGGCGTTGCAGTCGGAGAAGGCGGTGATGAAGTCCACGCCTTCAAAGAAGCCGCCGGTGTAGATGAGGCCGAAGATGCAGGCCGCAATGAGCACCAGCACCGGCAAAATCAGGTCGATGACATGGCCGCAGGCTACGGTGCCGTCGTCCACATCGTCGCCGTAGGGGCGGTCTTCGGTGGTGAAGAGGTCGCCCTTCAGCGCGTTGTCCTCGTTGAGCTTCATGGGGCCGTAGTCGGTGCCCGTGAAGATGAGGAAGAGGATCATGATGATGGTCAGCAGGGCGTAGTAGTTATACGGAATGGTGCGCAGGAACATGGTAAAGCCGTTGATGCCCGAGCCTTCCGGCACCGAGGAGGTGACGGCCGCCGCCCAGCTGGACACCGGCGCGATGATGCAGACCGGGGCCGCCGTGGCGTCGATGAGGTAGGCCAGCTTTGCGCGGGAGACCTTCTGCCGGTCGGTCACAGGCCGCATGACGGAGCCTACGGTCAGGCAGTTGAAGTAGTCGTCCACAAAGATGAGCACACCCAGAACAAGGGTCATGAACTGCGCCCCCGCGCGGGTGTGGATGTGGGTGGACGCCCAGCGGCCAAAGGCCGCGCTGCCGCCCGCCTTGTTCATCAGGGCCACCAGGATGCCCAGCATGACCAGAAAGACCAGAATGCCCACGTTGCTGGAGTCGGACAGCTTGGCGACCATGCCGCCGTCTTCGTTGAAGAACAGGGTGTTCAGGGCCAGTTCCAGGTTGCCGTTGGCAAAGAGCAGCGCACCCGTCGCGATGCCCACCAGCAGCGAGGTGTAGACCTCCTTGGTGTTCAGTGCCAGCACGATGGCCACCACCGGCGGCAGCAGGGAGAGCGCCGTGCTGTACACGGCGCAGGTGTAGGTAGACGGGTCGGCAATGGTGCCGGGTGTTGCCGCCGTGCACCACAGCAGCAGAGCGAACACCAGCACGGCGCCCGCCCACGAAAGATTGACTTTTTTCATAAGATCTGATTCCTCTTTTGATTTTTTGCCTCAGCGCGGGGCAGACTATCCCCAACCAGACAGGGAAGGGGGTGTTTGCCGCGCCGGATTATAAAGCGCTGTACTTTGAACTGTTCCGCGCCAGCGAACAGGCCGCCCGCCTCCTCCACGAGGCCCAGCAGCGGGCCGAAGAACAGGTGATGGCGGAGGATGAACCGCCGCTGCGGTTGGAAGAACCGCTCCGTCCCCACTCACGGGAGGGCAAGGCCCGGAAAACGTGAAGCGAAACGGAAACGCGGCATGTAGTACAACCTCTCAGTCATCGCTTCGCGATGCCAGCTCCCCTGGTAGGGGAGCCACTGGCGAGAAGGTAGTGGTCGTGCTGAACGAGCAAAGTTTTTTGCAATCGGGAACGGCTGGGCTCCGCTGTTAAGATTCACAGCTGCAATACAATGCCGCTGCCAATGAGAGCAGGGCCCACTGCTTTGCGCTCCATCAGGCCCAAGCGAACAGTAGGGCTGGCCCGGCCTGCCAAGGGCTCCCCTACCAGGGGAGCTGTCGAGCCGTAGGCGAGACTGAGAGGTTGTACCGAGGAAAGCGCGCTGTTATTGTAAACCCGACGGAGAGGGTCCGAGGGTTCACCACTGGAATCCCCACTTGGAGAAGTACCGCAGCAGGTTGCTGGTCTGCCAGAGGGCAGGCTTGAGGCTGCGGTGGGCAGCGCGGTGCCAAGCGTGGATGGCCGTGAACTGCGGCACAAGATATGCCTTGCCCTGCGTGCGCATCTTCTGGGTGAGGTCGGCGTCTTCCACGTACATGAAGTACTTCTCATCGAAGCCGCCCACTGCCCGGAAAGTGCGAGTGCGCACCGCCGAGAAGCTGCCGGTGCAGAACTCGATCTCGGTGGGCCGGGTCAGGTCTTTGTCCTTCATAAGGTAGGCATCGTTGTACTTTGCCCAGAATCTGAGCGCCGGAAGCTGGCGGTAGACCATGGGGCGGAGCGCACACCGGCGCAGCGGCAGCTGCTGGGGGCGGCCATCCGGGAAGACAAGCGCAGGCCGGGCCATGACGACGTCCGGGTGCTGGTCCATCCAGTCGGCCAGGTCGCTCAGGGTGTCCGCCGTCAGCTGGATGTCCGGGTTGAGGATGAAGTGATAGTCGCTGTCCAGTTCCGGCAGGACCATATTGTGGCCGGTGCCGAAGCCGCCGTTCTCGGTGCGGCAGCGGACGACGACCTGCTGCCCCTCTCCTGCTGCCAGCAGGCCGTTGTGCAGCGCTGCTTCCAGCTTTTGGCCGCTGCCGTCCGGGCTGGCGTTGTCCACCAGATAGAGGGTCAGCGGGTGGCGGCGGGTGAACCGCAAAACGGTCTGTGCCGCTTTCAGCGCCTCGTCGTACCCGTTATAGACTACAATACAAGCTGATAGTTTCAAATGGATTCTCCTCTTCTCTGTCGCGGCGCTCGACAAGTTCCGAACGGAACAGCCTGCGCCATCCTGCTCCGGCCTTGGCGGACACGCGAAGCATGACCGGGAGGGTCATTCCAGCGGCAGGATCTTCAGCGCGAAATCCTCCCGCTGGATGTCAAAGTTGGGGTTGGTGCAGGGGTCGCCCTTGGCCAGCAGGTCGCCCCAGCGGGCCTGGAAGCGGAGCACCTCGCCCTGGAAGCGCTTCTGCTTTTCGGGGTTGTCCTCCATGCCGCGGCTCTTGCTCTCGTAGTGGTAGAGCTGGGCGAACGGGGTAAAGACGTTGGTATAACCCGCCTCACGGACGCGGACGCAGAAGTCCACATCGTTGAAGGCCACGGCAAACTTCTCGTCCAGCCCCTTCACCTCGTCCCACACGCTGGTCCTGACCAGCAGGCAGGCACCCGTGACGGCGGAGAAGTCCTGCACGGTAGCGGCGCGGAACAGATAGCCGCTGCCGCCCGCCTTCTTGTACTTATGGCTGTGGCCCGCGTAGCCGCCCAGACCCGTGACGACGCCCGCATGCTGAAGCGTCTCGTCGGGATAGTAGAGCATCGCGCCGCAGATGGCCGCACCGCCGGGGTGGGCGCACTGCCGCAGCAGCTCGGTGAGCCAGTCGCCGTTCCGCACCTCCACGTCGTTGTTCAGCAGCAGCAGGTAGTCGCCGGTGGCGTATTTGCGGCCAAAGTTGTTGATGCCGGAAAAGTTGAAGCCTTTTTTCGGGTAGGTGACCACCCGCAAGCCATCGTAGCACTGCTGTGCTTTCTGATAGTAGGCAAACGTTTCCGGGTCGGTGGAGTTGTTCTCGATGACAATGACCTCAAAGTTGTCCC
>OLYI01000597.1_pt1 | contig 12563 bp, 9 predicted proteins | sample 1644251 | NCBI WGS metagenome assembly OLYI01 (sample SAMEA103958140, study PRJEB25191) | human gut metagenome | biome: human-associated habitat [ENVO:00009003]; feature: intestine environment [ENVO:2100002]; material: feces | place: Germany | collected 2013/2015 | reverse complement strand
GCCGGTGCCGAAGGAGCCGTCCACGGTCAGGTCGGCCACGTCCAGAATGCGGTAGGTCAGGTATACGCCAATGGCCATGATGCCCCAGATCAGGCCCTGCGCACAGGCACCCGGCAGAGCACCCGGCAGGTTGGCAAGTCTTGCAATGATCTCCAAAACAATTTCCTCCTAAACGTTACACTTTTTTATCTCCCGCTTTGATACGGGAAAGCGGAGAAGAGCAAGAATCCACTCTTCTCCGCTATTTTTATATTGTTCCGGTTTTGCTGTTATCAGGCTTCGATCTCAACATAGCCTTCCGGTGCGGTCAGGCCAAGGTCATCGCAGACAGCCTTATTGTACTTTTTGGTCACATCGGTGTACTCGATGGGCATGGTAGAGATATCGCTCTCGCCGTTCAGGATCTTGACTGCCATCTCACCGGTGGTGTAGCCCAGATCGTAGTAGCTGATGGACAGGGTGGCCACGCCGCAGCCGGAGCAGATGCCCTCTTCACCGGCGAACACGGGCTTCTTGGCCGGGCGGCAGATGCCGTCGATGATGCCGGTGTTGGCAGCGCAGGTATTGTCGGTGGGGACATAGACGGCGTCGTTCTCGTCCGCAGCCTTCTGGCAGACGGAAGCCAGGTCGTTGGAGTCGGAGAAGGAATACTGGGTAGCGGTGACACCGGCAGCCTCCAGATATTTCTGGACCTCATCCACCTGATACTGGCTGTTGGCCTCGGCGGAACAGTAGAGCAAGCCGACCTTCTTGGCGTCGGGCAGCCACTCGGTGATCATCTCCGCCTGCTGGTCCAGCGGGGCCAGGTCGGAGGTGCCGGAGACGTTGCCGCCCACGGTGCCGTCAAAGTCGGTCAGGCCCAGTGCCACGCCGTATTCGGTGACGGAGGTGCCCAGAATGGGAATGCTGTTGGTGGCAGCCTGTGCAGCCTGCAGAGCGGGCGTTGCATTTGCCATGATCAGGTCCACGCCTGCGGAGACAAAGCCGTTGGCGATGGTGGCGCAGGTCGCGGAGTCGTTCTGTGCATTCTGGAAATCGAACTTCACATTGTCGCCGAACTGCTCGGTCAGGGCGTCTTCAAAGCCCTGCGTTGCAGCGTCCAGAGCGGCATGCTCGACCAACTGGCAGATGCCGATGGTATAGCTCTTGCCGTCAGCTGCGGCCGAAGCGGCCGTGGAAGCCACAGACGAAGCCGTGGAGGAGGCTGCGCTGGAAGCGGAACCGCCGCAGGCAGTCAGAGCAGCAGCTGCGCCGCAGACAGCGGCAGCAGACAGGAACGAACGACGAGTGATTTTACGCATAATGATTACTCCCTCAATTTCCGTTTCGCGGCCACAGGATGCCGCAGGAAAGCGTTTTCTCAAGCGGCTTTTCACGTCCGCTTTACACTCGTGAAGTATAGCACATTTCCTGCCCGAATACAATCCGTCCGCAGCCCAAGTTATCGATGGAAGTAATTTTATCGTTCGATTTTTTCGATGGGCTCATCAAAACGCGCGTTCCTGCGCCGTTGCAGCGCGGACAGCTTTTCGAGTTCCGCCTCCAGCCAGACGAGATTTTTCTCCAATTGGGGCAGAAACGGCTGCGTGATCTCATATTGATAATAGAGCGCCTGCCACAATTTCTGCTGCATCCGCCGGAGGAAGACCGGCTCAAAGAGCGTTTCCAGCGCCTCCACCCGGTCTTCCAACGCAAGGCAGGTCTGCGCCCAGCGCACATCCGTTGCCTCCCGTGCCGGGACATCGTACCGGGCCAGATAGTCCCCCACCTTTGCCTCAAACACCTGCCCGCCGCAGCGGGTGGGCTGCAAAAAGTAGCCGACCTCCCCTTCCCTGGTGATCTCCTGTGCCAGCGGATAGAGCGCACAGACCAGCGGTTCCGCCTCATGGATGGCGCAGTGGTCTTCGGTCAGGAAGGGGCAGTTGTTCCCCTCCTCCCGCACCGGGGCCAGCCGCAGCACCGGCAGATGGCTCACCTGCCCGATGCTGGCCCGGCAATAGCCCCGGGCCACGATCTGCGGCGGCAGGTGCAGCCGGGCCGCGATGCGCCAGAGGTCGAAGCCCGACAGCACGATGTCCTCCCGCCCCCTGCAGCAGTCCCCGCAGCCCGCGCAGGCAAACGAAAACGCCTCGTCCCGTCCCAGCAGCGGCACTTCGCGGGTAAAATCCACCCGCCCGCAGAGGTCGATCTGACTTTGTTTGAGCATCCTGGTTTTCCTCACTTCCGGTTTGACGGCCCGCCGGGGCCGTGCAGTTTTGATTGGACTTGCTTCCAGCTTACCGCACTTTTCCGGAAATTACAACCATTTTCATCCGCTTCCTTTCGCCGCCTCACAAAACTCCTTGACAAACTCTCCAAAAAGAGGTAAACTAACAGCGTCGCAAATCATCTTGTCAATATGGGCCTATAGCTCAGCTGGGAGAGCGTTCGGTTCGCATCCGAGAGGTCAAGGGTTCGAATCCCTCTAGGTCCACTTTTAGCAGCAGCGTAATTTTAACGCTGCTGCTTTTCTTTTGCGTACACATAAGCCACGCGCTGGCTTTGGGACCTAGAGGGATTCGAACAGCACGGCCCTGCCGCAGGCAGGGTAAGCAATCAGCCCAGTGCAACGGCGACGACCGCAGCCAGTGGCTGAAACAGGGAGGAGCTGTTGGGGCCGCGTTCTGATTTTTCAAAGCCCCGCCAAGGGGCTGCCGAAAAATCAGCTAACGCAACTCGTCGCTGTTGCTTCGTGCGCGGGTCCCGACCAGTAGGAATGTCTACCGGGGATGCTGTCGCTCCTGCCGTATCCCGGCAGGACATTTTTTGCTAGTTTTTCGTTTCAACGCACTGTCTTAGAACATCACAGAATGCCATATCATCATCTACGGCAGCAATTGCAGCGTTGATCAAAGTTTCCCGGTCAGTGTTTCCCCAGTTAATATGTAGACCATATTCCAACGCCATGCAGCGAATCAATTCACGGGTGCTACGGCCATTTCCCTCGCGGAAGGGATGGATGATGTTCAGCTCTGCCATCGTCTGCGACAGATTTTGAATCTGCTTTTCTTCATCTTGTTCGGCAAGCAGCTTCTTGGAGTGAATGTTTTTGAACACACGCTCCAATTCTCGGTCGATCAGGTCTGGCGGGTAGAACATCGTGTCACCCTTGCTGATTTGTTCCTTGCGGATATGTCCTGCAAAGGGGTACACATCTTCAAAAAGGAAGCGGTGAACCCGAAACAGGTGAGTTTTGGTAAACCGTCCCTTGATTGGCTCCTGTAACAGAGCCATCTGTTTTACCGCCGTAAATTCTTCTTCGGCCTGTTTGAGTTCGGCTTTATCATGAATGTTCAACTTGTTGATCAGAACATCCGTATCCGGGTAGCAGTACATGGACTGCACTGTGGTGTAGACATCATACTTTGAGAACATAATCAGCCCTTCTTCGCGTACTTTGCGCGCAGTTCATTCACGACCTGCTGATAGCTGGCCTGACCGCTGCCAATGCGGTCAAGGTTGCTGCGTGTATCTTTGCTGATGGTCATGCCCTCAATGGCAAAGGTTCCATACACATTGCGGAGGTTGCTCTTGTGCTGGGCAGGGGTAGTATACTTGACACTCATGGTTTGGCCTGGCCTCCTTCTGATTTACATGATACTATATAAAGTTTATCGTGTATGTGTCCTCTTGTCAATCTATAACTTGTTGTCAAATGTAAAAAGCGCAGCTTCCATTCATTCAAAGTTGAAGTTGCGCTTTTACGGTATATCGTATTTTATTGTGAATTGGGATGCGATACATCTGAACCCCATGTGAGCTATATCTCAAGGGCCTGTAGCTCACTTGTCCGCCAACCATATTACATCCCAAATCGCTTCCTTTTGAAAATCAGCGGATTGGAAACTATACTTGCGACCAAGAAAGGCCGTTGGGATAGCAGGTCGTTTTATATGGACGAATATACGTTGATTTTTCTTTTCTCACGGTGCATAAGGTGTGCACAAAAGCGAGACTGTTGGGAGAGCGTTCGGTTCGCATCCGAGAGGTCAAGGGTTCGAATCCCTCTAGGTCCACTTTTAGCAGCAGCGTAATTTTAACGCTGCTGCTTTTCTTTTGCGTACACATAAGCCACGCGCTGGCTTTGGGACCTAGAGGGATTCGAACAGCACGGCCCTGCCGCAGGCAGGGTAAGCAATCAGCCCAGTGCAACGGCGACGACCGCAGCCAGTGGCTGAAACAGGGAGGAGCTGTTGGGGCCGCGTTCTGATTTTTCAAAGCCCCGCCAAGGGGCTGCCGAAAAATCAGCTAACGCAACTCGTCGCTGTTGCTTCGTGCGCGGGTCCCGACCAGTAGGAATGTCTACCGGGGAGACTTTCGTTTTTGCCGCATCGTTTTGTACGATGCGATGTTTTTTATGCCTAAAAAACTTTGGCAGACCGTGCCGGGCTCCGAACCCTGAAGTCGGATGCGAACCGGGCGGGGGCATCAATGTACTTTTTGAAAATCCATCGGTTTCACGCTTCTTTCTTTGCATTTTGCATGGTGCTGCGGGCAAGCGCATCGCTTTTATGCCCCCTTCTCGGAAATTTCTTCAAAAATTTCCGCACCATCGTAGGTTGATACCGCCTTGAGCTGCTCCACTTGGTTGAAGCTGGCGTTCAGCGTAATCGAGATCTCATAGTCTTTTCGGACGCGAATCTCCTTAATGAACTGCCGCAAAATGGCGCGGCGTTCATCGTGGTTGGCGGTGTCGTAAACATCCGCCCATGTAAACAGCTCGTTGCAGATGTAGTTGCTACGCTTTGCTGTTTTGGTAGCTTCTTCGTATTCTTCCTGTGCCTGCACGAGCTGCTTTTCCAGGGTTTCCAGTGCATCTTTTGCTTCGGCCACCAGTGTGCCAAGCAGTTCTTTGTCCAAGGCACTTACGCCCCGGATGACCAGAATGGTTTCGGCTTTCAGGTCGTCCAGCTCTTTCTGCTTGGCTTCCAAGTCTTTCTGGATTTTCTTGATTTTCTTCTGGATTCGGGCGGCATCGTTGGTCTTGACCGATTCCAGCAGCTTCTTCCGGGAAATCTCCCGGAACTGTGCGAAGATCTGCCGGACAACTTCTTCTACAATGGAATCCAGCTTAGAAACACCATAGCCGGACTGCCCATCGCAGTCACCCGGATGCCGGATCTTATAAAAGCAGCTATACCGGGGCCGGACTTCTTTCACCGTATGCTCATCGGCATGACCGGTATCCTGCTGGTCATCGGCTTTCTCGTGCTGGTTGTGACGGCGCTGCTTTTGCCGGATTCATCCCCGGGCGTCCTGCCGGGTGGTGTGGAAGTACTCCTTTGGGGTCATGCCGTACTCCTTTTTGAAGGCGCGGAAAAAGTGGTTGTAACCGCCAAAGCCGCTGGTCTTGTACACCTCGGTGATGGGCAGCCCCTGCTCGATGAGGGTGCAGCAGCGGTCTAACCGTGCCTTTACGATATAGCGGTGCACCGTCTGCCCGGTCTGGCGTTTGAATTCCCGGGCAATATGTTCCCGGGAGACGAAAAACTCCTTTTCCAGCCGCTCCAGCGTCAGTTCCTCGGTAAGGTGCGCCTGAATAAACAAAAACACCTCGTCCAGCATCAGATGGTGGCGGCTGACCGATGCGGTGTGGAACTCCGCATGGATGCAGGCACGCAGCGCCAGCACCACAAACATTTGCAAAATACCGTGCTCGAACACCGCTGCACCGAACTGGGTGCGCTCCTGCGGGAGCATCAGCAGCTTCCGGGCAAGGTTTTTCAGCAGCATATAGATCTGGCTGTCCGGGCGCACAGCCACCTGCCGGAAGGGCACCACGTTGAAGCTTTTTTCAAGGTCGGTATCTGCGTCCGAAAGCTGCGCCAGCGTCTGGGGGGGCAGCTGCACCCGAATCAGTTCCAGCGGGCCGTAAGCACCGGCGTATTCCAGTCTGCCGCCCTGACCGGGCTTGAAGATGATGAGATTCTGCTGCTGTGCGGGCAGCACCACCTCGCTGCACCGGAACACACCGCTGCCCCGCATGACCAGAAACAAATCATAATACGCGCCGGAATAAAATTCCCGGACGGCGCTCTGCTCAAAAAGATAACGCTTGGCTGTATAATTCACCAAAAAGTCCTCCATGAAACTGTCATGTGTAACAGATTGTTGTACACAACAGAAAAGTACAACTGTTATAATTGCATAATACATCAATTTGCGATAGTTTTCAATCATTTTTTGGATATGTATTGATGAAAAATTAACGTATAATGCAAACGTAGAAAAGAGACTTGTGTGAAAAGTCTCGTGGTTTCACTGTTTTTAAGGAGGATAAAACACAATGGACCAGAAAAAGACCATCCGACCCTTCTCCATGAAGGACAAGATCGGCTATACGCTGGGCGATCTGGGCTGCTGCTTCACCGAGCAGTACCGCGCCATGTATCTGTCGATCTTCTACACCCTGATCCTGCAGGTCAACCCCTTCCACGTGGGTATCCTGCTGCTGATCACCAAGATCTGGGACGCCGTGAATGACCCCATCATCGGTGCCATCGTGGACTCCCGCAAGGCCACCAAGGGCGGCAAGTTCATCCCGTGGATCCGCGCCTTCTCCTTCCCCATGGCAGTGCTGTGCATCCTTGGCTTTGTCAATGTAGGCAATATCAATTACGGCCTGCGTCTGGCCTACATGTTCGTCACCTACGTTCTGTACGAGGCGCTGTACACCTGCGTCAACGTGCCCTTCGGTACTCTGTCCAGCGTGATGACCGATGATGTCAGCCAGCGCACCGCACTGTCCCGCTACCGCAGCCTTGGCGGCACCATCTTCATGACCGTTATGGTCATGGTCGGCCCCCTGTTCCTGTATGTGGACAACCAGCCCGTGGCTGGCCGCTTCCTGATGCTGGCCTGCATCTGCGCTATGCTGGGTCTGCTGTGCCTGCAGATCACCTGCGTATGGTGCAAGGAGCGCGTGGAAGTGCCCGAGCGTCCGCAGGGCGAAAAGCTGAACTACCTGCATGTGCTCAAGGAGATCTCTCACAATAAGGCTCTGCTGGGCGTTATGTTCTTCAGCCTGACCGGCATGATCGGTGCTTCCGTGGTCAACGGTCTGAACACCTACCTGTATAAGGACTTCTTCGGCAACGTTAAAATTCAGGCTGTCTCCGGTATGCTGAGCGTGCTGTACGCTGTGCTGTCCTTTGCCATCACCCAGCCTCTGGCCAACAAGTTCGGCAAGAAGGAGTGGTGCTGCATGGGCGCTGGCTTTGCCGCCATCGTGTTCGGCATCCTGTTCTTCTTCCCCGTCCACAACCCTGTGGCCTTCATCGTCATCAACGGTATCTGCTATCTGGGCGCTTCCGGCATGCAGGTGCTGATCTGGGCTATGGTCAACGACGCCATCGACTACCACGAGCTGCAGACCGGCGAGCGCAACGAGGGCATCGTTTACTCCACCTACTCCTTCTTCCGCAAGCTTGCAAGCGCCATTTCCGGCAGCCTGTCCAGCTTTGTGCTGGGTGCCATCGGCTACAACGTTACCGCAGGCGCTGTGCAGACCGCAGGCGTTGTGAACGCCATCTGGAAGAGCTACACCGGCGTCTACTTCCTGGGCTACGGCATTGCCGTTGCCATCCTATTCTTCGTCTACCCCCTGACCAAGCAGAAGACTGCTGAGATGCTGACCGAGCTGAAGGCTCGCCGCGCCGCAAAGGAGAGCAAGTAAACCATGAAGATCTTACAGGTTCAGTTTAAAAATCGCAATGGCCACACCCTGCGCGGCATCGTGACCCTGCCCGACACCGAGGGCAAGGTACCCTTTGTGGTGCATCTGCACGGCTTTGCCGGCAGCTGCAGCGGCTACAAGTCCATGTACACCCATCTGTCCCGCGCTCTGGCAGCGCAGGGCATCGGCAGCGCCCGGTTCGATTTCTACGGCAACGGCGAGAGCGACGGCGAGTTCGAGGATATGAGCTTTGACGGCTTGCACACCGATGCACAGGATATCTTTGCATGGGCCGCTGAACAGCCCTATGTGGACAGCGAAAAGCTGTTCCTCTCCGGCCAGAGCATGGGCGGCTACATTGCCGCCTCCTGCGCACCGGTCATCCAGCCCCACGGCCTGATTTTGCTGTGCCCGGGCGCCGGGATGTGGTTCGGCTGCGCCCAGCGCGCCGACGGCGTTATGCAGACCGGCAAGGACTACGCCGACATGGAGGGTCTGTGCTACAAGATGGCCTTTAACTACGAGATGGCAAAGCACCCCGACCCCTTTACCGAGGCCAAGGGCTACAACGGCCCGGTGCTGCTGCTGCGCGCCGACGATGACCGTCTGGTGGACGAGGGCACCTGCAGCCGTTACGCACAGGTGTACACCGCACCCGAGGTGGACACCATTGCAGGCGGCGGCCACAACTTTGCCACGCTGGCAGCCCGTGCCGCCGTGGAGGAAAAGACCGCAGCATTCATCAAAGCAAATCTGTAAAGCAAAGCGTATCTGCAAGGAGGTTTTCGTATGCAAAACGTGATTCTGCAGCCCATCGAGGTGGGCGGACAGACCTTTAAAAACCGCATCATGTTCCCCCCGCTGACCACCGGCTACGAGAAAAACGGCATGATCAGCGAGCAGGACATGGGCTTCTACACCCGTCTGGCAAAGGGCGGTGTGGGTTACATCGTTCTGGGCGATGTGGCACCCATCAACAGCTTTTCTCCCACCCCCAAGCTGTTTGACGACAGCCAGATCCCTGCCTTCAAGGCACTGGCCGACAGCGTACACGCCTACGGCACCAAGCTGGGCGTCCAGCTCTTCCACCCGGAGTACGACGTAGACGCCATCAACAGTCTGTTTATGCAGAAAAAGTTTGATGAGATGCGTCAGCGCCTGCATCACGACATGATGTTCTTCACCGATGAGGTCAGCGAGGAGATGCTGATGGCCATCATCGATAAGATGTGCGCCTGCGCAGTGCGTGCCCAGAAGGCCGGTGTGGACGTCATCCAGATCCACGGCGACCGCCTGAACGGCTGCCTGTGCTCCACCCGCATGAACCACCGCACCGATAAGTTCGGCGGCAGTCTGGAGAACCGCGTCCGCTTTGCCCGCATGCTGACCCGCGCCATCCGCAAGGCTGTGCCGGATATGGTCATCGACTACAAGCTGTCCATCGTCACCCCGCAGCGCGGCAAGGGCGGCATTGACGAAGCCGACGCCGTGCAGTTTGCCCAGTGGCTGGTAGAGGACGGCGTGGATATGCTCCACGTTGCGCAGGCTAACCACACCGGCAACATGGCCGACACCATTCCTCCCATGGGCGTACAGCCCTACGGCTTCTTCGTCAAAATCGCCGGGGACATCAAAAAGGCCGTCAATGTGCCGGTCAGCGCCGTGGGTCGTATCGTGGATGCCGAAATGGCTGCGCGTGTCATCGAGAGCGGCATGGCCGACATAGTTGCCATGGGTCGCCCGCTGCTGGCAGACCCCGACTGGGGCACCAAGATCGCTGCCGGGAAGGCCTGCGATATCCGCCGCTGCATCAGCTGCAACAAGGGCTGCACCGATGCCATCCAGAACCGTCAGTTCCTCTCCTGCGTGCTGAACGCGGAGAACGGCTACGAGAACACCCGCAGCATCCAGCCCGCAGCGCAGAAAAAGAAGATCGCCGTCCTCGGCGGCGGCCCTGCCGGTCTGGAAGCCGCCCGTGTGGCAGCGCTGCGCGGCCATGACGTGACCCTGTTTGAAAAGACCACCACTCTGGGCGGCCAGCTGAACATTGCCTGCGTACCTCCCCGCAAGGAGGAGATGCGCCGCGCCGCACAGGACCTGATCCACGCGGTCTGCAACGCCGGTGTGCACCTGTGCATGGGTCAGACCCGCACCGCAGAGCAGCTGAAGGATGCCGGTTTCGAGGCCGTCATCAACGCTGTGGGCGCACACAGCGCCGCACCCCGCATCCCCGGCATCGACAGCGTGAACGTGGCCGATGCATGGAAGGTTCTGGCCGGTGAGCAGCAGGTGTACGGCACGGTTGCCGTCATCGGCGGCGGCATGGTGGGCTGCGAGACCGCAGAGTATCTGGCTGCCCGCGGCTGCAAGGTGTCCGTTATCGAGATGATGGACAAGATCGCCGCAGGCGAGAGCTCCACCATTCTGCCCACCCTGCTGGAAAACTATAAGACCTACGGCGTGGAGCAGTACCCCAGCCACAAGGTCAAGGAGTTCCGCATGGACGCCGTCGTCTGCGAGAACAAGGACGGCGCAGAGGTGACCATCCCCTGCGATTACATCGTGCTGGCTATGGGCGCACGCTCCAACGAATTTGACGCTGCTGCGCTGGAAGCTGCCAGCATCCCGGTGTATTCCATTGGCGATGCCGCCGGCAAGGCTGCGGATATCTCCAACGCCATCCGCACCGGCTACGATACCGCCTGCCAGCTGTAAAACAAAACTATCGTTCTATTTGTGGGTCAGAAACGCCTGTGGGCGCTTCTGACCCACTTTTTTTACCCTCTCAGGCAAAGCCGTCAGGGTTGTTTTGCCTCGCCCTCTCAGGCGCTCCCGCGTCCAGAAACTTTACGGGTCAGCCGGGAACTGTACCGCCACCGCTTAAGCCTTCACCCACAGGGGGAAGGTGGCGCGTAGCGCCGGATGAGGGGCAGCACCAGCTCCCCCGAAGGGTTAGCCATTAAAGCCCATTGCTAAAGTATTAGGCATCATGAGGAGACTTTCGGCAGTGCTCTTGGCTCTCCCTTTGAGGAAAGACTTCCACCCGCTCCGGGGGGAAGATGTCGTGGAGCGCATTCAAAATCATCCCACATAAAAAGGCTGCTGCACAAAACCCTGTGCAGCAGCCTTAAATATTTTACGTTTACAACAGATCAGATGCTGAACTGCACGGCGCAGAAGGCGGCATAGATGCACAGCAGTGCAATGCCCTGCGGGCGGCTCAGCTTGCCCTTGATCAAAGCGGGCAGGGTGAGCAGCAGCATCACGGCAAACATGACCGGGATATCCATCACCAGCGAGGCGTTCATGCCTGCGATGGTGGAGTTCTGCGGGATGCTGAAGGGTGCCAGCGTGACAGACACGCCGCTGACCAGCACTAGATTGAACACGTTTGCACCGATGACGTTGCCCAGCGACAGCGCGCCGTGACCCTTGGCCAGCGAGGTGATGGCGGTGACCAGCTCCGGCAGCGAGGTGCCCAGTGCCACAAAGGTCAGCGCAATGACCGACTCCGGCACGCCCAGCGCCTGTGCGATGAGGGTGCCGTTGTCCACCAGCAGGTCAGCGCCCACAGCAATGAGCACTGCGCCGATGGCCAGCAGCCCCAACTCCTTGGCAAAGGAGCCTTCCTCAGCCTGCTCTTCCTCTTCCGGGGCGGGGGCATTTTTCATAGCCAGCACGTTGCACACGATGTAAGCCACGAACATGGCCAGCAGGATCAGGCCCACCGGGCGAGTGAAGGAGCCGGTGGTGTAGGCCACACCGGCATAGAAAGCGGCAGCCACAAAGAAGAAGGCCACCGGGGTGCGCAGGCTCTTGGGGTCAACCTTGCCCGGGCGCACCGCAATGGTGATGGCGGCGATCAGTGCAGCGTTGCAGATGACCGAGCCGATGGCATTGCCGTAGGCGATCTCACCGTGACCGGTGAGGGCAGAGGTGGTGGACACCATGACCTCCGGCAGGGTGGTACCGATGGACACCACCGTGGCACCGATGAGCAGCTCCGGCACATGGAAGCGGCGGGCGATGCCGGTGGCACCGTCCACAAACCAGTCGCCGCCCTTGATCAGGCACAGCAGACCCACGATAAATAACAGAACAGGGATCAGCATAATATCTCTCCTTTTTAATCATAGCGGCAGAGGCACAAAAAAAGACCTTTATCACATCCAGCCCAAAACGGGAAAATGTGATAAAAGTCTCAAGCATCCGGTACTGCATCGGGCATTTCTGCCGGGGGTGTCGCTGCAGCACAGCGCACCCGTTTTTCAACTAAAGTACGCCCCTTACTCCCTTTTATCCAGAGAATATTATACCTGTTTTCCAGCAAAAGCGCAAGGGGAAATATGGGATTTATTCTGCCTTGGTCACTTTTTTGGCGTTGGGGTAGCGTTCCTCCCTTCAATCTCGTTGTAAACAAAAAAGCGAGCGGCCTTTTCAGGTCACTCGCTTATGGAATCTAAGGTATTTTATTCGTGTTTTGCGGCAAACTTTTCTGCCATCTCCAGCAGACGTTCAAAGGTCTGCTTTTCTTCCGGTTGCTCGATCAGTTTTGCAAGGAGCGCACGGAACACATCGGTGCTGTCCTGCCCCAACGCGGCGGCAACTTTTTCAATGCAGTCGTGCAGTTTCTTGACCGCTTCATCGGAAGGTTTGGATTTGGCAAGCAGGTCGGACAGGTAGCTGATGAAGGGATAGGTGGAATCATCGTTGATGATCTCGTTGGTTTCTTCGATGATCTTCTGGTTATCTTCGGGGGTCATATCGCCCTTTTCTTCCCACAAGTCGCGGGAAGAAGTGCGGCCTTTCAGAAAAGTGGCAAAGAGCAGGCGGTCAAGGGGAGAGCGTT
>OLYI01000594.1_pt1 | contig 12646 bp, 8 predicted proteins | sample 1644251 | NCBI WGS metagenome assembly OLYI01 (sample SAMEA103958140, study PRJEB25191) | human gut metagenome | biome: human-associated habitat [ENVO:00009003]; feature: intestine environment [ENVO:2100002]; material: feces | place: Germany | collected 2013/2015 | reverse complement strand
CTTTTTCTCTGGTATTGCGCGGAATTCCGCGAGATAATGCTCAAGCGAGGTCTGTATTTTCTTAGCAGAACCGAACCAGCCGTTTATTTCCAACTTGTCCGCGGTCTCGAAACCGCGTTCGTTAAGCTCGGGGCTGTCGAACTGCGTGTGGCCGTCCTCGTCGACATGGTAGCCCAGGCGGCCGCTTTCCTCGAAGTAGCAGCGCACCTTTCCCTTCACCGTCAGCGAACAGGGGGAAGCTTTCTGGTCGCGGGATATCTCCTCGATACCGGAAAACGGCACGAAATACAGCCGCCGGAGTATCACCTGGTCGTCCCAGTTCCGGAATTCCCCGGCGTAAAGGCACTGGATCATGTATCCCTTACCGTAAAAAAAGGAACGGTACACGCGCTCATGGGAGAGAACGGCGCCGGTAAATCCACCTTAATGAAGTGTCTGTTCGGCATCTACAGTAAGGATGCAGGCAAGATCGAACTGGAAGGCAAGGAAGTCAATTTCAAAAATTCCAGAGAAGCACTGAATAATGGAGTGGCCATGGTTCACCAGGAACTGAATCAGGCACTGAAGAGAAATGTCATGGATAATATCTGGCTGGGCCGTTATCCCATGACAGCAGGCATTATGGTCAACGAGCACAAGATGCTGGAAGACACCAACAAGATTTTTGAAGAACTGGGGATCGCTGTAGACCCCAAGAGAATCATGAGTACGATGCCGGTATCACAAAGGCAGATGGTAGAGATCGCGAAAGCGGTATCCTACAACAGTAAGATCATTGTATTTGACGAACCTACTTCATCCCTGACGGAAGAAGAAGTGGAGCATCTGTTCAAGATCATCAATATGCTTCGTGACAGAGGATGCGGTATTATCTATATTTCTCACAAGATGGATGAGATTTTTGAGATTTGTGATGAGATTTCGGTTCTTAGAGATGGAAATCTGGTCATGACAAAGAGCACAAAAGAAACAAATATGAATGAACTGATTGCAGCGATGGTTGGACGAGTACTGGAGAACAGATTCCCTCCGGTAGACAACAAACCAAAGGATGTAATCTTGTCAATACAGCATCTTTCGACAAAGTACGAGCCACATCTGCAGGACATCACATTTGATGTGCATGAGGGGGAGATATTTGGACTATACGGACTTGTCGGAGCAGGTCGTACAGAGCTTCTTGAGACGATTTTCGGAATCAGGACAAGAGCTGCGGGACGAGTATATTTTAAGAACCAGCTTATGAATTTCACCTGTGCAAAGGAGGCTATGGACTATGGCTTCGCACTTATCACAGAGGAAAGAAAAGCAAATGGACTTTTCCTTAAGGGAAATCTCACCTTTAACACAACAATCGCAAATCTCGGTTCTTATAAGAATGGACCGGCACTTTCAGACAGCAAGATGACAAAGGCCACCTCTGATGAGATAAAGATTATGCACACAAAGTGTATGGGACCGGAGGATATGATTTCGGCTCTGTCAGGAGGAAACCAGCAGAAGGTTATCTTTGGTAAATGGCTTGAAAGAGGACCGCAGATATTCATGATGGATGAGCCTACAAGAGGTATCGATGTAGGCGCCAAATATGAGATTTACGAGCTGATAATCAATATGGCAAAGCAGGGTAAGACAGTCATTGTAGTTTCATCTGAGATGCCTGAGATCCTTGGTATAACAAATCGTATCGGAGTCATGTCAAACGGACGGCTCTCAGGAATTGTCAATACAAAGGAAACCAATCAGGAAGAGCTGCTGAGACTCAGTGCAAAGTACCTATAATAAAGGGAGAAGACGGATATGGCTAATAGTAAGATTTTAACGGCTGAGCAGGAGCGTGCTCTGCGCCAGCCTATCGACGAATATGTTGGTGGAATACAAAAAGAAATTGATGCACTCAGAAAAGACGGAACTACAAGGGTTGTAGAGTGTCAGTCAGCGATAGCAGGCATCAAGAGAGATAAAACTCTTTCAAAGGGCGAGAAAGAGTCAGAAATAGCAGCCTGCGAGAAAGAGCTTGCAAAGGCAAAGGCTGTTGAGGCAAAGAACAAGGATGAGATTTCAAAGCTCATCGCCAAGGCTGAAAGCTATTTAAAGGAAAATTTTGATTCAAAGTATTACAATGCCGTTAAGGCAAGCTGTGAGGCGGAAAAGGCAGAGGCGCTTGCTGCTCATAATGAGAGAATGGCAGAGCTTGATAAAAAGCACAAGGCTGCTCTTGCAAAGACATCAGACAGCACCGAGATAAAGGAAGAAAACTACGTACACAAGAATCGTATTTCAAATGAGAAGCTTGAGCTCGAGAAAGAGTATCAGACGATCAAGGACAAAAAGCATGAGGCATACAGCTACAAGTATCACCTGATTGATATGCTTCGTCTTTCAAAGTTCACATTTATGGAGAAAAGAGCTCAGAAATGGGAGAATTACAAGTATACATTCAATAAGAGAAACTTCCTGTTACAGAATGGTCTCTATATTGCGATTATACTTATATTCATAGCACTTTGTGTCATAACACCGATAAAGAAGGGTACACCTCTTCTGACATACAACAACATACTGAATATTCTTCAGCAGGCTTCACCGAGAATGTTCTTAGCACTTGGTGTTGCAGGACTTATCCTCTTAACAGGAACGGATCTTTCTGTTGGACGAATGGTTGGTATGGGTATGACAACAGCCACAATCATCATGCATCAGGGTATCAATACAGGCTCTGTATTCGGTCATATATTTGACTTTACAGGAGTACCTACAGGTGCAAGAGTGGTTATCGCATTAATTGCATGTATCGTGCTTTGTACATTCTTCACAAGTATTGCAGGATTTTTTACAGCGAAGTTTAAGATGCATCCGTTTATTTCAACCATGGCCAACATGCTTGTTATCTTCGGTATCGTAACATATGCTACAAAGGGAGTTTCATTCGGTGCTATTGAGCCGGTTATCCCTAACATGATTATTCCAAAGTTAAATGGTTTCCCAACCATCATCCTCTGGGCAGTAGCAGCAATCGCAATTGTATGGTTTATCTGGAACAAGACAACATTTGGTAAAAACCTCTACGCAGTAGGAGGAAATCCGGAGGCAGCAGCAGTTTCAGGTATCTCAGTATTTGCAGTAACTCTCGGCGCATTCGTTATGGCCGGTATCCTTTATGGATTTGGCTCATGGCTTGAGTGTGCAAGAATGGTTGGTTCAGGCTCAGCAGCTTATGGACAGGGCTGGGACATGGACGCAATCGCAGCCTGTGTAGTTGGTGGTGTATCATTCACAGGTGGTATCGGTAAGATATCAGGTGTTGTAACCGGTGTATGTATCTTCACAGCACTCACATACTCTCTTACAATCCTTGGTATTGATACAAACCTTCAGTTCGTATTCTCAGGAATTATCATTCTTGTAGCAGTTACACTTGACTGTCTGAAATACGTTCAGAAGAAATAATATCGCAAGAAAAATTCTTTTTCATACTTCCAAAATGATTAGCAGAGATGTCAGGGTGGCATCTCTGCTTTTTGCTTTAACAGTTACACTTTTGTTTATATAAAGTTACAAAAGAATTTATCAGATGTGGTATAATATAGTATAAACAGAGTAACTATTCAGAATAGTTACCCGGTATAGCAGGGAGAAGACATAAAATGTATACATTATTACTGGTTGATGACGAAGAGGATGTAATATAGGTAATCGAGAGAAAGGTATCATGGGAGCAGATTGGTTTTCATGTGGTAGGACATGCGGGAAATGGCTTCAAGGCGCTTGAGATGATGGAGGACATGCAGCCGGATGTTGTGATGACTGACATACGTATGCCTTACATGGACGGACTTGAGCTGTGCAGTAACATCAGGCAGAGGTTTCCTGCGACGAAGCTCTTGCTTTTCACAGGCTTCGACGATTTTGAGTATGCAAAGGAGGCTGTGCATCTCGAGATAGAGGAGTACATTCTAAAGCCACTCAATCTGGCTGAAATCACGGAGGTATTCAAAAAGCTTAAGACAAAGCTGGATGATGAGCTGAATGAGAAGAAAAACACAGACATATTGAAGCAGTATTATGCAGCATCGCTGCCTGTTTTGCAGTCAAATTTTTACACGACACTTATCGAGGGACGCATACCGGAAAATGAGCTGGGCAGGTACATGAGTGACTATAAGATTAGCCTTGAGGGACCATATTACTGCTGTATTATCATACATACCTCCGCAAGTCAGATGCCGCAGGGCATGGATATCAAACTGCTTACAGTGTCAGTAGAGAGACAGGCACAGGCTGATTTAAAGGAGCGCTGGAATGGCAGGATTTTTAACTATCTCGGTGATACGGTAATGATAGCCCAGCTTGTGCAGCAGGAGGATATCTCTGAGCTGACAGATGAGTGTGACAGATTTTGCAAATATGTAAATCATGTAATGGGAGCAAAGGTAACTGTCGGAATCGGGCAGGTGTGTGAAGGTATACAAGAGCTGGTTAGCTCTTATCAGAGTGCGAGGGAGGCAGTATCCTACAGGGTGCTTTATGGCAGCAACAGGGCAATAAACATGACAGAGGTTGAGCCACAGCGACGTATATCAAAGGATGGCGATGAGGGAAATGAGCTGTCATATTTATTTAAAATGATTTGTATCGGCAAGATAGAGGATGTGGGACAGGCTGTTGAAGCGTATATGCAGCACAATTTTATGTCGCAGCAGTCACTTGAGAACTACCATGTGGCAGTAATGGAGCTGATCAGTGAGCTTTATCACTTCATGAGCAATAATGAGCTAAATGCGCAGGAAATATCTGGAAGTGTAGGCAGGCTTTATAATGAGCTCTCCAATTTTGAGCCGGTAGTGCTCAAGCAGTGGCTTTTGGATTTTTCAAGCAGGCTGCACGACGATATGGCTGATGCCAGATACAACTCCAAGAAGTCACTCATAGACAGTGCAAAGGATTATGTGCACAGGAATTACAGAAGTATGGACCTTGGACTTGACGATACATGTAAGGAATTAGGAGTATCTAACTCGTATTTTTCAAGTCTGTTCAAGAAGGAAACCGGCAGCTCGTTTGTGGAGTATCTGACTGATTACAGAATGGACAAGGCTGCCAGAATGCTTGTGGAGACAGACGATAAGAGCTATGTCATAGCCCAGAATGTAGGCTATGCGGATCCGAACTATTTCAGTTATGTTTTTAAGAGAAAGTATGGGGTTTCCCCATCCAGGTACAGGACAGAGTATGAGAAGAATAAGGTATAAACCAGGCAATATACAATCCATAATAATGCTCTCATTCTCACTGCTGTCGCTTGCAATAATGCTTGTCACAGTTGTGGTGATGTATATAAAATTTGCCGATGCATCGCAGGACAGTATCATAGAGAGCAATCATAAGGTGATGGACCAGACAATAGACAGTGTGGAAAGCTATCTGGTCAATATGAGGCAGGTTTCGGATGCGGCGTATTATAATGTAATAAAGGAGAATGATATTTTAAAGCAGTCTGACAGCATACACGATGGAATGAGCCTGCTCTATGAGTCGAACAAGGAATATCTGCGCAGTATTGCCATGTATAATCAGTATGGAAGCCTTATAGCTGCAGAGCCTGTTGTGTCCCAGAAGGAGGACCCGGATGTGACAAAACAGGACTGGTTCATAGAAGCTATGGAGCGCGTGGAAAATATACATTTTTCAACACCTCATGTACAGAATTTGTTTGACGATGGTTCCATGAGATATCATCTGGTCATATCATCAAGCCGTGCCGTGGAGCTGACCTCCGGTTCAGAATCACAGATGGGTGTGCTGCTTGTGGACATGGATTATTCGAGTGTATCAAGGATGCTTGAGAGGATAAATACATCGGGAAAAGGACAGTATTATTATCTGTGTGATGCAAATGGCAATATTATTTACCATCCGCATCAGATACAGTTTGATGGAGATGTTCCGGAAAACAGTGAGGTTGCGGCAAAGTCGCAAAACAGTATATATGATGATTATCTGAATGGAGTGCATCGTAAGATTATGGTAGATACAATCAGCTACACAGGCTGGAAGCTTGTATGTGTGATGCCATACTCCATCTTTACCAATAAGATGGCGGATGTGAAGCAGTTTGTTTTTGTTATAATGATTATTATGGCTATGATGTTTGTGTGGATAAACAGAGTGATATCTATACATATTTCAAAGCCGATAATGAAGCTGGATGATTCTGTGAAAAGGTATGAGAATGGCAATGAAGCAGATATTTATGTAGGTGGTTCCTCAGAGATACGGCATCTGGGATACTCTATACGTAATTCATATAAGCAGAACAATGAGCTCATGAAAAAGATCGTATGGGAGCAGAACGAGAGACGAAAGAGCGAGCTTGATGTGCTTCAAAGCCAGATTAATCCACACTTTTTGTATAATACTCTTGACTCCATCACATGGATGATTGAAGGAGGCAAAAACGAGGAGGCCTCGTTTATGATTACGCAGCTTGCAAAGCTTTTCCGCATAAGTCTGTCAAAGGGGCATACCATAATAACTGTACGCGATGAGCTTTTGCACGCAAAAAGCTACATGAATATTCAGAAGGTGCGCTATAAGAACAAATTTGAGGTGAGCTTTGATGTAGACGAGGAAATAATGGACTACTGTGCGGTGAAGCTGGTGCTTCAGCCAATTTTGGAAAATGCACTAAATTACGGAATCAGAGAGCTGGACGATTTCGGAGAGATAGTGGTCGGAGGCCAAAAAGTGGGAGAGGATATCATCATAACGGTATCAGACAACGGAATGGGCATTCCGGAGAATGAAATTCCGCTTTTGCTGACAAATACGGACAGGGTTCACAAGAAGGGCTCGGGAGTGGGGCTTGTCAATGTAAATAACAGGATAAAGATACTGTTTGGAGAGCGCTATGGCCTGCATATAGAAAGTGAGCTTGATGAGGGAACAGTTGTGACAATCAAAATCCCGGCAATTGTCTATTCAGAGGAAAACAGACTTCAATTCGAGGAGCATCATATAGTATGAAGCAAGTACAATTCCCTTGCTGCATGGGAGGGGTGAGAGTGACAGTGAAAAATAAATGGACAAATATGAGCAAGAATAAGAGAAACTTCATCATAACAGAGCTGCTGCTTGGAGTACTACTTGTGATAGGAATAGGTTTTATCGCATACAATAAGCTCAATGAGAAACCGGAGCGTATTGCAGTTGTGATGGCTGATGTGGATGAAAGCCACAGTGCTGCGTTTAAATATGGCATGAAAATGGCGGCCTCTGAGTATGGTGTGGATGTAGTTATGATAAGTAAGGAAAATCTGAACAATATGTCAGATGAAATTGATGTCATAAACCAGGAGATAAACAAAAAAGCTGATGCGGTCGTTTTCAAGCCGACAGCAGAAAAAATGACAGAAGAAAAAAGCCTTAATACACTTATCCGGATAAATAAAAAGACACCGATAATGGTAGTCGGAGACCAGGCGGGAAGCGAGAGCTTTAAGTCGTTAAATACAGTGGAGTTTGACCAGTACAGCATGGGTGCGGAACTGGCACAAAAGCTTCTTGCTGACAACAACGGAACACTTTCAGGTAAAAAAATAGGAATCTATTGTGAAAACACTGAATCCGATGCCTGTAAAAAACGAATTGATGGCATAAAGGATACTCTCGCGGAGAGCGGCTGTGTTGTGATGTGGACTGTATCAGGTGTTTCGGATACCGGGGAGAAAATAAATCTGCAGTCACAGAGAAAGGTTGACATAGTTCTTGCAATAGATGATGCAAGTGTGGTTGATGCGGCAAAGGAAGCCTCTGATAATAATCTGCAGGGTGCACTGGTATATGGGATAGGAAACTCAACAGAAGCCATATATTATCTCGATTCGGGCTGGACAGAGGCTCTTATCACACCTGATGAATTTGCTGCCGGATACAAAAGTGTTGTAGGGCTGGTCGATATGCTGCGTGGCAGTAGAAAGTATTCAGTAGAGGAAAAGCCGGTATCTTACCAGCTTCTTACCAGAAAAAATCTGTTTGATGAAGAAAACAAGAAGCTTTTGTATGCAATCAGCCAGTAGTGGGGGAACAATAAATGAGAAGCAGAATAAGAAATACCATGATGATACTGTGTTTTGCACTGATATTGTCATTTGTCTCGTGCAGCAACACAAGAGTTGACGAGAAAAAACAGATATATATAGGCGTGACCTGCTATGACCAGAAGGATACATTTATCGGGGAGCTGATAGAAACTTTCAAAAAGGAGTGCGCAAGTCTTGATACAGACAAATACGATATCAGCATGACAATCATGGATGCTGCAGGCTCACAGCGTGCACAGGATGACCAGGTGCAGGAGATGATAGAGGACGGCTGCAATGTGTTGTGTATTAATCTGGCAGACAGAACAGATTTGTCGCATATTATAAATGCTGCAATGGAGAATGACATCCCGATTATTTTCTTTAACAGGGAGCCGGTTGATGAGGATTTAAATCGCTGGGATAAGCTGTACTATGTCGGGGCCAAGGCAAAGCAGTCAGGTCAGATGCAGGGGGAACTCATTGCCGATTATATAAAGAATAATCCGGGTGTGGATAAAAACGGTGATGGCAGGATACAGTACGTCATCCTGGAGGGAGAGATGGGACATCAGGATGCCATCGTCAGGACAGAGAGTGTGACAGAGAGCATGAAGAATAACGATATTCAGATAGAAAAGCTGAGCTGTCAGATAGCAAACTGGAATCGTGCTCAGGCGCAGAACCGTATGACACAGCTTATAGGTCAGTACAAAAACAGCATAGAGCTGGTTATTGCAAACAACGATGCAATGGCACTCGGAGCGATAGATGCATACGAAAAGCTTGGTGTGACGGAGTCGAATGTACCTGTATTTTTTGGAGTGGACGGCACAGACGATGGGCTTGAAGCAGTGCAGCAGTCGAAGCTTGCGGCAACAGTCTATAATGACAAGGAGGGACAGGCAAGGGCTATGGCTCAGCTTGCCTATCTGGCAGCCACCGGGGGCAGCATGAAAAACATAAAGTTTGAGGATAAAAAGTATGTTTATCTGCCGTATGAGAAGGTGACTCCTGACAATGTAAATGAATTTGTGAAGGATGAACAGTGAGCTTATTTATGTTCGTTCCTCCACTCCCTCGGAGCGACTCCGTAGATATTTTTAAAGGCGCGTGAGAAATGAAGCTGATTTTCGTATCCAACGGCAGAACCAACATCTGCGATGGATAAGGAGGTCAGCTTTAAAAGCTCTGTGGCCTTTATCATACGATAATTCATGAGAAATTCCTGAGGTGAATGTCCAACGGAATTTTTGAAAATTTTGCCCAGATAGCTTCGGTTTATGCCGCAGACTCTGGCAATATCTTCGATTGAGATATCATTCTGAAAATTCTGCTCGATATAATTCATCGCTTCTTTTATATAAAAATCACTCATTTTTCCACCTGGAACGAGTTTTGATGATTTGGCTGACTGCATCAGATAATCCAGAAAAAGGTACATATGCCCAATCAGGTGATATGGTGATTCTGAGGGGTGCCTTGTGATGTAGAGCATTTCCTCAACAAGCTTTTCGCGGATATCCTTTGAGTGTGTGTGATATACAGGATTATTTTTGGCAAGCTCTGTTGTGGTGAGAGCCTCCTTGACGCGCAGACCGTCAAACTCAATCCATATGTATTCCCAGGGAAGCTTGTCATCTGCGATATAGGTATTTATCTGGCCGGGAAAAATCAGAAATCCCTGCCCGCTTTTTATGTTGTAGGTTTGTGTAATGCCCTTTGCATTATCGGCCATCAGAGTGCCGGTGCCGGACAGTACATAGTGGAATAGATAGTGGTTTCTTGTGGCAGGACCAAATGAGTGTCCCGGTTCGCACTGCTCGTGGCCGAACTGGTACATACACAAATCTATGAAATTTACATTTGGAAAAATATTGAAGGAAAGCTTGTCCATGTGAGTCACTCCTTATTGATTAATACTATAAATATACCCTTATGCGACATTATATGCAATTATAGCATATTTTATAGCATATTGGCATAAAAAAGCAAAAATAAGGGTATTTATTGTATGCATAATGGTATGTTATAATCGGTTTATCAGGAAAAAGAGCAAATAAAACAGAAAAGGAGTGGAAAAATATGGCAAAAAGAAAGATTTGTCAGGCTATGGCGGTTGTGCTGGCACTCGGAATGTGCATGACAGGACTGACCGGATGTGGAAATGAAAAGCGGGCGGACGGAAAAACTGAGATTGAGGTGGTTTCTTATAAGCCGGAGGCTGTTAAGGCTTTCGAGAAGATTGAAAAGCGATTTAATGAGACACACGATGATATTCATCTGACTATCTCATCTCCGAATGAGGCTATGACTATTTTAAAGACACGCTTCATCCGTGAGGATTATCCGGACATCATTGCAATAGGTGGAGATATCAATTATTCAAATTTCCTGGATGCAGATTTGTTTGAGGATATCTCAGATCTGGATGCAGTGGACACTGTAAAAGAGGCATATCTGGATATGGACAAGGAGCTTGAGTTCATTCCAAAGGATGGCACCTATGCACTTCCTTACGCCGCAAATGCAGCTGGAGTGCTTTACAACAAGGATATGTTTGCGGAGAATGGCTGGAAGGTGCCTACAACCTGGAGTGAGTTTACAGAACTGTGCGATGAGATAAAGGAAAGCGGAACACTTCCTTTGTATCTGGGCTTTAAGGATACATGGACCTGTCTGGCACCGTGGAATGCCCTTGCAGTAGGTCTTTGTGATTCAGACACCTGTAATCAGGTAAATATGGGAAATACGACATTTGAGGAGGCATATTCTCCGGTTGCCGACAAGATACGCACATTGCTTGATTATGCAGAGGACAATCCATATGCTTACAGCTACAATGACGCATGTACAGCCTTTGCCAGAGGTGAATCTGCCATGTACACGATAGGAAGCTATGCTATTCCTCAGATTAAGTCAGTTAATCCTGATATGAATATCGGTTCATTTACTTTCCCGGCAAATGATAATGAGGCTGACAATGTGTTAAATTCAGGAATAGATTTACAGTTTTCAGTTATGAAGGCCTGCAAAAATAAGGAAGCAGCATACGAGGTGCTTGAATATCTGTACAGCGATGAGACAATTCAGACATATCTGGATGACCAGGGCGGAATTGCCTGCAAGGATGGAGATTTCGCAATACCTGATACACTGGAGGATATGCAGGAGTATATAAAGGACAACCGTATGTCGGATTATCAGGATCACCATTATCCAAGTGAGATGAGCGTGGATGCCATGATTCAGACATATCTGCTTGACACAGGTGACAATGCAAAGGAGAAGTTCTTAAAGAAATTTGATTCAGACTGGGAGCGTTACAACAGAGATCTGATTCGTGAAGTACAGGATTACCAGAAGGAACAGGAGGAGGCAAAATGAAAAAGAAAATGTCAAATAGAGACAAGACATTCTGGGCAGTTGTGATACCTGTTGTGGTTTTATTTTTCGCATTCAACACACTGCCGATGATAAAGGGTGTGATTTACAGCTTTACAAACTACAAGGGCTATGGCTCATATGATTATGTCGGACTTAGAAACTATACAGACCTGTTTACCGACGCCAGAGTCGGAAAGAGCTATCTGTTTACCTTTAAATATGCGATTGCAGGAACCATACTTGTAAATGTATTAAGCCTTGTAATGGCAGTTGCGTTAAACAGCAATATCCGCGGCAAGAGTGCATTAAGAGGTATTTATTTCGTACCGAATATCCTTGGCGGACTGGTTATTGGTTACATTTTCATATATTCTGCCGGTAGTAGGAAATACCTTCAACATCGGTTTCTTACAAAACAGTATTCTGGCGAGTGAAAAATATGCATGGATTGGTGTGCTGATTGTCGGGGTATGGCAGGCAGTTGCCATGAATACCATCATTTATATATCCGGACTGCAGACAGTGCCTGAGGATGTTTACGAAGCCAGCATGCTCGACGGAGCCGGCAAATGGAAGCAGTTCTGGAAGGTTACATTTCCACTCGTTATGCCGTTTGTTACAATCAATCTGGTGCTCAGTACAAAGAACTTCCTCATGGTATTTGACCAGATTATGTCATTGACAAAGGGCGGCCCGGCGCAGAGCACTGAGTCAATCTCATACCTGATTTACAGAAATGGTATGGATGGAGGACAGTTTGGCTTCCAGAGTGCAAACGCAGTAATTTTCTTTGTTGTAATTGTGGCTATTTCACTATTCCAGATGGGTATTATGAATAAGAAGGAGGAGCAGTTATAATGAAAAAACAAAAAACAAACTGGGTACTAACCATCGTTTTAATATTGGGAACCTTAACCGTATTTTTCCCACTGTATATGGCTGTTATCATTGCCTTCAAGAAACCGAGTGAGATGACAAATGATGTCGCAGGAGCTCTTTCATTCCCTTCAAAGTGGAGCTTTTCAAACTTCACAGAGGCTATGAAGGTGACTGATTTCTGGCATTCTCTCGGAAACAGCTTACTTATCACTATTGTGACCATTGTTCTCGCAATCCTTATCCATTCGATTGCAGGATATGTTATCGGACGAGGCATGGCAAGGAAAAAGAGCTTCCGT
>OLYI01000592.1_pt1 | contig 12672 bp, 9 predicted proteins | sample 1644251 | NCBI WGS metagenome assembly OLYI01 (sample SAMEA103958140, study PRJEB25191) | human gut metagenome | biome: human-associated habitat [ENVO:00009003]; feature: intestine environment [ENVO:2100002]; material: feces | place: Germany | collected 2013/2015 | reverse complement strand
CCTGCCGCGGTCTGGGAAAATGCGTATTGGACAGCGTGGGCGCTCCCACGAAAAAGGGCCGCCTGCCGGTGGCCATACGGCGATACATATAAGGGAGAAACAGCTATGGACGAGAAGAAGATAGCACGCATCAACGAGCTGGCCCGCAAGGCCAAGGCCGAGGGGCTGACAGACGCGGAGATCGAGGAGCGCGCTGCACTGCGGCAGGAGTACCTGAACGCGGTAATGGCCAATGCCCGCAGCGTGCTGGAGAATACCTATATCGTGGACGAAAAGGGCAACAAGCGAAAGCTGCGGGGAAAGGGAGAAGGGGAAGCATGAGCTACGAATACAATGAGAACAACGGTCTTCAGCCGAAGCCGCCGAAAAAGAACAATAACGACCTGGGTTCGTGGATATTCATCGCGGTGATGTTTGCCGTGGCCTGGCCTGTGGGCCTGATCCTGCTGCTGAGCAAGCTCAGCGAGGGCGGCGGCAGGAAAATGCGCCAGCAGGCGCGGGATGCGTGGCAGCGGACGGCGGCGGGCAGCGCCGAGGCGAAGCCTGCGCAGGCGCGCGCCTCCGCGGCGAAGAACACCGTCCGCAAGGTCACAGAGACGCCGAACTACTCCGACAAGGGCGCCAAAACCATGAAGATCATCGGCGCGGTGGTGGGTATTCTGGGCGTGTTTTTCCTGGTGCAGCAGGTGGACTACTTTGAACTGCGCTACGCTATCAAATGGCATGAATGGATGGACCTGCTGCGGCAGCTGTTCTATCCCCTGGGCATGATGGCCGGCGGCGCGTCCCTGCTGCTGGGCAGCGGCGCCATGAAGCGCCGCCAGCGGCGCTTTGCCACCTACCTCCGCACCGTCGGGCAGAAGCAGGCCGTGCCCCTGGACTATCTGGCCCGGGCCGCCGACGTGTCCCGCCGCCGGGTGGAGAAGGACGTGAACCTGATGCTGGAAAAGGGCCTCTGGGGTGACGAGGCCTATATCGACATGGGCAGCGGTATGCTCTTCAAGTCCCAGGCCGCCGCCACGGCGTACTTTGATGCCGCCCACCGCGCCAAGGCGGAGCAGGGTCAGCCCGCACAGACCGCGCCCGCGCCGGCGGGCTACGCCGCCATCCTGGCCCAGATCCGCGAGCTGAACGACCGCATCGCCGACGAGGCCATCAGCGCCAAGCTGGACCGCATGGAGCAGGTGTCCGGCCGTATTTTCAAACTCATTGAAGAGGACGAGGCCAAGCGTGACGCCGCCGGCACGTTCCTGAACTACTACCTGCCCACCACCCTGAAGCTGCTGGAAAACTACGCCAGCTTCGAGGAGGCCGGCGTCAGCGGCGAGAACCTGAGCCAGGCCAAGGCCAAGATCGAAAAGACCATGGACAGCATCGTGGCGGGCTTCGAGCACCAGCTGGACGAGCTGTACCGCACCGATGCCATGGATATCGACAGCGATATCCGGGTGATGGAGACCATGCTGCGCCGGGACACCGCCAGCGTGGCGGACGACTTCGGCCTGAACGGCAGCAGCGCCGTGCAGCAGCGGGATGAGTAAACGAAAAGGGAAACGCAGCGCGCCTGCGTTTCCCTTTTGTGCTTGCGGCCCTTTTCCGCCCCCGCCGCGGCACAAAAAGCGCCTTGTTTGTTGACGGGACGGGAAAAATGGGGTACAATGTCGGTAACGTTACCAGCGACCTGTTTCGTGTCCTTTGACGGAACAGGCGTGCTACCATAGAGCAGACGAGCAGAGCGAGAGAAAAGGAGCTGAGCACATGACGCGGCACCCGGCCCACGACATCTACACCTACCTCGGCGCACACCCGGCGGAGCAGGGCTTCACCTTCCGCGTGTGGGCGCCCAACGCCCGCGCCGTAGCGCTGGCCGGGGACTTCAACGGCTGGCAGCCCCGGCCCATGACCCGGCTGGATACCGGCGTGTGGGAAACGGCGGCGGAGAACGCCAAGGTCTACGACGCCTACAAGTATGTGGTCACCGGCGCGGACGGCCGGGTGGTCTGGAAGGCCGATCCCTGCGCCTTCCACGCGGCCACCCGTCCCGGGACAGACAGCAAGGTCTACGACCTGTCCGGATACCAGTGGCGGGACGATGACTGGCGGCGGCAGCGGCTGGAAAAGCCGCCGGTGAACGGCGAGCTGCTGATCTACGAGGTGCATCTGGGCTCTTGGAAGCGCCACGAGGACGGCTCTCCCCTGAGCTATGTGGAGCTGGCAAAGGAGCTGCCCTCCTATGTAAAGGCCATGGGCTACAACTTCGTAGAGCTGCTGCCGGTGACGGAATACCCCCTGGACGACAGCTGGGGCTACCAGTGCACCGGCTACTTCGCCCCCACCAGCCGCTACGGCACGCCCCACGACTTCATGGCCCTGGTGAATGCCCTGCACCGGGCGGGGCTGGGCGTGATACTGGACTGGGTGCCCGCCCACTTCTGTAAGGACAGCCACGGGCTTATCGAATTTGACGGCACCTGCCTCTACGAGTACGGCGACCCCCTGAAATGGGAGCACGCCGGCTGGGGCACCCGTGTATTCGACTTCGGCAAGCCGGAGGTCCGGGAATTCCTGCTGTCCTCCGCCGTCTACTGGTTGAAGGAATACCATATCGACGGGCTGCGGGTGGACGCGGTGGCGTCTATGCTGTATCTGGACTATGACCGGCAGGGCGGTGCGTGGCGGCCCAACCGGGACGGCGGACGGGAGAATCTGGAGGCCATCGAGTTCCTGCGCACCCTGAACCGGACGGCCTTTGCCGTCAACGGCAGCGCCCTGATGGTGGCGGAGGAATCCACGGCGTGGCCGCTGGTGACGTATCCACCGGAACAGGGGGGACTGGGCTTCAACCTGAAGTGGAACATGGGATGGATGAACGACCTGTGCCACTACCTGAAGATGGACCCCTATTTCCGGCAGTTCCATCACAAGGACGTGACGTTCTCCATGATCTACGCCTTTTCCGAGAACTATGTGCTGCCCCTGTCCCACGACGAGGTGGTGCATATGAAGGGCAGCCTGCGGGGCAAAATGCCCGGAGACGACTGGCGGCAGCTGGCGGGCGTCCGGGGATTCTACGCCTATATGCTGTGCCACCCCGGCAAGAAGCTGCTGTTCATGGGGGCGGAGCTGGGCCAATGGCACGAGTGGGCGTTTGAAGGCCAGCTGGACTGGTATCTGCTGGACGATCCCGCCTGCCGCGCCACCCACGAGTGCATCCGTCAGCTGAACCGGCTGTACCGCCGGAACCGCAGCCTCTGGGAGAACGACCGGGACTGGGACGGCTTCGAGTGGTTGGTGGCCGACGACAACCACAACAATGTGCTGGTGTTCCTGCGCCGCGACCGGAAGGGCCATGAGTTGATCTGCGCGGTGAACTTCGCCCCGGTGCCCTGGGAGGGCTACCGCTTCGGCGTACCGGAGCGCGCCAGCTATGAGGAGATATTCAACACGGACGATACGCAGTGGGGCGGCAGCGGTGTCTGCGCCGCAGGCCCCATCCCCGTGGAGCCTGTGCCGTCCCATGGGCGGCAGCAGTCCATCGCACTGACCATCCCGCCCCTGGGCGCGGTGATCCTGCGGGGCCGCGGGAAGCTGAAACGGAAAAAAGAGGAAGCAGGAGGTACGCAAGCATGAAGAAAGAGTGTGTGGCCATGCTGCTGGCCGGCGGACAGGGAAGCAGACTCTACGTCCTCACCGGCAATATGGCCAAGCCCGCCGTTCCCTTCGGCGGCAAGTTCCGCATCATCGACTTTCCCTTGTCCAACTGCACCAACTCCGGCATCGACACCGTGGGCGTACTCACCCAGTACCGCCCGCTGGAGCTGAACGGCTACATCGGCAACGGCCAGCCCTGGGAGCTGGACCGCATGTCCGGCGGCGTACACATCCTGCCGCCCTACCAGTCGGCCACCGGCGCCGTGTGGTACAAGGGCACCGCCAACGCCATCTACCAGAACATGGGCTTCGTGGACCTGTATGATCCGGAGTATGTGCTGGTGCTGTCCGGCGACCACATCTACAAGATGGATTACTCCGATATGCTCCGCCGCCATAAGGAGGCCGGGGCCGCCTGCACCATCTCCGTCATGGAGGTGCCGTGGGAGGAGGCCAGCCGCTTCGGCATCATGTCCGTGGACGGCAGCGGCCGCATCACGGAATTCGCGGAGAAGCCAAAGGAGCCGAAGAGCAACCTGGCGTCCATGGGCATCTATATTTTCACATGGAGCAAGCTGAAGGCATATCTCACCGCCGACGAGGCCGATCCCAACAGCGACAACGATTTCGGCAAGAACATCATTCCCACCATGCTGGCGGCGGGGGAAGTCATGGCGGCCTACCGCTTCGAGGGCTACTGGAAGGACGTGGGCACGCTGGACTCCCTGTGGGACGCCAACATGGATATGCTCTCCCCCGGCTCCGGGCTGAACCTGCTGGACAAGAAGTGGCGCATCTACGGCCGCACGCCCACCTGCCCGCCCACCTACATCGGTAAAACGGGCGATGTGGGCAACAGCGCCGTGGCCAAGGGCTGCACCATCCTAGGCGAGGTGAAGAACACCGTGCTGAGCTACGGCTCCTCCGTGGGGGAGGGGGCAGAGGTATCCTACTCCGTGGTGATGCCCAACGCCGTCATTGAGGCCGGGGCCAGGGTGTCCTACGCCATTGTGGGCGAGGGCTGCCATGTGGGGAAGAACGCGGTGGTCGGCGGCGCGCCGGGCAGCGTGGATTTCGACCACTGGGGCATCGCGGTGCTGGGGCCGCACACCGCCGTTCCCGACGGCGGCGTGGTGGAACCGAAAATGATGCTGGGAGCCAGCGGTAAGGAGGTACGGCCATGAAAGGCATGCACGGGATCATCTTCTCCTACGACAAGGAAAACGGTCTGCGGGAGCTCATCGAAAATCGCGTCCACGGCTCCATCCCCTTCGGCGGTGACTACCGCATCATCGACTTCATCCTCTCCAGCATGGTAAACGCCGGCGTCACGGACGTGGGCGTCATCATGCACGGCAAGTGCCAGTCGCTGCTGGACCACCTGGGCAGCGGCAAGAGCTGGGATCTGAGCCGCAACTTCGGCGGTCTGACGCTGCTGCCGGCCTTCGCCTATAATGAGCAGCACCGCGGCGACGGCCAGTTCCGCGGCCGCGTGGATGCCCTGGGCAGCGTGATGAACTACCTGAAGAGCATCCGTCAGGACTACGTGGTGCTGTCCGACAGCGACACGGTCATCAACGCGCCCCTGGAGGACGTGCTCCGCCGCCATATCGACACCGGCGCGGACATCACCGCCGTCTGCACCGCCGTCCCCGGCGACGGGCAGGATACCTACTTCCGGCTGGACGCCCGGGGCCGCATCACCGACACGGCCTACGGCCTGCACACGCCGGAGGGCTATCGCTGCCTGAACATCTTTGTCCTGCGGACCGAGCTGCTCATCCAGCTGGTGACGGAGTGCCTGAGCCACAACCGTTACAGCCTGCGGCGGGATGTCCTTCAGGGCATGAGCAGCCGCCTCCGCCTGCAAAGCTACGTCTACGACGGCTACGCCGCCCACATCAGCACCCTGCAGAACTACTACGACCGCAGCATGGAGCTGCTGGATACCGCCACCCGCAGCGCCCTGTTCTGCCCGGACCGTCCGGTATACGGCAAGGAAAACGACTCCCCCTCCAGCTACATCGACCCGGAGGGCGGCTGCGTCAACTCCCTGGCCGCCGACGGCTGCGACATCCAGGGCAGCGTAAAAAACTGCGTGCTGTTCCGCAACGTGCGTATTGAAAAGGGTGCCAGCGTGGAAAACTGTATCCTGTTCAAGGACACGGTGGTGAAAAAGGGCGCCGTGCTGCGCAACGTCATCACCGATAAGTACGTGACCGTCGGCGAGAATGTGACGCTGATGGGCCACGAGCACTATCCCATCGTTATCGCCAAGGGCAGCGCCGTCTGAGGGCTGCCGGAGAAAGGAGCTGCGGTATGAAGATCCTGTATGTGTCCAGTGAGGCGTTCCCCTTCTGCAAGACCGGCGGTCTGGCAGACGTGGCGGGCAGCCTGCCCCCGGCGCTGGCCCGGAACGGCGACGAGGTGTCGGTGATCCTGCCGCTGTACGGCCAGATCGGCCAGCAGTGGCGGCAGCAGATGACGTTCCGCCGCTATATCTACGTGGATCTGGGCTGGCGTCACCAGTACTGCGGCCTGTTTTCGCTGGAGAGAGACGGCGTGACGTGGTACTTCGTGGACAACGAGCATTACTTCTGCCGCGGCGCGCTGTACGGCGAGTTTGACGACGGTGAGCGCTTCGCCTTCTTCTGCAAGGCGGTCATCGACCTGCTGCCCAGTCTGGACTGGATGCCCGACATCCTCCACTGCAACGACTGGCAGACGGCGCTGGTACCCATCTATCTCAAGGATGTGTGTACCCGGTGGGAGGCGGTACGCCGCATCCGGACGGTGTTCACCATCCACAACATCGAGTATCAGGGCCGCTACGGTGAGGACACCGTGGATCAGCTGTTCGGACTTGACAGAGGGTGGTATAATGACGGCACACTGCAAATGGACGGCGATGTGAACCTGATGAAGGGCGCCATGCTGGTGTCCGACGCTGTTACCACCGTCAGCCCTACCTACGCAAACGAGATAAAAACCGCCTATTTCGGCGAGGGGCTTGAGGGCATTCTCGACGCAAGGTCGCACGAGCTGTCCGGCATAATAAACGGCATCGACACCAAGGTGTTTAACCCCTACACCGATCCTGCGCTCCCGGCGCGGTACAACAAGGGCAGGCTGAACGGCAAAAAATTATGTAAACTTGCACTCCAGCGTGATTTCGGTCTTGAGCAGCGCGAGGATGTTCCCGTTTTCGCAATGGTCACGCGCATGACCGAGCAAAAGGGCTTTGACCTTGTAGAGTGCATGCTCGACGAGCTGATGCAGTATAACGACATGCAGTTTTTCATGCTCGGCAGCGGCGACAAGGAATACGAAAACTTCATGCGCGAAGCCGAGGCTCGCTACAAGGGCAGACTGTGCGCATACATTGGCTATAACGAAGAGTTATCTCACCGCGTTTACGCCGGAGCCGATTTTCTGCTCATGCCCTCGCGCTTTGAGCCCTGCGGACTTTCGCAGATGATCGCAATGCGCTACGGCACTCTGCCTATCGTGCGCGAGACCGGCGGCCTTAAAGACTCCGTGAAGCCGTACAATAAATTTACCGGCGAGGGCACCGGCTTCTCTTTCGCCGATTTTAACGCACATGAAATGAAGGATGCCATGCTTTTAGCGCTCGAATGCTATCACAAGCCCGAGATCATGTCCTCGCTCGTGCGTCAGGCAATGGAGGCCGATTTCAGCTTCGACCGCTCCTCCGAGGAATACGCAATGCTTTATCTATGGATGCTCTGAGAAAAAAGATAAACACCTACTCCGGCTACGACGAGCTTTGGTCGGACGGCCGGCTGTACATTAAATATTACGGCGCAGCGGAGCACGAAGTGCTCTTCGACGGCAGGCACTGGCAGCCGTCGGAATCGGTTTCCGAAACCGCACAGCTGTATTTAAGCTCAGCGGCAGCATTGCTTGACGCTGCGGATAAATGCGCGCAGTTTAAATACCCGTCCGGCAGAATCTATGAGTTTCTGCCGGACGATTGCGGCCGGCTTCTCCCGGCGGAGCTTTTTCGCCTGCTCATGGACGACAAGGGTCTCGGCATAGACGAGGCAATAGCCGTTCTCGTGCGCGCGTTCGGAAAGGCGCTTTGCGGCATGGCGGAAATTGAGCCGCTTCAGGAACTTCAGCCGAGGACTGCATTTCTGGACAAGCTGCTGCGCGACGAGCTTAAAATTCGTCAGATCGCCTTCCACGACTCATACGACGTCTCATTCCGCTCGCCGGTCGGCGCTGTTGAGGAAGGAGAGCCGATTGAGCTTTCCATAGCCTCGTTCGGCGGCGTTGCGGACGCTTCGCTCTGCGTTTATGGCGACGATTTTTCGCAGGAGCTTCCCATGCGGCGCGCAGGCGACATGTTCACGGCGCAGTTTATCGCGCCCTCGCCCACCGCGCTGTTTTACAAATTCAAAATTAACGGCGAGCATTTTCTGTGCCCCAATGACGACGGGCACACATCGCGCGTCTGCTCAGACGGCGAGGGCTTTCGGCTTACGGTGTACAAGCGCGGCTTCAAAACGCCGGAAAAATTCTGCCGCAGCATCATGTATCAGGTTTTCCCCGACCGCTTTGGTTTTTCCGACGACGGCACCGCACAGGCCGGCATTGAATATCACCTCCGCCTCGGGCAGACTCCGGAAATGCACGGCAGCATAGCCGAGCCGGTCAAATGGCAGCCGCGCCCCGGCGAGAAGGACTACGCCCCCGATGATTTTTACGGCGGCACGCTCAAGGGCATAGCGAAAAAGCTGCCATATCTCAAGGCGCTCGGCATCGGCACGCTGTACCTGAATCCGATCGTCGAGGCGCGCTCAAACCATCGCTACGACACGTCAAACTATGAAAACGTTGACCCGATACTGGGCAGCGTCGGTGATTATGTAAACCTTTGTGCGGAGGCCGAAAGGCTCGGTATAGAAGTCATAAACGACGGCGTTTTCTCACACACGGGCGCGGACAGCATTTATTTCGACCGTTTCGGCAGCTACGGCGGCGTCGGTGCGCACGCGAGCAAGGCTTCGCCGTATTTTAACTGGTTTGACTTCCGCTCCTTCCCCGACGATTACCGCTGCTGGTGGAACTTTAAGGATCTGCCCGAGGTAAACGAGGAGGACGCAGGCTGGCAGGATTACATCATCCGTGCAGAGAACAGCATCGTTAAGCTGTGGCTTCGGCGCGGTGCTTCCGGCTGGCGGCTCGATGTTGCCGACGAGCTTCCCGACGATGTGCTCGCGCTTATACGCGATGCCGCAAAGTCCGAAAAGCCCGACTGCGCCATCATCGGCGAGGTTTGGGAGGATGCGGTGCTCAAGGTAAGCTACGGCCACCGCCGCAATTACGCTTTAGGCTATGCGCTTGACAGCGTGATGAACTATCCGTTCCGCGCGGCGGCGATAAGCTTTGCGCGCGGCGAGTCGGACGCATTCGCGCTGCGCGATTTTCTTCTCTCGCAGCAGCATAACTATCCAAAGCCGATGTACATGGCGCTGATGAACCTATTGTCATCCCACGACGTTGAGCGCCTGCACTCTGCCCTCGGCGCAAGCGAGAGCCTAAAAGCTCTCGATCGTGCGCGGCAGGCGGCGTTTTCGCTGACGGCGGAGCAGTCAAAGCGCGCGGACAGGCTGCAAATGCTCTGCGCCGTTATTCAGTACTGCACGCCCGGCGTCCCCTGTCTGTACTACGGCGACGAGGAATGCCTTGACGGCGCAGGCGATCCGTTCAATCGCGCACCGTTTGAGCCGTCGGGCAATAGTTTACATAACTTTTATGCTAAGCTTGGCCAGATACGAAACGGCAGCGAGGCGCTGATGAGCGGAGAAGTGGAATTTTCCGCCGCCGGTCCCGACGTGCTCATCATTCGCCGCACAGCAGAAAGCGACTACATCATCTGCGTTATTAACCGCGGAAGCACAGACTTCGAGCTGCACAACAGCGGACTTGTTCCTCTGCTCGGAAGCAGCCGCGATGGGCTTGTTCCTCCCTGCTCGGCAGAAATATTTAAGTTGACATAATTATTTGAGGTGCTGATATGGACTATACAGAAGTGCTCGCAAATGCAAAAAAGAACATCGGCCCTAACTGCAAGGTATGCCCAGAATGCAACGGGCTTGCATGCGCAAACACCATGCCCGGCCCCGGCTCGAAAGCGCCCGGAAACGGTGCAAACGACAATTGGAAAGCCTGGCGCGGCATTAAGCTCAATATGGACACCATTTTCCCCGACGCGCCTGTTGACACCGGCATTGAGCTTTTCGGCAAAAGCCTTTCAATGCCGCTGATCTCCGCGCCGGTCGGCTCGCTCAAGGCGCAGTACAACCCCACGGACGATATCCGCGACTTTAACGAATGCTGTGCGCAGGCTGCCGAGATATGCGGCATTGCGTCAAGCTTCGGCGACGGGCTCGACGCGAGGGTATTTCCGCACGGCTGCGAGCTGTCGAAAGCACACGGCGGCATCGCCATCCCGGTGATTAATCCGCTGAGCATGGATACTATAAAGGCAAATCTTGACCTTGCCAAAGCGGCGCAGCCCTTTGCCGTTTCGCTCGTAATCGACTCGGCGGGTCTTCCGCATCTGAAAAAGGTCAGTCCCGATGCAGGTGCAAAAAGCGCCGAGCAGCTGCGCGAGCTTTGCGAGTACGCCGAGATGCCGGTTATCATCAAGGGTGTTATGACCGTGCAGGGTGCTGCAAAGGCGGCCGACGCAGGCGCGGCGGCAATAGTCGTTTCAAACCACGGCGGACGTGTTCTGGCCGGCGCCGCGGCAACGGCCGAGGTGCTGCCCGAGATCGTCGAGGCCGTCGGCGGCAGGGTGAAAATAATCGTTGACGGCGGCATACGCAGCGGCACGGACATTTTCCGTGCGCTCGCCCTCGGCGCGGACGCCGTTATGATATGCAGGCCGTTTCTGATAAGCTACTACGGCGGCAAGACCGACGGCATCGTGACTTACATTGAAAAGCTCCGTGCGGAGCTAAAGGACGCAATGTACATGTGCGGCGCGAGGAAAATCAGCGATATTAATCGCTCAATGATACGATTTTAGTCGGCAAAACGCCCGGTTCAAATGAACCGGGCGTTTTCGTTTTATTTAGTCATCAGATTGTACATTTGGACGTATTCCGGGGCTTTCATCGCGTTTTCCAGCAGATTATAATATTTGTCTTCAAACGTCCCATAGCCAAAATATCCAATATAGAACATATCTTTGTCGCGAAAAACTCTTATACCGTTATCCTTCAGGTACGTTTCCAATCTGTCGAGATTAGCAAAATATTGCTCCACAGCTCCGCGATAACGCGCTTCGATTATCCTGAACGCATCCAGAAGCGCACGGTTGTTCATCGTCTGCTCGTATATGTCGGGATAGTTTTCCTTTGCATACAGCATGTATGAAAGGATGTAGTACTTAAACTCCGAATAAGCATAATACTGGCTGCTTGATATTTTAACATAATTGAGCCAGTTTTCTTCGGTCAGCTCCTGGGTCAGGTAATACTCATACAGCGAGTTATTGGTTATCGTATCCCAGCAATATGCCGTGAACTCGTTCATAAGTCCGTATATGCCCCTTTGATTTGCCGAAACGGCTGCACCCTTGCTGACGTAGGTATCATAGCGAAAAGTCCGCAGCTCCTCCGGGATTTGTGCCGCCATTTCCTCGCTCAAGTATGTTTCGGTTTGGGGAACCTTTATGTGCTTGCCCTCGCCCGTATAGTAGGCCATGACCCACGTTCCGTTATAGCTCATGTTCTGCCACGTATAGCCATGTGACTGCTCATGCACTGCCGTGCCGATGCAGTCAAGCAAGGCTTCGTTTTCCATCCATGTCATGAAATTGTCGCCCTCAATTTCCGTTGCGCGCAGGATATACGCACCGTTCGGGCAATAGTTGTCCAAAAGTGCAAGAACATTATCGTGCGTTGCTTCATCCTCCGGCGCAGGAACGCAGCTCAAAGGCTCTGGGCAGGGATACGGCAGCTTGCCGCTTACGATGTAATCGCTGCTGACAGGTGTAGTCGGCGTAGGAGCGGGAGTCGGTGTGGGTGTAGGTGTGGGTGTCGGCGTAGGCTGATTATAAAATCTGTACAGGAACGTCACTATCTGGGCGCGGTTGCATATCTCCGACGGCGCAAAGGTCGTTTCGGTCTTACCGTTTGTTATGTTGTTGGCAACAGCCCATATGACCGCGTTGCGGCAGAAGGATCCGTCCGCAACATCGCTGAAGCGGCAGACATTGCCGACATCGGGGCTTCCCTCCGCGCGATAGAGGAACGTTACCACCTGGCCACGCGTACACGGCTGCTGGGGCGAGAATTTTGTGCTGCTCGTTCCTTTGGTTATGCCGTTTTTGACTGCCCAGCGAACGGCATTGTAGCAATAGTCGCCATAGCGCACATCATCAAACGTCATTTCGGCATTGACAGTCGGCTCTCCGGCCGCGCGCCAGAGGAAGGTCACTATCTGGCCGCGTGTGCATGCCTGCTGCGGACCGAAATGGCTCTTATCAAGGCCGTTTGTAATACCCTTTTCAACCGCCCAATCGACGGCCTCGGTGTAATACTTATTCGGCGCAACGTCAACAAAGCCTGTTTGCTCTGGCTCTGCAGACGGCGCATTGCAGGCTGAGCACGGCGTATAACCCATTGCTCGTGCAGAGCTTGCGGATATCGGGCGGCACGATTCGCTGAGATATCGGCATCCGTAATTGTGATACTTTTCGCCGGTGTCTGTTATATACACCGTGTAATCCGCCGAAGCGCCGACAGCGAGCATCGGGCACAGCAGCGCAATGACAAGGAGCAGGGCGAGCAGTCGTTTTTTCATCTCTTTCCTCCCAAATTTCATACATTATTGTCTCCACTGTCTATGACTTTACCATACAATGGACATATATGCAACAAAAACCCGATGCTTTCGCATCGGGTTTTCTCAGCGTGTAAAAAAGTCTATGACTTTTTTGCACGCTTCAAAAACGCCACATTTTTTGTGAAAACAAGTTTTCAC
>OLYI01000589.1_pt1 | contig 12728 bp, 10 predicted proteins | sample 1644251 | NCBI WGS metagenome assembly OLYI01 (sample SAMEA103958140, study PRJEB25191) | human gut metagenome | biome: human-associated habitat [ENVO:00009003]; feature: intestine environment [ENVO:2100002]; material: feces | place: Germany | collected 2013/2015 | reverse complement strand
CTGTGGTCGTATATGCTCCTCAGGGTGTGCTGAATACTATTCTGACAGCGTACACACAGCCCTTCCATTGGACCAACGTAACGGATACGCTGAAGAAACATATCAACCTGCAAAAGCTTCATGGCGTGAAGTTTGTGCCGTCGTCCGTAGATGTGGTGGCTTGTGTGGATATGTATTCAGAGAAGACGCTGGAAGTGCCAGTGGTGGGAATCGGTTTCCCGAAAGGAAAGGTCTTGCGGACTTTTCCGTCGAAGGTGCAGGTAACTGTGCAGGTGGGACTGAAGAACTTCAAGTCCGTGACGGAGAAAGATTTTCTGGTCGGTGTTTCTTATGCTGACGTGATTGGTAATAAATCAGAGAAACTGCCGCTTACCATCAAAAAATATCCGGATGTAGTAAGTCACGTGCGTGTGACTCCTTCCTCTGTGGATTATCTGATTGAACAGCAGATTGTAAGCGAACCCTCTAAAGAAAAAGAATCGGAATGATCAAGATTGGAATCACAGGAGGTATCGGGAGTGGTAAATCCTATGTGTCGCATTTGCTGGAAGAGGCAGGCTGTTTTGCCTTGGTTCTGGAAAAAATTCCGGCAGATCTGGCTGCTCGTGTAGCTTCCGAACTTACAATTCCTGTTATCGGTATCGGAGCAGGTGGAGCTGTCGATGGACAAGTATTGGTTGTTGCCGATATGTTGGGCATGACAAAAGGCTTCAGTCCACGTTTCTTACGTCGCTATGCAGACTTACACACCATAATGACTGATGCTATCGGACATTATGTAGCAGATGTGAAATCGTGTGATTTCCCTAACGAAACTGAGCAATATTGATTTTTATTTCACCGTTATTGTATGAAATATGCTGTGGAATAGAAACTTTTCTTTATTGATTGCAGCTAACATATTACTCTATATAGCGGTTTACATGTTGTTTCCTCTGATTCATCGGTGGATGATTCAAGCCTGGAGTTGTTCTGAACTACAGGCTGCAGGGGTAACAGCTGTATTCGGCATCGCTTTGTTCCTTCCCGGAGCTTTTAATAATTATTTGGTCGATACATTTAGCCGGAAAAATGTTTGTACCCGGAGTATCATGTTGCTGGCACTGGTAGGGATATTGTATCCTTATGTCTCTTCTGTAGAGATGGTTGTTTTGCTCCGTATTTTACAAGGAGCACTGTTTGGTATTGTCTTGATGGCAACCGGAAGTACTTTGGCCATTGATGTAACTCCAAGTAACAATCGTAATGCGGCAAACCGTGTATTTACCTGGAGTAGTATTGTCGGGATGTTGAGTGGTATTATTATCGGAATTGAGGGAGGAAATTATCTCAGTTTTGATACGTTATTGTATTTTTCTGCTTTTTTATGTGCGGTTGCCATTGTGCTTGTTTCCATGGTAACAGTATGCTTCCGTGCGCCTTTAGACCTGCCGTTGTGTTCGTTTGACAGGTTTATCCTTTTCCGGACCTTGCTTCCCGGAATAAATATGATGACGGTACCTATGGTTTTAGGTATGCTTTTCATTATGATTTCCAATGCTTTTTTTTATCTTTGCATAGGAAGCGGTTTTTTGATATACCTGCTTGTCAGGCAAGTTTTTACCAGACCGATGAATGGAAGGATACAGATTTTTATCGGACAACTTTTTACCGGAGCTGGTTTAATGCTGCTTTGTAATGCAGACACAGGTGAGTACCTTTACGGAGCGGGTCTGCTGGTTGGAATCGGAGTCGGATTTTCTATCGGGCAGTTTTTGCGGATGATGATACTTTTACCTTTACATTGTGAACGGGGGACGGGGTATCATACTTATCAGTTACTTTGGGAAACAGGAGTAATGCTGGGTATATGGATTTCGCAATATGTCCGTCAGGCTGGAAACAACAATCCGTATCAGGTAGCTTTGGGGATTTGTGTAATCGGATTCCTTTTATATCAGGTATATATACACCGTTATTTTACGAAACATTATCAAACTAATTAATATAAAAGAGTATGGCAGACGATAAAAAGATTATCTTTTCTATGGTCGGAGTGAGTAAATCATTCCAGAACAATAAGCAGGTCTTGAAAGACATCTACCTATCTTTTTTCTACGGAGCGAAGATCGGTATCATCGGTTTGAATGGTTCGGGTAAGTCTACCCTGATGAAAATTATTGCCGGTCTGGAGAAAAACTATCAGGGAGAAGTTGTGTTCTCTCCGGGATATTCAGTCGGTTATCTGGCTCAGGAGCCGCACCTTGACGATACCAAGACTGTAAAAGAAGTAGTAATGGAGGGCGTACAGAATGTAGTCGATACGCTTGCCGAATACGAAGAAATAAACAATAAGTTCGGTTTGCCGGAGTATTACGAGGATCCCGAAAAAATGGATGCCTTGTTTGCCCGTCAGGCTGAGTTGCAAGATATAATCGATGCTACAGATGCATGGAATCTGGACAGCAAGCTGGAACGCGCGATGGACGCATTGCGTTGTCCGCCCGAAGACCAGCCTGTGAAAAATCTGTCTGGAGGTGAACGCCGTCGTGTAGCTCTCTGTCGTTTGTTGTTGCAGAAACCGGACATCTTGTTGCTGGACGAGCCTACCAACCACTTGGATGCAGAAAGTATCGACTGGCTGGAACAGCACTTGCAGCAGTATGAAGGTACGGTGATTGCTGTAACACACGACCGTTACTTCCTTGACCATGTGGCTGGATGGATTCTGGAGCTGGACCGTGGTGAAGGTATTCCATGGAAGGGTAATTACTCTAGCTGGCTGGAACAGAAGACCAAGCGTATGGAAATGGAAGAAAAGACTGCCAGCAAGCGTCGTAAGACATTGGAACGTGAGTTGGAATGGGTACGTATGGCTCCTAAGGCACGTCAGGCAAAGGGTAAAGCTCGTTTGAATTCTTACGATAAGTTGTTGAATGAAGATGTGAAGGAAAAGGAAGAAAAACTGGAAATCTTCATTCCGAACGGTCCGCGTTTGGGAAACAAGGTTATCGAGGCGAAGCATGTAGCAAAGGCGTATGGCGACAAGCTGCTGTTCGACGACCTGAACTTTATGTTGCCGCCTAACGGTATTGTGGGAGTCATTGGTCCGAACGGTGCCGGTAAAACTACTTTGTTCCGCCTGATTATGGGACTGGAAAAAGTTGATAAAGGTGAATTCGAAGTAGGAGAAACCGTAAAAGTAGCTTACGTAGACCAGCAGCATAAGGATATTGACCCGAACAAGACTGTATATCAGGTTATCAGCGGAGGAAATGATTTGATACGTATGGGAAACCGTGATGTGAATGCACGTGCTTACCTGAGCCGTTTCAACTTCTCTGGTTCTGATCAGGAAAAATTGTGCGGTATGCTTTCGGGTGGTGAACGTAACCGCTTGCATCTGGCCATGGCACTGAAAGAAGAAGGTAATGTGCTGTTGCTGGACGAGCCGACCAACGATATTGATGTAAATACACTGCGAGCATTGGAAGAAGGTCTGGAAGACTTTGCCGGATGTGCGGTAGTAATCAGCCACGACCGTTGGTTCCTCGACCGTATCTGTACACACATTCTTGCATTCGAAGGAAACAGTGAAGTATTCTTCTTCGAAGGTTCATATACAGAATATGAAGAAAACAAGATGAAGCGTATGGGTAACGTAGAGCCGAAGCGCGTTCGTTATCGCAAGCTGATGGAAGATTGATAGAGTTTATTTATTATAATTTGTACGGAGTTGACGTTGGTATGCAATGCATATTTACGGCAACTCCGTATCATTTAATGATGGCTTAATACCATTTTGTTATATGATAACCATATACTTGGCCCGTCATGGACAGACAGAAGAAAATATCAGTCGTATTTTTCAGGGACACCTGCCTGGACATCTTACGGAAGAGGGAAAGCGGCAGGCTGTAGAATTAGGCAAACGTTTGCAGGATATTCCACTGGATGCTATACTGAGCAGTGACTTGCAGCGGGTGATTGACACAGTTCGTCTTGCTGTAGGCGACAGGAACCTGCCGTGGCAGACAACACCTTTATTGCGTGAAATAGACTGGGGAAGCTGGACCGGACTTCCGCTCGACTCGGTAGACCGGACACATTTGCCGGCTGATGCTGAAACACGTGAAATGCTTTACGAACGTGCTGGAAAATGTCTGGAATATATCCGGCAGCATTACGAAGGGAAATGCATATTGGTAGTAGCTCACGGCTTGATAAACCGTTCGTTGCGGGCTTATCTGGCAGGCATACCTGTCGATCAGCTGACCACTGTACCACACATGGATAATTGTGAGGTAGTCCGTCTGACGATGGAATGAGGAGAAAGGGCATAAAAAACACCACAGAAGAAAAAGTTATATTTTCCATACCAATGATGGAGAAACTTTATCTTCTGTGGTGAAAATAATAAATCTGGTTTTAGTTGTGAACCATTGTTCCAATGTTCTCTCCAGACATGACTTTCTTCAGGTTACCTACTGTATCCATATCAAATACGATAATCGGCAGGTTGTTTTCCTTACACATACAAGTAGCGGTCAGGTCCATTACTTTCAAACCACGTGCCAGAACTTCGTCGTAAGTGATTTCGTCGAACTTGGTAGCTGTCGGATCTTTTTCCGGGTCAGCAGTATAGATACCGTCTACACGTGTGCCTTTCAGCATAACATCAGCTTCAATTTCGATACCACGCAGTGAAGAACCTGTATCGGTTGTGAAGAATGGGTTTCCGGTTCCGGCAGACATGATGACTACTTCACCGTTTTCCATGGCTTCGATAGCTTTCCATTTGGTATAGAACTCACCGATCGGTTCCATACGGATCGCAGTCAGTACACGAGCCTTAACTCCGGCTGCAACCAAAGCAGAACTCAATCCCAAGCTATTGATAACTGTTGCCAGCATACCCATCTGGTCACCTTTCACACGGTCGAATCCCTTTCCGGCTCCAGTCAGTCCACGGAAGATGTTTCCTCCACCGATAACGATGCCGATCTGTACACCCATGTCGTGGATTTCCTTAATCTGCTGTGCATATTCGCCCAGACGTTTTTCGTCGATACCATATTTCTTTTCTCCCATTAAGCTTTCGCCGCTGAGCTTTAACAGAATACGTTTGAACTTTGCCATAAATTAATTTTTTTAATGTTTAGTCGCAAAGTTAGAAATAAATGTCAGAAGAATTGTCAAAACCTCTTATTTTTATTCCTTATTTCTATCGTCCTGTCACTTGCAGGTATTCACGTTTTTTTACTTCATACTGGGCATAGGTTTCTACGTATTTGTCACGACTTTGCTGATAGAGGCTTTGTGCGTCGAGCAAATCGCTCATGGTACATGTGCCGGCCGCATAATAGTCGGTGTTCAAACGCAGGTTTTCTTTAGCCTGTTCGATGGAAAGTAAGGCTATCTTGACTTGTTTGTAGGCATCATTCAGGTCATCCCATGTATGTTTCATACGGATTACCAGCAACTGACTCTGGTCGGCAAGCTGATTCTCGGCATTGCGTAATTGTAGTTTCTGACGCTGGATATCGTGCGAGCCTCCCCACCAGCCTGAGATTGGTACGGATACCGTAGCGAATCCCAGCCAGAATGTATGATCCTTTCCTAACAGGTTTTCGTATGCATAGCCTCCTCCGATAGCTATGGTCGGCAAGTTTTTTCCTATAGCCATTTTATGTTGCAGGCTGCTTGCCTTTACATTTTGTTGAAGAAGATTGTATTCGTTTGTTGTAGCTAGCGCTGCTTCGGGTGGAGTGTAAAGTCCTTCCGGTCCCTGCGGTAACGTATCTTTCAACGTTGCCTCAACTTCTATGCTGTCTGCCGGATGTCCTATATATTGTGCAAGCATGCTTCGTGACAGTGAAAGCATGTTTTCTGCCTGAATGCGTTTACTTTGTATTTCGTTCTGTCGGAGTTGTACTTGTAATAAATCATTGCGGGTTGTTACGCCGGCTTGAACGCTGGTTTCCACATCCTGAAGTAATTGTGTCAGTTGCTTGTCGAGTGTACTGATAGTCTGCAATTTTTCTTTCAGCATTACTACCTGCCAGAAATAATTTTCGACTGTCAGAGTCACCTCGTTTTGCGACTGGCGCTGCTGGAGTCGGTTTACTTCTACATTTACCTTAGCCAGTTTGTTTCCGTTGACTATCTGTCCGCCGGTGAACAGTGGCAGGGTAGCAGAAACATCACCCACAAGTCCGTTTTTCATAAAGGCCATCTGCATTTCGGGTGATAGTCCCATACGTACCAGACTTTTGTCGGCAAGGAACCCGCTTCCCATGGCACTTACCGTGGGAAAGTATTTACTGAAAGCCTCTTGTTTGCTGTGTTCCGCCATGCGGAGGTTGTTTTGAGCATTTTTCATGCGTACATTGTTGTCGAGAGCAGCTTCTATACATTCGTCCAGCGAATAGACATGTTGGGCAGAAGCACATAGCGGCAACATACAGCCTGCCGACAGCAGGAATAAAGATATGATGTTTTTTCTTTTCATAATCGTAACTAATTTTTAATAGCTATCTTTTGTTTATTATGTTATTGAAGCTCAAGCTGCGCATTGATAGCGCGTTTACGGGTGGAACCTCTAAACAATAGCATGTACAGAACCGGAAGAACGGTTAGCAGGAAGATCATGGTGATAAGAGTTCCGTAGCAAATAACGGTTCCCATAGGCATCCACAATCCACTTTTGCCCAAAATCATCGGAATGACTCCCATAGAAGCTGCTGCGGAAGTCAGGAAAATCGGTCGCATGCGTCGGCGTGCAGAATGATAAATAGCATCACGTACACATAATTTTTCGGTATTTCGCAACTCTTCGGCATAGTCAATCATAATGATTCCGTTACGGACAATGATTCCCATCAAACTGATAATACCCAGTGTACATGTCATACTGAAGTCAACTCCCTGAATCAAAACACCTATTGCTGTACCGAAAACACAGAATGTCATGCTGCCGAAAATAAGTAATGCAATACTTAGACGGTGGAAATGAGCTATCAGGATGAATAATATCATGACAGCTGCAATGGCGAGTGCTCCCATAATAAGCGGATTTTGCTCATTGTTCTGTTCCTGGTCACCCCCATAAGTCAGGGTGACTCCCTGAGGAAGAGGGATGTCTTTTATTTTTTCTTGGATTTTTCCAGTTATTTCCATTGCATTTTCTCCTCTTTTCAGGTCGGACATTACAGTAATGGTGTAAATACCGTTTCGACGTACGAGCTGTCCGTCTTCAGTAGATGGTTCTATGCTGGCTATCTGACGAAGCGGAACACTTGACAGTCCACCGGCTACCGGAATTAATTCATCTTCTATGTTGTTGTAATGTGCATTGTCGGCTTTGTTGCTTTTTAGTACGATAGGGATATTGTAATCACCTTCCCATACATTGGCAACCGGAATACCTGTTCCATATCTCATTGCTAATGTTGCTTCTACCGTAGCATTGGAAATGCCTAATCGGGATGCTTCATCTTCTTTCAGTACGATGCGTGCAGTGGTTTGCGGATTACTGAAGTTAGTTTGTGCCAATTCTGTTTCAGGCATGCTGCGTAACAAGCTCAGGTATTTGTCTGCTGTATATTTCAGACTGTCGAGGTTATTGCCACTCAATCGCAGTTCAATAGGATAGACTGACTGACTATAGCTTAACTGCTTGAAACGGATTAGTGCTTCTGGGAATGCATTGGTATATTTGGCTGCATATTCATCCAGTAAGTCTACTGTTTCTCTATTTCCCTTTGTATTGACAATAAACTGTGCATAGTTGGGGCCTGCTATCTGTGGCGCGTATGCTGTATGAAAACGAGGAGAAGCACATCCGGTAAATGAGGTTACCGAGACAATACGGTCATCTGCACGGAGTATGTTTTCCAGTGTGTCTGCTATGGCTGACGTTTTTTCGATAGCAGTTCCTGTCGGAAGGTAAATTTCTACGGCAAACTGGTTACGGTCTGCTGTAGGCATCAGGTTCTGAGGTAATTTGCCCATCAGGATAATACCCACAACGATGAAGGTCAATCCTGTTATAACTGTATAGTATGGATGCTTGAAACATACATCCAGCAGCTTGTTATAATATTTCTGGAGAATATCCAGGAAAGAGAAGCCTTTTCCACCAGTCTGAAGAGGTTTTCGTATGAACCAGAACTGCATGAACGGTACAAGCAGAGAAGCTACCAGCAGTGAGATGCCCAGAATGAGTGTGATAGACCACGGGAAGCTGAGCAGGAAATCGTGGAACATACCTGTCATGATAAACAGGAACGGGAAAAAGGTGATACTGATGGCGAGTGTTGCCGAGAAGATGGAACGGAAAAAGTGTGTGCTACTCTGTATGGAAGCATGCCAGCGCGACATTCCTTCTCCTATCTTTTCCAGGTAATTATCGATGATTACGATGGAGTTGTCGACAATCATTCCTAAGGTTACGATCAGTGCTGCCAGTGTTACAGTGTTCAGTTCGATACCAAAAGCATAAAACAGACCGAGTGAAATGAATATGGTAATCGGGATAGTAGAGGCTGCTACCAATGCAACTCGAATCGGGAGTAGCAACATTACCACGATAACCACGGCCACAATGGCAATCAGCAATTCTTTTAAAAAGTTGTTTACACTGTCGCCTACAACTTCACTTTGGTCAGTGATGCGGAACATGTTTACTTCAGACGGAAGCTCTTTCTTAAACTCTTCGAGAGTCTGATTGATTTCTTCTCCCATCTTTACGATATTCTGTCCCTTTTTCATTTCTACGCTAAGCAGAATACATTTTTTTCCATTGTTGGTGATATAACTGTCGGCATGCGGATATTCCTTTACTATACGGGCTACATCCTTCAGGCGAATATTATGTCCGGAAGGGTCGGTATACACAATCTGCTCTTGTACGTCGTAAACGGTATTGAAAGATTTCTCTACATGCACAGGTAGTATATAGGCCGGATTTTGTACCCGTCCTCCTGAGGTGACAAAGCCTTTGGAAAACAAGTTGACTGCCAATGTCTGTTCTGTAAGTCCGTATTGTGAAAGTTTCTCATTATCCAGATAAACAGCAATCTGTTCATTCTGTAATCCACTTACCGTCATACGTCCGATGCTGCTGATACGGCGTAAGCGGTCCTGTAAGTCATCCATGTATTCTTTTAACTCCCGATAAGTCTTATCCTTGCTTTCCATGGTGATAAGCAGAGCAGACGTATCTCCGAAATCATCCAGTACCTGTACTGCGAGTACATTCGACGGAAGATTTGCTTTGAAAGTAGAAATTCCATGCTTGAACTTGCTCCAGAATTCATCCTTGTTATTGAGGTCATCATTTAGTTCTACTTGTATATATACGATTCCATCCCGGCTGGTAGAGAATGTTTTTTCTTTCTTTACCTCCTTATAAGAAAAAATATAGTTTTCCAGTGGTTTGGTAACTTGTTCAATCATTTCTTCGGCTGTATTTCCTGGTGCTACGGCTACTACCATTCCCTGGCGGATTGTGAAATCAGGAAATTCGTTTTTACGCATGTTGGGCAAACTGTATATGCCGAATGCGACCAGACAACATACTACCAGTATGACAATCTGCCGATAGTGCATTGCCCATTCTACTATATTACGTTTCTTTTCCATATGGATGTTTATTTTATTGTTACAGGAGTATTTTCACAGACTTTTTGTTGTCCTTCTGTTATAATCAAATCTCCTTCATTGATACCTGATAGAACGATGATTCCATTGGACGTGAATTTTCCACATTGAATCGTGCGTTTAGTTGCTTTTCCGTCAATATCTACCCACACAAAATTTTGGTTATTCTCATCTAACTGAATAACATGTGCCGGTAAGATATAATAGTTGTTTTCATCGGATGTTGCCAGAACAACTTCTGTTACCATACCCGGCATAATGTCTTTGCTTGGATGGTCAATGTGGATTTTCACATCGTACGAACGGGATAGGGTATTGGCTACGATCCCTTTTTCGGCAACGACACCTTCGAATGAACTGTTTCCCAGTGCCGATATCATAATCTTTGCTTTTTGATTTTTCTGTATATTGGCAATTTCAGTTTCAGGAACAGATATCTTGACCTTCAGATCTTGTACACCGACCAGTTGGGCAACCGGAACTCCCGGCATAACATTTTGACCGGCTTCTATATTTTTTTCTGAGATAACTCCGCTGTATGGAGCATATAATTTGCAGTCTTTTAAATTTTTTCGAGCTACTTCTTCCATTGAGCGTGCTTGCTGAAGTTTACTTTGTACTTCTATCCATTTCATTTCGGCAATGCTGCCTTTGTCATGAAGGAGCTTCATTCTTTTATATGCATCTTCTGCCTGTTCCAATGTTGATTTGGCGGCATCATAACTACTCCGTATAGAAGTCGGATCTATTTCTGCGATTAATTCTCCTTGTGTAACTCTTTCTCCTAAATCAACATATATTTTTTTTACAGTTCCCATAACTGGAAAACTTAATGAAGTTGTACTTGATTCTTCTACTGTTCCAGAAAAATGTCTGGATTCACTGGTTGCAGAAGATGAGGCTTGCATGACTTTTACTTTTACCGGACTGGCAGATGAAACTGGCTTGTTACTTTCGTTTTGACAAGATAACAGAGCTAATAACAACGCTAAGGTTGTGAGATAATGACATTTTTTCATACTCTTCAGAATTTATCTTTTGTATTATTCGGGGGCAAAAGAATATATTTTACCTGACGTACTGGTTCTTTTTACATCCTCAAAAGTGTTCTAAAAGTCTTGCGATATTATTTATCCGAATATATGACCACTAATTAGGATACTTTGATAATAGTTGTTGGTGAAAATTGCTGTTATTTTGCAGAAAAAGAAGAAGTGAATATGGAAAAAAATGTATTAGAAAACGGTATATGGCACAATAGTGATTTAGATAAGAATGCAGCGTATAAAGATGACCGTATTGCTATAGTTGATTCTATTCAAAGTTTGAAGAACGGACAGACCGAATTAGCTTCAATGGTAAAGGTCGATGCTGTATTGTTGGTTTTTTGTGTTAAGGGTAAAGCTTCCCTTTTTATAAACGGCAATTCGTATATGCTTCATCCTAATGATTTGATGATCTGTGTTCCGAACATTGTGTTTGGGAAAAGTATGATAAGTATTGATTTTGAAATGCGTTCTGTGGTACTTTCTCCGGAGTATATGAAGAGCATGGTGTTGTTCGAATGCAGTAGCTGGAGTTTCCGTTCATTTGTTGAACAGCATCCTGTTTTTTCACTGAATGATGATGAAGCCAGATTATTTAAACAGTATTATAATTTGCTGTATGAAAAGCTAACAGGAACTCCTCGCAAGCATCAAAAAGAACTGTTTGATGCTTTGCTGGAAATGTTTCACTATGATTTTTATGATACAATGGAACGTTTCTATAATGAAAATCCAAAAACATTTTCTTCTTCTGAAGTGCTGTTTAGGAATTTTCTTGAACTGTTGAATGTTCCTGGAAACAATTGTCGTAAAGTTGCATTTTATGCTGATAAACTGCATGTTTCGCCTAAGTATCTTTCTGCTGTATGCAAAGAGGTAAGCGGGCAGACTGCTTTCGAACTGATAAACCAGTATGTGTTGAAAAACGTGAAGTACATGTTGCAATGGTCGCCTAAAAGCATTAAAGAGATAGCGATGGAACTTGATTTTCCAAATCTTTCTTTTTTCGGGAAATATGTAAAACGCTATCTGGGAGTTTCTCCTAAGCAATACAGGGAACAATTGTCTTCGGATACTTCTTCTAAAATATCCGATTAATCTGTTGGTTGATTGTTACTGCGATATTCAGTAGGTGTCATTCCTAAATGTTTTTTTTACATATTGTGCAAAGAAAGATGTGTTCGGGAAGTCGAAGTCTATGGCTATTTCCTTGATGCTTTTGTTGGAATATTTGAGTTCCGAGATGATATGTTCGATTGCATTTTCGTGGATAAGGCTTAGGGCATTCTTTCCACTGATTTGTTTGATGATTCGTGAAAGATATTTGGGAGAATAACAGAATAAGTTGGCATAATAATCGAGTGTGCGGTGTTTGCCGTTATCGGCTGCTAATGCTTCCATGAACTGTTTAAACAGGAAATCAGACTGAGTTATATTTGTTTTAGGTATACGTATATCAGTTTCAACAGATTTTTTTGTTGTGTGAGAAATCATTTCTCCGAAAAAAGCAGATGCAATATGTGACAAGATTTCTTTTTGTATTTTGTTAATACCTGTTTGGGCTTTACTTTCTATAAGGTCTAAGTATTGATTGAATAATTTTTCTTCTTCTCCTTCAAAGTGTTTTATTGGATTCTTTTGTATGTAGCATACCCACTTCCAAGTATATTTTTCTGTTTGAGTAAGGCGTTGTAGTAATCGGTTGGAGAAGCAGATTATTTTGATTTTATGGTTAGGACTAGCGAGTACTTGACCGATAATCGTATTGGGAAGGCTGATAATCAGATCTTTCTGATGCAGGTGGTGTGGACTGTTGTTTAATTCCAACTTAATTTCTCCTTCTATACAATAAATCATTAAGAAGAACTCCAGTTTGACATTTTTATTTTCCTGGAATATATTTTCTAGCTTGTCTGTAAAAAACAAGTATTCGTCAGTGTAGCTTCCTTGATAGCTATACGACTTAAGCATTTCCATGTCGATATGTTTGATAATCTCTTCCATAAATTATTTTTTGCAAAGGTGAGGAATTATACAATA
>OLYI01000585.1_pt1 | contig 12765 bp, 13 predicted proteins | sample 1644251 | NCBI WGS metagenome assembly OLYI01 (sample SAMEA103958140, study PRJEB25191) | human gut metagenome | biome: human-associated habitat [ENVO:00009003]; feature: intestine environment [ENVO:2100002]; material: feces | place: Germany | collected 2013/2015 | reverse complement strand
GTTGAGCTTGCGGTAGCCCTTTTCCTGCTCGATGACAAGATCCTGATATTGGTCATGGTAGTCCATGTTGTAGGGCACGTCGAAGTACACGCCGCCGATGGCCTCCACCAACGCCTCAAAGCCGGTCAGATCCACGGAAACGGTGTAGTCCACCGGGATGCCCAACTGGTCGGACACCACCTCTGCCAGCTTGGTCATGCCGCCCTTGCCGAAGGCGGCGTTGATCTTGTGGGATTTTCCATCCCATACGGCCTTGGAGTCACGGGGGATGCTGACGCCATAGACATAGCCGTTCACCGTGTCCACGGCTACTAAAATATTAGTGTCGCTGTTGCCGTTGCCATCGTCAGAGCCGGAGACCAGAATGGTGTAGAAGCCGCCCTTGCGCTCCAGATGGGACCGCAGGGCCTCCTGGGCCGCCTGCTCCTCCTCGGATAGCTGGGGATCCCCTACGGAGGCAGACTGGGACGGCAGCACATCCACCTTTTGTTCCGGGGCTTTCAGGAAAAATGCCTTCACCGCCACGCAGGCAGTGAGCAGGATCAGGACGATGGACAGGAAAATTTGCAGGGTAGTGAGGTGCTTTTTGTGGCGGACTGCTCTGGACATGTGAACGGACGCTCCTTTAACGCGCGGCGAAGGCCGCTTCTCTTTTTCGACAGATTTACATAATATTCTATAAGGATACGGCACAAATTACAAGGGGTTCCGGGAAATTTCCAGTTTATTCACAAACGGCCTGTCCGGAAAATGTTGGTCTACGGAAATCGGCGTTTCTTAAAGGAGGCGGGGGACCCTCCGAAGGTCCCCCGCAGCCTGCTATTCGCTTCCGGCGCTGTTCGCCAGCCTTTTCAGCAGGCACCGGATCTCGTCCAGCTGCCGGGTCTGCTGGGAAAGGGCGCAACTGATATAATGAAGCTCTGCTGCCAGTCCCTCTGGCGCGGGATGGACCGCTACCGGGTGGGGCCATCGGCGCATGACGGGCTGAACTGCCGGAGCGGCGGGCAGTTCCGGGACAGCGTTTGACTTTTGGGGGCCGCTTTGGCGGCGGCAGCCGCCGGGATCACGTACAGCCATGGGACTTCCTCCTTCTATGTACCCTTGTATTTTTTTCGGGTGGCGATGCCGCCCCGGATGTGCCGCTGGGCCTTGTTCACGTCCAGCACCTCCTTGACCTGCAAGTACAGCGCCCGGTTAAAAAGGGGCAGCCGTTCTGAAATGTCCTTGTGGACCGTGGATTTGCTGATGCCAAATTTGGCAGCGGCGGCGCGGACCGTGGTCCGGTTCTCTATGATGTAAAGAGCAAGGCGCTCCGCCCGCTCCTCCATATTTCCCTTCAAAGCACAACACTCCCCGCCTTTTGTTGCTTTATCCTATGCGGCCCAAAACAGGCTTATGCAAGGGGAAAATTGGCCGCTCCCCATGAAAAAATATTGGAGAATCAAAAAAACCGTGATAGAATAACCATAACGATCTTATTGCAAAAGGAGTGTTGACCATGAATGAGGTTTTAAAGGTTCTGAAAGAGCGCCGCAGTATCCGTGCATTCCGCCCGGAGCCGCTGAAAAAGGAGGATCTGGACGCCATTGTGGAGGCCGGTCTTTACGCGCCCTCTGCCAAGAATCTCCAGAGCACCAAGCTGGTGGTGGTACGGGACGCCGCCGTGCTTGCCAGATTGGAACGGCTGAACAGCCGGATTTTAGGCACACCGGAGGGAACACCCTTTTACGGCGCGCCGGAGGCCATTGTGGTGCTGTCCGACAGCGAGTATCCCACCTATCTGGAGGACGGCTCCCTCATTATGGGTAACCTGATGGCCGCGGCTCACAGCTTGGGCGTCGGCTCCTGCTGGATCAACCGGGCCATGGAGACCTTTGAATTGCCGGAGGGCAAGGCTTTGCTGGCAGAGTGGGGTCTGGGCGAAAACTGGAAGGGCGTCGGCAACTGCATTTTAGGCTATACGGATCAGGCTGTCCTGGGGGACAAGGCCCGGAAAGAGGACCGCGTTCTGTATGTGTGAGGAGGGCAGACTATGAATGAAGCGATCCGGCAGGTGACCCACGTTCAGAACATCCGCTATGACAAGGCCACGGAGCGGCTGTACATCATCGACCAGACGCTGCTGCCCAACGAGGAAAAAGAGATCGAGCTGCGCACCGTGGAGGAGATGATCGAGGCCATCAAAATGCTCCGCATCCGGGGCGCGCCGGCCATCGGCATCTGCGCGGGCTACTGCATGTACGCGCTGGCCAGGGACATTGACGCCAAGGACAACGAGACCTTTTACCGAAAATTGCAGATCGACGGCGAGCTGCTGGGGGCAGCCCGGCCCACGGCTGTGAATCTCCGCTGGGCGGTGGGGGAGATGCTGGATACCGCCAAGGCCCACTTGAAGGATGACCGGGCGGAATTGCTGGAGGCCCTGTACCGCAAGGCGGTGGACATCCACGAGGACGACATCGCCAAATGCACCGCCATCTCCGAATACGGTCTGAGCCTGCTGAAGGACGGCGACGGCGTTCTGACCCACTGCAACGCCGGGCCTCTGGCTACCTCCCGGTACGGCACCGCCCAGGGGCCCTTCCTGCTGGCGGCGGAGCGGGGCATCCACATCCGCGTGTTTGCCGACGAGACCCGCCCCCTTTTACAAGGGGCGCGGCTCACCAGCTATGAGCTGCAGCGGGCGGGGGTGGACGTGACCCTCATCTGTGACAACATGGCCTCCATGGTGATGAAAAACGGCTGGGTGCAGGCCTGCTTCGTGGGCTGTGACCGCATCGCCGCCAACGGCGACTTCGCCAACAAGATCGGCACCAGCGGCGTGGCCATCCTAGCCAAGCACTACGGCATCCCCGTGTATACGCTGGGGCCCACCTCTACCATCGACATGAACTGTCCCGACGGGGCGCACATCCCCATCGAGCTGCGGGACGGCGACGAGATCAAGAATCTCTGGTACGAAAAGCCCATGGCCTTGCCGGAGGTGAAGTGCTTCAACCCATCCTTCGATGTGACGGACCATAAGCTGCTCACCGGCATCGTGACGGAGAAGGGCATCTGCTACCCGCCCTTCAACGAGAGTCTTGCGGCGCTGTTCAAGGACAAAAAATAAGGAGGATCTGATATGGCTATTTTAGAATCTCCCTCTGCCTGCATCGCAGCGGAGGAGGGCGTCATCGCCAAGGCGGTACTGATGCCCGGCGACCCTCTGCGCAGCAAATTCATCGCCGAGAATTTCCTGGAGAACCCCGTCCTCGTCAACAACGTCCGGGGCGTGCAGGGCTACACCGGCACCTACAAGGGGGTCAAGGTCTCCGTCATGGCCTCCGGCATGGGTATGCCCGCCATCGGCATTTATTCCCATGAGCTGTTCAACGGCTACGGAGTGGAGAATATTATCCGCGTCGGCTCCGCGGGTGCCATTCAGGAGAATATCCACCTGTATGATCTGGTGATCGCCCAGGGCGCCTGCACCGATTCCAACTTTGCCGCCCAGTTCCATCTCCCCGGCACCTTCGCCCCCATCGCATCATGGGAGCTGCTGAAGCAGGCCGTGAAGGCCGCCGAGGAAAACGGCGCTGTCTACCATGTGGGCAACGTGAATTCCTCCGACGTGTTCTACGGCGACCACGCGCTGGTGCCCGAGGGACTGGACAGCCTGTACGGCCTGAAGAAGATGGGCGTCATGGCGCTGGAAATGGAAGCCGCCGCCCTGTACATGAACGCCGCCCGGTACGGCAAGCGGGCGCTGTGCATCTGCACCATTTCCGACCACATCCTCACCGGCGAGGATACCACCTCTGAGCAGCGCCAGAATTCCTTCACCACCATGATGAAGGTGGCGCTGGACACCGCCGTGGCCATGGAGAACAAATAAGCCCCAGAATCTAATACTATTTCTTCATAAAATGATTTCATCATTTTATGAAAGCCGTTTCACGGCAGACCGCCTGGGCGGCGGTAAGAAATGTATTGACTTCGTTTTTTAGCGGCAGTGGCCGCTGGCCGCAATCCTGCGGCCGAATAAAACGCTTTTAAGCGTTTTATTAAAAACTCGTATAAGGTGATAGTATGAAGCGAGTATTTTTGATCGTTCTGGATTCCTTCGGCATCGGCGCGATGCCCGATGCGGAGTCCTTCGGGGACGTGGGGGTCAATACCCTGGGCGCCTGCGCCACCTCCCCAAAGCTGGACATTCCCAACATGACCGCCGCGGGACTGGGCAACATCGACGGCGTGACCTGCCTGCCTAAGGCCGCCGCCCCCACCGGCGCGTTCGCCCGGCTGACGGAAAGCTCCATGGGCAAGGACACCACCATCGGCCATTGGGAAATCGCCGGTGTGATCTCCCCCCAGCCCCTGCCCACCTTCCCCAACGGCTTCCCCAAAGAGGTTCTGGACGCCTTCGAGAAGGAGACCGGCCGGGGCGTCCTGTGCAACCTGCCCTATTCCGGCACCGACGTCATCCGGGACTACGGCGAGGAGCAGCGCAAAACCGGCAAGTGGATCGTCTACACCTCCGCCGATTCCGTGTTTCAGGTGGCGGCGCACGAGGAATGGATTCCCTTGCAGGAGCTGTACGATGCCTGCCGCAAGGCGCGGAAGCTTTTGCAGGGAAAGTATGGCGTCGGCCGGGTGATCGCCCGCCCCTATGTGGGCGACGCGGAGCACGGCTTCAAGCGTACCTCCAACCGCCACGACTTTTCTCTGGAGCCGCCGAAGCAGACCATGCTGGACGCCGTAAAGGCGGCGGGGTTGGACTGCTTGGCCGTTGGTAAGATCCACGACATTTTCGCCGGACGGGGGGACACGGAGTACGTGTTCAACAAGTCCAACGCCGACGGCATGGCACATACCACGGACTATGCCGCCCGGGATTTTCACGGGCTGTGCTTCGTGAATCTGGTGGATTTTGACATGCTCTACGGCCACCGCCGGGACATCGACGGCTACGCCGCTGCCCTGACGGAGTTCGACCGCTGGCTGGGCACGTTCCTGCCCACCCTAGGGGAGGACGACGTGGTGATGATCACCGCCGACCACGGTTGCGACCCGTCCTACACCGCCACCACCGACCACACCCGTGAGTATGTGCCGCTGCTGGTGCTGGGCAAGGGCGTCAAACCCGGCAATCTCGGCACGAAGCCCACCTTCGCGGACATTGCAGCCACCGTCACCGACCTGCTGGGCGTTCATTGGGACGGCGCGGGCACGAGTTTCGCGGGAGAAATACTGTAAGCACCATTTTACGGAAGACGTGATAAGGAGGCAAACCATGACACCCGAAAAACTGTGTGAGCTTGCCAGAGAGGCCATGACCCATGCCTACGTCCCCTACTCCGGCTATCAGGTGGGCGCGGCGCTGCTGTGCGCCGACGGGACGGTGTATCAGGGCTGCAACATCGAAAACGCGTCCTACAGCCCCACGGTCTGCGCCGAGCGCACCGCCTTCTTCAAGGCGGTCTACGACGGCCACCGGGACTTTGCCGCCATCGCCGTGTGCGGCGGAAAGGATGGCGTCATCACCGGGGCGTTCCCGCCCTGCGGCGTGTGCCGTCAGGTGATGCGGGAATTCTGCGGCGACGATTTTCTCATTTACATGATCACGCCGGAGGGCTGCGAAGCCCACACCCTGGCCGAGATCCTGCCTTTCAGCTTCTCTGCGCAGAAACATATGCACGCCTGACGGAGACATCGTGAAAAAAACCGGGAAACCATCGAAAATGGGTTGATTTTTTTATCAAAATGTGCGACAATACTATTGGTGTATCGAACACTACCAAGAATAGAAAATTATGGAGGAATGCAATCATGAAAAAGATTCTGGCTCTGCTGCTGGTTCTGGCGCTGTCCCTGACTCTGGTCGCCTGCGGCTCCGGCAAGAAGGACGCAGCTTCCACTGGCAGCTACAAGGTCGCCATGGTTACCGACTACGGTGATATCACCGACCAGTCCTTCAACCAGACCACCTGGGAAGCCGTCGTTGCCTTCGGCAAGGACAACAATGTGGAAACCAAGTACTACAAGCCCACCAGCAACGATACCGCCGGCCGTGTGGCTTCCGTGGAGCTGGCCATCGCTGAGGGCTACAACGTCATCGTGATGCCCGGCTATGCCTTCGGCGGCACCATCGTGGAAGTTGCTCCCAACTATCCCGACGTGAAGTTCGTCGCGCTGGACGTTGCCAAGGGCGACCTGCTGGAGACCGCCGTTGCCAACAAGGGCGAGAGCTATGACTACAACCCCGACAACTGGAAGCTGGAAGACTATGTGGACATGAGCAATGTCTACTGCGCCATCTATCAGGAAGAGCTGGCCGGTTACATGGCCGGTTATGCTGCTGTCAAGCTGGGCTACACCAAGCTGGGCTTCCTGGGCGGCATGGCCGTTCCCGCCGTTATCCGCTATGGCTATGGCTATGTGCAGGGCGTTGACGCCGCTGCCAAGGAGCTGGGCATCACCGTTGACATGAAGTACGCTTACGGCAACCAGTTCTACGGCGACGCTGACATCACTGCCGTTATGGACACCTGGTATGCCGACGGCACCGAGGTCGTTTTCGCCTGCGGCGGCGGCATCTACACCTCCGCGGCTGAGGCTGCCAAGAAGGTCAATGCCAAGGTCATCGGTGTTGACGTTGACCAGAAGGGCATCATCGACGGCGACTACGGTGAGGGCATGACCGTTACCTCCGCCATGAAGGGCCTGTACCCCACCACGATCAATGCGCTGACCGACATCATCGTGGGCGGCAAGTGGGCTGACTATGCCGGCAAGATCGAGACTCTGGGTCTGGTATCCGGCGACGATCCCGCTGCCAACTACGTGCAGCTGGCCGAGACCACTCAGTTCGCCGACGGCAAGTTCTCCAAGGACGACTACGCCGCTCTGGTGAAGGGTATGTTCGACGGCACCATCACCGTCTCCAACGATACCTCCGCTGAGCCTGCCGTGACCAACGTCAACGTTTCCTGGCTGGGCAACCTGAAGTAATTTCCTTTTCCAACCGCAAGAGAACGGGCAAACTGCCCGTTCTCTTTTTTTACCAAAAAATTTCCCAATTTCTACGGATTTTATTTGAAATCTGACGATAGGTCGTGTATAATAAAAAGTGACACACGAGTTTAGAACCGTCCGGCAGCGGCAGCCCTCCCATGATGGATTGCCGGACGGCGGCGGGAGGAAAGGGGCGAATTGTGCCGCTGCTCCGCCGGGAACGAAAAGGAGGTAATTGGATTGCAGGATGTACCTTACGCAATCGAAATGGTAAACATTACGAAGCGCTTCCCCGGTATCATCGCAAACGACAATGTTACGCTCCAGCTGAAAAAGGGCGAGATACACGCCCTGCTGGGTGAAAACGGCGCCGGAAAATCCACGCTGATGAGCGTTCTGTTCGGCCTTTATCAGGCCGAAGAGGGCGTGATCAAAAAGGACGGCGTGGAGGTCAAAATCAACAACCCCAACGACGCCAATGCTCTGGGCATCGGCATGGTTCACCAGCACTTCAAGCTGGTGGAGTGCTTCTCCGTGCTGGACAACATCATCCTCGGTGACGAGGATACGAAGCACGGCATTCTTCAGCGCGCCCGCGCCCGGGAAAAGGTCATGGCGCTGTCGGAAAAATACGGCCTGCGGGTCGATCCTGACGCGCTGATCGAGGACATCTCCGTCGGTATGCAGCAGCGCACGGAAATTCTGAAAATGCTGTACCGGGACAACGAGATTCTGATTTTCGACGAGCCCACCGCCGTGCTGACCCCGCAGGAGATTCAGGAGCTGCTGCAGATCATGCGCAATCTCGCGGCGGAAGGAAAGTCCATCCTCTTTATCTCCCACAAGCTCAACGAGATCATGGCGGTTGCCGACCGCTGCTCCGTTCTGCGCAAGGGCAAGTACATGGGCACCGTGAACATCGCGGATACCACCAAGGCAGAGCTGTCCCGGATGATGGTCGGCCGGGACGTGGAATTTGCGGTCACCAAGGGCGAGGCGCACCCGGCGGAGGTGGTTCTGGATGTGAAGAACCTCACCGTTCCCTCCAAAGTCCATAAGAACAACGCAGTCAAAAACGTCAGCTTTCAGGTACACGCGGGCGAGATCGTCTGCATCGCGGGCATCGACGGCAACGGCCAGAGCGAGCTGGTATATGCCATATCCGGTCTGGAACCCGCGTCCGGCGGCACGATCACCATGTGCGGCGTGGACATCACCCACGCGCCCATCCGCCGCCGCAGCATTCTGGGCATGAGCCACATTCCGGAGGATCGCCACAAGCACGGTCTGGTGCTGGACTACACGTTGGAAGACAACATGATCTTACAGCGGTATTTTGAGCCGGAGTTCACCGACAAGTTCGGCTTCCTCCGCCGGAAGAACATCCGCGCCTATGCCGAGCGGCTGATCGAGCAGTATGACGTCCGTTCCGGTCAGGGCCCCGTCACCGTGGCCCGTTCCATGTCCGGCGGCAACCAGCAGAAAGCGATCATCGCCCGGGAGATCGACAAGAACCCCCAGCTGCTTATTGCGGTGCAGCCCACCCGCGGTCTGGACGTGGGCGCCATCGAGTATATTCACAAGCAGATCGTCGCCCAGCGGGACGCGGGCAAGGCAGTGCTGCTGGTATCCTTGGAGCTGGACGAGGTTATGACGGTGTCCGACCGCATCCTCGTCATGTACGAGGGCGAGATCGTAGGCGAGCTTGACCCCAAGACGACCACCGTGGAAGAATTGGGCCTGTACATGGCCGGTGCAAAGAAGGAGGCGAAGGAGCAGTGAAAAAAGAACATAAATCCCTGATCCGCAAGGACGGCTTCCAGACGCTGCTTGCCTCCTTGGTGTGCGTTCTGGGCGGCCTGATCGTGGGATATCTGGTGCTGCTGATCATCGAACCCAGCGGCGCCTTTGAAGCGATCGTCGCGGTGATGAAGAGCTTCCTGCGCTTTCCCGGTGCGCTGAAGCTCAAGTACTTCGGTCAGGCACTGGTGCGCACGGCGCCGCTGCTGCTGTGCGCCCTGTCCGTCCTGTTTGCCTACAAGGTGGGTATGTTCAATATCGGCGCGGCGGGTCAGTACTGCGCCGGCGCCTGCGCCGCGCTGTATGCCGCGCTGGCGTGGAATATGCCCTGGTATGTCTGCATCCTGCTGGGTATGCTGGCGGGCGCGCTGCTGGGTATGCTGGCGGGTGCGCTGCGGACGCTGTTCAACGTCAACGTGGTCATTTCCGGTATCATGCTCAACTGGATCACCCTGTATCTGACCAATCTGGTGCTGGGCACGGTGAAGAATCCCACCAGCCCCTATACCAAGACCCTCCAGTCCACCAACCCCGGCGCGCTGATCCCCAGCTTGGGTCTGGAAAAGCTCTTCAACAACGAGAAGAGCGTCACCATCGCCATTCCCCTGGCGGTGCTGACGGCGGTGCTGGTGTGGGTGGTTCTGAATAAGACCAAATTCGGCTACGAGCTGAAGGCCACCGGCAGCAACTACAACGCCGCCAAATACTGCGGCATGAAGGAAAACCAGAACATCATCCTCACCATGGTCATCGCGGGCGCTCTGGCGGGCTTCGGCGCGGGCCTGCTGTACCTCACCGGCATCGAGGACTGGGAGACCACCATTTCCTCCGTCCCCGCCATGGGCTTCAACGGCATCGCCGTTGCGTTCCTCGGCGGCCTCAGCCCCATTGGCTCGATCCTGTCCGCGTTCTTCATCCAGTACATCACCACAGGCGGCGGCAACGTGGATCTGCAGGTCTACTGCTCCCAGATCTCCAGCCTGATCTCCGCGCTGATCATTTATCTGTGCGCCTTTGTGGGCTTCTTCAAGTATTTCATCCAGACCCGGCTGCGGAAAGCCGATGAGCGGAAAGCCGCAAAAGCCGCACAAATTCAGGAAGGGGGCGAGGACAAATGACACTGCTGATCCAATACACTTTGATCTTCGCGTCCGTTCTGATGCTGGTCGCCTTGGGCGGCTGCTTCGCCGAGCGCAGCGGCGTTATCAACATCGGTCTGGAGGGCATCATGGTCATCGGCGCTTTGGGCGGCGCTCTGGTGCTGAAATTCATGCCGGTCTCCGTGGGAGCGCCGGTCATGGTCATCACCACCGTCATTGTCAGCGCCCTGTTCGGCATGGTATTCTCGCTATTGCTTGCGGTGGCGGCCATCAACTTCAAGGCTGACCAGACCATCACCGGCACCGCCATGAACATGCTGGCAACTGCCGCGGCTACCGTGGCGGTGAAGGCCATGAACACCGCGGCCTCCGGCGGCAACGACGTGTCCTCCGACATCTCCTACACCCGCACGAAAGACCTGCTGCTGGTTCATGTGGGCGGGTTCGAGCTGAACTGGTTCATGCTGGTGGCGGTGCTGTGCCTGATCGCGGCCTATGTGGCGCTGTACAAGACCCGCTTCGGTCTGCGGCTGCGTGCCTGCGGTGAGCATCCTCAGGCGGCGGACTCCGTGGGTATCAACGTCTACAGGATGCGCTATGCCGGTGTGCTGATCTCCGGACTGCTGGGCGGTCTCGGCGGCATCGTGTACATCACCGCGGGCGTCAGCGTGTGGAAGTTTGAAAACGGCGTGGCGGGCTTCGGCTTCCTGGCTCTGGCCGTCATGATCTTCGGCGCGTGGCACCCCCTGAAAATTGCGCTGGCGGCGCTGCTGTTCGGCTTCTGCCGGGCGCTGGGCAATGTGTATTCCGGCTTTGACTTCCTGCTGAACATGAACATCCCCAGCGTGGTGTACAACATGCTCCCGTACATCATTTCTCTGGTGGTGCTGGCGTTCACCTCCAAGAAGTCCCGCGCCCCCAAGGCCGAGGGCATCCCCTACGACAAGGGAAGCAGATGATATTTTTTCCGGGGTTTCCGACAGGAAACCCCGGAAAAACTGTTCATAAAAAGAAAACCACCGGCAATGCTGCGGGTGAAGCGGAAAAGTTCTACATATACCATAGGAAAGAAAAATCTCCAGTGATAGAGCAGCGGCAGGTTCGCCAACCGCTGCAAAACCATGTGGCAATTCTGCCGAAGTACAGTGTATCGGAATTTATGGGCTATTTCAGAGAAAAGAGTAAGCCACCTCCGGGAGGGGGTGGCTTTTTTCTGTTGGTCGGGCGCGCTCTCTTCGAGGGGGGATGCCGCTTTCTGCGGAAAGCGACAGACGATGCTGCAGCACCTGCGGCGCACCCGCACCGTCCATTTTCTCTTTTGCGAAAGAGGAACAGGAAAGGAAACGCGGTGAGACGATTTGCCGATCTACAATTTGGAGGCAGAGACGGTCAGTCGTGGGGCTGGCAGCTCCGCCGGAATGGCCGATGATGCAGATGTCCTCAACGAAGTCGATGGAATACATTTCATACTGAACTTCAATTAAAATCTTTAAAAAAGATTTTAATTGCCCGAAGGGCATGAAGTTCATATGAGACTTGTTTTGTGATTTCTTTCCTTATAAATCACAAAACCGGCAGCGCCATTAGGCGATGCCTTCCTGATTAAAATCAAAGATTTTAATCAGGAAATAGTATCAGACAGCTGTACCGTGCCGGAAATGGTATTGAGAATGCTCATGGTCATAGTAATCTTGATATCGCCCTCCGCGGAGCAGGCAGTGCCCTGCTTGATGAGCAGGGAAAAGGCGGGAATCAGCATGGAGTCCGGCTTGCCCGCAATGCCCGGGGCGAAGCCGTCATAATGGGAGACCATAAAGGCGGTCTGCTCGTCCTTGACCCAGTGCCCAAAGACAACTGCATATTCTGCAATATTGCAAACAGTTTCTTTATTTTGTTTTTCCCACTATTCATTTATTTCGGCTGTTCCCGTCGTCGGGAACAGGGCTTCCCGAATGCTTTGCTGCCTCGCTGATTCATTTATTTCCCATCAGATGCACAGCAAAGCCGCAGATTTCATCCGCCAGATAGATGGCATTCAGGGTGCCGTCCGCCTTATATTTCGCAGACTCCATGTTGAATGCGAAGCCCCGGGATTTCAATTCTTCTACGGCGGCAGCAACATCGGGCGTGCCGATGGCGATGTGGCCGTTTTTGCCCAGGTAAGGAGACTTCATCAGCTCCACGTCTTTGCCTGCGAATACGGAGCTGTTGCCAACCTTAGCAGGCATACCGAAGATAAATGCGAAACGGTTTGCAGCCTTAACAGCCTCTTCCTCGTTCTCTGCATTGACACCAACGTGAGCCAGTTCGAAGCCCAGCATGGTCTGTACTGCCTCTCTGGTCAGCTGCTCGATCTTGTCCCACTCACCAGCGTTGATCAGGTCGCCGGGAACCATCCAGGAACCACCGCATGCGATGATCTTGGGGAAGTCAAGGTAAGAAGTCAGGTTCTTAGCGTTTACACCGCCGGTAGGCATGAACTTCATATTTACATAAGGAGCTGCCATAGCCTTGATCTTAGCCAGACCGCCGGACTGCTCAGCAGGGAAGAACTTAACTACATCCAGGCCAAGCTCGATAGCCTGCTCGATGTCGCTGGGGCTGGAAGTACCGGGAGTGATAGGAATGTTCTTCTCTACACAATACTTAACGGTTCTGGGATTTAAGCCGGGGCTTACGATGAACTTAGCGCCTGCTGCTACTGCTGCGTCAACCTGCTCTGCGTTCAGAACGGTACCTGCACCAACACACATGCTGGGGAAGTTGTCGGTCATGATCTTGATAGCTTCTGCTGCTGCGCTGGTACGGAAGGTAACCTCTGCACAGGGAAGTCCTCCTGCGCAAAGTGCCTTTGCCAGAGGAAGTGCAT
>OLYI01000570.1_pt1 | contig 12950 bp, 13 predicted proteins | sample 1644251 | NCBI WGS metagenome assembly OLYI01 (sample SAMEA103958140, study PRJEB25191) | human gut metagenome | biome: human-associated habitat [ENVO:00009003]; feature: intestine environment [ENVO:2100002]; material: feces | place: Germany | collected 2013/2015 | reverse complement strand
CATCTCGCTGTTGTTCACCTCGATGTGGCCGTAGACCACATCGTCAAAGCCGGTGACGCCGGTGCGGGGGATCTTCTGGCGGATGACGTACGGTTCTCCGGCGGCCAGACGCTTCTGAACCTCCTCTTCGGGCAGGTCGCGGCAGCAGCCGTCGTAGTGGGTCATCTCGCCGTTGGCGCGCTGCTCGGCGTGCAGCGCTTCCAGGCGCTCCTCGGTGCAGAAGCAGTAATATGCCTTGCCCTCGGCGACCAGCTGTTCGGCATACTGTTTGAACATCCCCATTCGCTCACTCTGGACATAGGGGCCGACCGGGCCGCCGATGTCCGGGCCTTCGTCCCAGTTCAGCCCGGCCTCGCGCAGGGTGTTGTAAATGACGTCCACCGCGCCTTCCACATAGCGGCCCTGGTCCGTGTCCTCGATGCGGAGGATGAAGGTGCCGTCCTCGTGCTTGGCCATCAGGTAGGTGTACAGCGCGGTGCGCAGGTTGCCAACGTGCATATAGCCGGTGGGCGAGGGGGCAAAACGGGTGCGGACTTTATTGCTCGGCATAAAAAACGCTCCTTATCTATATCGGCAAATAAATTTGTGAATTGCTACCCTTTAGTTTAACTGTTCAGCGCGATTTTGTCAACGAGGAGACGCGAAGAACGGCCGGAAGGGGGCGTTCTCTCCCGGAAACAATCAAAATCGTCGAATCTGCCCAATTTTCGGAGAAAAACTTTGGAGCGAAACGCTGCCGAAACGATTGACAAACGGCGCGAAAAACGGTCAAATAAAAACGACACATTTCAACACATTCGGGCGGAGGTAGAGGCAATGAAACAAAAATCGTTCGATGCAGTGCGGCAAAAGAGCAGGGCGCTTGCGGTGCTGCTCTGTCTGGCCGTTCTGCTGCTGACCGGCTGCGGCGGAGGCGGGGCAGCTGCACCGGAACCGCCCGCGTCTGCTCCGGCGGCGGGCAGAACGGACACGCCCGGCGAAGATACCTCTTCTTCTCCGGCGGCACCCGCGCCCTCAGAATCAGCATCGGTGTCCAGTTCGACAGCCGCGTCTGAGTCGGAAGCTCAATCGCCACAGGAACCGGAGGTGGAAGACTTTCTCCGCTGTGAGCCGATGGACTACACCAGCGTATCGGCGGTCTGCTCCGGGCAGGAGGGCACCCTCATCGTGGTCAAAGTCCGCGTGGAAAATACGACGGAACAGGTCGTCCATGCGTTCAACACCAGCGCATCGCTTGGGAACGTGACGGTGGACAACGCAGTGGACGGCATGTCTGCGGACCGGGTCACTGCGGGCAAGGCCGCAGAGCATCTGACGGCGGTGCTCCGGACGACGCAGGAGACCGTGGTGAAAAAGCCGGTCGTTGCGGCCCTTGAAAGCGCAGCCGAAGACCTGCAGCCGGGGCAGAGCGCGGTGGCGTATGGGTATGTATTCCTCCCGGCCAGCGAAGGTAGCTGGACACGGGTGGATTTTCTGTGGAAGGAGCAGGCCATCGGCAGCCTGACGCCGAAGAAGAAGCCGCAGGCCCCTGCGGAGTCGGCTGCGCCGTCGGACAGTACCGCCGCTTCGGCGCCGTCTGCAAAGCCGGAGCCGCCGGCCAGCTCGGAGCGCCCGGCAGCGTCGGAACACCCTGCCGTCTCGGAGCCGCCCGCAGCTTCGCCGCCCACGGCATCGCCGGGCAGCCCGGCCGGGTCCGAACCGTCCTCGCAGCCGTCCTCGCATCCGGAGACGTCAACTGGGTCCGAACACCCCGCTGCATCCGAGCCACCGGCCTCGCCGCCTGCATCCAGCGCACCGTCGGCCCCGGAAACACCGGCAGCGTCCGGGACGCCTGCTTCGTCGGAAGTGCAGGAGCCGGATACGTCCGCAGCGTTCCCGGAGTTTGCCGTGCTGGGGCAGACCCTGACGCCGTCCGGTTTCTGTGTGCACTTCCGGGTGAAGAACCAAACAAAGGAGACGCTGGACCTGGAAAATATCGCCGCACAGTTTACGGATGCTGCGGATGGGACGTTCCGGGAAGACCGGCTCTACCAGAACGGCACAAAGAGCCGCTGGATCGGTTCGCTCTGTTATCTGACGAACGGAGCGCAGACGGACGAATATCCCTGCTACGTCGTCACGTCGGCCCGGAGCACCGTGCTGAAGCCGGGGGCCTCGGCGGAGATCTGGGTCTACGGGCACCTGTCGGATACGGAGAAGGTGTCCTTGGTCGCCGTGTCGCTCTCTGCCTGCTGCGACGGCAAAACGTGCCCCATCCCGGACGAAGATGCCCTGTTTCTGGTGCCGGGACGGAACGGCTCGAAGCGTGGGACGAGCAGCAAAAAATCTTAAAAAATCCAAAGAACCGGAACTTTTCGCCCGGAGGCGGACTGCCTTCGGGCGTTTTTGTGCCCATTCCAAAAACATTCGGGAAGTTTTTGTCGAAACGGACCGCAGGCGTTGACGAAGCAGGAACTATTTTGTATACTAATGAAGCACTGGAACAATTTTCCTATCACCGGATTTGTGGCCGGGCAGCGTGGCCCGGAAAAAATGAGGAAAATACGAGAAGCAGTGCGAATTAGGCAAAGGAGAAGCACAAAATGAAAAGTACAGGAATCGTTCGCGGGATCGATGCGCTGGGGCGGATCGTTCTGCCCAAGGAGCTGCGCACCAGCATGAAGCTGGAAACGGATGCAAAGCTCGAAATCTTCGTTGACGGAGACGCCATCGTCCTCAAAAAGTACCGCCCAAAGGGAAGCTGTGACTTCTGCGGGACCGTCGATGAGCAGGCCGCGCAGTTTGCAGGCTACTGCATCTGCTCCGCCTGCCGGAAGAAGATCGGCGCCCTCTGAGCACGGGCCGCAAAAAGGAGAAGACGCTATGAGCCAGATGATCGATTTTACGCTGCCGTCGAGCGCACCGGGGCGAATGCTTCATGCGTTCCGCTGTGTGCCGGAGGGCGAAGTGCGCGCCATCGTGCAGCTCTCGCACGGGATGGTGGAGTTCATCGACCGCTACAAGCCGCTGGCCGAGTACCTCGCCGCACGGGGCATCCTCGTGACCGGAAACGACCATCTGGGCCATGGCGGGTCCATCCGGACCAGGGCCGACTACGGCTATTTTGCCGAGCCGGACGGCAACCGGGCAGTGCTGGATGACCTCCACGCCATGACCGTCTTGACGAAACAGCTCTACCCCGGTGTGCCGTATTTCCTGCTGGGCCACAGCATGGGCTCGTTCTATGCACGGCAGTATCTGTGCGAGTGGGGCAGTGAGCTGGACGGTGCCATCATCCTGGGGACCGGTTTCCAGCCGAAAGCGCTGGTCGCGTTTGCCCGCACGGTCTGCCGGGTGCTGGCGGTCTTTTTCGGCTGGCAGCATCGCAGCAGGCTGGTGGCGGAGCTTTCGTTCCTGGGCTACAACAAGGGGCTGGAGGGCCGCACCACCCATGATTGGCTCAACCGCGACCCTGCCGAGGTGGACAAGTACCTCGCCGATGAGCGGTGCACCTTCACGTTTACGCTGAATGCCTATTACAGCATGTTCACGGGCATCCTGCGGCTGTACGACCCGGCCTTTCTGGCCCGGATGCCGAAAGACCTGCCGGTGCTCTTCCTGGCCGGTGATGCCGACCCGGTGGGCGAGCGCAGTGCGGGCGTCCGGCGGGCCGTGCAGAGCATGAAGGATGCCGGGATGCGGGACGTGCAGGTCAAGTTCTACCCCGGTGCCCGGCACGAGCTTCTGGTGGAGACGAACCGGGCCGAAGTCTTTGCCGACATCGGCGATTTTGTGGAACGGCACCTTTCCTGAGCGGCATTGCCGTGGGATCGGGATGGGTGTTCGGAAGATGAAAAAAGACACCTCATGGCGAGGTGTCTTTTTTCATAGGGTGATGGTGGGCCAGGCAGGACTTGAACCCGCGACCAAGCGGTTATGAGAACGTCGCTAATTTTGAAATCCCGTTTTTCTGAATGAACTGCTGTTTCATTTTGCGCCCGCAGTTCGGCCAGATCCGTTTGCTGGCTCCCATAGCCCCTATCGACTTTGTTTTCCTAATCGTGTTTCATGTATTTCGTGATCGTATCGATTAATTCCTCTATGTTAATCGGCTTGGAAATATGGTCATTCATGCCTGAATTCAGGGATTCCTGAATATCATCTATAAAAGCATTTGCAGACAAAGCTATAATTGGAATCGTAACTGCATCGGACCGCTCTATACCCAAGGCTCGAATGGCTTTTGCTGCTTGGTGTCCATCCATGTTTGGCATCATAATATCCATCAAAATAAAATCGTATGTGCCTCGTGGATGATTTTCAAACAAATTCACAACTTCTTTTCCGTCTGATGCGCGTGTTACGGTCATACCAGCATCTTCCAGGATTATCGTAGCAAGTTCAGCATTTAGATCATTATCCTCAGCCATAAGAACATGAATGCCCGTCAAATCTCTATGTAGATGTTGTTTTTGTTCGGATGGAATAACCTGTTCTGTCAACTCCAGTGGGATCTCCACTGTGAATGTAGAACCTACACCTTTTTTGCTCTCAACAGCAATGGAACCGCCCATCATATCCACATATTTTTTTGTGATGGCCATACCAAGACCGGTTCCCTTATATTGGGTTCTGGCATTCGCATCATCTTCTTGTGAAAACGGATCGAATAATTTTTTCTGGAACTCTTCGCTCATGCCAATACCGTTATCTCGAACAACATAACGAATTATGATATGTTTCTCATCCGCTCCTGGGTAACTGTTGACATCCAAAGTAATCTTTCCGCCGTCCTTTGTGAATTTCACAGCATTGCCAAGAAGATTCACCAAAACTTCTCGGATACGCGCAACATCCGCAAGGACATATGGGTTCTTTGGGCTTTCTCGATGTACTTCAAACTTAAGATCTCGATTATAAAGAAGTCCATTCATAATCGCCTGGACGTTATCTGTCAATTGAGTAATGTCCACTGGTTCGAGCGAAATCGTAACTTTTCCGCTTTCAATGCGACTAAAATCCAGAACGTCATTCAACAAAGAGAGAAGATGATTCGAACTTTGTTGAACTTTCTCCAAGCTATCATGAATATCTGAAACCGTGTTCTGGTGAAGCGCAATGTTTGTAAATCCAATAATGGCATTCATCGGCGTTCTGATGTCATGGCTCATACTAAGCAAAAACGCAGATTTTGCTTTGTTGGCAGCATCTGCTTCCTCAGCGGCGGTCATTAATAATTGTTTTTGTTTTTGCTCTTCTGCCTTGTTTTTCTGGTAAACATAATAGGTATATAGACAAATTAAAAGCAATACAGCTCCTGCGACTAAACCGCAGATGATGGAAATATGATTCGTCTTTTCAACCATTCCATAAGCTGATTGCATATCCATTTCAATGCAAAATGCGCCAATGATTTCTCCTGTCCCATCATGATTTGCTCTTACAGGATAGCAAGCCGTAAAAATCGGACCCCATGTTGTATCAATGATATCCTGAGAGTACACATTCTCCCCAGAAATAGCCCTATCAATATACGGAACCATTTCTTCCTCAATATAATCTCCAGGGTGTCTTACATCATCCGCCTCCGGATCCAAACCGTCTACCACATAAACGAGTTTTCCTTCTTCATTTTTTTGAGCGGTGTAAATATATCGAGTCGAATTCAGTGTTCTGATTTCATTGAAATAGGAAGAAATATCCTTATATAATTGCTTCTTTTCATCAGATTGATCTTTGATTTGATCAAAATCTTCTTTGCCGATGCTTCCATCCACAAGTTTGTGTACTGCATCTGCACTCGCTGTGTCACGTGTGATTTCTGTTTCAAGGGCAGTCTTAGTGTAAGAACTTTGCAGAATAAATGTGTACAACGCTATTACAAAAATTATCAAAAGCCCCGTAATCACAAAGATACTGTCTGTATTCTTCTGCCTAAGGTTTTTTTCAAATGAATTCCTTCTTTTGTTTTCTTCATGCTGCTCATTCACATCCTCTAAATCCTAATTTACCAAATTTATCATAGCACATCTTCATGCGATCTTCAATATAGAAAAAGCAGCCACCACTACGGTGACTGCTCTTTCTCAATTATCGAAAAAATCCATCCGCATATGTTCCGGCACACCTTCGTGAGCATTTTGCTGTCCAATCCCAATATCGGCGTGGCGACAGTAGCCGCAGAAGCCGGACACGCACAGCCCAGTACGACCCTTGCGATCTACACGCAGGTCTACGATAGGCGGCGTGATGAGATTCGCAGCCAGATGACAAGCGGTTATGAGAACGTCGCTAATTTTGAAATCCCATTTTTCTTGTGGAATCTTGTGACTATCTCATAGTTCTGCAAAAACACCTTATGAACACACCCATACCGAACGCTGCCCGCATCCTCGGACAGACGGGTGTCCTGCGTGCTGACGACGGCGGCAGGCGCAGGATCGGCCGCTGCGGTCACAGCCTTTTTGGCAAGGCCGGTATGGATGGTGAGCAGTGCCATTACCAGCAGCACCAAAGCGCAGCCCAGCAGGCGGATATCCACATCACATTTCCGATCGTACATTCTGAAACGCCCCTTTTCCATTTTTGCCCTGCCCGGCGGACACGTTTCCGCTGCGGCGGGCCGTCTGATGTTTCCTATCCTCTGCTGCGGACCCCCTCTATCTGTCCGCAGCAGAACAACAAAAATGCAAAAAAGCCCAGAGCGATACCGCTCCAGGCTCCTTTGTCTGTATGTACATATCATATTATAATGTCCGGGGCGGATATTGTCAAGGAAAGTGAACGGGTTTCATCTCTAGGTGCCCACCGATTCATCTTGTTTGGTGTTTTGCATCCACCGCACCAGCGCTTCGGCGTCCTGTTTGCCTTTGGCGTACATTTTTTCAAGGCAGGCGCGGTTCTTGGTCAGGGTGGACATTCCCTCGGTGCTGTCCGGGGCGATGATGCAGACAAGGCCCTGTCGCTCCAGCTCCCGCGCCCGCTGGACAGCCGTGTTGTACCGCCATGCCCGGCGGCGCAGCCCCTCGGCTGCAGCGGGGTAATGCGACTGCAGCAGGTGTGCCAGATGCTTGTCCCGGGCATCACTGCTCACCAGCCCGATGGGCTTGGTCAGGATGAGAGCCACTCGGTCGCAGCCGTGGGCAAAGGCCCATTCCAGCGGGACGGGGTCGGCCAGGCCGCCATCAAAATAAGGCACGCCGTCGATGACGCAGGGCTGGTCGATGACCGGGATGCAGCAGGACGCCATGAGGATGCGGTAGTCGTCCGGGTGGAGGTCTGCCTTGGTGAAATACTGCGCCTCGCCGTTCTGTGCATTAGCGGCCACCACGCAGAGCTCTGCCGGGCTGCGGGCAAGCGCCGCGTAATCCAGCGGATTCTCGCCGCCTGCATTGCTGAGGGTGCCGTAGACATAGCCCAGATCGAGATAGGAGTGCTTGCGGATGAGATTGTGTACGCTCATGTACTCCCTGCGGAAGGAGTATTCATCGTAAAAGGGCTTGTTCCGCCCATGCTGGCCTGCCAGATAGGACGCCATATTGGCGCTGCCCGCCGAAACGCCGATGCAGAGATCGAAGCGGAGGTCCTCCTCCAGGCAGCGGTCCAGCACGCCAGCGCCGTAAATGCCCCGCAGGCCGCCACCCACATCGATGACACCGTATTTCATGGTCTGTTCCTCCATCGTTTCATTCCATTTCCCTCCTAGTATAACGGGACGGCGGGAAATACTCATTGAGCAAACGGCGGGATCTGATGCAATTTGCGGCAGAAAGCAGGATCTGCCGCAATGGGGGCCGCAGAAGCCGGACACGCACAGCCCAGTACGACCCTTGCAATCTACACGCAGGTCTATGACAAGCGGCGCAAAGAGATTCGCAACCAGATGAGCAAGGAACTGTACGAATGAGCAAAAAAGAAGCACGAAGGCCGAAACCTTCGTGCTTTTTTGGTGGGCCAGGCAGGACTTGAACCCGCGACCAAGCGGTTATGAGCCGCCAGCTCTGACCAGCTGAGCTACTGGCCCGCAGAGGCACCCGGCGAAAAAGCAGGGTGCAACAGATAGTATAGCAAAAAACTGCGAAAATGAAAAGCGTTTTCGGACAAAATTATTTTGTACGGTGGGCCTGGAGCTTTTGCATCATAAAGGTGTCCAGCATTTCCTGCGGGAAAAGCGGCTCTTTGTAGCCGAAGGATTCCCGGATGAAGATGAGGGTCACGATGGTCTGACGGCCGGGGTCGAGGCGGAGGGTGTAGAGGGTATCCAGCGGCTGCTGGGTGGGCTGATGGAGCGTGAGGTGGAGCAGGAAGCCGCCGTCGTTCTCGCGGCGGCACTCGTAAGCGAACTCGTCGGTCTCGCCGTGGAGGTCGAGCCGGTCGAAGCACTCGTCCAGCGGCAGGTCGGTGCGGAACTCGCTCAGGCCGGCGGGGCCGTACTGGCTCCGGCGGGTGTTCTCGCGCCGGGTGAGCAGCAGAACGATGACGCCCAGCGCCACCGCCAGCAGGATGATGGAAATGACAGCGTTCATGGAGCCCTCCTGAATGGTTTTTGATCAGAGTTTTCCTTATTGTAACACAACCCGCAGGAAATTGTGTTATAATATTGGAAAAATTCTAAAATTTGCGGTCGCCCATGCCGTCTCATGGGCGGGGAGGCTCACAATGAAACTGAAATTCACCCACAAGACCTGGTACTTTTTCCTGCTGTGCGCAGCGGCGGCATCCATGCTGAATGGATTTGCCGTGCTGGGCGGGATGGACTTCTCCTTCTTGGAGATGGCGGCGTTCTGCATCACCGGCATCACCCTGCTGTTCCTGGCGGCGGAAAAAGGCAGCTCGGCCAAAGACAAGCGCAATTACTTCGGCCTCTTCGTGGTGCTGATGCTCAGCTACATGGGCCAGGGCTGGGCGGCATACATCTGCTCGGCGCTGGTCTGGCCCGGCCTACTGGGCTACGAATACCAGAAGGGCAGACCCATTCAGCGGCAGCTGCAGCTGGTGGGCGCGGCAGAGGTACTTCATCTGCTCTTTGTTCTGCTGACGGTCTACGGCGGCATGGCGGGCCTGAGCTTCTGGGCGAACCTGCTCTGGGTGTTGCTGGCCTGCGCCCGCGGCTGGGCCGCACTGAGCCTGTATAAGATGCAGGAGGACGCATGAGCCCGCAGCGGCGCGCACCGCGCAGGAAGAAAAAGATCGGCCGCCGGCGGTTTCTGGCGGGGCTGGGCTGTGCCGCCGGAGCGTATTTTCTGTACCGTTCTGTCCGGAACGTAGAAAAAATAGACCCGCCCGCAGTGCTGCAGCCGGATGAGACGCCGAACCCGGCCCTGCCCTCCGGTGAGTGGCGGGCGGTCTGGGTGAGCTATCTGGAATGGGCGCGGATGAATTTTTCGTCCGAGGCAGCATTCCGGGCAGACATCGCCGCGCTGATGGACAACTGCGCCGCCCTGGGGCTGAACACTGTTCTCGCGCAGGTGCGGCCCTTCGGGGATGCGCTGTACGAGAGCAGCCTGTTTCCGTGGAGCCATCTCTGCACCGGTGCGCAGGGGCAGGCACCCGGCTTTGACCCGCTGGATGTGCTCATCACCGAGGCACACGCGCGGGGGCTTTCGCTGGAAGCCTGGATCAACCCATACCGGCTGAAAAGCTCTGCGGCCATGCCGCCCAGCATTGGGGAGACGAATCTGATGCACACCCATCCGGAGTGGTGCTGCACGGTGGGCGAGGGGGTCTACCTGAACCCGGCCATCCCGGAGGCCGCCGCGTATGTGGTGCAGGGGGTGGCCGAGCTTGTGGAGCGCTACGCCGTGGACGGCATCCACTTCGACGATTATTTTTATCCCACGACCGAAGCCTCTCTCGACGCGGCGCAGTTCGCGGCCAGCGGTGAGAAGGATCTGGCATCCTGGCGGCAGCAGAACGTGACGAGCCTGGTCAAGGCTGCGCACGATGCCGTGAAGGCAGCAGACCCGACCCTGCGGTTCGGTGTCAGTCCGCAGGGGAATCCGGAGAACGATCTTGCCACCCAGTACAGCGACATCTACACCTGGCTGACGGCCAGCGGGGCCGACGCCGTGGTGGATTACCTCTGCCCGCAGGTGTACTGGGGCTATGGATACCAGCTGCAATCGGGCAGCACCCGCTTTGCCTTTGAGAACATCGTGCCGGAGTGGCTGGGCATGGCCCGCGCCGGGGATGTGGCGCTGTATTTCGGGCTGGGGGCCTACCGCATCGGCGTGGGGGACGGCGGGGCCAACGCCGACAGCACGAGCCAGTGGGCCACCGGTTCCGCGCTGGCCCGGCAGACGGCCGATCTGCGCAGCCGGGGCGCGCAGGGCTGGGCGCTCTACCGGTACGATTCGCTCTTCGGCCCGGCCCGGAACGACCTTGCCGCCGCCGAATGCGCGGCCCTGACGGCACAGAATGGGGAAACGCGCTGAAGTGTCTTGTATGCAGGAAAAAAATGCGGTATACTATATCCGTATCATGCCTTGCAAAAGTACACTTTTCTGCGATTTTTGAGGATAAAAAACCATGAAGAAAACAAAACGGATCTTTGCCTTTGCGCTGGCGCTGCTTCTGGCTGCGCTGATGCTCACCGGCTGCAAAAGCACACTGACGTCCATCGCCCACAAGCTGACCGGCGCGTCGGACGAGGTACAGGAGGAGGACACCACCCAGTGGGCGGCCCCCAGCAGCGACCCGCTGATGATCGAGGGCATCGCCGACACCTCCGCCAAATACGCCACGGCTGTGGCCAACGGCTCGCTGAACATCGTCTTCAACGGCATCTGGAGCCGCCAGACCGATTACTTCACCGCGCCGAACGGGATGCTCTCCATCTACGGCTGCGGCACGGCGGAGGGTGTGCAGAAGTTCAAGATCTCGCTGTGGAAGAAGGTCGATGGCGGCGCACAGTATGTGGACAACACCACCTACTACTTCGTCACCGACGGCCAGAACTACCACTGCGACATCGGCAATCTGGACCCCAACGCCAGCTACCGGCTGACCATCTCCTATGATTCGAGCAAGTATTACCTCTACGGACTGCTCAAGGTGGAGGGGATCGGCGGATGAATACACAGACCCGGCATTCCCTGATGCTGATGCTTTGCGCCCTGATCTGGGGCACGGCCTTTGTGGCCCAGAGCGCAGGCTCCGGCATGGGGGCCTATTCCTTTCTGGCCGGGCGGAGCTGGCTGGCCGTGCTGGTGCTCCTGCCCACCGTTTACGCCTTTGACGCCCTTCGCCGCCGCCGGGGCGAACCCACCGGCAGGCCGCAGACCGCTGCCGACCGCAAAACGCTGGGAACAGCGGGCTTTGTCTGCGGCACCTTTCTGTTCGCGGCCAGCGCGGCCCAGCAGATCGGCATTACGCTGAACCCTTCCACGGCCAAGGCCGCGTTCCTGACGGCGATGTACGTCGTGATGGTGCCGGTGTTCGGGCTGTTCGTGGGGCGGCGGGGCAGTGCCCGGCTCTGGCTGAGCATGGTCATCGCCGTGGGCGGGCTGTATCTGCTCTGCATGAAGAACGGCTTTGGCGGCATCGAATCCAGCGACTGGGTCCTGCTCAGCTGCGCCGTGCTCTTCAGCTTCCAGATCATGTCCATCGACCACTTTTCCCCGCTGGTGGACGGCGTCCGGCTGAGTCTGGTGCAGTTCGTTGTGGTGGCGGTGGAAAGCACCGCCGCCGCCTTCCTGTTTGAGACGCCCACCCTCGCCGAGTTCGGCACCAACTGGCTGCCCATCGTCTACTGCGGTGTGCTGTCCAGCGGCGTCGGCTATACGCTGCAGATTCTGGGGCAGAAAGAGCTGAATCCCGCCGTCGCGAGCCTCATCATGTGTCTGGAGAGCGTGTTCAGCGCTCTGGGCGGCTGGCTCATCCTGCACCAGAACCTCTCGGTGCGGGAGGCCTCCGGCTGTGTGCTCATCTTTGCAGCCGTGGTGCTGGCCCAGCTGCCGGCCCCGCAGCGGGCAGAGCGTGCGTCCTGACGTGGCCGCACAAAAACCGGAAGTCCAGCTGCGCAGCGCGGGCGGCATCCAGTACGAGCTGTACCGCAAAAAGATCAAACAGCTGCATCTGCGGGTACGGGACAACGGCACCGTGATGGTCAGCATCCCGCTGCGCACCAGCCTGGAGCAGGCGGACGCCTTTGTGTGCAAGAACGCACAGTGGATCCACGACACCCGGCAGAAAGTGATGGCAAAAGCGGCCCGCGACAATGCCGATCTGCCGGACAAGGAGACCGCACTGGCCTGTTTTACCGCCATGAGCGACAAGGTCTACCCGGCCTTTGCCGGGCGGCCAGAAACCCACCCTCAAGGTGCGCAGCATGACCACCCGCTGGGGCGTGTGCTGCCCCGGCAAAAAGCAGATCACCTTTGCGCTGCAGCTGTATAACATGCCGCCTGCGGCGCAGATCTATGTGGTGGTGCACGAGTACTGCCACTTTTTGCAGCCCAACCACAGCCCGGCCTTCTGGGCCGAGGTGGCAAAGCTGCTGCCGGACTGGAAGGCCCGGCGGGAACTGCTGAAAAAATAATCTATCGTAAAAACGGAGGGAAATTCCCTTGGAAAACGAAAAAAAGACCGGCGATAAATATTCCAAACTTGCCGGCAATACCCTGATCTTTGCAATCTCCAGCTTTTCGTCCAAGCTGCTCACTTTGATCGTACAGCCCTTTCTGACCTACGCCATGGCGGAGATCTCGGATCTGGGTCTGTCCAAGATCCTGAGCCAGTACGCGAACCTGCTCATCCCGTTCGTGTCCATGGGCATGTCCAACGCCATCATCCGCTTTGGTCTGGACAAGGGCAACAGCGAAAAACAGGTGTTCACCAATGGCCTGCTCACCATTCTGGCCGGTTTCGGCCTGTTGGTGATCTTCTGGCCAGTGGTGCAGTTTTTGCCTGATATGGCCCAGTACGGTATGCTCATCTACCTTTATATCCTCATGAGCTGTCTGCGCACCCTC
>OLYI01000559.1_pt1 | contig 13130 bp, 9 predicted proteins | sample 1644251 | NCBI WGS metagenome assembly OLYI01 (sample SAMEA103958140, study PRJEB25191) | human gut metagenome | biome: human-associated habitat [ENVO:00009003]; feature: intestine environment [ENVO:2100002]; material: feces | place: Germany | collected 2013/2015 | reverse complement strand
CCATGATGCTCATCAACCAGAAAGCCGGGTCCAATGCTTCAAGCACCATCAAGGAGATTCACGAAGTGCTTGACGACCTCAGCCGGGACTTGCCCGAAGGGACGGAATTCGTGGTGCTTACCGATACCAACAAGTTCCTGTATGTATGCTTCCATCAATTCTGTTATCCGGACACTTATTGAAGCGATACTTCTGGTTATCGTGGTGGTATATGTATTTTTGCAAGATATTAAGTCCACGCTTATTCCTACGATATCCATTTTCGTCTCCATTATCGGTACGTTCGCCGTGATGTCCATGATCGGCTTCTCCGTCAACCTGCTCACCCTGTTCGCGCTTGTGCTTGCCATCGGAACTGTGGTCGATGATGCCATTGTCGTCGTCGAGGGGGTTCATGCCAAGTTGGATCAGGGATACAAGTCTTCCCGTGAGGCTTCTATTGATGCCATGAGTGAACTGGGTGGAGCTATCGTTTCTATTACGTTAGTCATGATGTCTGTGTTTATTCCGGTAAGTTTCATGGGAGGTACTGCCGGTACATTCTACCGTCAGTTTGGTATCACCATGGCGATCTCTATCGGTTTTTCAGCTTTGAATGCATTGACTTTGTCACCGGCACTGTGCGCAATTTTCTTGAAACCGCATGATGAGGGACATGGAGCAAAGAAGATGACCCGTGTAGAACGTTTCCATACAGCCTTTAATGCGGCTTATGATTCTATATTGAAGAAGTATAAGAAGCATGTAGTGTTCTTTATCCATAAGAAATGGTTGTCATTCGGGCTGGTTGCCGCTTCTATCATTTTGTTGGTATTCTTTATGAAGGTTACTCCGACGGGTATGGTTCCCAATGAAGATACCGGTACCATTATGGGTGCGGTGACACTGCCTCCCGGTACTTCACAGGAACGTGCAATGGAAATCTTAAACCGTGTAGACAGCTTGGTGGCTGCCGAACCAGCTGTAGATTCCCGCACGGTGATTTCCGGTTTCGGCTTTATTGGTGGTCAGGGACCTTCTTACGGTTCTATCATTATTAAGCTGAAAGATTGGGAAGAACGCTCCATGATGCAGAATTCGGATATTGTGGTAGGTACGTTGTTTATGCGTGCGCAGAAGATCATCAAGGATGCGCAGGTATTGTTCTTTGCTCCTCCTATGATTCCGGGTTATTCGGCATCCAGTGATATCGAGTTGAATATGCAGGATAAGACCGGTGGAGACTTGAATCATTTTTATGACGTCGTTTTGGACTATATGGATGCGTTGAAGGCACGCCCTGAAATTAATTCGGCCCAGACTACCTTCAATCCGAGTTTCCCCCAATATATGTTGGATATTGATGCTGCTGCTTGTAAGAAGGCAGGAATCAGTCCTAGTGATATTCTGACTACCATGCAGGGATATTTCGGTGGTTTGTATGCTTCTAACTTCAACCGTTTCGGTAAGATGTATCGTGTTATGATTCAGGCGGAACCCGAAGCGACCAAGAATCTGGAATCCTTGAATAGTATCAAGATACGTAATGGGAATGAGATGGCTCCTATTTCCCAGTTCGTTTCTGTCAAGAAAGTATATGGACCGGATGTTATAGGCCGTTTCAACCTTTATACGTCTATCAAAGTGATGGTGGCTCCTGCCAGTGGCTATACTTCCGGACAGGCTTTGCAGGCTATTGCGGAAGTTGCTAAAGAGAATTTGCCTACCGGTTACGGTTATGAGTTGGGAGGTATGGCTCGTGAAGAGGCATCTACCAGTGGCAGTTCCACAGGTATCATCTTCATTCTGTGTTTTGTATTCGTTTATTTGTTGCTGAGTGCACAGTATGAAAGTTACATTCTGCCGTTGTCCGTATTGCTTTCAGTACCGTTCGGTCTGTTGGGTAGCTTCCTGTTTGTAAACGGATTTGCAGCATTGGGAAATATTCCGGCTTTGAAGATGATTTTAGGAACCATGTCAAATGATATTTATATGCAGATTGCATTGATCATGTTGATGGGATTGTTGGCGAAGAATGCCATTCTGATTGTAGAGTTTGCTTTGGATCGCCGTAAGCAGGGAATGAGTATTTCCTGGGCTGCGGTTTTGGGTGCGGCAGCCCGTTTGCGACCGATCTTAATGACCTCATTGGCCATGATTGTAGGTTTGATTCCGTTGATGTTGGCTATGGGAGTTGGTGCTCATGGTAACCGTACTTTGGGAGCTTCGGCTATTGGTGGTATGTTGATTGGTATGATCTTCCAGATCTTTATCGTACCCGTATTGTTTGTGGTATTCCAATGGTTACAAGAGAAATTCAAACCGATTGAATGGGAAAGTGTGGACAATACAGAGGTTGAACCCGAAATTGAACAATACACCCGTAAATGAACAGAAGAACAATGAAAAAGATAATAGGATTATGTTGCGCGACGTTTTTATTAAGCGGTTGCCACATCTATAAATCATACGATCGTCCCGAGTCGATAGATGCCACTGGCATCTATCGTGACCCGGTTGCCGCCAACGATACATTGGCTGCTAACGATACAACCAATATGGGTAACTTGTCATGGAAGGAAATTTTCCGTGATCCGAAATTGCAGATGCTGATTGAAGAGGGATTGGCAAACAATGTAGATATGCAGGCTGCTATCCTGCGTGTAAAGGAGGCCAAGGCGTTATTGACATCAGCTCGTTTGTCTTATCTCCCTTCTTTGGCCCTTGCTCCACAAGGTTCGTTGACTAGTGTGGACAAAAGTACTCCTGTAAAGAACTATACTTTACCTGCTTCTGCAAGCTGGGAAGTTGATTTGTTCGGCAAATTGCTGAATGCCCATCGTGGCCAGAAAGCTTCTTATTTGCAAAGTAAGGCCTATCAGCAGGCAGTGCGTTCACAGTTGATTGGTGGTATAGCCAATGCTTATTATTCTTTATTGATGCTAGACCGTCAAGTCAGTGTGACCGAACAGAATGTGGCGTTAATGAAAGAAACAGTGCGCACTATGGAAGCTATGAAGGAAGCCGGTATGACTACCGAAGCTGCTGTGGCACAGAGTAAAGGGGCTTATCACCAGACGGAGGCTTCATTGGCTGACTTGAAACGCCAGGTGCGTGAAACTGAGAATTCTATCTCCGTATTGTTGGCAAAGGCTCCTCAGAACATAGACCGTGGAACATTGGAGGAACAAGTGATGCCGGCTGATTTGGCGGTGGGAGTTCCTTTACAGTTGCTTGAGAACCGGCCCGATGTAAAAGCGGCAGAATTGGCATTAGCCGACGCTTATTATACTACCAATCAGGCGCGTTCCGCTTTTTATCCCAGTGTTAATATTACAGGTACTCTGGGATGGACTAATGGTTCCAATGGTACAGTGATTTCTAATCCTGCCGTTATGCTTTGGAATGCTATCGGCTCATTGACGCAACCCATTTTCCAGCGTGGAAAATTGATTGCCAACTTGAAAGTATCGAAAGCGGAAGAACAGATTGCCAAGATGAATTATCAGCAGACTATTCTGGAAGCTGGTAAGGAAGTAAGTGATGCTTTGTTCCTGTATGATACGGCAGACAAAAAGTTGAGCGAGCACCAGGCACAGGTTTCTGAAATGCAAAAAGCGGTGGAGATGAACAATGATTTGTTTCAGGCGGGAAAGGCCACTTATCTGGAAATCATTACTGCACAACAGTCATTGCTGAGTGCCCAGTTGAACGAAGTATCCGATACTTTCCAGCGTATGCAGGCTGTTATCAATCTGTACAGCGCATTGGGCGGTGGACGTGAATAATTAACCTTAAAAATAATATGAATATGATTAGTCCGTTAGCTTATGTAGACCCGTCTGCAAAAATCGGGAAAAACGTAACTATTCACCCGTTTGCCTACATTGATAAGAATGTGGAGATAGGTGATGATAATGTAATTATGCCCAACGCCAGCATTATGAGCGGCGCACGCATCGGTAACGGAAATACCATTTATAACGGAGCTGTAATTGCTGCTACTCCGCAAGATTTTAAATATACGGGTGATGATACCATCGCCCGTATAGGTAATAATAATACCATCCGTGAGAATGCGGTAATTATTCGTGCCACTTTCGCCGGAGATGAGACTGTGGTAGGAAGCGGTAACTTTATTATGCAGGGAGCACGTATCTCACATGATGTGACCATCGGTAATAACTGTATTATTGGTAACGGTTCGCAGGTGTCAGGTTGTTGTGTAGTCGAGGATTATGCTATTCTTACTTCCAATGTACTGATGCAGGGAAAGACTCGTTTGGGGACTTATGCCGCCGTACAGGGCGGGTGTCGTTTTACCAAGGATATTCCTCCTTATTGTGTGGCAGCCCATGAGCCTACGGCTTTTTACAGCATCAATACCACCGTGTTGCAACATGAAGGTTTTTCGGAAACGGTTATTAAACATATAGCGCATGCTTTCCGTATATTGTATAAAGTGAATACATCTACAGAGGATGCATTGCGTCGTATTGAAGAACAGGTTCCGTCTAGTCCTGAAATTGTACATCTGATAGAGTTTGTCAGAAGTTCTAAGTTGGGTATTATAAAATAAATGTATCTTTGTTTCCCTTTATGTTAAGAATGAACAGCGTCAGGAAAAAAAGAACGGATAAAACGGTAGTGAAGGAACACATTGTTTTGGCAGCAGCGAAATCATTTGCCCAGAAAGGTGTCAAAACAGTGAGAATGGATGATATTGCTGCCGGATTATCTATATCTAAACGTACGCTTTATGAATTGTTTCATGACAAAGAGGATTTATTACTTGATGTCATGAAGTTACATCGGGAGGAGATGCAGGAATATATGACTCAAGTGGCTTCCAAAGCAGAGAATGTTTTGGAAGTCCTCTTGAAGTTTTTTCAAAGAAGTGCCCAGGATTTTCAGAATACAAACAGGAAATTCTTTGAGGATATTGAGAAATATCCCAAGGTAATGCGTTACATTGACGAAAGCCGGAAGGAGAATTTGGATTCGGCTATGGAATTTTATCGCAAAGGAGTGGAACAAGGCATTTTTAGAAATGATGTAAATTATAATATTGTACGCGCTATGGTATGTGAGCAGATGGATTTGTTGTTGCATTCGGAAATATGCAAGTCCTATTCGCTTGGTGAAATTTATGAAACAGTTGTATTTATGCATATGCGTGGCATTTCCACTGAAAAGGGGTTGAAGATTGTGGATAATTTTTTATTGAATTTAAAAGGAAACGAACATAATAAGTATGGTTAGAAACTAAATAAGTCACTAAATAAAGAGTAATAATTAATGAAATTTTATTGCAAACCTACGTTAACCTTGTTTTTGCTGCTTTATGTAGCAATACAAAGTGCACAAGCACAAGACACATTGAGGATTACCTTACAGGACGCAGTCCGGATAGCATTGAGCGACAATCCCACCATTAAAGTCGCCGGTCAGGAAATCCTGTTAAAGAAAGAAGCCCGCCGGGAAGCTTATGCCGGTCTTTTCCCAGAAGCCAGTTTGGTGGGCAGTTATTCACGAGCCATAAAAAAGCAGTCATTCGCCATGATGGGAGAGGTGATTGAAGTCGGTACAGATAATACTTATAGTGGTGGTCTGTCTGTCAGTCTGCCTGTCTTTGCTCCGGCTCTTTACAAAAGTATCAGTTTGACAAGTACAGATGTGAACCTGGCGGTAGAGAAATCACGTGCTTCACGTCTGGATATGGTAAATCAAGTGACCAAGGCATTTTTTCAGTTGCTTTTGGCACAGGACAGTTATGAAGTGCTGCTTAAAAGTTATAAGCAGAGTGAAGATAATTATAATGTGGTGAAAGCTAAATATGAACAGGGGACTGTCAGTGAATATGATAAGATTAGTGCGGATGTGCAGATGCGCAGCTTGAAACCTACCGTGGTGTCTGCCCGTAACGGAGTGAATTTGGCAAATTTGCAGTTGAAGGTCTTGATGGGAATGGAATCTGATGTAAAGGTAGCGGTTGAAGGCAATCTGAAGGATTATGAAATGTCTATGTTTACTCGTCAGGCAATGCCTCGCCCAGACAATTTGATAAATAACAGTACGTTGAAACAATTGGAACTGAATGCATTGCAATTAAAGCAGACGCTGAAGTTGCAGTATACCAACTTTATGCCGACCCTTTCTGCCAGTTTCCAATATATGTATACTTCAATGAATGATAATTTCAAGTTCAAGGAATACGATTGGAGGCCCTATTCTACTATCGGTCTGAATCTAAGTATTCCTTTATTCAAAGGAAGTAATTTTACTCAATTGAAACAGACCCGTATCCAGATGAAACAACTGGAAGAGAACCGTATCAATATAGAGCGGCAACTCACTATGCAAGCTACCGGTTATTTGGATAATATGGCCGCTAGTACGGAACAGGTGGTAAGTAATAAAGAAGCTGTCTTTCAGGCGGAGAAAGGGCGTACTATTGCCGAAAAAAGATATGAAGTTGGAAAAGGAACTATCTTGGAATTGAATAGTTCGGAAGTGGCTTTAACAGAGGCCCAACTGACTTATAACCAGTCCATCTATGACTATCTGGTAGCTAAAGCTGATTTGGATTTAGTCTTAGGCATTGATGAAGTAACGGAACAATAACACATTAACATAAAGATAACAGTATGAGAAAATATTTTCAATTCGCAGCTTGGCTGGTGGTAACTATGCTGGGGGCATGTTCAGGTGGAACGGAGAGTAAGGAAGCTGCTGATACCGCTATGGAGGACAAACCGGTAGTCCGGCTTGCTTCCGTAACTTCCCGCGATGTAGATCAGATAGAGGAATATACTGCCACTGTTGAAGCGGAAGCGAAAAATAATATAGCTCCGACCTCTCCCGGGCGTATAGACCGTATTTTTGTTGAAGTGGGAGACCATGTATCCAAAGGACAGAAATTAGTACAGATGGATGCGGCAAATCTGAAACAAATGAAATTGCAATTAGAAAATGAAGAAACGGAATTCAGACGTATGGATGAACTGTACAAAGTGGGTGGAGCTTCCAAATCTGAATGGGATGCAGCAAAAACAGCTTTAGATGTACGTCGTACTTCCTATAATAATTTGTTGGAGAATACGCAGTTGTTAAGCCCTATTCATGGAGTGGTTACAGCACGTAATTTTGATAACGGTGATTTATATTCTTCCGCTTCCACTCCTGTGTTGGTCATTGAACAGATCACTCCGGTTAAACTGTTGATCAATGTATCCGAACCTTATTTCCCGAAAGTGACTAAAGGTATGATCGTAAAGGTGAAATTTGATGTGTATGGTGATGAGGAGTTCGAAGGGAAAGTTAGTTTGGTGTATCCTACTATTGATGCTGCTACTCATACTTTTCCTGTAGAGGTAAAATTGGCTAATACCCGTCAGCGTATACGTCCGGGAATGTTTGGCCGTGTGACTGTGAGCTTTGGTACATTGCGGCATGTGGTGGTTCCTGATCAGGCTATTGTGAAACGTGCCGGTTCGGGCGACCGTTATGTATATGTCTACAAAGACGGTAAGGTTTCCTATAATAAAGTAGAATTGGGACGTCGGATGGGAACCGAATATGAATTGATTTCCGGGGTGGAGGATAATTCGCAGGTGGTGGTTGCCGGTCAGACCCGTTTGGCCGATGGTGTGGAAGTGGCAGTAAATTAAAAATTGAGAATTAGTTGATAATACTCCATATTTATTTACCTATATATGATTTTTTAGTTCTTAATTTTTAATTTAACAAACATGAGTTTATACGAAGGAGCGGTTAAAAAACCGATTATGACCTCGTTATGCTTTTTGGCCGTAGCGATCTTTGGTCTGTTCTCATTGTCGAAACTTCCGGTAGACTTGTATCCCGATATTGATACCAATACCATTATGGTTATGACATCTTATCAGGGTGCCAGTGCTTCCGATATAGAGAACAACGTAACCCGTCCGTTGGAAAATACGTTGAACTCGGTTAGTAATTTGAAACATATTACATCCAAGTCTTCAGAAAATATATCAGTTATCACTTTGGAATTCGAATATGGCTATGATATTGATGTGTTGACTAATGATGTGCGTGATAAATTGGATATGGTGAGTTCGGAGCTTCCCGATGAAGTCAATACTCCGATTATCTTTAAGTTCAGTACGGATATGATTCCTATCCTGCTGTTGTCCGTTCAGGCAGAAGAAAGTCAGCCGGCTCTGTATAAGATATTGGATGATAATGTAGTAAATCCTTTGGCTCGTGTTCCCGGTGTGGGAACGGTGTCCATTGCCGGTGCGCCGAAGCGTGAGGTGAATATTTATTGTGATCCCAACAAACTGGAAGCATATGATCTGACGATTGAGACCATCAGTTCCATTGTCGGGGCTGAAAATAAGAATACTCCGGGTGGAACTTTCGATGTGGGCAGTAATACCTATTCCTTGCGTGTGGAAGGAGAATTCAAGGACCCGAAAGAAATGGAGAATATCGTAGTGGGTATACGCAATGGTGCTTCGGTGTATTTGCGTGACGTGGCAACGGTAGTCGATTCTGTAGAAGAACGTGCTCAGGAAACCTATAATAACGGGGTGCAGGGAGCCATGATTGTTGTACAGAAACAATCGGGAGCAAATTCAGTGAACATTTCCCGGAAAGTAATGGATCAGTTGCCTAAGTTACAGAAGTCACTGCCCAGTGATGTGAAACTGGGGGTTATTGTGAACACTTCGGATAATATTTTGAATACCATCGACAGTTTGACGGAAACTATTATGTATGCCATTCTGTTTGTGGTCTTGGTGGTATTTGTTTTCTTAGGTCGTTGGCGTGCTACGGTGATTATCTGTATCACTATCCCCATGTCATTGATTGCCTCCTTTATTTATTTGGCTATCACGGATGGGGGATCTCTGAATATTATTTCTTTGTCGTGCCTTTCTATTGCGATTGGTAATGTGGTGGATGACGCTATTGTTGTTTTGGAAAACGTAACGACCCATATCGAGCGTGGCTCCGAGCCGAAACAGGCGGCTATCCATGGAACAAATGAGGTGGCAATTTCTGTTATCGCATCCACATTGACTATGATTGCGGTATTCTTCCCGTTGACGATGGTCAGTGGTATGTCGGGAGTTTTGTTCCGTCAGTTGGGCTGGATGATGTGTGTCATTATGACTATTTCTACTATCTCGGCTCTGTCATTTACTCCGATGATGTGTGCGCAGATGCTTCGCTTGCAAAAAAAACAAAGTAAGTGGTTTGTCACATTCTACAAACCGATAGAAGGTGCGTTGGATGGATTGGATAACTGGTATCAGAAACGTTTGAACTGGGCTGTTCGTCACCGCAGGACTATTATTGCCGGTTGTTTCGGGTTCTTTCTGCTGAGCCTGATTTGTGCGAAAGGAATTGGTACAGAGTTTTTTCCGTCACAAGACAACAGTCGTATTTCTGTTCAATTACAATTGCCTATCGGAGCTCGCGTAGAGCGTGCCCAGGCATTGGCCCAGGAGCTGACCGAAAGGTGGCTGAAGAAATATGAAGGGGTGATGCGTATCTGTAACTATACTGTGGGACAGGCTGATGCGGATAATACTTGGGCTTCTATTCAGGATAATGGTAGCCATATCATTTCATTCAATATCAACCTTTATAATCCCGATCAGCGTTCTGTTACGTTGGCAGAAGTCTGCGATGGTATGCGTGAGGATCTGAAAGCCTATCCCGAACTGGATAAAGCCCAGGTTATCCTGGGTGGTAGCAGTGGAGGCATGGGTGGACAGGCCACTGCCGATTTTGAAATCTATGGATATGATTTTACAGAAACAGATAAGGCAGCCGCTGAATTGAAAGAAGCTTTATTGAAAGTGAACGGTGTGTCTGAGGTGAATATCAGCCGTCAGGATTATCAGCCGGAATATCAGGTGGATTTTGATCGTGAAAAACTGGCTTTACATGGTTTGAATCTTTCTACAGCAGCTTTGTATCTGCGTAACCGTGTTAATGGTGCTTTATCTTCTTACTATCGGGAAGATGGTGACGAATATGATATCAAGGTGCGTTATGCTCCCCAGTTCCGTACCAGTATTGAAAGTTTGGAGAATATTCTGATTTATACCAATGAAGGTAAAGCGATTCGGGTGAAAGATATCGGCACGGTAGTGGAGCGTTCAGCTCCTCCTACTATTGAACGTAAAGACCGTGAACGTATTGTAACAGTATCTGCTGTGATTTCAGGTGCGCCTTTAGGTAGTGTGGTGGCAGCGGGTGAGTCTATTATTGATAAGATGGATTTACCTGGCGGTATCAGTATCCAGGTGGCAGGGTCTTATGAGGATCAGCAGGATTCATTCAGCGATCTGGGAACTTTGGCTGTTTTGATTATTATATTGGTATTTATTGTAATGGCTGCCCAGTTTGAGTCTCTGACCTATCCGTTTATCATTATGTTCTCTATTCCGTTTGCATTCAGTGGGGTATTGATGGCATTGTATGGAACGGGGACTACATTGAATGTCATGAGTTTGTTGGGAGGTATCATGTTGATTGGTATCGTAGTGAAGAATGGTATCGTGCTTATTGATTACATTACCTTATGTCGTGAGCGGGGTATGTCTGTTATTCATTCGGTCGTTGTTTCGGGCCGTAGTCGTTTACGTCCGGTTTTAATGACCACTTTGACCACTATTCTGGGCATGGTGCCGATGGCGATAGGAGGAGGGGAAGGTTCTGAAATGTGGCAGCCTTTAGGGGTGTCCGTAATCGGTGGTTTGACTGTATCTACCGTGCTCACCTTGATTTTGGTTCCGGTGCTCTACTGTTCATTTGCGGGTACAGGTATCAAGCGTAACCGTAAGAAGATGAAAGCTGCCCGTGAGCTGAATGACTATTATCAAGCGCATAAGACAGAGATGACTAAAGGTAAAAAAGAATAATTAATATATTTGTTATCCGAATCGAAATGAATAGGGGACCGGATGACAGAACTTAAAATAAAAAATGGAATAATGAAATCTGTTTTCATCACTTTCGACCAAGCTTTTTACGAACGTATTCTGGCGTTGTTGGACCGTCAGAATTGTCGTGGATTCAGTTATTGGCAGCAGTTGCAGGGGCGCGGCTCTGTAAAAGGAGAACCGCATTATGGCAGTCACGCGTGGCCCAGTATGTGCTCGGCTATTATGACAGTGGTAGATGACACCAAAGTGGATCCGTTATTGGACGCCTTGCATAAAATGGATAAGGAAACCGAACAATTGGGATTACGTGCTTTTGTGTGGAACATAGAAAAGACGATTTGAATCTGTCTTTTCATCATTAAAGAAAAAGACTGTTGCCCTCTTTCTGGCGCAGTCTTTTTTCTTTTTTTAGCCTCTATCATGAAGTACTCCGTCTAAAAAATCACTACTTTTGCGGTTAATTTACAAATATAGCAATATGAAAAACTATATACCGGCCACTTTTCTTCTCACTCTTATTGTAGTAGGAGTGTTAATGGGGCTGTATTTCCTCCCCTCCATGTCGGTGGGCGGCAAACCGTTGCGCAAGGTGGACCTGCTGGCTGATATCCGTCCGGATGTGGAAGAAGAAGTATGTGATTCCGACACCATTGTCCTTCCTCCTCCTGTAAAACCTATTTTTGTGGATACATGTAAAACGGGTATTACCTGTATTGAGGATTATTCGGATTCCACCATGCGGGGAATGAAACATTTTTATGAGGCACTTTCCAAAGTGAAAACCATGAAACGCCCTGTGCGTATCGCTTACTTCGGTGATTCTTTTATAGAAGCTGATATTTTTACTGCCGATTTGCGCGAAATGCTTCAACAAGAATTTGGTGGTTGCGGAGTGGGATATGTTCCTGTAACCTCTTCCATCAGCGGTTACCGTCCTACGGTACGCCATACTTTTGGGGGATGGAGCAGTCATTCATCCAATGACTCTGTTGGTTTTGATAAAATACAGCAAGATATTTCCGGACATTATTTTTTTCCTCGTGAAGGTGCTTATGTACAGTTGAAAGGACAGAGTAAATACGCTTCCCGACTGGATACCTGTGAGGTTTCTACTTTTTATTTCCTGAATAAAGGTTTTGCCGCTGTCCGTTCTAAAGTGAATAATGCTGCGGAAGGAGAGTTGCATGAGGAAGTAGGAACAGGAGGTGTGCAGGCTGTTTCGGTGAGAGGAAGGATAGGACAAGTACGGTGGAGTGTGGAACAAGCTGATTCTGTTACTTTCTATGGAGTGGCTATGGACGGCAGGCAGGGAATATCTTTGGATAATTTTAGCGTACGTGGTAGCAGTGGGCTTCATTTACGTAGTATTCCTTTACATACGCTTTGCGATTTCCAACGTCTTCGTCCATACGATTTGATTGTGGTCCAATATGGTTTGAATGTGGCTACGGAACGGGGAGTAAAATACGATGGCTATAAGAAAGGGATGCTTTCGGTGATAGAACATTTGAAGACAGCTTTTCCTGAAACCAGCATTTTACTGGTCAGTGTGGGTGACCGTGAATATAAAAACGAGAATGGAGATCTCCGCACCATGCCCGGAGTCAAGAATCTTATCCGTTATCAACAGTCCATTGCGGCTGATAGCCATATCGCTTTTTGGAATATGTATGAGGCAATGGGAGGTCAAGGAAGCATTGTCGATATGATCGGGCAAAAAATGGCGAATCTTGATTATACCCATATCAATTTTAAGGGAGGCAGGCATTTGGCAGGTATCTTATTTGAAACATTGATGTATGGCAAAGAGCAATATGAAAGACGGAAAGCCTATGAGGAGGAATAACAGATTTCCTGGTCTGTCCGGTATAGCAATGGTATTGTTCCTGTTCTTGCTGTTTCCATGTCTTTATGCCCAGGATGCTATTCCGGCATTGTCCCGACCGTTGGAGCCGCTTCGCATACCCGGTGAAACAAAGGAAATGCATCGGGGTATGCGGCTGATAACAGTACATGATTCACTTCCGGCGAGTTTTACTCATTCTTTGGATAATGTGATAGAAGATGAGAACCGTTCGCTTTCTCCTTTCTTTCAAAAGTTGAATGATATGACAGGACCGGTACGGATAGTCCATATAGGTGATTCTCATGTGCGGGGGCATCTTTATCCATTAATAACCCGTCATCGTCTGGAACATGATTTTG
>OLYI01000553.1_pt1 | contig 13183 bp, 9 predicted proteins | sample 1644251 | NCBI WGS metagenome assembly OLYI01 (sample SAMEA103958140, study PRJEB25191) | human gut metagenome | biome: human-associated habitat [ENVO:00009003]; feature: intestine environment [ENVO:2100002]; material: feces | place: Germany | collected 2013/2015 | reverse complement strand
CCATCTTCCACACCGGCGACACCGTGCATGAGATCGGCATCGTGCTGCGGGGTACCGTCCACATCGAGAGCATCGACCTCTGGGGCAGCAAGAGCATCCTCAGCGAGGTGGGCGAGGGGCAGGCCTTTGCCGAGACCTATGCGTTCTGCGGGGAGCCGCTGATGGTGGATGTCCTCGCGGCGGCAGACTGCGAGGTGCTGTTTCTGGACACGGCTGCCCTTTCCCGCCCCCACGCCGAACACAGCTGGCAGGACCGCCTGCTGCGGAATCTGCTCCGTGTCTCCATGAAAAAGAACCTTGCCCTCTCCCGCCGCATCCTCTGCACCGCCCCCAAGACCGTGCGGGGGCGGCTGCTGACCTATCTGTCCGGTCAGGCCGTTCAGGCGGGCGGCATGGAGTTCGACCTCCCCTTCAACCGCCAGCAGCTGGCCGACTACCTCAACCTTGACCGCAGCGCCCTCTCCAAGGAGCTGTGCCGGATGCGGGACGAAGGGCTGCTCACTTTCCGCAAGAACCACTTCGTGCTCCGGCAGCTGCCGGAGCTGCTGTGAGTGCCAAACGTACAGAAAAACGCGCAGAGCCGCTTCCCCGCTTCGGGAAACACGCTCTGCGCGTTTGTTTGATGTTCGGTCTTACTGGCCCATGTCCGCGTGTTCCTGAAGCCACTTGCCGCCTTCGCCCTTGCCGGTCACCTGGCTGTAGGTCACGTTGGTCAGTTCCTTGATCATCGCATCTTTTTCTTCTTTGTACTCTTTTTCCGCAGCATCTGCAATGCTCTGGTCGTAACCATTTTCCCGCAGGTAGTGGCGCAGCTCCGTAACGATCTCCTTGAACTCCTTGTCGCATTCACTCTGCAGTTTGGTCAATTCCATCGTCTTCCCCAGCACGATGGAGACCTTCAACGCCAGATTCCGTTCTTCTACGGGGTGCTCCATATATTCACTGTACGCACTGCTTGCGGTCTGATACAGTTTTTTGCTGCTGCGTTTTTGCAGGTTCCGGAGCCGCCGCACATACGCATTGACCTTTGCGTCCGTAGTCTCCGTTGTATGCGAGCTGCCGGACAAGGCCGACGTCGAAGACGAAGACGAAGAGGACGCCGCATGAGACGAAGCGGCCGAATGCGAGGACGATGCCGCGTGGGACGACGCCGCCGAATGTGCAGCGGGCTTCGAAGAAGCGGCGTGGCTCGAAGCTGCCGAGGAAGCGGCTGCTTCGGACGAGGACGCACTTGCGTCCCCGCTCTCTGCGCTGCTGTCCGCTTCCTCCGAGGAGGCGTCCGGCTCCTCTTCCGGCTGCGGCTCCGGCTCACTGGTGGAGTCTGCGGCACTGGCCGCACTGGAGGACACCGGCACTTCCGCCTGCTCTTCCGAGCTGCTGGCCGCAGCGCTGGCTGTAACCTCGTCGGTGGGGTCTGCGTTTGCGATGTGCAGTGCGAGCGGCACCGCTACAACGAGAAGCAGCGCAACGGCTGCGATCAACTGTTTTGTGTGTTTCTGCATCTTCTATCAGACGCTCCCTTCCCCTGAAATTTCCCGCAGGAAGCTGCAAAGTGTCTCAAGCATACCATTTTGCACCCCGGAACACAACCCCTAAATCGTGAAATTTCTGTTTGATTTTCGTTTCGGGCCGGTCCGCGAGGGTTCCAGGACGCAGCGTTCAAAGGCTCTGCCGCCAAAGTGCAACCAAAAAGAACCGCCGTCTGCTCAAACGAATCCAAAAGCAGACGGCGGTTTTCAAACGAGAAGAGGGAAGGACTGTTTTTCAGGGGGTCAGCGGGCCAGCAGGATGGCTGCGGTCACTTCTTTTGCGTCCGTGCTCAGGTCAAAATCGCCGCCGTCCTGCAGGGCGAAGCGGATCTCATACACCTTCTGCGCGCGGAGACGGCCGGAGGCATTTTCCAGCGACCAGCTGCCCGTAAAGGCGTGATACTGCCCATCGGTGCCCTTGGCGTAGAGCTTGTAGTCAGAGGCCTTTCCGGTCAGGCCGTTGACCCGGATGGCGGCAATGGTCTGGGGGTGGAGGTTATCAAAGGTGACGGTGTGCAGCCAGGTCGCCGGGGTGCCCTGCCCGCCTGCTGCGGCAAATTCTGCCGCCGAAACGACGGTGCGGCGGGTCTTATCCAGGTCCACCTTGCGGTAGGGCATCTCCGGCAGGTAGACGAAGCGGTCCTGCAGACGGAGCAGCTCCTTGTAGCCGGTGGGGCAGTACAGCTTGTTGCCGTCCCGCCCGGCATACATGCCGATGGCCATGTTGTTGTAGCCGTACAGCGACGCGACGTCCACGGTGAGGGCGGTCCTGCCCGTCTCAAAATCCAGCACGATGTACTGCCACATACCGCTGTCCACATCCTGCACGAAGCCGTAAATATATCCAGTGGCCGTGGAGAGCTTCATCATGGAGGTGTCGCTGAGGTCGTCGCGGCACCAGACGCTCTTCATGGTCCAGCCGTCGTCGGTCCGGATGGTATCCACCCGCTCGATGCCGGGCATGATCATGCTGTTGCCCTTCATCAGCCAGTTGCGGTCGTAGATGTTCTCGTAGCTCTGGATGGAGGAATCGTTGTCGGGTTTGGCGAGGTTCGGGCTGCCGGCGCCGAACCAATTGCAGACGATGGTGCTGATGGTGCCGGTGCCGTGGTCGTAGACGATGGCGGAGTTTTCCACCGAGACCGGCATATTGACGGGCAGCTCGTCGATGACGGGCAGACTGGCCACGATGGCACCGGTGTGGATATCCAGCGCCAGCAGGCTCACGGTGTCCAGATTGTCGGTGAAGAAGACCAGGTCCCGGCTGAGGGAGGGCGAGCAGCCGCTGCCCCAGGCCAGGCCGCCGCCGGTGGTGGCGTCGCCCTCATGGCTGTCCTTGGCACCCACGCTGTTGTAGCCGGTGTGCCAGACGACCTCCACACCGTTGTTGGCCCGCAGCAGGTAGCAGGCCAGGTTCGTCAGGATGACCGCGCCTTCCTTGCAGGCGGCGATGCCGTTTTCGGCACCTTCCCCGGCGATGGGCGCATAGACGTGGACTTCGTGGTCGAGGTCGGCCGTGCCTCCCGCCAGGATGGCCTCGATGGCGGCATGGGAGACATAGCCCATCGCGCCCTGCTGGCCCCGGCTGGGGTAGATGCGGAAGCCGCCCGTCACGAACCAGAGGTTGCCCTCGTAGTCAAAGACGACGGAAAGGAGCTTCTGGTCCAGCGTTCTGCCCAGCACCTTTTCGGCTGCGGCCTTGATGTCGATGTCCAGCACCTTTTCGAACACCGGCAGCGGGGTGCCGTTCTCGTCGGCGGCGCGGAGCATCAGGACGTGATTGTGGCTGGTGGGGCAGACGATGAGGTTCCGCCCGTCCACGAAGGAATAGGAGCTCTGGATGACATACCCGCCGCCGTCGTGCTTAGTGGGCGAAAAGAAGCCCCGCGTGGTCACCTCTTCCGCATCCAGATCCCGGATGGCGAGGCCGCCCAGGAACGGGCTGATGGGGTTGTCGAAATTGTCAAAGAAGATGGCCGGAGAGGCATTGGGGTTGACCTTTTCCATCGCCACATTGACTTCCGGGCAGATGCCGATGGGCAGCACGGCATCTGTGGAGTCGGTGTTGTAGCAGTCGTGGTGGATGTTGGACTCGCTGAAGCCCATAAAGGGGTTGGCATCCACGACCTTGGCGGTCAGAGGCTTGGGCGGAAGGGCGGTCTCCGCCTTGCTGCCCAGCAGCCCGGTCAACAGGCTGTTGGTCTCCTCCGCATGGGCGGCTGGTGCAAGGCCGCAGGCCAGCAGGGTGAATGCGGATGCGCTGAGAAAGCTGCGTCGTGTCATTTTCATCGTGTTGATCCTCCAATTTTCCATTGATGCGTTGTCGATTCGTTATAAATTCAGGAGCACATTGGCTCGGAAGACGTTGTTCTTCGTTTCTACGGTCAGATCGCCGTTGTACTTGCGGACGGCGGTCTCGATGGAGACCAGCCCGATGCCGATCCCCTCGTGCTTGGTGGAGTGCAGGATGCCGCTCTGCTTTTTCAGCACACCGTCGTAGCGGTTCTCCACCACGATGCCCAGCATGGCAGGGCTGAGCATCCGGACCATCACCCGGATCTGCCGCTGGTCCGGCGTCAGCTTCCGGCTGGCATCGAGCGCATTTTCCAGCAGGTTGCCCAGGATCATGCACAGGTCGGCTTCCGGCATGGGCAGCAGAACGGGCAGCTCCAGCTTCCATTCGATGGGCACCCCCTTCTGCCGGGCCTCGTGGTCGTAGTGGCCCGCCAGCGCATCCACTGCGGGGTTGGCGCACAGGGTGGGGCGCGCCTCGCTGAGCTCGCTCTCGTACTGGCTGAGGTAGTGTTTCAGCTCGTCCAGCTGCCCGGCCTCGGTCAGGCCGGAGATGACGTGCAGGTGCTGGCGGAAATCATGCCGCAGGCGGCGGGTCTGCTCCATGTATTCCCGCAGCTCCATATAACGGCGGGATTCCACGCCCAGCAGCTGGTTTTCCCGGTCCAGCTGGGTGTTCCGGGTGTACTCCTGCGCCACCCGGTACATCTCGTACAGCAGCAGGAAGATGCCCAGCAGCGAGATGGACACCGCCAGCACCGCAATGATCATGATCCGGTTGAGCAGGACGACCGATGGGTCCAGCGGGACGCAGAAGATGAGGAAGGCCGCATAGATGGCCGGCAGCGGCCACGCCGACTGCCAGAACGCTTCGCCGTGATATTCCTGCAAGAGCCATGCGCTCCACCGGACGGCTGTGAAATGGAAGAGGACGCTCAGCACCGCCGAGAGCCCCAGCGCCAGCAGCGCTGTGGAGACCAGATTGGCCTCCTGCTGGTTGCCGGTCTCGGCGCGGGCGTTCAGCACCACGGCCATCAGCGAACAGACCGCCAGCATGACAGCGGAGATCGAGAACAGGAAGGCCGTCTGGCCGACGGTCACTCCCTCCGTCCGCCATCGCAGCAGCCGGAACGAGACGATGAGGATGGGGAGCAGGAAAACATTGCTGGGCAGTTCAAAGATCGTGCACAGCGCTGCACACCCAAGGCATAGCGCCGTGAGGGCACCGCCCGCGATCCAGCAGGTCGTTTTGGGGGCCTTCAGGTGGTCCCGCAGCGGGGCCAGGCAGAGATAGGCCCCCGGATACAACAATGCAAATTCGAGAAAGTAGCGTCCGAACAACACAGCATCCACGGCGTTTTTCTCCTCTCAGAACTCCCGCTGCATGTGGCGGAATTGATATTGTGTGAATTGCGCAAACAGGCTGTTTTTATCCTTCAGGCGGACGGGCAGCCGGGCACCGTCCAGCATCTCGATGCAGTCGCCCTCGAACCGCAGCACCTTATCCATGTTCAGCAGCAGGCCCCGGTTGCAGACAAGAAAGTTCTCCTGCGTCTTCAGCTGCTGCTCCACCTGTGCAAAGGTGGCAGCGGCCCGGCACTCGCCGTCGTCGGTCACGATCCGGACGAAGTGGTTCTGGGATTCCGCATACAGGATCTTATTCAGCGGCAGCTGCACGGTCTGGCGTGCGATACGCACCTCCAGCTCCGGCTCCTGGCGGCAGAGCACCCGCCGCAGTTCGGCGGTCAGCTGCCGGATCTTTTCCTCTTTATACGGCTTGAGCAGATAATCGAACGGATGCACCGGAAAGGCTTCCCACACGTATTCCGGCGACGAGGTCACAAAGACGATGAGGAGATGCGGGTCCTTTTCCCGCAGCTGCCGGGCCGTCGCGATGCCGTTCGTGCCCTCCATGCAGATATCCAGGAACACCACGGCATACGGCCCGGCGGCGGCTCTGTGCAAAAATGCGTCGCCGCTCTCGTACAGGTCGCAGACGACAGGATCTCCCCACGCCTGCCGCAGCAGCCGCTCCAGCTGCTGGGCTTCAAACTTCTGGTCTTCAACGATCGCGATCCGCAGCTCCATCGCTACGCTCCCCCCTTGCAACTTGATTGTACCACATTTTTCCGCCCCCTGCACCTGCCTTTCACGCGCGAAACACCCCCTTTCACGCAGAATTGCCCCATCTGCGCCGCCAAAGCGCGTCGAAAAGCACCGAATCCGTCTGGTCTGCCCGGTTCCCGCCGCCTTCTCCATAATCTGTATTTTTTCATTCCTTTTTTCACATTTTTTCAAAAAAGGATTGACAGCGCGAAACCGGCATGATAAGATAACATTCGATTTTGAGAGACAAAGCATGTCGGAGTCTTTTCAAAGCAATTTACCTGGGACCGCCCATCGGGGCTAAGGCCATACGGACAGCCGGGTCCACTGCCGACCGGCGGCATCGCCGCCATTATTGATCGAGTTAAGAGCTCGAATTTTATAAGTTGGTTCCTTTACAGCCATGAAATTGCGCACCCGCTGCGCAGACTTGTGAAACGGTCAATAAGAGTAGTAAAAGTGTAATTGCTATATAGACTCTCCTCATCCCGTCTTTTGGATCCTGCACACCGTCCGGCTCCGGCTCGCCGCCGGGGGCTTTGTGCGCACATTCAAACGCTTTTTGCAAAGCGCAGGTCTGCACCTTTGGGTGTTGGTCCTGCGCTTTTTTGTTTGTCAGGGGATCAGGGACGGAGGAAAAGAACATGAGTGAGAACCGTACACGGTTCCGGCTGGACCAGCGCCGGGCACCCATCTACGAAGCGCTGGAACAGTTCCGGCAGATGCGGGTGGTGCCCTTTGACGTGCCGGGCCACAAGCGCGGCCGGGGCAACCCGGAGCTGACCGCCTTTCTGGGCCAGCAATGCGTGGGCGTGGATGTGAACAGCATGAAACCGCTGGACAACCTCTGCCACCCGGTATCGGTCATCCGGGAGGCCGAAGAACTGGCCGCCGACGCCTTTGGCGCGGCCCACGCCTTTTTGATGGTGGGCGGCACCACCAGCTCGGTGCAGAGCATGGTGCTGACCGTCTGCAAGCGGGGCGATGAGATCATCCTGCCCCGCAACGTGCACCGCAGCGTGCTGAACGCGCTGGTGCTCTGCGGCGCTGTGCCCGTTTATGTGAACCCGGAGGTGGACAAGCGCCTGGGCATCTCGCTGGGCATGAAGCGGGAGCAGGTGGAAAAGGCCATCCGGGAGCACCCCAACGCCGTGGCCGTTCTGGTGAACAACCCCACTTACTACGGCATCTGCAGCGACCTGCGCGCCATCGTCAAGATGGCCCACGACGCCGGGATGCTCTGCCTGGCGGACGAAGCCCACGGCACCCACTTCTACTTTGGCGGCGGGCTGCCGGTCTCGGCCATGGCCGCAGGGGCCGACATGGCCTCCGTTTCAATGCACAAAAGCGGCGGCAGCCTGACCCAGTCGAGCCTGCTGCTCATCGGGCCGAACGTCCACCCCGGCTATGTGCGGCAGATCATCAACCTGACCCAGACCACCTCCGGCAGCTATCTGCTGATGTCCAGCCTGGACATCTCCCGCCGCAATCTGGCCCAGCGGGGGCGGCAGGTCTTCCACCAGGTGGCCGACATCGCCGAGTATGCCCGCGAGGAGATCAACGCGGTGGGCGGCTACTACGCCTTCGGCAAGGAGCTGTGCAACGGCAACTCGGTCTTCGACTTCGACACCACCAAGCTCAGCGTCCACACGCTGGACATCGGCCTGGCGGGCATCGAGGTCTATGACATCCTCCGCGATGAGTACGACATCCAGATCGAGTTCGGCGACATCGGCAACATCCTGGCCTACCTCTCCATCGGCGACCGCCCGCAGGAAGTGGAGCGGCTGGTCAGCGCACTGGCCGAGATCAAGCGCCGCTACCACACCGACGGCACCGGCCTGCTGAGCCAGGAATACATCGACCCCGTCGTTGCCGCCAGCCCGCAGGAGGCGTTCTACGCCCCCAAAAAGAGCCTGCCCCTCCGGGAGACCGAGGGCATGGTGTGCAGCGAGTTCGTCATGTGCTACCCGCCGGGCATCCCCATTCTGGCCCCCGGCGAGCGCATCACGAAGGAGATCCTGAACTACATCGAGTACGCCAAGGCCAAGGGCTGCAGCATGACCGGCCCCGAGGACCCTGATATTTTGCACCTGAACGTTCTGGCATAAGGAGGGAAAACAGATGGAGTTTTGGTTTTCGGAATTTCACACCCCGGATGTGAAGCACAGCATCCGGGTGAACAAACAGCTCTACTCCAAGCAGAGCGACTATCAGCGCATCGACATCTTCGAGACCCCGGAGTTCGGCCGGGTGCTCACGCTGGACGGCAACGTCATGCTGACCGAGCGGGACGAGTTCATCTACGATGAGATGATCGTCCATGTGCCCATGGCCGTGCACAAGGAGGCCAGGGACATCCTCGTCATCGGCGCAGGCGACGGCGGCGTGGTGCGGGAGCTGACCCGCTACGACCGGGTGGAGCGGATCGACCTGGTGGAGATGGACCCGCAGGTCGTGGAGGCCTGCCGCGCCTATCTGCCCGGCAACGCCTGCCGGATGGACGACCGCCGGGTGCACATCTACTTTGAGAACGCGCTCAAGTTCATCCGCCGGTGCGAAGAAGAATACGACCTCATCATCGTGGACTCCTCCGACCCGTTCGGCCCGTCCGAGGGCCTGTTCACCCGCGAGTTCTACGGCAGCTGCTTCAACGCCCTGAAAGAGGACGGCATCATGGTCAACCAGCAGGGCAGCCCCTTCTACGCCGAGGACGCCAGCGCCATGCAGCGCAGCCACAAGCGCATTGCGTCCACCTTCCCCATCAGCCGGGTGTATCAGGCACACATCCCCACCTTTGCCGCCGGGTACTGGCTGTTCGGCTTTGCCAGCAAGAAATATCACCCCATCGACGACCTCGACGCCGACGCATGGAAGGCGCTGAACATGCGCACCCGCTATTACACCGCCCGGCTCCATGTCGGCGCATTTTATCTGCCCGCCTTCCTCGAAGAGATGCTGCGGGAAGTGGAGGAACACTGATGCAACCCAACGTTGAGACCTTTATCGGCTGCGACAGCAGCTACCGCGCCGCCAGCATCGTGCTGTACGGTGCGCCTTATGATTCCACCACCAGCTACCGCCCCGGTGCCCGGTTCGGCCCGGCCGCCATCCGGCACGAGAGCTATGGTCTGGAGACTTACAGCCCCTATCAGAACGCCGACCTGACCGACTTCGACGTCTTCGACAGCGGCGACCTGGAGCTTTGCTTCGGCTCCAGCGAATCGGCGCTGGCCGACATCGAAGCCCGCGCCGAAGAGGTCCTGAAGGACGGCAAGTTCCCGCTCCTGCTGGGCGGTGAGCATCTGGTCACGCTGGGGGCCGTGCGGGCCGCCGTGAAGAAGTACCCGGACCTGCACATCGTCCACTTCGACGCACACGCCGACCTGCGGGACGACTACCTCGGTGCCCGGCTCAGCCATGCCTGTGTCCTCCGCCGCTGCCACGAGCTGGTCGGCGACGGGCACATCCACCAGTTCTGCATCCGCAGCGGCGACCGCGCCGAGTTCGAGTTTGCAGCCCAGCACACCGAGATGCACAAGTTCGACTTCACCGGCCTTGCCGAATTGACCGACCAGCTCTGTGCCAGCAAGGCCCCGGTCTACCTGACCATCGACCTCGACTGTCTGGACCCCTCCTGCTTCCCCGGCACCGGCACCCCCGAAGCGGGCGGCGTCAGCTTTTTGCAGCTGCTGGATGCCATCCGCACCGTGACCAGCGCGAACATCGTCGGTGCCGACCTCAACGAGCTGGCCCCCACGCTGGACACCACCGGCGTTTCCACGGCCACGGCCTGCAAAGTCCTGAGGGAGCTGCTGATCGCGCTCGACAAGGGCTGGCCCGGCTTCCAGGTCTGACGAAACCACGCGCAGGCGTTCGCTCTGCGCTGCGATATATGATAACAAAGGAGAAACCTACCATGAGCAAAGTTCTGATCATCGGCTGCGGCGGCGTGGCTTCCGTCGCCATCCACAAGTGCTGCCAGGTCCCCGAAGTGTTTACCGAGATCTGCATCGCCAGCCGCACCAAGTCCAAGTGCGACAAGCTCGCGGCTGAACTGGCCCCCAAGACTGCCACCCAGATCACCACCGCCCAGGTGGACGCCGACAAGGTGGACGAAGTGATCGCCCTCATCAAGAGCTACCAGCCCGACCTCGTGATGAACATCGCCCTGCCCTATCAGGATCTGACCATCATGGACGCCTGCCTGGCCTGCGGCGTCAACTACATGGACACTGCCAACTACGAGCCGGAGAACACGGACGACCCGGAGTGGCGCGCCATCTACGAGAAGCGCTGCAAAGAGGCTGGTTTCTCTGCCTACTTCGATTACAGCTGGCAGTGGGCCTATGCCAAAAAGTTTGAGGAAGCCGGCCTGACCGCGCTGCTGGGCAGCGGCTTCGATCCGGGTGTGACCCAGGCTTACTGCGCCTACGCCAAGAAGCACGAGTTCGACACCATCGACACCATCGACATCCTCGACTGCAACGGCGGCGATCACGGCTACGCCTTCGCCACCAACTTCAACCCGGAGATCAACCTGCGCGAGGTCTCGGCCCCCGGCAGCTACTGGGAGAACGGCCACTGGGTCGAGATCCCGGCCATGAGCATCAAGCGGGAGTACAACTTCGATCAGGTGGGCGAAAAGGACATGTACCTGCTCCACCACGAGGAGATCGAGTCTCTGGCCAAGAACATCCCGGAGGCCAAGCGCATCCGCTTCTTCATGACCTTCGGCCAGAGCTACCTCGACCACATGCGCTGCCTGGAGGACGTGGGGATGCTGTCCACCACGCCCATCGAGTTCAACGGGCAGGAGATCGTGCCCATCCAGTTCCTCAAGGCCCTCCTGCCCGACCCCGCCAGCCTCGGCCCCCGCACCAAGGGCAAGACCAACATCGGCTGCATCTTCACCGGCAAAAAGGACGGCAAGGAAAAGACCTACTACATCTACAACGTCTGCGACCATCAGGAGTGCTACAAGGAAGTCGGCTCTCAGGCCATCAGCTACACCACCGGCGTTCCGGCCATGTGCGGTGCCCTCATGCTGCTGACCGGCAAATGGACCACCAAGGGTGTCCACACGGTGGAAGAGTTCGATCCGGATCCGTATCTGGACGCTCTGGACAAGTACGGCCTGCCCCGTTCTGAGAGCCACGCCCCGGCTCTGGTGGACTGATGCGGCTGCGGGACACGCGCCCGCCCTTTGCCGGGCTGGCGAACCTCTCCGAGACCGCGCTGTCTGCCCTGCCCACCCCCTGCTATCTGCTGGACGAAGCCCAGCTGCGCCGCAACGGCGAACTTCTGCTGGGGGTGCAGCAGCGCACCGGCTGCAAGATCCTGCTGGCACAGAAGGCGTTCTCGAACTTCGACCTCTATCCCCTGCTGGCACCTTATCTGGCGGGCACCGAGGCCAGCGGCCTCTATGAGAGCCGCCTCGGCCGGGAAACGCTGCCCGACAAGGAGAACCATGTGTTCTGCGCTGCCTACCGGGCCGACGCATTCGACGAGCTGCTGCACTACGCCGACCACATCGTCTTCAACTCGCCCCGCCAGCTGGCCAGATTCGGCCCGGCAGCCAAAGCGGCGGGCAAGAGCGTCGGTCTGCGCATCAACCCGGAATGCTCGACCCAGGAGGGCCACGCGATCTACGACCCCTGCGCCCCCGGCAGCCGCCTGGGCACCACCCGTGCCCAGTGGGACGCCGCTGTGCAGGCAGACCCGGCCCTGCCGGGCCTGCTGGATGGCCTGCACTTCCACACCCTGTGCGAGCAGGACTCCGATGCGCTGGCCACGACGCTGGACGCTGTGGCCCAAAAATTCGGTGATCTGCTGCCTCGGATGCAGTGGCTCAACTTTGGCGGTGGGCACCATATCACCCGCCCCGGTTACGATATCGCCATGCTGGAACGCTGCATCACCCGCGCCCAGCAGGACTGGGGCGTGACGGTCTATCTGGAACCTGGCGAAGCCTGCGCCCTGAACGCGGGCTTCCTGCTCAGCCGCGTGCTGGATGTGGTGCAGAACGGCGATACAACCATCGCCATTCTGGATGCCAGCGCCGCCTGCCATATGCCGGATGTGATCGAAATGCCCTACCGCCCGCCGCTGTTTGCCGCAGCCGAACCGGGAGAAAAGCCCTGCACCGTGCGCCTTGCCGGGCCGACCTGCCTGGCCGGGGATGTCATCGGGGATTACGGCGTGGACGCCGTTCCCAACGTGGGAGATCTGCTGGTGTTCGGCGATATGGCAATCTATACCACCTGCAAAAATAATACCTTCAACGGCATGCCTCTGCCCGCTATCTTTGCCCGCGCCGCCAGCGGCACCACCCGCAGCATCGTGTCCTTCGGCTACGAAGATTTCAAGTACCGATTGGGCAAGAGATAAATAAAAGAGTAAAATGAGCGCCCCCGCCCAACAAAGTCTTGTTTGGGCGGGGGCGTTTGTGCAATCTTTTGACAATGTATTGTCGCCGACTTGTGTTGCAGACCAGATATCAAAAAATATAAGCCCACCAAAAGTGCCAGCACAACCGCCGTCATGCCCGACGCCTTGATGACTGAGTTGACGCCGATGAAACATAGCCAGAACATCGTGGGCAGCTGTTCTTTCCACGTTTTGGGCAGGACTTTACCCAGCAGCGTGCCCGGCAAACTACCTGGCAGCACCGCGCAAGACGGCTCTCCCCACAAAAAAAGGCACTGCCGTTTCCCGGCAGCGCCCCAGTGATTATTGTAATTAGCGTTTACATCGTAAACTGGATTGCACAGAAAGCTGCGTAAATGGCCAGCAAAATAATACCCTGTGCGCGGTTCATCTTACCTTTGACAAGGGCAGGTACTGTCATGATCAGCATGACGGCCAGCATGACCGGCAGGTCTAACACCAGGCTGGAGTTTACTCCGAACAGCGTCGAGCTCTGCGGGATGGTGAACGGAGCCAGCGTAACGGAAACACCGCTGACCAGCACGAGGTTGAAGACGTTTGCGCCAACGACGTTGCCAACGGACAAATCACTGTGACCTTTAATCAGCGAAGTAATGGCCGTGACCAGCTCCGGCAAAGAAGTACCCAGCGCGACAAAGGTCAGGGCGATGACGCTTTCGGGCACGCCCAGCGCTTGGGCGATCAGCGTACCATTATCAACGAGCAGATTTGCGCCAACGGCGATGACCGCCGCACCGGCGACCAGCAGGATCAGCGTCTTGGACAAGGGGATCAGCGCTTCCTCTTCGGCGTGTTCTTCAGCGGGG
>OLYI01000545.1_pt1 | contig 13376 bp, 6 predicted proteins | sample 1644251 | NCBI WGS metagenome assembly OLYI01 (sample SAMEA103958140, study PRJEB25191) | human gut metagenome | biome: human-associated habitat [ENVO:00009003]; feature: intestine environment [ENVO:2100002]; material: feces | place: Germany | collected 2013/2015 | reverse complement strand
CCACCCTCGGCATGATGGCGGTGATGCTGCCGGCGTTCTTCCTTGGAATGTACGAGAAAAACGGTCAGCCCATGGACTGATTCTTGCCGCCTGCGGGCGGCGTACATAGAATTTTTCATTAAAGAAAAACAGCCGTTTCCGCTTAAATAAAGAGAAACAGCTGCCTTTTTCAAAAATTTGTTGTCACATGGAAATCCAGCCAAGAGTATTGGCCACTGAACTGATCAGAATGATTGCTGCGAAGACAGGGCAAAGATAGCGAATCATAAAGTTGAAAATCTTTTTGCGGCGGAACGGCTTACCGTCCATTGTGATTTCTTCTTCGATTTTTTCTACGCCGATGACACGGGATACCAGCACGCAGGTGGAAATGGCGGCGATGGGCATCATAACAGAGTTTGTCAGAAAATCGAAGAAGTCCAGAAACTGCATCCCGAACACCGTCACACCGGCCAGCGGGCCGTAGCCAAGCGCGGACAGACTGCCTAAGACAACCATGATAATACCAATGCAGGCGGTAGCCATCTGTCGGTTCCAGCCGAGTTCATCCTCAAAGGTGGAAACGGCACTCTCTGTCAAGGCAATGGAACTTGTAACAGCGGCAAAGAGAACCAACAGGAAGAACAGTACGCCTACAACGTGGCCGAACCCCATACTCTCAAATACTTTGGGGATGGTGATGAACATCAAAGAAGGGCCTGCCTGCAGGGTGTTCGGGTCACCGCCAGAGAAGGAAAACACAGCAGGAATAATCATCAGACCTGCCATGATTGCAATGGCAGTATCAAAAATTTCGACATTTTCCGTGGATTCCTCAATGGAAACATCCTTTTTCATATAGGAGCCGAAGGTCACCAGAATGCCCATGGCAATGGACAGAGAGTAGAACATCTGCCCCATGGCGGTGACAACAGTCATCCATGAAAAGTTTGCAACGTTGGGAATCAGGAAATACTTGACACCGGCCAATGCGCCCGGACGGGTGACCGAGTAAATAGCTATGACCACAGATAACACCACCAGAACAGGCATCATCAGTTTGGACACACGTTCCACACCATTGCGAACACCGGCAAAAATGATGGCCAGCGTGAAAACCGTAAAGATGAGAAAACACACCTCGGCAGACTGGCCGCTGGAAATAAAAGCGGAAAAATAGCCATCCTGTGCTAACTCACTGCCGTGTCCACTGACATAGGCGGAAAGATAACGGATGACCCAGCCACCGATGACCGAATAGTACGGTACAATCAGAATGGGAATGATGGCATTGATCCATCCACCAAACTTCAGCTTGCCGCTCTTGCCAAATGCTCCGAAAGCGCCGACCGGGCTTTTTTTGGTCATGCGGCCCAGCGCGGTTTCTGCCACGATCATGGTGTAACCAAAAGTAACGGCCAGCACAATGTACACCAGCAGAAAAATACCGCCGCCATATTTTGCGGCCAGATACGGGAAACGCCAGATGTTGCCAAGGCCCACGGATGCGCCGGCAGCAGAAAGAACAAAGCCGATCTTACCGGAAAAGGCGCTACGCTTGGGTTGTTGTGAATCCATAGTAACACACTCCTATCCTTTTTTCCTATCCACAAACAGGATTAGTGTATCATAAATTTTACAGAGATACAATATTTCGTATCACAATACATTCCCCTGCGGGCAACTATAAAACGGTTGCCCGCTGTTTTTATGCTCAAAAACGGAAGGAGGCAACAATGCCAAGCAAAACCGAAGAATATCTCGTCCTTGCCCAGCGCACGGCCAACGGCTTGACCCGGTACTGGGAAAGCTGGACGGACTACCTGACCACCGCATCCCGGCTGTACAAGTACCCCTTTGCCGACCAGCTCATGATCTACGCCCAGCGCCCGGATGCCACCGCCTGCGCCGACTTTGACATCTGGAACAACCGGATGAACCGCTATGTGCGCCGGGGCGCCAAGGGCATCGCCCTGCTGGATGAATCCAGCGGATTCCCCCGGCTGCACTACGTCTTTGATGTGTCGGATACCGGGGTGCGCCGCAATTCCCGTGACCCGGAGGTGTGGCAGTACAACGACGACCTGAAGCAGCCGGTTTCGGAAATGTTGAGCAAGACCTACGGCATCAGCGGGGAGCGTATCAGCCAGCAGCTTGCCGATGTTGTTGGGAAACTGGTGGCAGATTACTGGGACAACAACGGCGGCGACATTCGTGCCATCGTTGACGGCTCGCTTTTGATGGATTATGATGAAGCCGGGGTGGAGATGCAGTTCAAGTCTGCCGCCACCATCAGCGTCACCTACACGCTGCTGGAACGCTGCGGGTTTGAGCCTGCCGGGTGGTTCGACAAGGACGATTTTCAGGCGATCTACAATTTTTCCACCCCGGATGCTGTCTTTGCCCTTGGTGGAGCCGTCAGCGACATGAGCCGTGAGGTGCTGCGGAACATCGAGCGCACCGTGAAAACCACCATTCGCCGCCGCAATGCAGAAAGGAGTCAATATGAATACGAACAGCAGGAACGTGACCTACTCGACCGTCGGGGACTACCAGCTCCCGAACCTGATTCTGAACCAGCCCCGGAAGCCGCTGGGCAAGTACGGCAGGCTGCGCCGGACGTACCTGATGAACCATCGCCCGGTGCTGTACAACACGATGCTCCTGAACGGGAGCCTGTACCCGCACCTGATGGAGGTGGAGCAGACGGCAGAGAGCCAGATGCAGCAGACCATGCAGGGACTGCTGAAGCAGAACCCGGCTCCGAACAAGGAGCAGCATCAGATGGGGTGGGTGCAGCACATGAACAGTCTGAAAGCACAGGCCGAGGAACTGGTGCTGAACGAACTGATTTACAGTTAAGTTTCTTCGATGCCCACATTCCCACCGAAGCCAAACAAATTGAATCCATCGACCAAGCGGAGAGCGAAAAATCGCCCTCCGCTTTTGTTTTGTCGCAGGCGGAGATTGAAAATGCGCTGCGGAGAGGTTCCAATGTTGAAGGCAGCAAACTTCGGATATGGAAAACTTATCAGTTGCAGCCTGACCGAAAACTCCGGGCAAAAGCTCTTGCCAACGAATATGCACCGTATGGCCCCGGCGGTTCTTCACACACTTATCTGGACGGAAGCAGTGGTTGGCTTGACCATGACAGCAAGGGTCTGACGTTTGAGCATTATCCCGACCATCAGAAAGTGCTTCTCCGCTGGGATCGGGTCGAAAAATATATTGACCTGATGATTCAGTCTAACCGCTACCTGTCGGACAAAGAAAGAAGAGCCATCGACTTTCCCCTTGAACTGAACGCCGCCAGTGCAGCCGAATACACTGCATTAAAGGCGCAGCACCCGGATACTCTGGTTGGATTTGAAGCTGGCGGCAATTTTATGTTCTATGGAGAAGATGCTGCCAAGGTCGCAAAAGTTCTCAACAGTGCTTTGTTTACGAGAGAAACAGCACTGGGCGAAGTTCAGGTCACAGGCTTTCCACCTAGCTTATGGGCAAGAAAGTCAAAAGAATTGTGGTCTGCGGGCAACGATGTTTACCTTGCCGGATTGAACGAAGATGGGACTCATCACCAGACTAAACATCTGCACAAAGAGGACTATCTGCCCATCGGCTCCATCATCAATATGGATGGCCGGGAATTTCGGATTGATGGTGTGGACTTTGATAAGGGCAAGGTTTCCTTGCAGGATATGGCACTGGCCGACCTGCGGATGCCAATTTTTCGGGAAGAACCGCTATCTGTTGTCCGGGAATTGTACGAACAGCAGGACGAGGCCCTTGACGCTGCTCCCGAAAAGGCCGTTGATTATAAGGTCGGGGACGATGTTGTGGTAGACCTTCTCACACGAACCATCGAGGGCAAAATCGGCTATGTGGGCGAAACCGATGTGCGCATCGACACCAGTGCGCACGGGCAGTCGTGGGATAACGAAGTTATCAATAAACAACAATTTGAGGGCGGTCTGCGGCAGGTTGAGCCGGAACTATCGGATGAGGAACTGGACGCACTGCCCATCTCTACCGTGATGGACGGAAAGGTGCAGACCTTCCCGGATGCCGCTGCCTTGGACGAAGCCCTGAATGCTGTACCTGCCGGGAACTTCCACATCACGGATGATGATTTGGGTATCGGAGGTTCTAAGCAGAAGTACGCGCGGAACGTTGAAGCCATCCGCACCCTGTTCAAACTGGAAGAGGAGCACCGTGGTGCCACCGCCGAGGAGCAGCAGGTGCTTTCCCAGTATGTAGGCTGGGGCGGTCTGTCAGATGCCTTTGACCCCAGCAAGGACAACTGGGCAAAGGAATATGCGGAACTGAAAAATCTGCTTTCCGAGGACGAGTACACTGCCGCCCGTTCCAGCACTCTGAATGCCCACTATACCTCCCCGGTGGTGATTCGCTCAATTTATGAGGCAGTCGAAAAGATGGGCTTTAAGTCCGGCAACATCTTGGAGCCGTCCATGGGCGTCGGCAACTTTTTCGGGATGCTGCCGGACACCATGGCAGATAGCCGACTGTACGGTGTGGAACTGGACAGCATCACCGGGCGTATTGCGAAAAAACTGTACCCACAGGCAGACATTACTGTTGCCGGATTTGAAACCACCGACCGCCAGGATTTCTATGATTTGGCAATCGGCAATGTGCCTTTCGGTCAGTATAAGGTCAACGACAAGGCGTATAACAAATTGGGTTTCAACATCCACAATTATTTCTTTGCAAAAGCCATCGACCAAGTGCGTCCGGGCGGTGTTATAGCTTTTGTCACCAGCCGCTACACCATGGACAGCAAGGACAGCACCGCCCGCAAGCACATGGCAGAGTGTGCCGACTTGCTGGGCGCGATCCGTCTGCCGAATAATGCGTTCAAGGCGAATGCTGGCACCGAAGTGGTTTCGGATATTATCTTCCTGCAAAAGCGTGACCGCCCCATCGACCATGAGCCGGACTGGGTGCAGCTTGGCAAGACCGAGGATGGCTTTGCTATCAACCAGTATTTTGTGGACCACCCGGAGATGGTGCTGGGCGAGCTGACCACCGAAAGCACCCCATACGGACACGATCTGACCGTTGCGCCCATTGAGGGCGCAGTGCTGGCCGACCAGCTTGCCGAAGCGGTACAGCATATTGAGGGCCAGTATGTTGAAGTCGAGGTGGAAACACCAGATGTTGCGGATGCAGAAGTCGAGCGCAAGACGCTCCCCGCTGACCCGGATGTAAAGAATTTCTCCTATGCCGTGGTGGACGGTGAGGTGTACTACCGAGAAAATTCGATTATGACGCAGGTGGAGTTGTCCGATAATGCCAAAGCCCGTGTCACCGGCATGGTGGAACTGCGGCAGATCGTCAACCAGCTGATTCAGGAGCAGCTGGACGATTACCCGGATGAGGACATTAAGGCAACCCAAGCAAAGCTGAACACAGCTTATGACGCTTTTACCGCAAAATACGGTCTGCTCAACGACCGCAAAAATGGGCGTTTGTTTGAGGATGATTCTTCCTACTATCTGCTCTGCTCTTTGGAAAATCTCGATGAGAATAAACAGCTCAAAAGCAAGGCGGATATGTTCACCAAGCGAACGATTCGCCCAGAGCACACGATCACCAGCGTGGACACCCCCAGCGAAGCACTGGCAGTATCCATTGGAGAACATGGCCGTGTTGATCTGCCCTATATGGCGGAACTTCTCGGCTCTCCCGGCGATTATGAGCGTATTACCACAGAGCTGCAAGGCGTGATTTTCAAAGACCCTTCTGCGGATGCAGATGAGCCGGAAGCAGGCTGGCAGACTGCGGACGAGTATCTTTCCGGCAATGTGCGGAATAAACTGCGCATGGCTCAGCTTGCCGCTGAAAGCCACCCGGAGTTCAAGATCAATGTGGAGGCTTTGACCAAAGCGCAGCCGAAGAACCTTGAAGCATCAGAAATCGACATCCGACTGGGTGCCACATGGCTGAATCCCGCCATTGTGCAGCAGTTTATGATGGAGACTTTTCAGCCGCCCTACCGCATCCGCTATAACAACCTGATCCAAGTCCGCTACTCTCCATTTACGTCCGAATGGCGCATCGGCAACAAATCTGCCGCCGGAATGTATGATATCATGTCCACCGAAACCTACGGCACCCACCGGGCCAACGCCTACAAGATTTTGGAGGACACCTTGAATTTGCGGGACTGCCGCATTTATGATACCATTGAGGAGGATGGTAAAGAGCGGCGTGTCCTGAACCAGAAGGAGACGATGCTTGCCCAGCAGAAGCAGCAGGCCATCAAGGATACCTTTGCAGGCTGGGTTTGGCAAGACCCGCAGCGGCGGAATCTGCTGGTGAAGCAGTATAACGAGTTGTTCAATAGTACCCGGCCCCGCGAGTATGACGGAAGCCATATCCATTTTGTCGGTATGAATCCGGAGATCAATCTGCGGGAACATCAGCGCAATGCAGTTGCTCATGTGCTTTATGGTGGGAACACCCTGCTCGCCCACGAGGTGGGTGCCGGCAAAAGTTTTGAGATGGCAGCTTCGGCAATGGAATCTAAGCGTTTGGGCCTGTGTCAGAAAAGCCTGTTCGTGGTACCCAACCATCTGACCGAGCAGTGGGCCAGCGAGTTCCTGCGGCTATACCCCAATGCAAAGCTGCTCGTTACCAGCAAGAAAGACTTTGAACCCGCCAATCGAAAGCGTTTTTGCGCCCGCATCGCAACCGGCGACTACGATGCCGTCATTATCGGCCACTCGCAGTTTGAGAAAATCCCTCTTTCTGCGGAACGGCAGGCACGGATCATCGAAGATCAGATCGAGGAAATCGAAAAAGCCATTGCAGAGGCCAAGGAACAGTCCGGTGAGCATTTTACCGTGAAACAGATGGAAAAGACACGGAAAACATTGGAGGTGAAGCTGAAAAAGCTACAGTCCACCGATCGCAAGGATGATGTGGTCACATTTGAACAATTAGGCGTAGATAGGTTATTTGTGGACGAGAGCCAGAACTACAAGAACCTATATCTTTACACCAAGATGCGCAATGTTGCTGGCCTTTCTACCTCCGAAGCACAGAAGTCCAGCGATATGTTCGGCAAGTGTCGTTATCTGGATGAAGTGACTGGCGGGCGCGGCGTGATTTTCGCAACGGGAACGCCCATCAGCAACTCCATGACGGAAATGTACACCCTGATGCGCTATTTGCAGTACAGCACTCTCCAGCAGAAACAACTGACCCACTTTGATGCATGGGCTTCTACGTTTGGCGAGACCACCACGGCCATTGAGCTTGCGCCGGAAGGAACCGGCTACCGTGCGCGCACACGTTTTGCCAAGTTCTTTAACCTGCCGGAGCTGATGAATATGTTCAAGGAGGCAGCGGACATCAAGACTTCCGACCAGTTGCATCTGCCTGTTCCGGAAGCCAAGTTTGAAACTGTCGTGGTCAAACCCTCGGAAATCCAGCAGGACATGGTGAAATCCCTGAGCGAACGTGCTGCTGAGGTGCATAGCGGTGCGGTTGACCCCTCGGTGGACAATATGCTGAAGATCACCTCGGACGGACGTAAAATCGGCCTTGACCAGCGGCTGATGAATCCGCTCACCCCGGATGACCCGGACAGCAAGCTGAATGCCTGCGTCGACAATGTTCTGCGTATCTGGAACGAAACCAAAGAGGATAATCTGACGCAGCTGATTTTCTGCGATATGTCCACGCCCAAGGGAGACGGCTCGTTCAATGTCTACGATGATATTCGCACAAAGCTGCTTGCCGCCGGGGTGCCGGAATCGGAGGTCGAGTTCATCCACAACGCTGATACTGAAGGTAAGAAAGCGGATTTGTTCTCCAAAGTCCGCAGCGGCAAGGTGCGTGTCCTGCTGGGCAGCACTGCAAAGATGGGCGCAGGCACCAATGTCCAGACCCTGCTGGTGGCCGTGCATCATCTGGATGTAGGCTGGCGACCGTCCGATATGACCCAACGCAACGGCCGAATCATCCGTCAGGGCAACAAAAACAAACAAGTTTACGTCTATAATTACGTCACGGAGGGGACATTCGACGCCTACCTCTGGCAAACGCTGGAAAACAAGCAGAAGTTTATTTCGCAGATCATGACGAGCAAATCTCCGATGCGCTCCTGTGATGATGTGGATGAGCAGGCTCTTTCGTATGCCGAGGTCAAGGCCCTATGCGCAGGCGACCCGCGCATCCGGGAAAAGATGGATCTGGATGTGCAGGTAGCAAAGCTCAAGGTGCTGCGCTCGGATTACCAGAACCAGAAATATCGTCTGGAAGATAAGCTGCTCAAGCATTACCCGGAGGAAATTCAGAAAGCGAAGAACCGTATTGCGGCTCTGAAAAACGATGCCCAAATCGCAGACGCACACCCGCAGGATAAGGAGAACTTCTGCGGCATGACGATCAAGGGCATGGTGTTCGATGAGAAAAAAGCAGCTGGTGAGCGGCTGATGCTCGCCTGCAAGGAGATGCCGAATGCGGATATGATGCTGCTGGGCACCTATCGCGGCTTTGAGCTTAACATTCGCTTTGACAGTTTCAAGAATGAGCATCAAATCGTTCTCCGCGGCGAGCTGAGTTATCCGGTACCGCTGGGCGATGACCCTCGCGGCAACATCGTCCGTCTGGACAATGCCATCGGCAATTTTGCCGACCGCATTGCCGATGCTGAGGCCGCACTGGATTCTCTGGAACAGCAGAAGCAGGCCGCAGAGGTTGAAATCGCCAAGCCGTTTGCGCAGGAGGAAGAACTGCAAACCAAGTCTGCCCGCCTTGCAGAATTGGATGCGCTGTTGAACATGGAGCATCAGTCCAGCCGGACAGAACCCGAAGCGGAAGAAAAGCCGGATGCCCGCCCCTCTGTGCTGGCTGCGTTGGAAGAAAAGGCTGATAAAGTGGAGCCTGTCCGACCATTCAAATCTTACTTGGATAAGGATGGTGATGCCCGGTGACGGAGCACCGTGACCAGCAGATCCATTTTCGTGTCAGCAAAGTCGAACTGGAACGCATTCGTCAGAAGATGGAAAGTTGCGGTATTTTGAGCATTGGCTCTTATCTGCGAAAAATGGCTCTGGATGGTTACTGCCTGAATCTTGATTTACCACAGCTGCGTCGGATGGCGTACCTTCTTCAGAATTGCAGCAACAACCTGAATCAGGTGGCGAAACGGGCCAATGAAAGCGGGCAGCTCTATGCCGCCGATTTAGAGGACTTGCGTAGTCGGTTGGATGAGCTGATAGCTATTGGCAAGCAACTTCTCGACAAACTCACCGAACTCTAAAAAATTTCCCGCAGTAGGAGGCTGCGGGCTTACATAACGGTTGACATCCTTGCAAGGCAGGGACCGATACCTTTATAATAGGGGCGAAAGGAAAGGTTGGTGTTTGATATGAGGATTCTGTTCAAGATGGTGCTTGCCCCGATCTCTCTGTTTGTAGCTTTTCTGGCTCTGATGGCAAAGTGGCTGCTTACCTTGTCCAGCTATATTGTTGCGCCATTGATGCTGTATATTTTCGGCTGCGGCATCTATACCGTCTATCGCCAGACTTGGAATCAGTTTTTGATTCTGCTGGTTGCTGAATTTTTCTGCTTTGTCCTTTTTGTCGGCGCAACTGCAATGGTGGAGGGCGTTGAACGATTCAGCGGTTGGCTCCGGGATATTATTTAATTTTGAATCTTCTGCCGCCTTCGGGCGGCTTTTTCGTTGAAGGGGGGATCTGCTCTGGCCGCTACTCGTCTGATTGCACTGCATCAGCACAAAGGAAAATCTATTGCCGTCTGCCTGAAAGACCGCACCGACTATGCACAGAATCCTGACAAGACTGAAAAGGGTGAGCTTGTCAGCAGCTATCAATGCAGCCCGCTTACCGTAGATGAGGAGTTCATGCTCACAAAGAAGCTGTACGAGCAAGCCACCGGGCGCAGCCAGAAAAGCAATGTGATTGCTTATCAGATACGGCAATCCTTCCGGCCCGGTGAAATCACGGCAGAGGAAGCAAATCAAGTTGGCTACGAATTGGCCTCCCGATTTCTGAAAGGCAAACACGCCTTTATCGTTGCCACCCATACCGACCGGGAACACATTCACAATCATATCATCTACAATTCCACTGCGTTGGATGGTACAAGAAAATTCCGGGATTTTTTCTTCTCTGGGCTGGCAGTACAGCGGTTGAGCGACCTGATTTGTCTGGAGCATCAGCTCTCCGTAATCGAAAAGAAGCCTTACCGGGAACGGCAGAAGCGCATTACTTACCCGCCGAGGGAAAGCAACCGCGACCGGCTGTGCGGTATCATCGATGAAATTTTGCAGCAGGAACCCACCGACTACGAAGAATTTTTGCAAAAGCTGGAACAGCAGGGCTATGAAATCAAACGCGGCAAATACACTTCCGTCAAGGGCGCACGGCAGAAGCGCTTTATCCGTTTCAAGACACTGGGTGCTGGGTACAGTGAGGAAGAAATCAAGGCGGTGTTGGCTGGTAGGGCAAAGCATCATCCCCATCAGAAACAGCCACCAAAGGAACAGACATTTCAGTTGCTGGTGGACATTCAAGCGAAACTTGCCGAGGGCAAGGGCGGTGGATACGAGCGTTGGGCGAAGAAGCACAACCTGAAAGAGATGTCCAAAACGCTGATTTTTCTGCAACAGCAGAAAATCAGCAGCGCAGACGAGCTAAAGGAACGTGCGGATGCTGCACTTTCTCGCTATCACGAACTGGGCGATTCCATCAAAACCTCTGAGAAGCGGCTGGCAGAAATCGCAGTGCTGAAAGCACACATCATCAACTATGCCAAGACTCGACCTGTGTATGATGCCTACCGTAAAGCTGGGTACAGCAAAAAGTTTTTGGAAGAGCACTGCACAGAAATCACGCTGCACAAGGCGGCGAAAGCGGCGTTTGATGAATCCAATTTGAAAACGCTCCCCAAGATTAAGGAGTTGGATGCGGAATATTCCAAACTGCTGACAGAAAAGAAAGCACGCTACCCGGACTACCGCAAAGCGAAAGAAGAAATGCAGGAGCTTCTTCGAGCGCAGAAAAATATCGAGCTTTTCTTTGATGAGGAAAAGGATCCAAAGCAAACCGAACATTCCAGATAAACAATACGACCCTGAGAACTTTGCCGCTTATCCGGCAAGGTTCTCGGGGCCTTTTTTGCTTATTACTCAGTCTATACTCAGAGCAGCATTTCCGGCGCTTTCAATTTGTTTGGCAATCATGTTTTCCAGTTCCTGCGTGATCGTTGCACAATTTGCAACTCGGTAATTCCAGAAATAAGAAACACCTTCGCACTCTTCCACGGACAAATCACTGTTGACCAAAAGCAGTCGGTCGGAGGTTACTTTCAGCTTTTCGCATAGAGAAGCGTATTTTCCATAATCAATACTTCGGCTGGACGATTTGGCTTCCACCCAGAAGAATTTTCCGTTGATGGAAAACGCAACATCCAGTTCATGCGTGCTCCCTGCGGATGCCGCTTCTGAAAGAATCACATTGGAGCAAAGCGAAACTTCTGCACCCTGCTCCTCCTGATAGCGATTCAAAATCTGCTGAACCTGATGCTCCACAAAAAGTTCCAGCCACTTCCCGCTCAGGAAATGCCGGACAGTCTCATTTTGCGCAAGCTCATAGACGATATTCTGCGGATAGATCACAATGGATGCAAAAAGTCCCATTTTATCCCACGTCTGAGCGATTTCCGAAAGTGTGGCAAACGAATTCTTGGAAGTACCCTTTGGGATACGGAACGAAAAAGAGCCGTCACTCTGCATATGTGTCCGAATAAACTGCAAGAAATCCACCACTACCGGGTCGCAAAGAGCTTCGCCTGTTTTCCATGCCATCCGCTGAACGGCAATCGGCGGAAGTTTTTTCGGTACGACCTGCTGAACGATTTTATACCCACAGCGTTCCAGATGTTCCAATGCGGTCAAAGGCTTCGGAGGGATTTTTTCTTTAACTTCGGACTTTTCTGCACCGGATGTATTCTCAGTCAGATAGTTAAACTTCCATCCGTATTCCCAAGCAGGCGAACGGGTCAACATACCGACTGCATGAAATCCGCTGTCATGCTCCTCCATCGGAAATGTAATTTTGTTCTTCTGGATATTGATTTGGAGCGTTTTGTTTTTCAGTGCTTTCTGATAAGTGTCAAGAAGGAATTCCTTTCCCTTATACGCCAGCTCACTGGAATTATTTGCAGAAAGACCAGCATTTTTTGCCAAAGAGAGAAGCAGGCAGGTCACTTTGGGCAGCTCAAGGATATGCTCCATCTGCGCAATGTCCGGAATCACTTCCGCATTTGCATTATCGGACTGCGGCGATTCGTCTACCGGAATCTCTTTTGCTGGTGCAGAAACTTCGGGTGTCGTTTCTGAAGCAACCTCAGATTTTCCGGATTTAGGCAGAGGTTTTGGCTCCGTGTAAACTTCCGCAATGAATGATTCATAGGAATCGATGCACGGAAGTTTTCCTGCCGCTGCAAGTCCTACATAGATTGCAACTGCTCGCGAGGAATCGCCATAATACTTTTTTGAATCCGCTGCGGCAGCAATATCAGAAAAGGCATTATATCTGCTCAGCTGCGCAGCCTTTTCCGGGGACTGCTTCAACGCACGGCAATAGAGCCACTCAAAGAACGAATCCGGGTACGGCTCTGTCGGATACTCACTTTCTTCCAGAGAGTAGCGCAGCAGCTCTCCACTGGTTCGCAGCCGAGTGTCCTTATGGACTTTGGGTGGCTCACAGGTCAGAAGGTCAGCGAATGGCCCACCATGTTCAAACACTTTGGTGGCTTCAAAAACCGTGCTGATGGGTACATCCTGCGCAACAGAATCCAGATGCAGCAAAAGCCGCAGAGAAGAAACACCTTCACCCTCCGGCTGAACGGATGCAGAGCTGACTTCCAGAATCGAAACATCCGGGTCTGTTGTATGGACGGCATCATGGACGGCACGGATATTCTGCCGCTTGCTGCCTTTTATCCATGTGAATGTCACCGGCTGTTCTCTGCAATAGGGATAGCCGGATATGGGAAAACAAATGGTTCGTGTTGCCATGAACACCTCCAACTTTTTAGGACAAACAAGTTTATGTAAATCAAGTATAGCACAATCCCGGATGTGCTGCATAGCACTATTTTCTGCTTCCGGAAATCCATCTGTGCAAAAAGTGCCGACACCACAGGCATCGGCACTCAGATTAAAAAGCATTTTGCAAAAATGCGCAGCCTGCATCCGTCGGATGCAGAACGCAAGGGGTTTGGGCACAGCCCAACAAGCATTTTGAATTTGATTTTTAGAAATCAGATTCAAAAATTGCAAGTTGGTACCAGCTTGCACTGCTTGCAGAAGCTTTGAAGAAAAAGAGTATCAGACGGGA
>OLYI01000543.1_pt1 | contig 13409 bp, 8 predicted proteins | sample 1644251 | NCBI WGS metagenome assembly OLYI01 (sample SAMEA103958140, study PRJEB25191) | human gut metagenome | biome: human-associated habitat [ENVO:00009003]; feature: intestine environment [ENVO:2100002]; material: feces | place: Germany | collected 2013/2015 | reverse complement strand
TTAAGGTTAACAAAAGATTGGCTGTCTGGGATAGATAGCCTTTTTTTATGCCCGCACCATTCGATTCATCCAATTAGTATCAATTCACTTTATACAACTTTTTAACCCACCAAAAGTGTTTTTAGACCCCAAAAGTTGTAGATTATAAATACTATGTTTATATTTGCAACATGAAAAAAGCGCTCGAGAAAATGTAGTATCTACAACTCGTCTGTGAAGTAGGTGGCGGTTGTGATATAGACAGCGTTCATAAGACAAACAAGCAAGCAATCTACAACAATAAAAATATGAAAGTTAGACTTATGACGAAAGTTAGTGCTGCAACCCTCATTTCAGCAATTGCCTGCAGCATATTCACGGGATGTACCGAAAAAGACCTATACAATCCCGAACGTGGAAAAACAGAACTAAAGCCGGAGAGCGAATACTTTGACTTTGCAACAACAGCCCAGGTAGCTTTTGACGTGAATTATGGAAAAATCGCAGGAGGCGCATTAATAGAGGTGTTTACAGAAGACCCCATCACCTATCAGACAAACAACCTCTACTCCATCAACGGCGAAGCGGTTTTTAAAATCTTTGCAGATGCAGACGGACGCTTCACCGGCAACGTAGAACTGCCCAAAGCGACAGAAAAGGTATATATCATCTCACAAAGTTGGGGAGCCCCCATGTATGTGGAAGCAGATGTGGAAAATGGCAAAGTGGTGGTAGATATGACCGAAAATAATGCCAACACCCGCTCAACTGCCATGACACGTGCAAAATCCAACCTGACTATCGACCTAAAGGATAGGAAGGAACGGGTATACTCCATCGTTGGATGGGGACAATCTCACGGTGAGATTATTGATAATAATGACATTGTAACTACGGGAAATTTCAATGACGGAACTTTAAAGCAGTTACAACACACACTGTGGAAAGGTTATGACAGCAAACCCAGCAATCTGGACAACAGAGCTTTGGTGAGCGATACAAAGCATGTGAACACCACCATTGCCCAAGCATATATCAACAACCAGGGACAACACGTAACGATTACCGATGCAGAACTGTATCTGACCTTCCTGACCGAACGTGCCGGTTACCTGACTTCCATCGGCTATTATTACTACAAGACCAATGAAATTCCCAACAGCCCTGACAAGGTAGACAAATTCATTATCATTCCCAATGCATCCATTGCAGGAGACGACCCGTATACCGGATGGTCTGGAAGTGGTAACAAATATTCCCGATATGACGCTCCCATACAGAAGAATACAAAAATACAACTTCTGTATCAGGACGAAAACGGTAATGTCTCCACCAAATTCCCGGCAGGATATACCATAGGATATTTCATCATCCCCAATGGATATACCCCCAATAAAGGTATCGACTACTCTATAAATTATATATATTCCAATAAAGAATGGAACAAGATATATGCAGGCCAACAAGCTCGCTTTATCTCCCTCTCCACCAGCAACGGCACGGTAGTCTACGGAGTAGAAGATGGCGATGATACCAGCTACGAAGACATACTGTTCTGTATCGATGCCAACCCCAATGAAGCCATTCAAGACCCGGACCGTCCGGTCATAGACCCGGAAGAGCCTACGGTGACGAGCTCCGAAACAACCTACCGCACGTATGCCTACGAAGACATCTGGCCCAATGGCGGTGACTATGACTTGAACGACGTGATTATCGAACACAAACGGGCCATTTCATTCAACAGCAACAATTATGTGCTGAAGGTGGAAGACACCTTTGTACCCGTACAGCAAAGTGGTGCCGCCACATACTCCAACGCATTTGCCGTGCAATATGTGGCCAGCCAGCGAGGCAGCATAGAACTGCCTGCCGGAGCAGTCGATGAAACAGAGACCTCTTCTGTCATCCTATTCCCCGATGCAAAGTCTGTGCAGGGCAACGAATTTACCGTAACCCGTACATTTGCAGACAACACATTGCCTAAGAAGAATCTGGAGAGCGACTTGAACCCGTTCATCATTGCCCAGTATACAGCCGGAGCCGACAACCGGACAGAAGTGCATCTGCCCAAGAAGAAAGCGACCGGTAAAGCCAACGCAGAGCAAATCGGAGCCGAAGACGATGCCTACTACATCAACAAGGACGGCAAATATCCATTCGCCATCATGCTGCCGGCCACAACCGGCACGGAAGGCCCCATCCGGTTCACTCCGGCAAAGGAAACCGTACGCATCGACCTGGAGTATCCCGATTTCGCCAAATGGGTAGAGTCCAATGGTGCCACCAATAATGACTGGTATCTCTACTACCAGTCGTCCAAAGAGTGAAATCCTACGACATTGCTTAAAGAAGAGCCGCGCAATAGTTGCATTTGCGCGGCTTTTTCATGCATGACCATTACCGTTATGAAATTATTTTTTCTACATTTGCATCCGCTAAAAGGAAACAAAACCGCATCAGGCTGAAAAAAACATGAGGAATACATCACCCGCCGCACCTACCATCCGCTTCCGCCGCTGGAGCAGAAAAGCCTACGCTGCATTTGCCAGCATAGGACGGTGTGTCACCATCGGTTGCCTGCGCAAAAGCGTGGCAGACAGCTCTCTGTCCAAACAGAAGACTGCGGGAACCGCCGGACATGCCGGATGCGGGGAAGAGAGTACCTGGAAAGGAGAAACGGAAGGAAGGGAAACCGACACCGGCATTCCGCTGGGTAGCAGCAGCGTCCTGACAAGTATCCTCACGGAGCCGGGAACGAACCGGCACATTCTTTTTGAAACACAATTCATCCGCCCCTGCGGGAATACGGGCGGACAAGACACATATAGCCTGAAACAAAAGAGAACAAGAGGTACGGATTACCGGAAGCCATGCAGCAGAATGACGAGCTGCACCGCCCCGGCAATCCGTACCTCTGTCTTTATCCATGAACATAACCCAAGAAAGATATGACCCTACAGAAATTAAAGGAACAAGTGCTGCGCGGCAGCCACATCAGTAAGGAAGAAGCCGAATGGCTGGCTGTGCAACCCGACAAGGAAGCGCTATACGAAGCTGCCCACGAGATAACCCGGGCCCGAGCCTCGGAGGAGTTCGACATGTGCTCCATCATTAATGCCAAGTCCGGACGATGCCCGGAAAACTGCAAGTGGTGTGCACAGTCGTCGCACTACAAAACCCAGGCAGACGTGTACGACCTGGTGGACAAAGAAGAATGCCTGCGGCATGCCCTGCATAATGAAGCCCAGGGCGTGGCACGTTTCTCGCTGGTGACCAGTGGACGGAAGCCCTCCTCCAGAAACATGGAGAAACTGTGCGAAGCCGCCCGGCACATGCGCCGGCACTCGTCCATCCAGTTGTGCGCATCACTGGGACTGCTCAACGAAGACGAAATGCGGGCACTGCACGACGCAGGCATCACCCGCTATCACTGCAACCTGGAGACAGCCCCCTCCTACTTTCCCCAACTGTGCAGCACGCACACGCAGGAAGAGAAGCTGCGCACCCTGCAAGCCGCCCGCAACGTAGGCATGGACATCTGCAGCGGCGGCATCATCGGCATGGGCGAGAGCATGGAGCAACGCATCGAATTCGCCTTCACACTGCGCGAGCTGGAAGTACAGTCCATCCCCATCAACCTCCTGAGCCCCATCCCCGGCACACCGCTGGAACGGCAGGCACCACTCAGCGAGGAGGAAATACTGACCACCATCGCCCTCTTCCGCTTCATCAACCCGACAGCTTTCCTCCGCTTTGCCGGAGGACGCTCGCAACTGAGCAAGGAGGCCGTGAAGCAAGCGCTGCACATCGGCATCAACTCCGCCATCGTGGGCGACCTGCTGACAACGCTCGGCTCGAAAGTGTCGGAAGACAAGGTACTGATAGAAGATGCCGGATACCGGTTCTGCGGCTCGCAGTTCGACAGAGAGCACCTATGGCACCCCTATACCTCCACAACCAACCCGCTACCGGTGTACAAGGTGAAGCATGCCGAAGGCGCCACCATCACCCTGGAAAGCGGAGAAACACTCGTAGAGGGAATGTCGTCGTGGTGGTGCGCCGTCCACGGGTACAACCACCCTACACTGAACCGGGCGGCAGAGGAACAGCTGGGCAAGATGTCGCATGTGATGTTCGGAGGGCTGACACACGACCCTGCCATTGAACTGGGCCAGTTGCTGCTACCGCTTGTCCCGCCGTCCATGCAGAAGATATTCTATGCCGACTCGGGCTCGGTGGCAGTAGAGGTGGCCTTGAAAATGGCCGTGCAGTACTGGTATGGCAAGGGAAAGGCGAAGAAGAACAATTTTGTGACTATCCGTTCGGGCTATCACGGGGATACATGGAATGCCATGTCTGTCTGCGACCCGGTGACGGGCATGCATTCGCTGTTCGGGGCATCATTGCCGATGCGCTATTTCGTGCCGCAGCCGCGCTCGCGCTTCCACGGCGAATGGGATGAACGGGATACGGTGGAACTGCGGAAACTGGTAGAGGAGCATCACGAGGAACTGGCAGCGCTTATCCTCGAACCTGTGGTGCAGGGCGCTGGCGGCATGTGGTTCTACCACCCCCAGTACCTGCGCGAAGCGGCACAGATATGCAAGGAACATGGCCTGCTGCTGATATTCGATGAGATAGCCACGGGCTTCGGACGGACGGGAAAACTCTTTGCCTGGGAGCATGCGGGTGTAGAACCGGACATCATGTGCATAGGAAAGGCCATAACGGGCGGATACATGACGCTGTCTGCCGTACTGACGACGAATGAAGTGGCGGATACCATCTCCAACCATACGCCGGAGGTGTTTATGCACGGACCCACCTTTATGGGGAATCCACTGGCATGCGCCGTAGCGTGCGCTTCGGTGAAGCTGCTGACCTCGCCCGAATACGACTGGCAAGGCAAGGTGACTCGCATCAGCCGGCAACTGCAAGAAGAGCTTGAACCGGCACGCCGATTACCGCAAGTGACGGATGTACGTGTGCTGGGAGCCATCGGGGTGATTGAGACAAAAAAGCCCGTAGACATGGCGTGGATGCAAAAACGCTTCGTTGAGGAGGGAATCTGGGTACGCCCGTTCGGAAGATTGGTATACCTGATGCCTCCGTTCATTATAGAGCCGGAACAGTTGAGGAAGCTGACGGGGGGATTGATGAAAATTATACAGGAAATGAATTGAGAGGATAAAGGGAAAATTATTATATCAAGAATTTATGAACGTAACTAACTATATGCAGCAAGAGCTGCAAACATTGAAAGAACACAGCAACCTGCGCCGCCTGCCGCAACTGACACACGAGGGACGCACGGTTGTAGCCGATGGCCGGCATATGCTGAACCTTTCGTCCAACGATTACCTGGGCCTGGCTGCCGACCGCCAGCTGAAGGAAGAATTCCTGCAGACACTGACACCGGACACCTTCCTGCCGACTTCCTCCTCCTCCCGCCTGCTGACGGGGAACTTCGGGATTTACGAAGAGCTGGAGACGGAACTCGCTACACTTTTCGGCACAGAGACAGCACTGGTGCTCAATAGCGGCTATCATGCCAATATGGGGATTCTACCCGCCGTGAGCGATGCACAAACCCTGATACTGGCAGACAAGCTGGTGCATGCCAGCATCATCGACGGCATCCGCCTATCCACCGCACGCTGCATCCGCTTCCGCCACAACGACCTGGTACAACTGGAACGCCTGCTGGAACAACACCATGCAACATTCCGGCAACTTATTATCGTCACAGAAAGCATCTTCAGCATGGACGGTGACCAAGCCGACCTCACGGCATTGGTGCGTTTGAAAAAAAGATACTCCAACGTACTGCTCTATGTGGACGAAGCCCATGCATTCGGCGTAAGGGGACTGCGCGGCCTGGGCTGCGCCGAAGAAACCGGATGTATCCGGGATATAGATTTCCTCGTGGGCACCTTCGGCAAGGCGGCTGCGTCTGCCGGTGCATACATCGCCTGCTGCCGGACGATACGCGAGTATCTCGTCAACCGGATGCGAACCCTCATCTTCACCACGGCATTGCCTCCGACAAGTATTGCCTGGACACTGTTTATCGTACGGAAACTTGCCAGAATGCAGGACCACCGCGAGCATCTGGCAAGAATCAGCCGGACACTGCGCGAAGCATTACAAGCCAAGGGGTACGGATGCCCCAGCGCAAGCCATATCGTCCCACTGATTATTGGCCCCAGTGCCGACACCGTGCTGTGCGCAGAGTTGCTGCAGAGGCATGGCTTTTATGCACTGCCGGTACGCCCGCCCACGGTGCCCGAAGGGACATCACGTATCCGCTTCTCGCTGACAGCGGACATTACAGAACAAGAGATAGAAGAAATAATTAAATATATATAGTATAAGAAAATTCATCACATATATTATTATGAAACAAGTTTACATCATCAAAAAAAATAATCCCAAGCTGCTACTGTTCTTCGCAGGATGGGCAGCCGACGAAACACCCTTTAAACAATATTGCCCCCAAGGCATGGACTACATGATTTGCTATGACTACCGCACGCTCGATTTCGATACCTCCATCCTGGAGCAATACCGGCAAGTGAACGTAGTGGCATGGTCCATGGGCGTATGGGCAGCTCCCATCGCACTGGCTTCCGTGCCCAAGGAGAAACTGCTGCTTATAGCTTTCAATGGTACCATTACCCCTATCGGTGACACAGATGGAATTCCCGAAAAGACCTTCCGAGACACCTTGAGCGGACTGACTCCCGCCTCGCTCCAGAAGTTCATGCGCCGCATGTGCAAAGACAGCAATGCCTACAAAGCCTTCCTTGCCATCACTCCCCGCCGGGACTTCAACGAAATTAAGGAAGAGCTGGAACTCATTGAGAAAAAATACACCCAAATGAGAGGGATAACCATCGATGAAAACGGCAATTATATCTACTCCAATGATGACGAGATGGATGCCTATGTAAACGATAAATACCAATACATCGATTATGACTACGCTTTCATAGGCGTCAACGACCGCATCTTCCCTTTAGAAAATATGAAACTAAATTTCGATTACATGTTCGATGACGACAAACTGATTGTTGCAGACTGCGCCCACTATGACGAACCAATGTTCCGCTTCTTGCTGCAAGACATGTGGTCGATGCCCATTGACGATTTTCTAAGCCATCTGAGAGAACTGGATACATAACAAAAGGATTGAAAAAAATGACAGATACCCCTACACACCCCATAGACAAAGAACTTGTAGCAAAACGCTTCTCCTACTCGCGAAGCACCTACGACCGCGAAGCCAGCGTGCAACGGCAAGTAGCCGAAAAAATGATGCGCCTACTGACCGATGCCCTGCTTTCCGCAGGCATACCCCGTCCGCAACTTCCTACACACTTCCGCCACATCGTAGAGCTTGGTTGCGGAACGGGCAGCTACTCGCGCATGTTGCTGAACACCTTGCAACCGGAAACGCTGTTGCTGAACGACCTCTGCCGGGATATGGAGGAATGCGTCAGGGAGCTATGCACTACGCGCACTCCCCGCGTCAGCTTCTTGCCGGGTGATGCCGAAGCTCTCGACTTCCCCAGAGAAACCGACCTGATAACCTCGTGCTCCACCCTGCAATGGTTCAACGACCCAGGTGCTTTCCTCACCCGCTGCCACCAAGCACTGGTGGCAGACGGCCTGCTTGCCTTCAGCACCTTCGGCACCACAAACATGCACGAAATACGCCAACTGACGGGGCATGGGCTGGACTATCTCTCCGTTGAGGAGCTGCAAGCCCTGCTGTCTCCCCACTTCGATATTCTCCATGCCGAGGAAGAGGTAGTAACCCTGCCCTTCCCCACCCCTCAGGCAGTGCTGAAGCATCTGAAGCAAACCGGAGTGACGGGAACGGAAAAAAGGATGTGGACGCGTAGCCGCCTGCAATCCTTTTGTGAAGAATACACAATCCGGTTCAGTGATGCCGCAGGCAACGTAAGCCTGACCTATCACCCTATTTATATCATCGCACGAAAAAAGACAAAATAATGGAAACAAAAAACATCTACTTCATCAGCGGCATTGATACAGATGCCGGAAAAAGCTATTGCACCGCCTGGTATGCCCGTGAGCTTATACAACGCGGCCTGCGCGTCATCACCCAAAAGTTCATCCAGACCGGCAACACCGGCCATTCCGAGGACATCGACCTGCACCGCCGCCTCACCGGAACTGGCTACCTGCCGGAAGACAAAGAGGGGCTGACCATGCCCGAGATATTCTCCTACCCCTGCTCCCCCCACCTCGCCGCCCGCATAGACAAGCGCCCGATAGACTTCGAAAAAATAGAGCATGCCACCAGGGAACTTTCCCATCGCTATGATACCGTGCTCGTAGAAGGCGCCGGCGGTCTGATGGTTCCCCTTACCGAAGATTTCCTGACGATAGACTACATTGCGGAGAAGCAGTACCCGCTTATCTTTGTCACCTCCGGAAAGCTGGGCAGCATCAACCACACCCTGCTGAGCTTCGAAGCCATCAAGAACCGGGGCATCGCGCTCGATACGGTACTCTACAACCTCTATCCCACGGTAGAGGACAAGACTATCCAGGAAGACACGATGAAATACATCAAGCTGTATTTGTCCAAGCACTTTCCCGGAACAAAGTTTGAGGTAGTGCCGGAAATTGTGTAAATTTGCAGCACATAAACGTCCTACTGCACATGGAAGCATTTACATTAGATTCAACTGAAATTATCGTACTCGCTACGGCGGGTGGTCTGTTCCTTATTCAAATTATCTACTACCTCTGTCTCTACAACCGTATTCATGCGCGCAGCCGTGCCGTGAAGCAGGGAGACACGCACTTCACCCAGGAACTGCCCCCCATATCCGTCATCATTTGCGCCCGCGAGGAATCCGAGAATCTGCGCCGCAACCTGGGCGCCGTGCTGGAGCAGGACTATCCCCAATTTGAAGTCATCGTCATTAACGACGGCAACACCGATGAGAGCGAGGATTACCTGACCATCCTCGAGGAGAAATATCCCCATCTCTACCACAGCTTCGTGCCCGATTCCTCCCGCTACATCAGCCGCAAGAAGCTGGCCGTGACGCTTGGAATCAAGGCCAGCAAATATGAATGGCTGGTGTTTACCAATGCCAACTGCATGCCCCAAAGCAACCAATGGCTGCGACTGATGGCACGCAACTTCACATCACGTACCCAAGTGGTGCTGGGATACAGCGGCTACGAACGCGGAAAAGGCTGGCTGCACAAACGGGCGGCATTCGACAATCTGTTCACCTCCATGCGCTATCTGGGATTTGCCCTGGCAGGCAGCCCCTACATGGGCATCGGGCGTAACCTGGCCTACCGGAAGGAACTCTTCTACCAACAGAAAGGATTCTCCGCACACCTCAACCTGCAACGGGGAGACGACGATTTGTTCATCAACCACGTGGCTACCCCGGAGAACACGCGGGTGGAAACGGATGCCAATGCCATTGTGCGCATGCAGCCGCTTCTGCGTGCCAAGGACCGGAAAGAAGAGAAAATAGGCTACGCCTCCACAGCACGGCTGTATCATGGAATGCAACGCTGGCTGGCCGGTTTTGAGACCTTGACCCGCCTGGCATTCCACGCATCCTGGATAGCCGCGATGGTCATCGGCATTCTGCACTTCCACTGGCTGGCAGCAGGCGTCGCTTTCCTTTTGTTCCTGCTCCGTTTCACCATGCAGGCCGTCATCGTGAACAAGACCGCCCGCGACCTGGAAGAACAGCGCAGATATTACTTCACACTACCGGCTTTCGACCTATTGCAGCCGATACAGTCTTTGCGTTGGAAATGGTACTGTCTGTTCCGCAAGAAAAGCGGTTTTCTGAGAAAGTGATTCTCTTATTCGTAACGGATGGAAGTTGCCGGATGGATGCGTGTAATCAGGAATGATGGGCCCAGCAACATCAGGACCGAAGCCAGCAATGTGCCGGCATTCAGCAGCAGGAACAGCCAGATATTGAAAGATACCGGAACAGTAGCCATGTAATAGGTTTCAGGGTCGAGCTTGAACAAGCCGGACCAGCGCTGCACGAAATAGAACGCAAGGCCGATTATGTTCCCCCAAAGCATGCCTTTCCCAATGAGGAAGACCGAAAACCAAAGGAAGACTTTACGGATGGTAAAGTTATTGGCTCCCAAAGACTTCAGCACGCCTATCATGGAGGTACGCTCTATGATGATAATCAGCAGGCCGGATACCATGGTGAACCCCGCCACTCCAATCATCAGAATGAGAATGACCCAGATGTTGACATCCAAGATGCCCAGCCAGGCAAAGATTTGGGGATTGAGCTGCTCTACATTGCGGACGCAATACTCAGCACCATAGCGGTCGGGATTCTCGTCCGTATCGACAGCTATCTCATAGGTGGTTTCTTCCAGCTTGTCATAATCGCGTATTTCCAGCTCCACACCGCTCACCTGGTCCGGCTCCCAGTTGTTCAGGCGATTCACCAAATAGAGGTCGGTAAGCAGGAATAGGTTGTCGTATTCGGAGAAGTTGGTTTGGTAGATACCTACAATCTTCAGGCGGCGAGCACGCACATCGTCCTGGATGAAGTAGGTGTCTATCTTGTCACCGAGTTTCAATTGCAGCTTGTTGGCAAGAGACTTTGAGATGACTACGCGGTTGGACGAAGCGGAATCGCTGAATTGCGGAAACTCCCCCTCCAGCAGATGGCGGTGGAAAAAGGTGCTGTCATACTCCTGCCCCACACCTTTCAGCACCATTCCCTGAAAGGCATCGACGGTCTTTATCATCCCCGGCTTGGTGGAGTAGCGTTGTACATGCTTCACTTCGGGATAATCGGAAAGCGCAGCCATCATGCTGTCGCCCACCACCACTGGGCGCGTCTCATAAGAGCGTGCAGCATCCAGGTTGCCTATCTGGATATGGGCACCGAAACCTACGATTTTATCCCTTACCTCGCTCTTGAAGCCGACAATGACGGACACGGCAATAATCATCACCGCCAGTCCGAGGGCAATGCCCACCATGGCGATAAGGACAGCCGGACGGGAAACTTGCTTGCCCGGCTCCGAGTTGCGATAAATGCGCAACGCTATAAAGCGAGATAAGTTCATGGGCTATTATTTTTTAGGCGCGGATTACGCGGATTACGCAGAAAACTTAAGAAAAGACGTTTGTTTTAAATCTTCCGTGTAATCCGCGTAATCCGCGCCTAATGAATTATTTCATTTTATTCGGTTCGTCCCGGATAGGCTTCCAGTGCCTTTTGAAGCACAAAGAGAGCGCGGTTCAAGTCGTCTTTCTTCAGTACATATGCGATACGCACTTCGTTGCGACCGGAACCCGGCGTAGTATAGAATCCGGAGGCAGGCGCCATGAATACCGTCTGTCCCTCGTACTCGAACTCCGACAGACACCAGGCACAGAACTTGTCCGAATCATCTACCGGAAGCTTTGCCACCGTATAGAAGGCTCCCATCGGGATGGGCGAATATACGCCCGGTATACGGTTCAATCCGTCAATCAAGCATTTACGGCGTTCTACATATTCATCGTATGTGTCGCGCAGATAATCCTCATCGGCATCCAGCGATGCTTCTGCGGCAATCTGGCCTATCAACGGAGGACTGAGACGCGCCTGGCAGAACTTCATGACAGCATCCCGGATTTCCTTGTTCTTCGTTATCAGGGCACCGATGCGGATGCCGCACTCCGAATAGCGCTTGGACACGGAATCAATCAGCACCACATTGTTCTCAATGCCCTCCAGGTGGCAGGCAGAGATATAGGGAGAACCCGTATAAATAAATTCACGGTACACCTCGTCCGAGAAGAGGAACAAATCGTACTTCTTCACAAGGTCGCGAATCTGGTTCATTTCACGGCGTGTATAGAGGTAACCCGTAGGATTGTTGGGATTGCAAATCAAAATAGCACGCGTGCGCTCGTTAATCAACTCCTCGAACTTCTCTACCTTGGGCAACGAGAAACCCTCTTCGATGGTCGTGGCAATGGTGCGTATCTTGGCTCCGGCAGAGATGGCAAACGCCATATAATTGGCATAGGCCGGCTCGGGAACAATGATTTCATCCCCCGGATTGAGGCAAGCCAGGAAAGAGAACAACACCGCCTCCGAGCCGCCGGAAGTGATGATGATGTCGTCTGCAGTCAGATTGATATTGTACTTTGCATAGTAACCCACCAACTTCTCGCGGTAACTGCGATATCCCGCACTGGGACTGTATTCCAGAACTTTCCGGTCGATGTTCCGTATCGCTTCAATCGCGACTTCCGGAGTAGGCAGGTCGGGTTGACCGATGTTCAGGTGAAATACATGTATACCCCTCTGCTTGGCAGCATCTGCCAGAGGAGCCAGTTTTCTGATAGGAGATGCGGGCATCTCCATTCCGCGAATAGATATTGTTGGCATGAGGTTTATTTACTATTTGACGATTTATGATTTACTATTTAATAGAGTATTTATAGGTGATATTGCTATCACTTTATCATTAAAGTTGCAAATGTAGCGAATTATTTGAAACCAAAAGGAAGGCAAGACCATAAAAACTTTAAAAAACTTATCTATCGTAAAAACTCTATGATATGTAAACAGAAACTTGTATCTTTGAAAAAGCAAACGAGCCAAGTAGAATCAATTGTAAATAGTAAATAGTCAAATAGTAAATAACACCATGGTCATCAACCTTATAACTTTTGCTTCCATACTGCATAAACAAGCATCAGTCCGTAGCTCCCACGAAGTGATATTGACTGAATTGGAAAAATACTTTACCGTCAACTTCATTGATTACAAAGACATAGACAAGTTATCACCCGATGACTTCAGTATTATATTCATTGCCACCGGAGGTGTGGAACGGCTGGTAATCCAGCATTTCGAATCCCTTCCCCGCCCCGCCATCCTCTTGGCAGACGGCATGCAGAACTCACTGGCCGCCGCTCTCGAAATATCTTCCTGGCTGCGCGGCCGGGGAATGAAAAGCGAGATTCTTCACGGAGAGCTCCCCGAGACCATCAAGCGTATTTTTGTCCTGCACAGCAATTTCGTGGCACAACGCAGCCTTTTCGGCATGCGCATCGGCGTAATGGGCACTCCGTCCAGCTGGCTCGTTGCCAGCAATGTGGATTATCTGCTTGCCAAACGCCGCTGGGGAATAGAGTTCATTGATATCCCCATGGAGGAAGTGTATTGTCTGTTTTATCAGATAAAGGATGATGATATAGGATATGAGGCGTCCGTATTTGCCAACCGTGCCATTGCCTGCCGGGAAGGAACTCCGGAAGATTTGCTGAAAGCCATGCGTCTTTATCAGGCAGTGAAAATTATTTGCGAGAAAAAAAAGCTGGATGCAGTAACCCTCTCCTGCTTCTCCCTGATTGAGAAATTAGGAACAACTGGATG
>OLYI01000539.1_pt1 | contig 13502 bp, 9 predicted proteins | sample 1644251 | NCBI WGS metagenome assembly OLYI01 (sample SAMEA103958140, study PRJEB25191) | human gut metagenome | biome: human-associated habitat [ENVO:00009003]; feature: intestine environment [ENVO:2100002]; material: feces | place: Germany | collected 2013/2015 | reverse complement strand
AGCTTGCCGCGCAGTACCATGCCTCGGGCTGCAACTGCGCGATGGCCGTCGGCTGCGCGTTCTGCGACAAGGCCGGCGTGAGCGAGGATGAGATGAAGGCACTCACTCGCCGCTACGGCGGCGGCGCATACAAATACTGCGGCGCGCTTTTGGGCGCGGTTGCCGCAATGAATATGGCAAGCGGACAGCTTAATGAGGACGATCCTGCCGCGCTCGACGGAAAGGCGTCGGACAAGGCCGCCGAGCTTCTGCGCAGATTCGAGGCGAAAAACGGCTCGGTGTTCTGCCGCGAGCTAAAGGGGCGCGACACCGGCGTTGTGCTCCGTCCGTGCCGCGGCTGCGTCGAGGATGCGGCCGAGCTTGCCGAAGAGATATTCGAGGAAAAATAAATGTACCGTATCTTTATCGTCGAGGACGACCCCGGCATAGCTGAGGGCATAAAGCGGCAGGCCGAGGCCTGGGGACTTGAGGTGCGCTGCGCGGACGATCTGCGCAATGTTATGGGCGAGTTTGCAGCCTTTTCGCCGCACCTTGTGCTGCTGGACATAACCCTGCCGTTTTTCAACGGCTATCACTGGTGCAGCGCGATCCGCGCGGTGTCGAAGGTGCCAATAATATTCATATCCTCGGCGGCCGACAGCATGAACATTGTCATGGCAATGAGCATGGGCGCGGATGATTTCATCGCAAAGCCCTTTGACGGCAGCGTGCTCATGGCCAAGATCCAGGCGATTTTGCGCCGCAGCTATGATTTTGCGCCGGGCATGCCCATCATCGAGCACCGCGGCGCAATACTCAACACCGACGACAACTCGCTTTCCTACAACGGGAAAAGCATTGCGCTGACCAAAAACGAATACCGCATCCTGCTGTGCCTTATGCAGAGCCGCGGCAAGGTAGTCAGCCGCGAAAAGCTCATGGAAAAGCTGTGGGAGACCGACAGCTTTGTGGACGAGAACACCCTGACCGTCAACGTCGGCAGACTGCGCAAAAAGCTCGACGCCGCCGGACTTGAGGGCTTTATCGCGACGAAATTCGGCGTAGGCTACATCGTGGAGTGATAAAATGAAGCTTTTAGCGAGTATTTAAAAGAGCATGCGCGGCTTATCGCAGCGTCGGCGCTTGCAGCGGCGATATTCTTTGCAAGCTTTGCCCTTTACGGGCTGCCACTGCTTGCGGTGGCGTATCCTGCGTTGCTGTGCCTTGTGCTGGCGGCCGTATTCGTCATACGGGACTTTGCACAGGCAAAGCGCCGCCATGCCGAGTTCATGGCGCTTACCGAGATCACCGCCGCCGAGGAGAAAATGCTGCCGCCGGCGAGGAGCATAGACGATGCCGACTATCGCCGGATAATCGCGCTTCTGGCCGAAAGCCGCGAAAAGATAAGCCGCAGCGCTCACCGCCGCTGGAGCGACACGCTCGATTACTACACCGTGTGGGTGCATCAGATAAAAACGCCGATCGCATCCATGCGCCTGACGCTTGAAGGCTCCGACTCGCCGGAGTCGCGCAGACTGTCGGCCGAGCTTGGGCGCATCGAGCGGTATGTCGAGATGGCGCTTGTGTACCTGCGCCTCGATTCCGAAAGCAGCGACTATGTCATCCGCGAGTTTGAGCTTGATCCGTTCATACGCCGCTCGGTAAAGAAATTTGCCGGCGAGTTTATCTCAAAGCGGCTGAGCCTTGAGCTTGAGCCGTCGGGTGCGAGCGTCGTGAGCGACGAGAAGTGGCTTGCCTTCGTCGTCGAACAGGTGCTTTCAAATTCGCTTAAATACACGCGCGAGGGCAGCGTGAGGATATATCTTGCCGAGCCGAAAACACTGTGCATACGCGATACGGGCATAGGCATCGCACCCGAGGATATGCCCCGCATTTTCGATAAGGGCTACACGGGACTCAACGGCCGTGCCGACCTGCGTGCGAGCGGACTCGGGCTGTATCTTTGCCGCCGTGTCTGCCGCAAGCTCGGGCACGGGATATCCGCCGTTTCCGCTCCCGGAGAGGGCACGGAGATAAGGATAGACCTCAGCAGCTATGACCTCGACCCGGAGTAAAGCGGCCTTTGGCCGCAGTGAAGAAGTAATAGGTAATAGTGAATAAGTGTGGTGTGCGCAAGCGCAATATGCGTACCCGTAGGTGCGTCAATGCACCGCTAAAAAACGGAACGGATAAATCCGTTCCCTACATGGTGCAGATGAAATTTGCACTAATATAGCACAATCTCCCGGTGTGCGGAACAGCATGGTTTCCACCATTGTTCCGAACCGGGTTCACGCAATAAACGTATAAGGAGTGCGCCAAGGCGCTACTAAAAACATGGGAGTTTTGATAGACGGGAAAAAACTCGCGGAGAAGCTCTGCGAGGAAGTGAAAAGCGAGGCGGCAGCGATGAGCCGCAGGCCCTGCCTTGCGGCGGTGCTGGTCGGAGACGACCCGGCATCGCAGATATATGTGCGCAATAAAGAGCGCGACTGCCTCAAGTGCGGCATCGACAGCCGCCGATACGACCTTGCGGACACAACGTCGGAGGCAGAGCTTCTGCGGCTTATCGCGGAGCTCAACGCCGACGACGGCGTTGACGGCATCCTTGTGCAGCTTCCGCTGCCGGAGCAGATATCCGAGCGCGCGGTGATAAACGCGATCGCACCGGAAAAGGACGTGGACGCGTTCCACCCTATAAACGTCGGCCGCATGGTCACGGGCGAGGGTACGCTTATGCCGTGTACGCCGGCCGGGATAATGGATATGCTGCACGAATACGGCATTTCGCCCGACGGCAAACACTGCGTCATAGTCGGCCGCAGCAACATCGTCGGCCGCCCGATGGGGCTTATGCTGCTCAACGCCGACGCAACCGTGACATATTGCCACCGGCGCACGCAGGATCTTGCGTCGTTTACGCGGCAGGCGGATATTCTCATCGTCGCGGCAGGCTCGCCGAGGCTTATTCGCGGCGACATGGTAAAAGACGGCGCAGTCGTTATCGACGTCGCCATGAACCGTGATCCCGAGACCGGCAAATTCTTCGGCGACGTGTGCTTTGACGAGGTCGAGCCGAAGGCGGCGTTCATAACGCCCGTGCCGGGCGGCGTCGGCCCGATGACACGCGCGAGACTGATGAAAAACATCCTCGCCGCAGCAAAGTGCAGGGCAGAAAAATGAGCGATAAGCGGCTGTACGGCATTGACCTGTTCAAAGCACTGGCCATGTTCCTCGTCGTCGTTCTGCATGTCAACACGCTCGGCACAGCATTCGACAGCAGCGCTCCCGGCTCTGCACAGTGGTGGCTGACCGACGGCATGATGACCGCGGCTTACTGCTGCGTTGACTGCTTTGCTCTGGCAACGGGCTTCCTCATGGCCGAGCGCGCATTCAGACCCGGCCGCATAGTATCGCTCTGGCTTCAGGTCGCGTTTTATGCCGTGGTAACGACTGTTGTGTGGTATTTTGCCGTTCCCGGAGCAGTTGGGATCAAAGATATCGTATCGGCTTTTTTCCCTGTGCTCACGTCGAAATATTGGTACTTCTCGGCGTATTTTGTGCTGTTTTTCTTCACGCCGTTTATAAACGCAATGCTGCATGCGCTCAACAAGCGCTCAAGAGGCGCTCTGCTTGCCGCAGTGTTTGTTTTTCTGTCGCTGCTGCCGACCTTCAGGCCGCTGGACGTTATCCCGCTCTCGGCAGGATACTGCTTTTTCTGGCTGGCAGCACTGTACATCATCGGCGCATGCATAAAGCTCGACAGGCTATATGAGCGCGCCGGCGGCAAAACATTTGTGCTTTTGTATTTTGCCTCGATCGCCGTAATGCTGCTGTGGCAGCTCGTGTTCGGTGCGGAAAACGATACGCTTGTAAGCTACGTTTCGCCGACGGTGCTGCTGTGCTCGGCCACGCTGCTGTGCGCATTCTGCCGCATGCAGGTCGGCGAAAGGTTTAAGGGCGCGGCAAAGTTTTTAAGCTCGACCTCGTTCGGCGTGTATCTCATCCACATAAGCCCGTTTATCTTGGCAAACTACATAGCGGACAGTTTTGCATTTATCGCCGATCTTAATGCGGCGCTCGTCATTCCGTGCGAGCTTGGCTGCGCGGCGGCAATATACGCCGTGTGTACGCTCATAGAGTTCCTGCGGCAGAAGCTTTTCACCCTGTGCGGCATTGATCGCCTTGCAGATATCGTCAGCCGGCGGCTTGACCGGGTCACTGCAAGGCAATAAAAAGAGCAGGCCGGCAAGCGGCCTGCATAAACAGGGTTGTGGGATAAAGATATGAGCCGCGGCCTTGCTTTGCAAGACCTATTGGATAAGCTGTGCTTAGATAATACATCGCCCGCACAGCCTTGTAAAGAGCGAAAAAACACTGCTTTTGTCGAATGGAAAAATTTTTGCAAATAATTCTTTTCCGATCGGGAATACTGAGTGGGAAAGGAGTGTTTGCAAGTGATAATCGACCGCATCGCACTTATTCTGACCATAATCGGCGGCATCAACTGGGGCAGCATAGGCCTGTTCAAATTCGATATCGTCGCATGGATCTGCGGCGGACAGACGGCGACAGTCAGCCGAGTGATATACACGCTTGTCGGCCTCGCCGCGCTTTGGTGCATTTCCCTGCTTTTCCGCAGCGACGCGCTTCCCGATGAGGCATAAATCCTATCAAAAAACACCTTGCGCATGACGCAAGGTGTTTTTGCTTTTATGCAGCTTCGGCAGGAGGTTCTGCCGGCTCGACAGGCTCCGTGGGTTCCGGATCGACCGGCTCTGTCGGCTCAACCGGGTCAACGGGATCCGGATCAACAGGTTCAACGGGATCAACAGGCGTCTCGGTCTCGTTCAGGGCGCGGTACAGGAACGTTGCGACCTGGGCGCGGCTTGCGCCGCTGTTTGGTGAGAACATGTACTCGCTCGTGCCGGTGGTCACGCCGTTTTCGTATGCCCACAGCACCGAGCGATAGCAGAATGTGCCGACATAGATATCGGCAAAGGGATTTTCGATGCCCGGCTCGGTCTGGCCGAGATAGCGCCACAGGAGCGTGACAAACTGCGCGCGCGTGACCTTGCCGTAGGGGTCAAAATACCCGGCGGAAATGCCCTTTGTTATGCCCTGCTCGACAGCCCACTGCACGGCCTTTGCGCAATAGCTGCCGTCGGAAACATCGTAAAAGGTGCAGGTTCCGTTCTTCGGCGCCGGGCGGCCTGCCGCGCGCCAGATAAAGGTCACGACCTGCGCACGGGTGCACTGCTCATCGGGCAGGAATTTTGCAGCGCTCGTGCCGTTGGATATGCCCTCGTCGATGACCCACTGTATGCCCTCGGCATAGTCGGCATGCCTGCCGTCGGGGTAGACGTCCGTCGCCGCGACCTTGAAGGAATAGCGCTTTTGCATATAGTTGTAGTTTTCGTCAACCGCCTCGATGAACAGCTCATAGCTGCCGGGACCGAGCACGGAGAAATTGAGCTTGCAGTTAAGTGCATAAAGATCGGCAGTTTTGCTCTTGGGGGATGTCTGCACGCAGGAGAAATAGTCGCCGTCCAGATTGCGGATATCGGCATACAGCCATGTTATGGCGCCGCCGGAGCGGACAGAACCGCTTATGCTGAAATCCTCGCCGCTGAGCGTGCCGCTCGGAACAACGGCGCCGGATACCGATATCGTGTCGGAGGGTGAGACGATCGTGCCGTACTGCGGCGTGGCGTAACCCAGAACGGAGTTGTCGCGCGGTCTTTCTCGGCGCTCGACCATGTCGTTTATGCTGTTGCCCTCGATGGTGTATATCGTCGTATCGCTTGCGCGCTCGACAATGGCGACGTGCTCGGCAAGGCCGTCGCGCTTGCCGTTTGCCTCAAGCGCATCGATAAACAGCAGATCGCCTGCCTGCGGAGTGTACTCCTTCGTGCGCCACAGGCCGCGCTCCTTGAACCATTTCACGCCGCCGAAGCAGCCGGAAAAGTTCGGTATAACGCTCTCGGGAACGCCCGAATAGCGCGCGCACCAGCTTACGAACATCGCGCACCACGGCTGGCCGGGCAGGCCGTACCACGAGCCGTACTTTGTGCCGTTCTGGAATTTTTCGCGGTAGCCGAGCTGCGACTCGGCAACGCTCATGAAGCTTTCGCGCCGGCTGCGTCCGGAGTCGGCAAGCGCCGCCGGGGCAAGTCCGAGCAGCATCACCGCCGCAAGGACAAGGCTCATCACTCTCTTTCTCATATCTTTTCTCCCTGTTTCTTTAAAAAAACCGCCGATCGGCATCGGCGGTTTTCATTTTTACTTCTCCAGATTGTTTGTGCGATAAAGGAAGGTCACGACCTGCGCACGGGTAGCCGTGGCGCCGGGTGCAAAGGTGGTGGCCGTAGTGCCGGAGGTCACGCCGTTTTCATATGCCCAGAGTATCGCCGGGGCAAAGACGCTGCTTGACGAAACGTCGGTAAACGGATTGAAGGTGCCGTAAACCGGCCTGTCGAGATAACGCCAGAGGAAGGTCACAAACTGCGCACGCGTGACGGTAGCGTTGGGCGCAAAGTGAGTGTCGTCAACGCCTGTCGTTATGCCGCGCTCGGCAGCCCAGGTGACGGCCTTTGTGTAATACGCGTTATCCTTGACGTCGGAAAAGCCGCTCTTGGAGTTCGTCGGCTCGGGCTGACCTGCAAGACGCCAGAGGAAGGTAACTACCTGTCCGCGCGTGCACTGCCCGTCGGGCAGGAAGCTCGTTGCCGTGTATCCGCTCGTTATATTGTTTTTCGCCGCCCAGATGATAGCGTCGGTGTAGTAAACGTGCTTGCCCTGCGCATCAATGTCGGTAAACGGGTTTTTGATGCCGCAGACCGAGCACTCGCCGTTTACAAAGCTGTGGCCGAGCTGGCGCACATAGCTTGATTCAAACTTTTCGTTACAGCTTTTGCACTCGTATATCGTGTAGCCGCGCTCGGAGCAGGTCGGCGCAACAACGGTGGTTTTATAATCGTGGACGTGGTTATCGTAGCTCTCCCAAACAAGGGAGCCGCCGTAGTTTTCGCCCTTGTGCTCGCCCCACTTCGTGCCGTTTGCAGGATAGACCACGGTGGTCGAAACGCCCTGGAATGCGTTCGGCGCAACATAGCCGTATTCGCCGGAGATGTTTATGTAGTCGATCTGCGCAGCCGAGGGGAATGCATTGTCGTCAAGGATAAGACTGCGGCAGTCGATGGACACGGACTTGAGGCCCTTGCAGCCGGAAAATGCGTTTTTTGCTATGCGCAGGCTGTCGGCGCGGCTGTATATGCCGACCTCGCGCAGGGCGGTGCAGCCGGAAAATGCGTTTGTTTCTATCGTCATGCCGCTGCCGCCGTAGCTGGAGTCGTCCTTAACGAAGAACGCCTCGAGCGCCGTGCAGCCGGAAAACAGCGAGCCGGACACGGCCGAAATGCCGGAGGGCAGCTCGGCATAGCTGAGCTTTTTGCAGCCGGAGAATGCGCCCTCGCCGATATTCGTAACGCTTTTGGGAACGGATATGCTCTTTATCGCCGTGCCTGCAAAGGCGTAGCTTCCGACGCTTGTGCAGCCGGAGGGGATGCCTATAGTCGAAAGAGCCGAGCAGCCGCGGAAGCATTCGTTGCCGATGATCCTGACGCCCTCGATGCCCTCAATATCGTTCAGCGCGGTGCAGCCGTAGAACGCACCGTCGCCAAGGCGTTTAAGCTCGGCGTTTATCTCAACGGATTTTAGATTTTTGAGGCCGGCAAAGGCATAATTGCCGACGGTTTTAACGCCAGAGCCGATGACAACGGACTTTATCGACGCGGCATAGTCATGCCAGGGCGACTCAAGCCCATCGGCCGAGTGATAATCGCTCATCTCGCCGCTGCCGCTAATGCGCAGAACTCCGGTGTCCTCGTTGAGGCTCCATTTGAGGTTGCTGCCGCATTCTCCGCGGATGGTAGTATCCTTCCACTGAGCATAGAGCGTGATATCCTTCAAAACGGGAGTGCTCGTTGTTACCTTATTGCCGCCCTCGGGAGCGTCATACCAGCCGAGGAAACGGAAGCCGTCCATGGTCGGCGTGGGCAGGGAGCTTATCTTGCCGTCTATCGTCGCATAGACATACAGCGTGTCGCATTCGCCGCCGCAGGGGTCGAGCATTATGCACGGAACGCGCTGCCACTGAGCGTAGATAGTGGTGTCCTTTGTGAATTTATACGAGCTTGTGATCTTCGTTCCGCCGGAGGCGGCGTCAAACCAGCCGGTGAAGGCGTAGCCGTCGCGCGTTGGCGTCGGCAGCGATTTCACGGTGCCCTCGGCAGTGACATAGGCGTTTGCCTCGGAGCACGTACCGCCGTTGGGGTCGAGCTTCACCGTCAGAAGGCCGGGGCCGCCGCCGGATTTGTTGGTTATGTACCATATCTGCGTGATGTTCGCAATGACGTTATCCTGCGAGCCGCGGTTTGTTGCGTTCCAGCTCTGCGAAAGCTTGATGCGCTTTGCGGCCGTGCCGGGGTCGGCGCAGTAGAAGGTATCCGTATCGGCGTCGTAATCGGTCAGCAGCACCGCGTGGGGGATATTGCCGTCATAGATCTCAATGCCCTCGGGGTGCTTGTCCAGCAGGGCAAGCAGCGCGGATTTTTTCTCCGCAGCGCTCATGCCGGAGTATCTTTTTACGTCAACGGACATGCCCTTATAGGAGTAGCTGTATCTCATGCCCGTGTCGTTTATCCACGCGACCGAGCCGAGCGTTGATTCGGTTATCGACTCCCAGTCGGCGTTTCCGTCGATTATGGCGCGGCGGCGCAGCATCATGACCGCCGAGGTCAGCGTACATTTTCCGCTGCCGCTCTGCATGAGGAAAACGTTATCGTCGTTTATTGTTTCGGCCAGCGCGCTTGCCGGTATCATCGTCAGCACCAGCGCAAGCACCAGCAGCATGCTAAGTATACGTTTTTTCATTCTTTCCTCCCGTGAGTTTGCTGAGAATATTTTATAATTATATCTCACGGGAGCATTTCAATCAAGGAATTTCAGAAAATGTTTACATTACCGCCGCCTATGCTTTACATTTTACAGTGCTATTGCATCAGATCAGCAAAGGCGCAAGCGTCAATATGCCCAAATTATCCTCAAATATTTGGTCAAATTGCCCGAGCGGCAGAGGATTGACTCCTCGCCCGGCCTCGATCGTGTAGCCGGGGCGGTCGAAATTTTGGATAAACCAGTCCTTATACCCGGCAAAGCCCGAGGCAAAGGGCGTTTCCTCGGCGGCATAGCCCGAAACGGCGGAAAACGTGTCGGCTATCTCGCGAGAGCGCGGCGGCAGGAGGTCGAGATAGCGCCAGTAGATCACCTCGCCCTGGGTGTGGTAAGCCAGAGTGAGCTGCGGCGAGAGCGCGAGCGTGAAATCATACATTGCGCGGCTCTCCGGCGCGGACAGCGGAGCCGAGCCGACATAATCGGCCGGGGCCGGACCGACAACGCCGAGGGCGAATTTATTCTCCCTCGCCTGCTCCCACCCGGCCGGATATTGCAGGTTAAGATCCGTGCCGCGGATATTCGCCTTCCAACCCGACGGAAACGGAACGTCGGGGTAATTTTGCGCGATGCGCTTGGCGCCGTCGTAAAATTCGCCGCTCGTAAGCTCGCCGGTGACGAGGTCAACTCCGTCCGGGTCAACGCAGGGCGCTATGTAAACGGCGGCGCTTTGGTAAATTTCTTTCGCACTGCGGCCGAAAATTTTTCCGCCCTCGGCATATGCGCGCGCGAGTTTTTCGGCAAATGAAAGCAGCAGCGGAACGGTTATCCACTCGTTTGCGTGGTGCGCGGCGTTGTAGAAAACGCTTTTTTCTCCCTCGCCGATCGAAATATACCACAGCGGCCGGCCCATGACCGACTTCCCGATCTGCCCGGTTTTCACAAACGGATACCGCGCCGCGATGCCGCGCACGCAATAGGAAACGAGCGCGGATGTAAAACTGATATTTGTGGGCACAATATCAAACGGGAGCGGAATGACGACCGAGCTTCCGACGGCGAGCTTTTCCGGAGCAATGCCGGGATTTGCCGTCAAGATCGCCGACAGAGGCACATTATAAAGCTGCGAAAGCGCAAACAGCGTATCGCCCCGATGGATGCGGTGCGAGGCAAAGCCCGTGTAATACGGCATGAGCGCGCGATGCGTCGCAGGGCCTGCAACGCCGTCGGCGGCAAGACCGTTATCGGACTGAAAGGTGCGCAGCGCGGCTTTTGTTGCGTTGCCGAAAATGCCGTCCGGCGCAAGCGAGCGAGCGCCTGCACGCCCCAGCGCAAGCTGCAAAAGCTCCACCGACGGCCCGACAGAGCCAAGCTTCAAAACCTTCATATTATAAAACCCCCTTTTTTAATAGCGCTTTTAGGCTGCTACGGATACGCATATCTCTGGTGTCACGGTATCGAGACATTGGTGTAAACCGTATTCGTCTCGCGCTACGTTAGTGCGGCATAGCGTTTTGTTGCCCGGTGTCGAAACAATGGTGGAAACCGGGACGTTTCGCATCCCATAAGGTTATGCACCCGTAGGGGCGATCATTGATTGCCCGTGTTAAAGCAGTGGCGGTTAACACCGCAGATTTAATAACACCTCATCCGTCACCAAGGTGACACCTTCCCCTCAAGCTACGCAGGGGAAGGCATTTTAGAGGTGCTTTTACATTGTACCGATACATTTATTGCGGTATCCCGACCGGGGACTGCCGGCAAAACAAGAACACACGGGCGAGCAATGCTCGCCCCTACGATTCTGTTTCGGTACGGATGAAACCGTTCCCTACGGAGTGCGGTGCATATTTTTACACCGCACTTGCGTTACGCGAGGCAAATCCGGTTTTGTCGGTAACTTCGACACCGGGCTACCAGAGATAGATGTATTGGTAGGTGCGTCAATTCGCCTCTGAAAAGGTAAAAGTTAAAGTGCGGTTCTGAAATATATTTTACGCTCAAGACCACATACTTTATGTGTGGAGGTGAGATATGACGATCAAAAAAATCATGGCGGCGGCGCTGTCGGCGGTGCTGTGCGTCGTGCTGAGCGCGGCGGCGTTTGCCGAGTCGCTCGTGCCGGGCGGCGGCGCCGTCGGCATACGCATGACGACCGACGGCGTTGTTGTGGCAGGCGTTTCGGAGGTCGAAACGCCAAACGGCAAGCGCTCTCCGGCGGCGGAGGCAGGGCTAAAAAAGGGCGACGTCATAACGCGGCTTGGCGGAGCCGACATCGGCACGGCGCAGGACTTCAAAACGGCGCTCGCGCAGCTTGACGGCAGCAAAACGACCGTGACGATCGAGCGCGGCGGCAAGGCAAAGCAGCTGAACATCACGCCGGCGCAGGACGCCGACGGCGCGTGGAAGCTCGGGCTTTGGCTGCGCGACGGCGTGAGCGGCGTCGGCACGCTGACGTTTTACGACCCCGAGACCGGCGTTTACGGCGCGCTCGGCCACAGCATCAGCGACGAGGCTACCGGCGAAGCGCTGCCGCTCGGCGACGGCGGCATCTACAAGGCGCAGATAGTCGGCATCGTGCCCGGCGAGGTCGGCGCGCCGGGGCAGCTTGACGGCAAAACCGACTGCACGAAATTCCTCGGCGATATCCGTATAAACTGCGGCTGCGGCATCTTCGGCAAGGCCGATTTTGACGGTCCGACGCTCGAGACCGGCGAGTTTGAGACCGGCAAGGCGACGATAAGATGCACGCTCAGCGGCGAGGAAACGCGCGAATACGGCATCGAGATCAAAAAGGTGTACTCCTCGGCGGAGGGCACGACCGTCATGCTGACGGTGACAGATCCCGAGCTTTTGGCGCAGACCGGCGGCATCGTTCAGGGCATGTCGGGAAGCCCCATCATCCAGAACGGAAAGCTCGTCGGCGCGGTGACGCACGTTTTCGTAAACGACCCGACCTCGGGCTACGGCGTCAGCATCCGGGACATGCTGAAAACGGCGGAATCGGCGGCGTAAGCGGCAGCAAAAAGCAGCAAAAACCGGGAGTGCGGAAAAATCCGCGCTCCCGGCGATCATACTTATTTATTCATTGTTTTGCCCGGTACGCAGAGCGTAAACAGCAAAAACGCCGCGCTCACGCCGACTGCGAGGTAATACGGAAGCTTCACCGCTCCCGAGGCCAGCCCCGACACGAGCGAGAGGATGAACGGGCTTAAAAACTGCGACAGATACAGCGACGCGGAGATCAGCGGCATGACCGTAGTCGCGGCGGCCTTGCCCTCGTTTGCCGAAGCCGACGAGATGATAAACGGCACTCCGACGCCGTTGGCAAATCCGACAAGAGCCGAGCCTGCGATCGTTCCGCCCCGGCCGCCGACGAAAGCCAGCAGGCAGTAGCCGAGCAGGAACAGCGCCGGCGCGACAAGGCGCGCGCATTTGCCGCTTGCGCGCTTTACCCACACAAACGCCAGGCCTCCGCCGAACGCGACGAGGTCGGTTCCGGCCATGATCACCGCGCACAGGCTCATGGGTATCGCGCCCTCGGCAGCGGTCACGATGGCGAAGTTTGCCGGGTAGATAAAGAACGCGGTCATGAGCAGGAACATGCACAGGATATAGCCCCAGTTCCTGCGCCAGACGCCGCCAGAACCGCCTTTTTCCGCGTCGGCGCTTTCACCCGAGCGTATGCGGTCGTTTGGCATGAAGATAAGGCACAGCACAATACTGATAAGCCCCATGAGGTACACCAGAAAGCTCAGGCGCCAGCTGATATTGGCAAGCACGCCGGCCAGAAGCGTTGCCACAACGCCGCCGAGCTGGTTTGCCGCCGATGACAGGCCCATCAGTCCCTCGCGCTTTTCCGGCGCAAAGTAATAGGTCAAAAGCCCGGTTGACAGCGGCATGATTATGCCGACGCCCACACCGACGAGCGCGCGCATGACAAGCACCGCCCAGATCGAATTAAACAGGCCTGCCGCAGCGCCGCCGACCGTGTAAAGCGCAAGGCCGGCCATCGTCAGCGTGCGCGCGCCGAAGCGCGAGGCAAGGCGGCCGAATAACATATTCGTTATCACGATAAACAGCGCCGGCATGCACACAACAAGCTGCACCTCGAGCTGGCTTGCGTCGGAAAAATGCCGGCGTATCACCTCAAGCGCCGGGGCGACCGCCGCACCGGCCATTACCGTTAAAAGCGACAGCGACAGTATGCTCGCCGCCAGCGGCTTCATTTTAATTTCTCTGTTTCTCAAAAAACTTCCTCCTTTTTTTAGAGACGCATTGACGCACCTACGAATACAGTTTTTGCAGCAGCCCGGTTCGAGGTTGCGGAGAAAACCGTGGGTGCCTCGCGCAGCGTTAGTGCGGTGCTGAATTTACGGTGTACCCTTGTAGGGAACGGATTTATCCGTTCCGTTTGCCACGGTTTCGTCGGCACTAAAATCTATAGCTGTAGGGAACAGGCTTGCCTGTTCCGTGTGTTGCATCTACTGCCGCAGTCAATGCAGCAATACGCAGCAGAGGTTTTGCCCTTTTGCCTTCCCCTGCGTAGCTTGAGGGGAAGGTGTCACCTT
>OLYI01000518.1_pt1 | contig 13778 bp, 8 predicted proteins | sample 1644251 | NCBI WGS metagenome assembly OLYI01 (sample SAMEA103958140, study PRJEB25191) | human gut metagenome | biome: human-associated habitat [ENVO:00009003]; feature: intestine environment [ENVO:2100002]; material: feces | place: Germany | collected 2013/2015 | reverse complement strand
GGTGAGATTTAAAAATCTAGTGTCATATAACATGGGGAAAACTCCACCACGTAAAGAAAGCGAATACTGGGAAAACGCAACCTATCCATGGGTTTCAATAGCCGATTTGGTGCTCGATGATACGGTATGCGTAACAAAAGAACATGTTAATGAACATTCTGCAAAGGTCATTTTTAAAAATCACATCAGTAAAGCTGGAACCCTTTTAATGAGCTTTAAGCTAACAGTCGGAAAAGTATCCATTCTTGGAATGGACGCTTTTCACAATGAAGCTATTATTTCAATCTATCCATTTTGTGATGTCAATCGCGTTATAACAAATTATCTATTCGCGACTCTGCCATTATTATCTCAAAATGGAAATACTAAGACAGCCATTAAGGGTGCAACTCTAAATTCAGACAGTTTAGATGCTTTGTTAATTCCAGTACCTCCTATAAAAGAACAAATACGCATTTGCGAAAAAATAAAAGCCCTTAAAAACATATTATCTATATATACCAACTTAGAACAGTCTTTAACACGATTGAATGATACTTTCCCGTTACAGTTAAAGAAATCCATTCTTCAGTATGCTATTCAAGGCAAGCTCGTTCCCCAAGACCCTGCCGATGAACCAGCTTCCGCACTACTGGAACGTATTCGTGCAGAGAAAGAACAATTTATCAAAGAGGGCAAAATCAAACGTGACAAGCATGAATCGGTCATTTTCAGACGAGATAATTCTTATTATGAGAAGGTCGATGGAATTGAACGCTGTATCGATGATGAGTTGCCGTTTGAGATTCCAGAAAACTGGGAGTGGGTGCGCTTCTTTTCCATAGTGGAGATAGCAACAAATCTTGTCTCTCCAGAACGATATTTCGATTATATGCATATTGCTCCTGACAATATTGAAAAATCAACAGGAACCCTCTTGGAATGTCGAACAGTTGCGCAGGATAAAGTCTCAAGTCCCAATCATCTATTTTTCAAGGGACAGATTCTTTACTCTAAAATCCGCCCACTTTTGCGCAAGGCTGTAATTGCTCCATTTGATGGATTGTGTAGCGCAGATATGTACCCACTAAAGACTCCACTAAACAAAGAATACCTATTGAGGTATATTTTATCAGACTCGTTCAATGCACAGGTAGCAACTGCAATGTCAAGTCGAGTTAAAATGCCCAAAATAAATCAAGCTGAGTTGAGCAAAGTGTTGATTCCTGTGCCGCCAATTCAGGAACAAGAGCGCATCGTAAATAAAATCAAAGAATTATATATGGCCTTGGTGTGAGATTGTATAAAATCATGGTGAAAGGAGGTCTTTCACTATGATTGAAGAATTTGAAAGACACTTGAGAGGAACAAATCTCTCAGAAAACACTGTAACATCCTATTTGTTTGCTGTGCGGCAGTTTGGGGAACGGCATGATGCCGTCACCAAACGCAATTTGAAAGAGCACAAAGCCTGGCTGATTGAGCAGTACAAGCCCAAAACAGTTAATCTACGAATCCGCGCTATCAACTGCTACCTCGAAAGCATCGGAAAGGATTCATGGAAATTGTCATCCGTCAAGGTGCAGCAGAAAGCCTTCCTTGAAAATGTCATTAGCGAAGCAGACTACATCTACTTCAAAAACTGCCTGAAGCGCGATGACAATATGCTTTGGTATTTTGTCATTCGCTTTTTGGCTGCCACGGGTGCACGTGTCAGCGAGCTGGTGCAAATCAAAGTTGAACACATTAGGCTTGGACACCTCGACCTTTATTCTAAAGGTGGAAAGCTGCGCCGCATCTACATTCCTAAATCATTGCAGGATGAAGCCATTGTCTGGTTGGAAGAAAAACAACAGGACAGCGGCTTTATCTTTTTGAATCGTTTTGATGAACGAATCACTACAAGAGGTATTTCTGGACAGCTGAAAAAGCTGGCGATAAAGTATGGCATTGATCCTGCGGTGGTTTATCCCCACTCTTTCCGGCATCGGTTTGCAAAAAGCTTTTTGGAGCGGTGCAGCGACATTGCATTCCTTGCAGACTTGATGGGTCATGAAAGTATTGAAACGACGCGAATTTATTTGCGCAAAACTGCAACCGAACAGAGGACTTTAGTAGATAATATCATAGACTGGTAAAAAAGCAAGGGATGTGCTTCAGCAAACAAGCGCATCCCTTACTTTTATAATATGTAATCAATTTTTTTGCACAGCTTAATTATTGCATTGCAAATTCTAATCTGCTCATTTTGAGGGGGAACGGGAATCAAATAATTTCTAAGATAATTAAGAGACACAAATGCTTGAACGCCTCCAGTAGCATCTTTTTTCATATAGGTCTGTGCATATCTGAGAAATATATATACATAGTCCATAATTATTTCATCAGAAATTTTCTTAAATAAGGCCATGTTTTTTATGCTGAATTCTTGGCTTCCGCGGTAAAGGACGGGATTGCCTATACTTCCTATCATAGCAAACAGGATGTCGCCATCATCAACTTTCGAGCGTTGTTTAATTGATAAATGATCTTCAATAGAAATAAATTTTGCAGTTGAAAAATCAAGATAGCCGTTAGAGAGGTTTTTGCTTGTAATAAGTGGAATGCCATGTTCGACATATTTGGGCGTATCATGAGTTCCATCTCGAACATCCATACAGCTTTTGATTCTTGCCCATTCCCAACTTTCGGGAATCTCAAACGGCAACTCATCATCGATACAGCGTTCAATTCCATCGACCTTCTCATAATAAGAATTATCTCGTCTGAAAATGACCGATTCATGCTTGTCACGTTTGATTTTGCCCTCTTTGATAAGCGGTTCTTTTTCTGTGCGAATACGCTCCAACAGAACGGATGCTGGTTCGTCAGCAGGATCTTGAGGAACCAACTTGCCTTGTACTGCATATTGAAGAATTGATTTCTTCAAGTCATCCGGGAAAGCCAAATTCAGATTTGACAGTATAGTTTCAACTGAACCATACTTTTTAAGATACGGCGTAAGCTGTTTGATTTTTTCTACGATGCGCCTTTGTTCAGCAAGTGGCGGCAAAGGAAAGTAAATAGAGTTAAGTGAATTCTGAACGAGATGTTTTATAGTCATTCCTTTGCTATAATTGTCCAATATTTTTGCGCCCTTATAGCTTTCCATCAGTAACTGGAAGAAGCGTGGCTCGATATTACCGTAAAAGCGGACACGATGAAGTGCATTCTGATAATACATTTCTTCATCTCTATCCCATACAGCAGAACGGCCAACATCACCGCCTTCACAGATAAGCAAGTCTCCCTTGTTCAGCTGGTACTTCGATAATTCAGAATCTTCAAAACGAGCCTGTTTTACGGTTGATAAATCAATACCTGTCCAATAAACATCGATGCTGCATAGATACGGGCGATATTCACCAATGTTTTTTGATTTATCTAGTGTTTTACCTAGTGCGGTAACAGCTATCTGTTTTAAAGTAACCCACTCCCAGCTCTCCGGGATGTCAAACGGCACTTCATCTGCAATGCAGACAGGCTCATTTTTGCCGACCTTCTCATAAGGCAAATTATCGGCTCCACGGAAAATCACAGACGGATTCTTTTCCTTTTTGATTTTGCCCTCTTTGATAAGCTGTTCTTTTTCTGCACGAATGCGTTCCAGCAGCACAGAAGCAGGCTCGTCATTGGGGTCTTGCGGAACAAGTTTGCCCTGCACTGCCATTTGCAGAATGGAATTTTTCAGTTGCTGTCCTGTCATTTTTTCTTCCTTATCTATGTGGCTCAGTCCTGTGCATCAAGGTCAATGCCCAGAATCTCCGTGATCTGAGCAAGGATTCGGTCAATGTCTGCGTTCAGGCTGGCGCGCTTCTCCTGATACTGCTGAATCAGCTCCTTGGGCGGTAAGATTTCCTCTTCCTCATGCGGATAGCCACACAAGTCAATATTATAGTTGCGGTCTTTGATCTCCTGCACGGTATACTTTTTGGCCTTGTCAAACCCGTCCAGCTGAATTTCTTTGCGGTCATTCCACCATTCTACTGCAGGAGCAAAGTGTTCCAACTTCATGGGCTTGGTCTTGCTGAAATGCTTGTAGCCTTCCGGCATATCCAGACGATAGAACCATGTCTCCTTTGTTGGGCCGGTATGATCAAAGAACAAAATGTTGGTCGTAATCGATGTATATGGGGAGAACACACTGCCCGGCATACGGATGATGGTATGGACATTGAACTCGGAGAACAGCTTCGTCTTGATTGCTACTTTGGCATTGTCTGTGCCGAACAAAAAACCATCCGGCAGAATGACTGCTGCGCGGCCATTTTCTTTCAGTCGATACATAATGACGGACATGAACAGGTCTGCTGTTTCGCTGCTGGCAAGGTCAGCCGGAAAGTGATTTTTAACATCGTTTTTCTCAGAACCACCATAGGGAGGGTTCATCAAGATAACATCTACCTGATCGTCCTCGGTATAGTCCAGAACATCCCGAAGCAACGTGTTATCGTGGAACACCTGCGGCACATCCAAGTCATGCAGCAGCATATTGGTGATGCACAGCATATATGGGAACTGCTTCTTTTCAATGCCATATATGGAGTTTGCATACAGGGCTTCATCCTCTGTTGTCTTGACATTTTTATGCAGAGCTTTCAGCCAACTGGTGATAAAACCACCTGTGCCACAGGCAAAATCGGCCATCTTCTCCCCAATTTGTGGGTTGATCATCTGCGCCATAAAATCAGTTACGGCGCGCGGCGTATAAAATTCACCTGCAGAGCCAGCACTTTGCAGCTCTTTTAGAATAGTTTCGTAAATTTCCCCAAACGCATGACTTTCTGCATAATCACTCAGGTCAAGCTCATCGATCACATTGATAACTTGTCGGAGCAAAACACCATCTTTCATATAGTTGTTGGCATCTGCAAAGGTAGTCTGCACGATTGCTTTTTTGATGGGCGTAGAAGCGTCCACAGGTAACTTTTTCAAGATGGGGAACAGCGTATTGTTGACAAATTCCAACAGTGTGTCGCCCGTTATGCCCTTACCATTTTCATCGTGCGCCCAGCTACGCCAGCGGCAGGGTTCAGGAATAATCGACTGATAATCTTTTTCGTTCCACTCCCAGTCATCCTCTTTGGCATCGTACACTTTCAAAAAGAGCATCCATGCAATTTGCTCAATGCGCTGCGCATCACCGTTGATACCTGCATCGTTCCGCATAATATCGCGGACACGCTTCACAAAATTCGATAAATTTCCCATTGTTATGCAATTTCTCCTTCATAGATTGCCTGTTCCAGTTCCTTAACAGCTTTCAGATACCCGTCTTTCCCGCCAAAGTAAGAGGCAATCTTTTGAGGCTTGCCCATTTTCAGGAACGGGTCAAGCCGCAGAATTTCCGTTTTCTCAATCTCATAAATGCCAGTATTCATATACTTGTCCAGAAGTGCTTCCAGAACATCTCTTGCTGCACCGCTGTATTTGCTTAGAAAGTCGCGTTTTTTGACATTTTCTGCTCGTTCTCTGCGCGTCAAAGGCTTTTTATCAAACGCAACATGGCAGATAAAGTCAAAGTCGTCCACATCCGTCATGTTCTGGTCGGCCTTTAGTGCTTCAAGGTCAATACCATGCTCCAAAAGAAGCTCCCGGATTTTTTCTTTCTTTTCTTCAGCAGACCATTGACGGATAAAATTGTCCAGCGAAGCGTACGAGCCACGGATATTCTCTTTTGTGTAGTCAATAATGCTTTCCTGCCGGAGAAGCTTTCCGCCTGCATCATAAACGGAAACCGTTTTGTAGATGATCTCCACCCGGCAGCCATCTTTATCAACGATTGGTTTGGGTTTCTTGGGGTCTGGCCGAACAGGAGGATCAGAGTTTCCGGTGTCTTTTTTCGGTACGGGCTTATCCTTTTCTTTTTCAGGATCGAAGTCTTCGTTCATTTCAATCGGGCCATCCCAATCCGGGTCGGCAAAAAGGCGGCTCACATTTCGGAAGTCCATCACAACAAAATGGGTCTTGCCTTCTTTTTCGCGCAGACGGGTTCCACGGCCAATGATCTGCTTAAACTCAGTCATAGAACCAATCATTTCATCCAAAACAATCAGCTTTGTCATCTTGCAATCCGAACCCGTGGAGAGCAGCTTGGAGGTAGTCGCAATAACAGGATATTTTGAGCCAACGGAGATAAAATAATCCAGCTTACTCTTTCCATAAGTATCGCTGCCTGTAATGCGGACAACATAATCGGGATTCTGCTTCACCATGTCAGCGTTCTGGTTTGCCAATGCCATCCGCATACGTTCTGCTGCCTCTTCTGTTGGGCAGAACACAATGGTTTTTGCCATACGGTCGGTACTTTTCAAGTACCGCGTGATTTCAGCAGCAACTTGATTGATACGATCCTCTATAATAATGTTGTAGTCGTAATCGCTATTTGTATAAATGCGATCTTCGATTTCGTTTCCGTAAATATCGCGCTGGCCCTTGCGTGGACGCCATCCCTCACCAATATCAGTCATAACATTGATTACCTTAAAAGGTGCAAGAAAACCGTCCTCGATTCCTTCTTTCAGACTGTAAGTATAGATGGGTTCACCAAAGTAGTCGATGTTGGAAACATATTTGGTTTCTTTAGGCGTAGCGGTCATGCCGATTTGCGTAGCAGAAGCAAAATATTCCAGAATTTTGCGCCAGTTGCTTTCTTTCTTCGCCGAGCCACGGTGACACTCATCGACAATAATCAGGTCAAAGAAATCCGGGCTAAAGAGCTGTGACAGCTTATCGAGTGCATTTTCAGCGTTCTCGTCTTGTTCTTCGTTCTTTCCAGCGAGCTGCTGATAGAGAGAAAAATAGACCTCATAAGAAGTAATCGTGCGAGGGTCGTCCTTAGAAAAATTCACCTTATGAATGACCTTTTCCAGCGGCGCAAAGTCCTGTTGGATAGACTGGTCAACAAGATTGTTCCGGTCCGCAAGATAGAGAATCTTTTTCTTTAAGCCGCTTTTGAGCAGACGATATACAATTTGAAATGCCGTATAAGTTTTACCTGTACCAGTTGCCATTACCAGTAAAAGCCGATTTTGTCCTCTTGCAATCGCGTCCAACGTGCGGTTGATGGCAATGCGCTGGTAATAGCGCGGTGGGTAAGTGTTTTGGCTGCTGTAATATGGCTGTGCAATTAATTTCTCCTGCACATCTGTCAAACCAGCTCCATCGTTTGCACCTGCTTTGTACCGCTCAACCAGCTCTTTTTCTGTTGGGAATTCGTCAAGGCCAAAGGTGCGTTCTTTGCCCGTCAAGAAGTCATGTTCTGCAAAGCCATCCCCATTTGAGCTAAAGGCAAACGGAACATCCAACATCTGCGCATAGGTCATGGCCTGCTGCAATCCGTGGGAAACCGTATGATTGTTGTCTTTTGCTTCGACAATGGCAATCGGATTGTTCGCGCTTAGGTAAAGTACATAGTCTGCACGTTTCGACTTTTCACGGGCCACGATGTTACCTTTGAGATTGATACGGCCATCTGTGATTTTTGTTTCCAGCGTGATGTGCTGGTTGTTCCACTTTGCCGTGATTGCGGGTGTGATGTAGTGAAACTTAACATCTTCTTCGGACATTTGACTCTTTGAAAGCACCGCCATACAGACAACCTCCTGCATTGTAGAATCCCGAAAACTTCCAGATAATCAATATTATCGGAAGTTGTATGCCGCAACGACCTTTAAGGTTAAACTACTCCAATTATTACTATACCACGACTTGATTCGGTGGGCAACAAGACAATACCAGTATTTTTCCGAAATACTCTTAATATCTTCCAAACATGAAAAGCACCCCTGCCAATCCATGTGTCATCGCACATTTCATTGGCAGGGGTGCTTGTGTTTATTGTAGGCTGCTTTCCGTTTTACTGATGCAAATTATCAAATTTGGTGGTAAGTTGGTGGTAAATCCACGTTGTTCCAGTATCGAACACCACAATTTCAAACGAAACAAAGCCATTTTTTTGCGTTTTACTGCTCAATCGGCTTCATCGTGGGGAACAGCAACACGTCACGGATGGAGGCGCTGTCGGTCAGGAGCATGACAAGGCGGTCCACGCCGAAGCCGAGGCCGCCCGTGGGAGGCAGACCGTACTCCAGAGCGTTGACGTAGTCGTAATCGACCTGGGCCTTGCAGTCGGGCTCGATGGCCTTGCGCTCGGCGACCTGGCGCTCGAAGCGGCCCTTTTGGTCGATGGGGTCGTTCAACTCGCTGAAGGCGTTGCCGTACTCGGTGCAGTCAATGAAATACTCGAACCGCTCGGTGAAGGCGGGATCATCCGGCTTGCGCTTTGCCAGCGGGCTGATCTCGACGGGATAATCGTAGATGAAGGTGGGCTGGATGAGCTTGTCCTCGACGAAGGCGTCGAAGAACTCGGCCAGAATGGCACCCTTGGTGGGCACTTCGGGCAGCTCGACGTGGTGCTCCTTGGCCGCAGCGATGGCATCCTCGTCGGTCTTCCAGTCGTTGAAATCCACGCCGGAATACTTCTTGACGGCCTCGATCATGGTCAGACGCTCCCAGTGGCCCATGTCGATCTGCTTGCCCTGATACGGGATGACCATACCGCCGCAGATCTTGAGGGCCAGGCGCTTGTACAGCTCCTCGACCAGGTCCATCATGCCGTGGAAATCGGTGAATGCCTGATACAGCTCGATGGTGGTGAACTCCGGGTTGTGCTTGGGGTCCATGCCCTCGTTGCGGAAGATGCGGCCGACCTCATACACGCGGTCCATGCCGCCGACGATCAGACGCTTCAGATAAAGCTCCGTCTCGATGCGCAGGACCATGTCCATGTTCAGGGTGTTGTGGTGGGTGTAGAAGGGGCGGGCCGAAGCGCCGATCTCAAACGGCGTCAGGATGGGGGTATCGACCTCCAGGAAGCCCTTCTCGTCCAGATAAGCGCGGATCTCCTTCAGGATCTGGCTGCGCTTGACGAAGGTCTCCTTGACTTCGGGGTTGGCGATGAGGTCCACATAGCGCTGACGGTAACGGGTCTCGGTATCGGTCAGGCCGTGGAACTTCTCCGGCAGGGGGCGCAGGCTCTTGGCCAGCAGGGTGAGCTCTTCTGCGCGGACGCTCAGCTCACCGGTCTTGGTGCGGAACACTTCACCCTTGACGCCGATGATATCGCCGACATCCAGCTTCTTGAACGCAGCATAGGACTCTTCGCCCAGCTCATCGCGGCGGACATACAGCTGGATATCGCCCTTATCGTCGCGCAGGTGGGCAAAGCTGGCCTTGCCCATGACGCGCTTGGACATCATACGGCCTGCCAGAGCCGCCTTCTTGCCGGAATCGGTCTCGTTGGGCAGGTCCTTGAATTCTTCCTTCAGGTCAGCCGAATAGGCATCCTGCGGGAACTTGGTCAGGGTGAACGGGTCGTGACCCGCAGCCTGCAGGTCTGCCAGCTTCTGGCGGCGCACCTGCACCTGTTCGCTCTCGCTCAGGCCGGCAGCAGGATTTCTCTTTTGTTCTTCCATTGCTTCCTCCTGTGTTCTGCTCAGTTGGCTGCGTGGGTGATGCTCCGCACCGTGTACTCCACGGTGTGGCCGGTGGGCAGCAGGACCTCTGCCTTCTCGCCCACGGCCTTGCCCAGCAGAGCATGGCCGACGGGGCTTTCATCGCTGATCTTGCCGCTCAGGGGGTCTGCCTCGGTGCGGCCGACGATATCGTACTCCTCGGTCTCATCCTCGCCAGTCATCAGGATGGTGACATGGGTGCCGACGGCAACGTTCTCCACGCTCAGCTCGCTCTCATCGATGACGACAGCGTTCTTGACCATCTGCTCCAGCTCGGTGATGCGGTTCTCGACCAGGCCCTGGGTGTTCTTGGCCTCATCGTACTCGCTGTTTTCCGACAGGTCGCCGTGGCTGCGGGCTTCCTTGATCTCTTCTGCCAGCTCCTTGCGGCGGACAGTCTTGAGGTATTCCAGTTCATCCTGCACAGCCTTCAGGCCGGCAGCGGACATCTTGATTTCTTGTGCCATTTTGGGATTCTCTCCTTGTCTATTGGATTGGCGCAGCCGCAAAGCCGCGCACGAGTGCTATTTTGACTGTTCTATTATAATGGCAAGCCGGGATATTGTCAACAAAAACGACGGTTCTGCAATGCAAAAAACTGCAAAAGGCCCCACCGGCAGAGGGAATTGCCGACGGGGCCTTGAAGATGTTGATGTTTACCCTCTCAGTCATCGCTGCGCGATGCCAGCTCTCCCGAAGGGCGAGCCATTGGCAGATCGGGCAGCGAATACGGACTGCTTGGGTTCAATTTTCGGTAAAATAGCGGGCGCTGTGCTCAATCATCCGCAGCTTCGTCCAGGTTGCCCAGCTTTCTGGCCTGCTCGACGACGGCGGGCACCAGCATTTCGGGCAGAATCTCATAGCGGGCGAACTCGGTGGTGAACCAGCCGCGGCCCTGCGTGGTCTGACGGATGAAGGTGGTGAAGCTGCTCAGCTCGGCCAGCGGCACTTCGGCGATGATGGTCTGCATCCCGTCCTCATCCGGCTCCATGCCCAGCACACGGCCGCGGCGCTTGGTGACGTCGCCCATGATATCGCCGGTGTTGTCGTTGGGAACATGCGCTTTCAGGGTGTGGATGGGTTCCAGAATGACGGGGCCAGCTTCGGGCATCGCGGCCTTATAGGCCAGCTTCGCTGCCATGATGAAAGCCATTTCGGAGCTGTCCACGGGGTGGTAGCTGCCGTCCAGCAGGGTGGCCTTCAGGCCGACCACAGGATAACCGGCCAGCACACCCTTTTCTGCGGCCAGACGGACGCCCTTTTCAACGGCCGGGAAGAAGTTCTTCGGGACACTGCCGCCGAAGACCTTTTCCTCAAAGACGACCTGCTCGCTGTCGCAGGGCTCGAAGTTGATGACGACATCGCCGAACTGGCCGTGGCCGCCGGTCTGCTTCTTATGACGGCCCTGCTTCTGGCAGGCCTTGCGGATGGACTCGCGGTAGGCGATGCGGGGAGCTTCCAGACCGATCTCCACGCCGAACTTGTTCTTCAGCTTGGCCTTGACGACGTCCAGATGCTGCTCACCCAGACCGCCGATGATCTGCTGATGGGTCTCGGCGTTGTTCTCGTAGCTCAGGGTGGGGTCTTCTTCCATCAGGCGGGCCAGAGCACTGCTGATCTTACCCTCGTCGCCCTTCTTGGCCACGGTGACGGCCATGAACAGGCTGGGCAGCGGGAAGACCGGTGCGGGCAGCTTGACCACGCGGGAAGCATCACAGAGGGTATCGCCGGTCTTTGCGCTGACCAGCTTTGCCACAGCGCCGATGTCACCGGCACCGATGCCGTCGTTCTCAATCTGCTTCTTGCCGATGACAGTCAGGGGCTTGTTGATCTTTTCGATGTCGCCGGTGCGGGCATTGGTCAGGGCCAAACCTGCGGTGACTTTGCCGCTGATGACGCGCAGATAGCTCAGCTTGCCCACGAACGGGTCGGCCACGGTCTTGAAGACGTAGGCCGCGGTAGGCTCCGATTCGGTGCAGTGCAGCTCGACAGGCTCGCCGTTGGCGTCCTCGGCCATGGTGCACTCCTCGTGCTCCGGGCTGGGCAGCAGCTTGTGCATGTTGAACAGCAGCATATCCAGTGCCTGCTGGTTGACCGCGCTGCCGCAGAAAACAGGGGTAATGAGGCCGTCCTTGACGCCCTTGCGCATTCCCTCGACGATCTCCTCAGTGGTGAAAGGCTCGCCGCCGAAGAATTTCTCCATCAGCTCATCGTCGGTCTCAGCGATGGCCTCACTCATGGCCTCGATCAGGCCCTGGAAGCGGTGGCCGATGTCGGGCAGATCCACCTGGATCTGTTTGCCGCCCTCATACTTGAAGGCCTTCTGGCTGAACAGATTGATGTACACCGGGGTGCCGTCGTCGAGCTTGGCCGGGACGACGCAGGGGCAGACCGTGGAGCCGAAGCGGATCTTCATGTCTTCCAGGATCTTGAAGTAGTTCGCGTTTTCCAGGTCGCACTTGGAAACAAAGACCATGGTGGCCTTGCCGTTCTTGCGGGCCAGCTGGAAGGCCTTCTCGGCACCAACGGTCACGCCGCTGCGGCCGGAGACGCACACCAGCACGCTCTCCGCAGCCCGGATGCCCTCATACTCACCGGCCTCAAAATCGAACAGGCCCGGTGCATCAATGAAGTTGTACTTGATACCCTCGTACTCCACGGGGACGACCGACGCCGACAGGCTGGCCTTGCGCTTTGCTTCCTCAGGGTCAAAGTCCGAAATCGTGGTGCCGTCCTCGACCCGGCCCATACGCTCGGCAGCGCCCGAAAAATAGACCAATGCCTCAGTCAGCGTCGTTTTGCCGCTGCCGGCATGGCCTGCAATCAAGATATTACGGATGTTGTTGCTTGCGTATTTCATATCGGTTTTTCCCTCTTTCCGCCGCACGGAGCGTTCTCTCCGTTTTTGTGGCATATTTTACAAAGATAATACCACACTTTAAGCGATTTTCAAATAGATTGCTTGAAAATTTTGCTCCATGACCCGCCAAACTTGCCGCCCTGCTTTTGTGCATTTTGACTGTCCGGCTCGAAAATCGACCGGAAACCGCGTAGAAAGTTTTCGTAAGCAGAGAGCTGCCTGCTCACTCCCACCGTGTGCATCGACCGGTACACAGCCGTTCGGCTGCGTACTGGTTCGCCAATAAGCCCGGCGCAGCGGATAAGGAACTCCGTGAGCTGGAAGCGTTCTGCTTCCTCTCCGGCTCCTACGGTGGCTACCTTTCCCAGCGTATCTGCCTGATGCGCAAAAAGCAGAAGAACGAGAGCGGCGTTGGCTGGAAACTGCAATATTTCTGGCACCGGCTCTTTCCGCCCTTTGCTATTTTGTGTATGCGCTACCCCAAGCTGAAAACGGCCCCCTGGCTGCTGCCCTATTTCTGGCTCTGCCGCCTGTTCGATTTCAGCTATTGGAAAAACAACTTCCACCGCGAGATGGCGACCCTGCAGCAGGTGGAACAGGAGAAAACGTGACGGTCCGTCCGGGTACTCGATGAGGTGGTGCATCGCGCCGAAATCCCCGAATGGCACTTCGGCTGCAAGTTCCATCCCAAGGTGCTGATCTCTTTCGCACTTCGACTTCGCGTCGGTGTCCAGCACGACCGGGATGCCGAGGCGGTTCCCCTCCGCAAAGACGATATCCATGACCTTGCGCATAAGCCCTGCTCTTGGTACGGCTCGGTCACACAGACCCTGCCGACATAGACGCAGGGCTTTTTCTGTTCTTTTGAGTTCCCCTCGTCAACTTTTATTTTTATTCTATCATCATTGTTCTTGTATGGAAGACAGTTGTTCCAGACTTCCGCAGCCGGGGCAGACAAAAAGAAGCCCGCTGCAACCATACAGCGGGCTTCGGGAAAGGATCTTATTTTGCGTAATCGACGGCGCGGCTCTCGCGGATGACATTGACCTTGATCTGGCCGGGGTAATCCAGCGTGTCCTCGATCTTCTTTGCGATCTGGCGAGCCAGCAGGATGACCTGATCGTCGCTGATGACATCGGGCTTGACCATGATGCGCACTTCGCGGCCTGCCTGAACAGCAAAGGCCTGCTCGACGCCCTCGAAGCTGGAAGAGATCTCCTCCAGATTCTCCAGACGCTTGACATAGCTCTCCACGTTCTCACGGCGGGCGCCGGGGCGGGCGGCGCTGATGGCGTCGCAGGCCTGGATGATGAAGGCCAGCGGGGTCTTCGGCTCCACATCGCCGTGGTGGGCCTCGATGGCGTTGACGATGACGGGGTTCTCCT
>OLYI01000513.1_pt1 | contig 13829 bp, 10 predicted proteins | sample 1644251 | NCBI WGS metagenome assembly OLYI01 (sample SAMEA103958140, study PRJEB25191) | human gut metagenome | biome: human-associated habitat [ENVO:00009003]; feature: intestine environment [ENVO:2100002]; material: feces | place: Germany | collected 2013/2015 | reverse complement strand
ATTTTGGCGGGAGTGGCCTCCTTGCCAAAATACTTTTCCAGTTCAGCGGTAGAAATAATCACGCCTCGATCCTCCTTTTTCTTTTCTGATAAGATGCCATCAATGACATCACCATTGAGTTTCCCGTCCTTGTCCAGCTCCCGGAGCTTTTTCGCCTGGGCCAGAGAGGGGGATGCCTGTTCTCCGTCAATGGAAACAGCGATCAGCCGCTGGTTTTTGGGGCGGATATAGGAAATCTCCACAGCGGGCATAAAGCCCATTTTTTTATCGTCCACCTTGTCCAGCAGTTCCGGCACAAGGGAGTTCAGCCGCAGATAACGCATGACCTTTTTATAGTTCATGTCGTGCGCCTCGCCCACGATCTCAACGGAGCGTTTTCCAATATCGCCCTCGGCCACATTTTTCAGCCGCCCGCCCTGGTGCTTGATGTCCTCCACTTCCAGCTCCAACAGGGCGGCCAGTTCGCTGGGGAGCGTCTGATCCCTCTGCTTGTTGCTGTCCTTCATGGCCTGTACCGCCTCGTGGTCAGTCATTTCCCGGACGATAAAGGGCATTTCCTCCAGCCCGGCCAGCTCACAACCATGATGGCGGCGATGGCCTGCCACAATTTCATAACCCTTGCCATCCTTTTCCGGGCGGGCAAGACCGGGAACCATTACGCCGTTTGCCTTGATGGACGCTACCGTTTCCTGCATTTTGGCATCGTCCCGCACCTTAAACGGGTGGGGGCGGAATGTGTGGAACGGATGCATTTCGGAAAGCTTCAGATAGACCAGCTTTCCTTCCTCCACAGGACGGGGCGGAGCGGCTGGCTCAGGCGGAGCCTGTTCCGGGGCCGGAGCCGCATTTTCGGGTGGGGCCTTTTCGGGTTCCGGGGCAGCTTTAACCTCCGCAGCCTTTTTCCCACTTCGGGACAATTTGTCTCGCTTAGTCGGCGTGGCCTCGCCGGGGGCCGCCTTATCCGCCTTGGGTGGGCGGCCCTTGCGGGGCTTCGCCGCCTCCTTGCCAGCAGGCTCCGCTTTTTCCTCTTTTGGGGGACGGCCCCGACGGGCCTTTTTAGGTTCATCATCCCCAGCGGTGGGAGGTTCCTCCTGCGTTTTCTCCTTCGGCTCTTTTGCCGCCTCCTCTTTTTCTACCTCGGCCCGGGCTGTCTGCCGCTTTTCATTCATCAGCTCATTGATTTTGTCAAAGGACACCACCACATCACCGGGCTCGGGCTGGGCAGGCCCCTCCTGCTGGGGTGTGGGAGCGGCAGTTTGTTCGGGAGCCGGAGCCTGGGGCTCGTCAACCGTAACAGGAGCGGGAGCCTCCGGGAGCTTCTCCTCACCGGGGCCTGTGTTCAATTTTTCATCTGCCATTCACTATCCTCCTTTTCGTGAAAGTTGCACAATTTTGCGGGTTAAATTTCTGTAATTATTTTTCCGCCTCCTTCCGGTCTATCCACGCAAAAAAGCCGCCCGATTTGAACGCCGGACGGCTTTTTGTGTAATGTGATAGATCAAATATTATTTTTTGTGGTTCGTAGGCTCCGAAAAGCCTTGTATTTACAGCGTTCCTAGTAGGAAATAATCATGGCCGATTGTAAAATGAAGCTGGACACCTAAAAAAGAAATCCATAGTGACTTCCTTTGTGGTAGAATGAAGTTCCCCAACACCATTCACCAGGGGGTAATCACTATGGATCACACTCAGTATACCACAAATGAAGCAGAACGTAAGCCCGGAAAACATTTAACTACGGAAGATCGTGGAGCAATTCAGGCCATGAAGAGGCTGGGGCACTCCAATCGGGCAATTGCACGATATTTGCACTGTTCACCCACCACCATTTCCAATGAGCTGAAACGTGGCACGCCTCCCAGAGCAGGCAGCCGGGGCCGCGTTCCTGGCTACAGTGCGAAGCGTGGTGATGCCGCGTACAAAGCAAATCGGCGCAGGAGCCACAAGCCCCATCGCATTGAAACGTGTACACCGTTTGTCCGGTGGATCGTTACTCAGGTGCGTTCTGAAAAGTGGTCTATAGATGCCTGCGTTGGCTACGCCCGCAAAAACAAGCTCTTTCCAGGAAGTAAGATGGTCTGTACCAAGACCCTATACAACGAGGTCTGGGCAGGAAATCTCTCTCTCAATATTCTGGAACTTCCTGAGGCAATAAAAATGAAAAAGTCTACAAAATGTGCGGAACACCGAAAGAAAAAGTCGGATATAGGGTTGTAAGAATTTTGGCCAAAAAGAAATAACACGCGGAACACGGATGTGCTGTAAGCGCTCAATAAATTCCCCGTCCCCCTCCCAAAAAACAGCAGGCCCTACACCCAGGGCCTGCTGTTACTCAAGATATGTATTTACATAGGCATCGGAGTTTGGATTCTTATAATCCTCTTGGATGTCGGGTGCCCAGGGCATGAAGGCCTCCAATTCTTCATGGGGGCGACTTTCCCAGGCATGGGCGCTCCACCGGCACACGCTGTAGATAGGCGAATGGTTCTACTCCGTTTGCCTTTGCGCTTTCCACCAGGGAATACACAATGGCGCTGCGGTGATTTCACCGGGAAGAAGGGTCTAATCCCAAGGCAATCTTCATTGCTGTCTTGTTCTGGTACATATTGTAGTCTGCCTGACGAAGCAGCGCCGGCATGGTCCTGTTGTCTGCTTCTGCGGAGTGGGCAAAGCCTGCGGCGTAGCTCAGAGGAATCACAGGCATCAGCTGAGTGCCGGAGCGGTTGTATTCCTCGGTCATGCGCTTCAGCTTTTCCAGAAACCGCTGCACGTCCTCAGGGGAGACGTTGGTAAGAATTGCGACAAACTCGTCGCCGCCGTAACGGCCCACAAAATCGTAAATGGGGACAGCTTTCCGGAGCAGATGCGCGAAGCCCCTGATCATCTGACCACCGGCCTGATGGCCTAGGGCAGATGACGGACAGAATCTTCGGCAGCACATGGTTGAGAAAATTGTTCACTTTCTCCATAATGGCCCTCCTTATTTTGTAGATGATTTCAGAAGGCACAATCACAATTTTACGAAAATATTATACATGAACTTTTGCAAAAAATCAACTGCTTTCTACAAAGGCAGCCCAGAGGGATGCTCTGCAGTTGGAATTGCCATACAAAATAACGGTGGGAAAATCTTTGGAAAAAGAAGAATTTTTCTTGCTATTTTGAAGTGCTGTGTGTATAATGGAAGAAATTCAGAAAGAAAACAGTTTGCGTGATTTGTCTTATAAACCACGATGCTGAAATTTTTGCCCGTTAAAATCGGCCGATATTATATGGAGGCAACCCAATGACCCTGAAAGAATGCTACACGCGCATGAATGGCAGCTATGAAGATGCCAAGCTTCGCCTGATGATGGATTCCATGGTGGAGCGCTTTATGTTCAAATTCCTGGAAGACGACACCATGGAGAATCTGCGCAGCGCCGTGGCAGAAGGGAACATTCCCGATTCTTTCCGTGCTGCCCATACGCTGAAAGGCGTTGCAGCCAATCTCGCCTTTACCGAGCTCCAGGCGAAGGCCTCTGCGCTGACGGAGCAGTTGCGTCCCCAGACGGCTCAGGCGGATGCCGCACTGCTGGCAGAGGTGGAGAAGGCATATGCGCTGGTGGTCGATACCATCAATGCCTATAAGGCGGAAAAATAACCGCATTTCCCGACCCTGATATAAGGGAGCCTCTGCTGAGGCACTGCGCGGCAGTCTCCGAAGAAGGAAAGATAGATATATGCAGAAATCAAATGTTTTGATCGTAGACGATGCTGCAATCAATAGAGAACTTTTGGCTTTCATTTTGCAGGATCGCTACCAGGTTTTTCAGGCGGAGAACGGAAAACAGGCCATTGAGATGATCGAATCCAAAGAGCGGATCTACCGTTTGGTTCTGCTGGATATTCAGATGCCCGTTATGGATGGCTTCGGCTTCCTGGACTACATGAAGAAAAAGGACATGCTGAAGAATCTGCCGGTCATCGTGATTTCCGGCGATTCCTCGGATGCCTCCATTCTTCATGCCTATAAACTGGGTGCCGTGGATTTTTTCTCTAAGCCCTTCAGCCCGGAGATCATTCTGAACCGTGTACACAATATCCTGTCTCTTTATGAGCATGACTATAAAGATGAGTTAACCGGCGGCTATAACCGCAGCGGTTTCATTCAGATGGCAGAGAATATCCTGTACAATGCCTCCGACAAGACGGAGTATGCCCTGATGTTCCTGGACATCAAGAACTTCAAGGCAACCAACGAGCTTTTTGGCACCGAAGGCGGTGACAGCATCCTGCGGGATTTCTACCAGCGCATCGGCACCATCTGGCGGCCTGCCGTCACCGGCAGATTGGACACGGATCACTTCGCCTGCCTGGTTTTGCAGAGCCACATCAATATGGATACCCTGGGCAATGAGTTGAAGCTGAATATTCAGTTCAAGGGCCGGGGTATGAAGCTCTATGGCTACTGCGGCATCTATTATGTGGAGGAGGGCGTCTCCGTCACCAGCATGATCGACCGGGCCAAGCTGGCGGAAGAGAGCATCCTCAGTGATCATGTGCAGCCATTTGCTGTATTTGATGATTCCATGCGGCGGCTGTATGTGGATCAGATGGAGCTTATGAGCGAGTATGAGACGGCAATTGCCAACGAGGAATTTAAGGTTTATTATCAGCCTGTGGTGGAAGCCACTTCCGGGAACCTAATCTCCGCGGAGGCGCTGGTCCGCTGGGTCCATCCCCAGAGGGGCCTGGTTTCTCCGGCGGCCTTTATTCCGGCGCTGGAAAACGGCGGCCATATCTCCAAGCTGGATTGGTTCATTGCAGACCGGGTGGCCAAGGTGGACCAGAGGTGCTATGCAGAGGGAATTCCGGTTGTCCCCGTTTCCGTCAACCTGTCTTGGATGGACTTCTATGATGAGGAAATGCTACAGCGGCTTGTGGAGCTGCTGAAAAGCAATGCCATCAAGAAGGGGGATATTCGCCTGGAGATCACGGAGACCTCCTATGCGGCCCTGGAAAGCGACCGGGAGAAGATTCTGGAGGAGTTCCATCTGTCCGGCGCCAAGATCCTGCTGGATGACTTCGGCAGCGGCTTCTCCTCTTTTGGAATGCTCAAGCGGTACAATTTCGATATCCTCAAGCTGGATATGACCTTCACCCGCCAGATCGAGACCAGCCCCAAGGTCTGCACCATTATCATCGGCATTATCCAGATGGTCCACCACCTGGGCATTAAGGTCATTGCCGAGGGCGCGGAGACGGAAGCTCAGGTGAAATTCCTGCGGGAAAACGACTGTGATTATATTCAGGGCTATTATTTCTCCAAGCCCATGCCTGAGGCGGATTTTCTGGCCTATGTCCAGAAGGCTGCTGCAGAGGGAAAAATCGGACCCTCCACCAAATAAGCCGTTTTGCTGCTCCCTGCACCGAAATCTCCTCGGTGTAGGGAGTTTTTCGTTCAAGGTTCCGATAAAAACTGTTTAGACTGGGTTCACATTTCAAAAATAAAATGTCACCGTATAGCACTATCTGGAAAATGGAGATTGAGACCATGAATACATATCGCGCAGGCATTGATATCGGATCTACAACGGTGAAGATCGCGCTGCTGGATGAAAAAAATAACCTGATTTACGGAAATTACGTGCGCCACCAGGCCAATACCCAGGGGGCCATGGCTGGACTTTTAAAGGATGTTCGGGAAAAGCTGGGGGACTGTGCGCTGCAAGCGAGGATTACGGGTTCCGGCGCAATCACCTTGGCTAAGGCCATGGGCATCGGCTTCGTGCAGGAGGTTGTGGCTGTGGCGGGCGCGCTGAAAACCTTCTATCCTCAGACGGATGTGGCAATCGAACTGGGCGGTGAGGATGCCAAGATCATCTATTTCACCGGCGGCCTGGAGGAGCGCATGAACGGCGTCTGTGCCGGCGGCACGGGCTCCTTTATCGACCAGATGGCGGCCCTGCTGCAAACCGATGCCGCAGGCCTGAACGCAGAGGCGGAGCATTATCAGCAGATTTATCCCATTGCAGCCCGCTGCGGCGTGTTTGCCAAGACAGACATTCAGCCCCTGATCAATGAAGGTGCCACCAAGGCGGACCTGGCGGCATCAATTTTTCAGGCCGTTGTCAATCAGACCATTTCCGGCCTTGCCTGCGGCAAGCCCATTCGGGGCTGTGTGGCCTTTCTGGGCGGCCCGCTTCATTTCCTGCCGGAGCTGAAAAAGGCCTTTATCCGCACCTTGAAGCTTACTCCGGAAAACGTGGTGGATCCGGAAAACTCCCATCTGTTCGCTGCCATGGGATCGGCCCTGGAGGAGGACGGCGGTGAGGCTGTGACGCTGGGGGACCTGATTGATAGGCTGGAAAAGGGTGTGCAGGTTTCCTTTGAGATGCCCCGGCTCCCGGCATTGTTTGAGAGTAAGGAGGATTACGAGGCCTTCCGGCAGCGTCACGCCAAAGCTGTGGTAGAAAAGGCAAATTTGGAAACCTACTGCGGCGACTGCTATTTAGGCATTGATGCAGGCTCTACCACCACCAAAATGGCCTTGATCGGCCAGGAAGGGCAGCTGCTCTATTCCTTCTATGCCAACAATAAGGGCAACCCCATCGAGACGGCAAAAACCGCCATCTGGAATCTGAAAACAATCCTGCCCGGCTCTGCCCGCATTGCCCGCACCTGCTCTACGGGCTATGGCGAGTCCCTGCTGAAATCCGCCTTCAATCTGGACGAGGGCGAGGTGGAGACCATTGCCCACTGCACGGCTGCATCGTTCTTTGACAAGAACGTGGATTGTGTCCTGGACATTGGCGGGCAGGATATGAAGTGCATCCGCCTGAAAAACGGCGCGGTGGATACCATCATGCTCAACGAGGCCTGCTCCTCCGGCTGTGGCTCCTTTATTGAGAATTTTGCCAACTCTCTGGGCTATTCTGTGGAGGACTTTGCCAAGGAGGCGTTGTTTGCAGAGCACCCTGTAGACCTGGGCACCCGGTGCACGGTGTTCATGAATTCCAATGTGAAGCAGGCCCAGAAGGAAGGCGCGAAGGTTTCGGATATCTCCGCAGGCCTTGCCTATTCCGTGATTAAAAACGCCCTGTTCAAGGTGATCAAGCTGAGCTCTGCCAAGGAGCTGGGCAGTCATATCGTGGTCCAGGGCGGAACCTTCCACAATCAGGCGGTGCTGCGGGCCTTTGAGACCATTGCCGGGGCAGATGTGGTCTGCCCAGATATTGCGGGACTTATGGGGGCCTTTGGCGCCGCACTGATTGCCCGAAGCCATGACCGGGGCGAAGGGACCACCATGCTTCCTCTGGAAGAGATTGTCAACCTGACCTATACCACCAAGACCCGGCGCTGCGGCGGCTGTGCCAATAACTGTATGCTCACTGTGAATGCCTTTCCCGGCGGCCGCCGGCACATTACCGGCAACCGCTGTGAGAAGGGCGCAGGAAAAACCGACCGGGGCGAGAAGGCTCCCAATATGGTGGCCTATAAGCAGAAGCGGATGTTCGATTACACACCTCTGACGGAAGAAGAGGCGGAAAGAGGCACCGTGGGCCTGCCCAGAGTGCTGAATATGTACGAGAATTATCCCTTCTGGGCCACATTCTTCCGGCATTTGGGTATCCGTGCGGTGCTCTCGCCCTTCTCGGACCGGAAGATCTATGAGCTGGGCATGGACTCCATTCCCTCAGAATCCGAGTGTTATCCCGCCAAACTGGCCCACGGCCATGTGCAGTGGCTCATCGACCAGGGAATCACAACCATTTTCCATCCCTGTGTGTTTTATGAATACCAGGAGCACAAGGATGCTCAAAACCACTACAGCTGCCCCATGGTGGCCTCCTATGCGGAAAACCTGAAAAACAACGTGGAGGCTGTTACAGAGGGAAAAGTGCGCTATATCCGCCCCTTTGTGGCCTTTACCAATGAAAAAGTTGCTGCCGAACGGCTGATAAAGCTCTGTAAGGAGGAATGGGACATCCCTGCTTCCGAAGTCAAGGCGGCAGTCAAGGCAGCCTGGGCGGAGCAGCGGAAGGCCAAGGCCGACATCGTGGCGGAAGGACAGCGGGTACTGAAACAGATGGAGGACAATGGCGGCAGCGGTATTGTCCTGGCCGGGCGGCCCTATCATATCGACCCGGAGATCAATCACGGTATCCCCGAGCTCATCGCCTCCTATGGCCTGACGGTGCTCACGGAGGACAGCCTCCCGAATCCCGAGGAAGACCAGCACTTGCGGATTGTGGACCAGTGGGTCTACCATTCCCGGCTGTATTCCGCCGCCCGGTTCGTCCGGAATCGGGACGACCTGGAGTTGTTGCAGCTGAATTCCTTTGGCTGCGGTCTGGACGCTGTGACCACGGACCAGGTCAATGAGATCCTGGAGGGCAGTAACAAGCTCTATACGCTGCTGAAGATCGACGAGGTGAACAATCTGGGCGCTGTCCGCATCCGTATCCGCAGCCTGATTGCGGCCATGAAGATGCGCCGGGAGGAGCAGATTCATGCCTGCCCCCGGCCTGTGGACTTCGAGCGTGTGGAGTACACGGAAGCCATGCAGCTGGAGGGCTATACCATTCTGGCGCCCCAGATGAGCCCCATCCACTTTGAGATTTTGCAGCCGGTTTTTGAAAAGCATGGCTATCATGTGGTGGTCCTGGACAATGACGACCGGACGGCCATCGATACGGGGCTGAAATATGTCAATAACGACGCCTGCTTCCCCTCCATTACCGTGGTGGGGCAGATCATGGAGGCTGTGCTCTCCGGTAAATACGATACGAATCATCTGGCCATCATGATGACCCAGACCGGCGGCTGCTGCCGGGCCAGCAACTATGTGGCCTTTATCCGCCGCGCCCTGCAAAAGGCGGGTTACCCCAATATCCCCGTAATCTCCGTCAATGCCAACGGCATGGAGAAGAATGCGGGCTTTCAGATCACGGCAGGGCTGGCCATTGATGCGGTGCACGCCCTGGTCTATGGCGACCTGTTCATGCGCTGCCTGTATCGGGTGCGGCCCTACGAGAAGGTCCCCGGCTCTGCCGAGGAGCTGCACCGGAAGTGGAAAAAGATCTGCATTGAGTCCCTGGTGGATAAGGACACCACCTATTCCTATGGCTGGGTTTGCCGGGGCATTGTTCAGGCTTTTGACAGCCTGCCCATTGACGAGACCCTCCGCAAGCCCCGGGTGGGCGTGGTCGGCGAGATCCTGGTCAAGTATATGCCCCTGGCCAATAACCATCTGGTTGATGTGCTGGAGGCTGAGGGAGCCGAGGCCGTGGTGCCGGATATGCTGGACTTTTTCAACTATTGTCTGCTGGGCGGTAAATACCGCCATGAATTCCTGGGGGCGGGCTGGGGCTCGGAGTTTACGGCCAAAGCGGGCATCCAGGTGGTGCGGGCTCTGCGCCGCCCGGCCATTGATGCTCTGCGCAAGAGCAAGCGCTTTGATCCGCCGGTACCCATTGAAAAAATCGCCGAGATGACCAAGCCCTATTTGTCTATGGGCAACCAGTATGGCGAAGGGTGGTTCCTGGCGGGGGAGATGATCGAGCTGATTTCTTCCGGCGTGCCCAACGTCATCTGCATTCAGCCCTTTGCGTGCCTGCCCAACCATGTGGTTGGTAAGGGTGTGATCAAGGTCCTGAAAAAGAACTATCCTCAGGCCAACATTGCCGCCGTGGACTACGATCCCGGTGCCAGTGAGGTCAACCAGCTCAACCGCATCAAACTGATGCTGTCGGTGGCCAAGGAAAATATGAAAAACGAGAAATGATGCAAGGGCATTCTCTGGAAAAGCAGGGAGTACAAAGCGCGGGCGGCATTGACCGTCCGTGCTTTTCTGCGCTAAGCCCCCCATTCCTGCCACAGTCCTATGGCAAGCTCTGCACCGAGCGCTGCTGCCTGTTCCAGAATGGCGCGAATACAGCTTTGGTCCCGATATAAGGTGAATTGGAAGCCATTGGGCACTGTCTCAATGGAATATCGGCAGCACAGCTTGGAATCTTCGAATTTCCCGGAAGCTGCCATTCGGGGCAGTGGGGTGCGTGTGCAGCCCTGCTTTGTAAGTTCCAGCCGGACGGCTGCCGGGGCGGTGTCCAGCCAGATCTTTTTCCCGGCCCAAGGAGAAAGCGCCTCCTCAATGGCTTGATCTGCCGCCACAGGGGACAGAAAGAGACGGCAGCCCTCTACGGCATAGGCCGGAGGCGCAGCCAGGGGAATGGTCAGCTCCCGGGTAAGCAGCCGGACCAGCTCCCGCTGCGGTGCATTTTCCGCCTGCTGGAAGTCCAGAAGAAGGCCGGTGCAGGAGAACTTCTCCAGCGCTTCTGCCAGCTGGGCAAGAATACGCCCCGGGTCCTGAGCCGCCATGGGTACCCGGTCATCCAGTACCAGCAGCGCGCCGCTCGGAAGTGTCTGCGGAAGTTCCACAAGCCCATCATCGGAAAAATGGCAGCCCATTCGGGCAAGCCTTGGGGGAAGACGGGCACATGCAGCGATTTCACCATCCGTCATAGCCAGATATTGCGGGATTCCCATGGACAAATCCTCCTCACCGTGCTATAATAACCCCAGAATCGGGGATTGGCAGCCGAAGCGCGTTTCTCCGTTAGCATATGTTTGAAGGAGAGAAACTATGTCTTTTTCGCTTCTGCCCAGGTTTTTGACCCCGGAGCTGACAGATCTGACCCCGGATTTTTTGCTGGACAAGGGAATCCATCTGCTGATGATGGATTTTGATAATACCATCGTTCCCTATACCACCGATGTCCCTACAGAGCGGATGCGCTTCTGGCTGGAAGAGATGAATGCTTCCCCTGTGAAGATCGCCATTGTTTCCAACAGTAAGAATGCCCGCCTGATCCGCTTCTGCGAAACCTATCACCTGGACTATATCATGCGGGCCCACAAGCCGAGACCCCAGGGGCTGCAGCAGTGCATGGCCCGGTTCGGCTTCGCCCCGGAGCAGTCCGCCATTGTGGGCGATCAGATTTTTACGGATACACTGGCCGGAAACCTGGCGGGGGTCACCCCCATTTTGGTAAAGGCCATTGATAATCACACCTTCTGGCTGAAGGCGCGCCACGTTCTGGAGCTGCCTTTTGTCTTTGCGGCGAGAAAAAGGAGAATAAAAACATGAAAAATCTGGAAAAGTTCCTGTCCCTGCTGGATGGCGAGGTTAACGGTCTGTTGCTGACCTCTCGCTACAGCCGCCATTACGGCGCGGAATTCGACATTGCCGAGGGTATGGCAATCGTAACAAAGAAGGGCTGCCGTTATTTCACCGACAGCCGTTATATTGAGTCCGCCCAGGCAAACATCAAGGGCTTTGAGGTCCTGGATGTGAATTCCGGCCGGAATTATGCCAAATGCCTCAATGAGGCCATTGCGGACTTCGGTGTCACTGCTCTGGGCTATGAGGAAAACTATCTGACTGTGGCCGAATTCATGGGTCTGGAAAAGAACCTGAATGCCAAGCTGGTGCCCTTCAATGCCAAAATCAATGGCTTCCGGGATGTGAAAGAGGACTGGGAGCTGGACCTGCTGCGCAAGGCACAGAAAATCGCCGACAAGGCCTTCAAAGATACCCTGCCCAGAATCCATGCCGGTATGACCGAACTGGAGGCCCAGGCGGAGCTGATTTACGAGATGTATAAGAACGGTGCTCAGGGGCTGTCCTTTGATCCCATCGTTGTCTCCGGACCCAATACCAGCATGCCCCATGGCGTAGCAGGGGAGCGGGTCATTCAGGAAGGCGATTTCATCACCATGGACTTCGGCGTGCTCTATCAGGGCTACTGCTCGGATACCACCCGTACCTTCGCCGTGGGCTACGCCACCGAGGAAATGAAGAAGGTCTACAATGTGGTCCTGCAGGCACAGCTGGCCGGTATCGCTGTTACCAAGGCCGGTGTCACCGGTGCTGAGGTAGACGGCGCTGCCCGGAAGGTCATTTCTGATGCGGGCTATGGCGATTACTTCGGTCACAGCTACGGCCATGGCGTTGGCCTGGAGATCCACGAGGGCCCCAATATGAGCTTCCGCAATGAAAAGCCCATCCCCGCCGGAGCTGTTACCTCTGCCGAGCCCGGCGTCTATCTGCCCGGAAAATTCGGTGTCCGTATTGAGGATGTAACAATTGTGACCGAGAATGGCTGCGAAGATATCACCAATATTCCCAAAGATTTGCTGATTATCTAAATTTTTTCAGAATACCCCTTGCAAAATGACGGCATATGGGGTAAACTAACATGGTTAAGGATATAGATTCTTGTATCCCCCCAAGGGAACATAAATTAGGAGGATAAACCAATGATTTCTGCAAGTGATTTTAGAAACGGCGTAACCTTTGAAATGGATGGCAAGGTTATGCAGGTCATCGAGTTCCAGCACGTGAAGCCCGGCAAGGGCGCTGCTTTTGTCCGCGTGAAGATGAAGAACGTCATCACCGGCGGCGTCACCGAGACCAGCTTTAACCCCTCTGCCAAGTACCCCACCGCATATATTGAGCGCAAGAAGATGGAGTACTCCTACAACGATGGCAACCTGTACTACTTCATGGACGGCGAAACCTATGAGCTGACCCCCATCGATGGCAGCGTCCTGGACGATTCCTTCAAGTTCGTCAAGGAGAACGATGTCTGCACCATCATGAGCTACAAGGGCAATGTCTTCGGCGTGGAAGCTCCCAACTTTGCTGACCTGGTGGTCACCAAGACCGAACCCGGCTTCGCCGGCAACACCGCAACCAACGTCCTGAAGCCCGCCACTCTGGAGACCGGCGCTGACGTGAAGGTGCCTCTGTTCATCAACGAGGGCGACAAGATCCAGATCGATACCCGCACCGGCGAGTACCTGGGCCGTTCCAAGGTTTAATCACAGCTGTCTTGGCTGAAAGGAGAACGAATATGACGATTTCTGAAAAATCCGCCTACCTGAAGGGGCTCATGGACGGCCTGAAGCTGGACACGGAGACCAACGAGGGAAAGATGATCGCTGCCATCGTTGATTTGCTCGGCGATATGTCCAAGCGTATGGTGGACATTGAGGATACCACCATTGCCATCTCCGATGAGCTGGACGAGATCGAAGAGGACCTGGACGCCATCGAAGACTTCATCCTGGATGAAGACGACGAGGACGACTGGGACGAGGATTACGAAGATTACGAGGACGACGAGGACTACTACGACCCCGAAGAGGATGACTCTGAGGACGAGGAGGAGCCCGAGGAGGGCTTTGACTTCGGCGATGAGGATTCCACCATCTACGAGGTAGAGTGTGCCTGCGGCAATGTCATCGACTTCGACGAGGAAGTGCTGGAGTCCGGCAGCATTGTCTGCCCCAAGTGCGGTGAGACTCTGGAATTCTCCTTCGAAGACGAGGAAGACCAGTAATTGTGAGTTTTTTCCCAGCGGCGGAGCCATCCGCCGCTGGGAATCGGTCAGAAACCCGAAAGAAAACACTTGACAGATGAGTCAATTTATGCTATTATATCACCCGTGATGACAAACGTCACGTTTCTGAACGGGCCTTTAGCTCAGTTGGTCAGAGCCTCCGGCTCATAACCGGATAGTCCCGGGTTCGAGTCCCTGAAGGCCCACCACAAAGCCAAGGTTTCATTCCTTTTTGAATAAAAGACATAGGGGTATAGCTCAATTGGTAGAGCGGCGGTCTCCAAAACCGTAGGCTCAGGGTTCAAGTCCTTGTGCCCCTGCCAAAGCCGCCGAACAAAATTTGTTCGGTGGCTTTCCTTTTTCCTGCGTTTTTCAGTATTTCTGAATTGAAAAAGTTTGATTTTTACCTAAATTCCCGTAAAATTAACCGGCGAATTCTTT